>PPYE01320676.1_pt1 | contig 17356 bp, 12 predicted proteins | sample 1559881 | NCBI WGS metagenome assembly PPYE01 (sample SAMN08240022, study PRJNA423297) | Human gut metagenome, whole genome shotgun sequencing project. | reverse complement strand
ATGCAGAACTCCCAGGGCAGCGTGATGAATACCCTGTACCGGATCGCCGACGGCTCCGCCGAGGCCATGGAGTTCACGGCCAGCGCCAATACCCGCAACCTGGGGGTCCCACTGAAAGAACTCCGGCTGCGGAAGGGGATCCTGATCGCCGTGCTGGCCCGGGGAGGGGACATCATCATCCCGGAGGGGTCCTCCAGTATCCAGGAGGGGGATTCGGTGATCCTGATCTCCCGAGATCTGCGGATCCTGGACCTGAACGACATCTATGAGGATGAGGGCGCCTTCCCCGTCCAGGGAGGAAGCAATGAACATTAAGCTTGTTCTGCGGCTGGTGGGACGGGTGATGGCGGCCGAGTCTTTTACCCTGTTCTTCCCCATGGCGGTCGCCCTGCTGTACGGGGAGAGCCCGACGCCCTTCCTGCTGAGCATCCTGATCATCCTGGCCGTCAGTCTGCCCCTGGCCTCCATGCGCGCGGAAAAGCATTTCTTCCTCCGGGAGGGCTTTGTCTCCGTGGGGCTGATCTGGTTGGTCACCGGGGTGGTGGGGGGACTGCCCTTCTACTTCTCCGGGTATTTTGAGTCCTTTGTGGACTGTATTTTTGAGACCTGCTCCGGCTTCACCACCACAGGCGCCACCATCCTGGTGGATATTGAGGCGCTGCCCCGGGGGATCCTGTTCTGGCGCTCCTTCACCCACTGGCTGGGCGGCATGGGCGTGCTGGTGCTGGCCACGGCGATCCTTCCCTCTCTGGGGGTGCCCTCCCACTACCTGACCCAGGCGGAGAGCCCGGGCCCGGTCTTTTCCAAGCTGGTCCCCAAGCAGTCTCAGACCTCCAAGATCCTGTATACCATCTACTTCGCCATGACCTCCTTGGAGGTGGTCCTCCTCAAGCTGGCGGGGATGCCCCTGTATGACGCCTTCATCCACGCCTTTTCCACCGCGGGGACCGGCGGCTTCTCCAACCGGAACGCCAGTGTGGGGGCATACGGCAGCCCTGTGATCGAGATGATCATCGCGGTGTTTGCCCTGCTGTTCTCCGTCAATTTCAGCGTGTACTTTCTGGTGCTCCACCGCCGCTTAAAGGAGGCGCTGAAGAGCGATGAGCTGCGCTTCTTCCTGGGGGTGGTGGCGGCGGCCACTGTGGTGATCACGCTGGACCTGCTCCCCATGTACCAAAACGCGCTGGAGAGCCTGCGCTACGCCTTTTTCCAGGTGGCCTCCATCATCTCCACCACCGGCTTTGCCACGGCGGACTATGTCCTGTGGCCCCAGCTGTCCCAGCTGGTGCTGGTCCTGCTCATGTTCTGCGGCGCCTGCGCCGGCTCCACCGGCGGCGGCGTCAAGTGCTCCCGGGTACTGATGCTGCTGCGGGCCATCCGCCGGGAGATCCACCAGATCGCCCATCCCCGGTCGGTGGAGGTGGTCAAGCTGGACGGCAAGGTGGCGGAGGAGTCCACGGTCCACTCCGTCCTGGTCTTTGTGGGGTGTTACAGCCTGATCCTGCTGGGGGCCGCCCTGGTGGTGTCGTTGGACAATACGCCCTTCGATGTGTCCTTCTCCGCCGCGCTCACCTGCCTGAGCAATGTGGGGCCGGGCCTGTCTGCCATCGGTCCCACCGGGAACTTTTCCGGGTTCTCGGACCTGTCCAAGCTGGTGCTGTCCCTGTGTATGATCGTGGGACGGCTGGAGATCTTCCCCATCCTGGTCATGTTCAGCGCCCGTACCTGGCGGCGGGACTGAATGATACAAAAAAGCCTGTCAAAATGTCTGAACCGGCATTTTGACAGGCTTTTTTGCGCCTCAAATGTCCCGGAGCTGATACAGCTTGGCAGAACAGTAATGGAGCCTATATCAATTTTAGATTGTAATTATACTTTAAAAATTGAGTTTAAGCAGAAAATAAAATGAAATTTTCTGTTGCGCTTCCTGCAAAATATGATAAAATAGAAATAAGACCGGAGCTGCATGATTAAAAAAGCACTTTATATCAAACTAATTTTGCGGTTCCGGAAAGAAGGAGCGTGGATTGATTTGGAGAACTTATATTGGATCGGTTTCCTGGGCGCGGCTGCGGCGATCCTGTTCGCGTGGCTGCAAAGCAGGCGGGTGCTGGCTTTTTCAGAGGGCAGCGACGCCATGAAAAAGATCGCCTCCGCCATCCGGTCAGGGGCCAACGCGTACCTGTCCCACCAGTATGCCACCGTGGCGAAGGTCTTTGTGGTGGTGTTTCTCCTGCTGCTGGTCATGGCCTTCGGAACGGGAGGGACCATGCTATCCAAATTCACCCCCTTCGCGTTCCTGACCGGCGGGATCTGGTCCATGCTGGCTGGTCTGGTGGGAATGAAGATCGCCACCAACTCCAACGCCCGCACCGCTCAGGCCGCCAGTGAGAGCCTGAACAAGGGCCTGCGGGTGGCGTTCTCCTCCGGCTCAGTCATGGGCTTCACCGTGGTCGGGCTGGGGATGCTGGACATCTCCATCTGGTTTGTGATCCTCCGTCTGGGGGCCGGGATCGATGACCCGGTGACGCTGGGCAACATCATGGTGATGAATGGGATGGGCGCCTCCTTTATGGCCCTGTTCGCCCGGGTGGGCGGCGGCATCTACACCAAGGCCGCTGATGTGGGCGCCGACCTGGTGGGCAAGGTAGAGGCCGGCATTCCCGAGGATGACCCCCGCAACCCCGCCACCATTGCGGACAATGTGGGGGACAACGTGGGCGACGTGGCCGGTATGGGCGCCGACCTGTATGAGTCCTATGTGGGCTCCATCCTGGCGACCTTTTCCCTGGGAGCCTGCGCCGGGTATGGCTGGGAGGGCATGATCCTGCCCATCCTGTTGGCGGTGTGCGGCATCCTCTGCTCCATTGTGGGCACCTTCTTCGTCAAAACGGAGGAGAACGCCACACAGAAGTCCCTGCTGCGCTCCCTGCGCACCGGGACCTATCTGGCGGCGACCTTGTCCGCTGTGGCTGCTGCGCCGCTGACCTGGTTCGTCCTGGGCGACTGGGGCATCTACGCCGCCATTCTCTGCGGGCTGGTGGGGGGCTGTGCCATCGGCTACTTCACAGAGTACTACACCTCGGACACCTATAAGCCCACCCAGAAACTGGCCGCCGCCGCGGAGACCGGCTCTGCCACGGTCATCATCGGCGGGCTATCCCTGGGCATGATGTCCACCATCGCCTCTATCCTCATCGTGGCCGCCGCCATCCTCATCAGCTTCTATGCCGCTGGCGGCGGGGCCTCCTTTGACCGGGGGCTCTACGGCATCGGCATCGCCGCCGTGGGAATGCTGTCCACCCTGGGCATCACCCTGGCTACCGACGCCTATGGACCGGTGGCGGATAATGCCGGCGGTATCGCTGAGATGTCCGGCCTGCCGGAGTCCGTCCGGGAGCGCACCGACGCCCTGGACTCTCTGGGCAACACCACCGCGGCCACAGGCAAGGGCTTCGCCATCGGCTCGGCCTCCCTCACCGCCCTGGCCCTGCTGGTCTCCTATGTGAATATCGTGGCAGAGAAGTCGGAGGCGGCTCTGGACCTGTCCCTCACCAACCCCCTGATGCTGGTGGGGCTGTTCCTGGGGGCCATGCTTACCTTCGTGTTTTCTGCCCTGACCATGAACGCTGTTCAGACAGCGGCCCAGTCCATCGTGGTGGAGGTCCGCCGCCAGTTCCGGGAGATCGCCGGGATCATGGAGTATCAGACGGATCCGGACTACGCCTCCTGTGTGGCCCTGTGTACCAAGGGCGCTCTGCGGGAGATGGTGGCCCCCGCCCTTCTGGCGATTATTGTCCCCATCCTCACCGGCCTGCTCCTGGGCCCGGAGGGCGTGGTGGGCCTGCTGGGCGGTGTTTCCGTCACCGGCTTTGCCATGGCGGTGTTCATGTCCAACGCCGGCGGAGCCTGGGACAACGCCAAAAAGTACATCGAGGCCGGACACCATGGCGGGAAGGGGTCGGACTGCCACAAGGCTGCCGTGGTGGGCGACACAGTGGGCGACCCCTTCAAGGACACCTCCGGCCCCTCCCTGAATATTCTCATCAAGCTGGTGTCTACCGTCTCCATCGTGTTCTCCGGCCTGATCATCGCGTTTCATATTTTATAAAATTCAGCCCGTGACTTAAAACGAGGTCCGGGCAGACACAGCACGCCCCGCGTCTCTCCAAAACAGGAGACGCGGGGCGGCTTCTGTTTGGCGCGCCGTCAATAAATTTGAACAAACAGGACAAAATAGGAACGATATCCGGTCTGGGCGGGCGGCATTCGTCCTTCAATTTGAAAAAACTTCAGAATTTCCGATTTTTTCCGGTGAGATCCTAGCCTTCCGCAGTTCGGAAGGGTTTCCAAAGTCTCACATGGAAACGGCGGGAGACTTCCCCTGGTTTGCCTCCGGCGGGAGCGGTCCATACTGGGAAAAGGCGGCCGATGCTGGCCGCCGGAAACAGGATGGCCGCGGTGGTATGCCAAGCCATCCGGGGGAGGGATGAGATTGGAACAGGAGAAAAAACAACGATGGCGGCCCGGCTGGGCTGGAGCGGCGGCCCTGGGCCTGCTGCTGGCCTGCCTTCTGCCTGGAGGGCCCGTCTGGGCCGCGCCGGCCAGACCGGACGCGGTGACGGCGGCAGCGGTGGAAGGCGCCAGCGGAGAGGTGATCCCTCTGGGCCGTGCGGTGGGCATCAAGCTGTTTTCTGACGGAGTGCTGGTGGTGGGACTGTCCTCCATTGACACGGCAGAGGGCCCGGCCGCGCCGGGACGGACCAGCGGTCTGAAGGCGGGAGATGTGATCACCCACATCGACCAGACTGAGGTGAACACCATTGAGGAGGTCCAAAAGCTGGTGGCGCAGAAGCGGGACGCGCCCATGACCCTTCAGGTCCGGAGGGAGGGCGCTGACCTCCAGCTGTCGGCGCAGGCCGTCCGCTCTCAGGCGGGAGCCTATCAGCTGGGCGTGTGGCTGCGGGACTCCATGGCGGGGATCGGGACCATGACCTTCTATGATCCCCAGAGCGGCGTGTTCGCCGCCCTGGGCCACGGGATCAATGATGTGGACACGGCCAAGCTGATGCCCCTGGAGACAGGGAGCATCATGGAGGCCTCCGTGTCCGATGTGAAGCGGGGCCGGGCGGGGGAGCCCGGCGAGCTCCATGGGGAGTTCAACCTCACGGAGGACCTGGGGGAGCTGTACGCCAACACGGACCGGGGGATCTTCGGCCGGCTGGACGGGGAGCAGCTGACGCGGGGCCTGGAGCCGGTGGCAGTGGCCACACGGGAGCAGGTGCGTGAGGGAAATGCTGTCATCCGCTCCAACATCTCCGGCGACCAGGTGGAGGAGTACGCCATTGAGATCATCCGCCTCTACCCGGAGACAGAGGGGGAGACCCGAAATATGATGATCCGCGTGACGGACCAGCGCCTGCTGAACGCCACCGGCGGGATCGTGCAGGGGATGAGCGGCAGCCCCATTATTCAGGACGGACGCCTGGTGGGCGCTGTGACCCATGTTCTGGTGAACGACTCCACCCGGGGCTATGGCATCCTGGCGGAGAATATGCTCCAGGCGGCGCAGGGCTTTCAGAGCAGCGCCGCGTAGCAGGCAGAAAACACAGGGATGCAGGGCGGGGCTTTGGCCCCGCCCTGTCCGGTGCTGGGAGACCCTTGAAATTTGGGCCGCGCTATGGCATAATAGCAGCAGAAAAACGGACGCTTGGCTCCACAAGGGAGGGACAGACGCGATGATGGTTTCAACGAAAGGCCGCTATGCGCTGCGAGTGATGATCGATCTGGCGGAGCATGATGACGGCCGCTTTATCCCGTTAAAGGAGATCGCGGCCCGACAGGGGATCTCGGAAAAATATCTGGAGAGCATCGTCAAGCTGCTGGCACGCAGCGGCGATCTGTTCGGGATGCGGGGCAAGGGGGGCGGCTACCGCCTGACCCGCGCTCCGGAGGAGTACACTGTGGGCAGCATCCTCCGCCTGACGGAGGGCGGGCTGGTCCCGGTGAACTGCCAGGGCCTGTCAGAGACGGAACGGTGCGGCCGTTCTGCGGACTGTCCCACCTTCCCCCTGTGGAAGGGGCTGGACGATGTGGTCAACCAGTACCTGGACGGCATCACCCTGGCGGAGCTGCTTCCGCCGGAGGGAGAAAGGTCATGCCGGTGCGGGGATGAGGGTTGAGAAATTCAAGCATAAAATACGCGCGGCGCGGAAGCAAGGCTTCTGCGCCGCGTGCGTTTTTTGTGGGAGGCGTCACTGGGCGATGATGACCCGGATGCGGCCGCCCTGATCCTCGGTCCGGTCATACCAGCCGGTGAGGGAGAGGCCAAGCTCCTGGACCCGGTCCAGGGTGGACAGGAAGTAGTCCCGATCCCGCCGCTCGTAGACGATGACCTCGTCGGCCAGACGGTACTGGCGGCTGCCGGATACCAGCTTGCCGCCGCTGATCTTGTCGGCCTTGACGGAGGTGAGGGAGAGGAGACGGTCGGGGTCAGCGGGGTCGCCGTCCACCAGGATGGGGCCGGCCTGCACCGGATAGCGGGTGCTGGTGGAGGGGATGGAGTAGGAGGTGCCGCCCACATCGTATTCATAGGAGTAGCTGGCATAGAGCCCCTCGCCCAGGGATTCCATGTGGGTGAGCACGCCGTAGTGGTAGGCGTCTCCGGTGGCGTTGTTGAGCACCATGCGGTCGATCTCGCCGCTGCCGTTGAGGGAGTAGTAGGACACCTTACCGCTGGTTAGCTCCATCCCGGCCAGGCGGCTGGGGAAGATCTTGACCGCGTTTCCTCCGGCGGCGTCCAGGATCTCCGCGTCAGAGGCGATGGTATGGGGCCCGAGCTTCCGGCCGTCGGCGGATACCTTACCGGACAGGGCAGGAGAGCTGAGGCGCTTCAGGGTGACCTTTCCGTCAGAGCCGATGCTGATGCCTACCGGGTCGCCTGCCTCCAGATAGTTGGCGGTCCAGGGATAGCTGTATGTGCTGCCGTCGGTGGACAGGATGGTGACGGTGTCCGCGGTATAGGAGCCGCCGTGCCCGTCGTCATAGGAGCCGCGTTCCGTCCGGACCACTACGCCGCAGCGCTCGGTCTGGGCGGCGCTGGGGACGGCCACGGCAGCCACTCCGCCGGTGCGGCCCAGCAGAAGGGTGACGGTATCCCCCACGCCATACTGCCCCAGGTCGGACAGGGCATAGGCGGCGGAGGCGCTCTCAATGGGATAGGTCCGCCCGGCGATTTTGACCGACTCCGGAGAGGATGCGGAGGGCGTCAGTTCCTGAATCACGCCCACCACCCGGTCGGAGGAGACCCACAGGGCCCGCATGGTCTGGTTCCAGTAGATCACGTCGTTGGTCTGGATGGCGGCGAGGGTGGACGTCTTTCCGTCCCGGGTCACGGTGATGCCGGAGAGGGGAAAGGGGATGGCGCTCTGCCAGTCGCCGGAGGCCACCAGGGGGCCGTTCATCTCCCCGTTCACCAGGACCACCAGGTCCACCTCACCGGCGGCGTTGAGGGAGTAGCCCAGCGTGGTGAGATAGGGCTGGCCCTCCTTGGTTTTGGCGGAGAGAAGGTTATAGAACAGGTACATGGCGTCGTGCCGGGTGAGGGGGGCGGAGGCGGCTTGGGCGGTGAGGCCTTTGTCCAGGCTCAGGCTGTGGTACAGGGCCATCTGGGGGCTGGGATAGGCGCCGGAATAGTCCTCGGCGGAGTAGCCCAGAAGCCCCAGGGCGATGGTCGCCCCCTCCGCCAGGGTGATGGAGCTGGCGGGGCGGAAGGTGCCGTCGGAGTAGCCGGAGATCAGCCCGGCGGCTACGCCGGCCTCCACAAAGCCAGCGGCCCAGTGGGTATAGGGTACGTCAGGATAGGGGGAGGTGGAGGCCTCGCCCACCTGATCGCCATTGGGGCTGGCCTTCACGGCCATGGTGATAAATTCGGCCCGGTTGACTGGCCGGGACAGATGGAGGTCGCCCTTGGCATCGCCGGCCATGATGCCCAGCGCGGTGATAACCTGGGCAACCTCTTCCTGGGCGGGGATGCTCCCCGCGGCGAGGCCGGGCAGGGTCAGGCTCAGGGAGAGACAGCAGGCCAGCAGGCCGGTCAAAATGCGTTTTTTCATAGACCAAAAACTCCTTTTAAATTAGGAATTAGGAATGAGGAATTAGGAATTTTGGTGTGCGCCGGATCTCTGAGCAAGAGAGGGACCATCCGGCATCGGATTATTCCTGATTCCTAATTTGCCTTAGTCGTACCGCAGCGCGTCGATGGGGTTCAGCTTCGCCGCCTTATTGGCGGGCAGATAGCCGAACAGCACGCCAATCCCAACGGAGACGCCGAAGCTGATGGCCACGGAGCCGAAGGTGGGGGCGGCGGAGAAGGTGGCCCCACCCCCCATCTGGGCGGCCAGCATCCCGCCCAGCAGTGCGCCCACGCCGGTGGCCAGCAGATAGCCCAGGGCGATGCCCAGCAGCCCGCCGATGGCGGAGGTGGTCCCCGCCTCGATGACGAACTGGCGGCGGATGTCCTTCCGTTTGGCCCCCAGGGATTTGCGGATGCCGATCTCCCGGGTGCGCTCGGTGACGGAGACCAGCATGATATTCATAATGCCGATGCCGCCCACCAGCAGGGAAATGGCGGCGATGGCCACCAGCACGCCGATGGCCACGCCCATCATGGCGTTGATGAGGTTGGCCTGCTCCTCCATGGTCTGGGTGAAATAGGCGTCCGTGTCCCCCTGGAAGCGGTCATAGAGCATACTGTCGATGATCTCCTTGGCCTGGGCGGCGGTCTCGCCGGAGGTACTGGTAAAAATATACAGGGTCACATACCGGGCGCCCATGAGTTCCAGGGCGTTTTCGTAGGGTATGTAGATCTGGTCGTCCGGTCCGCCCTTCAGCATCTCGCCGGTGCTCAGCTGATCCAGCACGCCGATGACGGTGTAGGACGCGCCGTTGATGGACAGCGTCTGGCCCAGGGCGTCCCCCTGAAAAGCCTCCTGGGCCAGATAGGCCCCGATGACGCACACGTTGTTCCGGCGCTTCACGTCCAGAAAGGAGAGGAACCGCCCGGCGGTCAGCTTCTGCCCCCCGTCCATGGTGGCCTGGGTCTCATTTTTGAACATGACCTCGCTGACACCGTACAGCTGGGTCTTGTCGAATTTTTCATCCCCCCGGCGCAGGGTGGCCTGGAAGGAGACATAGGGGGAGACGCCGGTGAGGACATCAGGGTGCTCCTCTACCAGCTGGTACATATCGTCCGGGTCCAGGTCCATGGTGGAGCCGTCGCCCCGGCCCCACACATAGGTCTGCATCATATTGACCCCCAGCTTCTCCACCTGTTCATCCACCATCCCCTGCACCCCATTGCCCAGGGCCAGGATGACGATGACCGAGGCCACGCCGATGATGATGCCCAGCATGGTCAGCAGGGAGCGCATCTTGCTGGTGGTCAGGGACTTCAGCGCCAGGCGGAAGGACTGTCCAAAGTTCATACCGCTCCCTCCTGTTCCGCCCCGTCCGCCTCCGGCTCCTCATCGGGCTGGACCACAGCCCGGGGGTCGTGGGCGTCTCCGTCATAGATGATCCTGCCGTCCTGAAGGCGGATGATCCGGTCGGCCCGGACGGCGATGGAGTTGTCGTGGGTGATGAGCACCACCGTGTCCCCCTCCCGATTCAGCTTTTTTAAAAAGCCAAGCACCTCCCGGCCGGTGCGGGAATCCAGCGCGCCGGTGGGCTCATCGGCCAGGATCACCGAGGGGCTGCCCGCCAGGGCTCGGGCGATGGAGACACGCTGCTGCTGGCCGCCGGAGAGCTGGGAGGGCAGGTGCTTCCGCTTGTCCGCCAGCCCAACCCGCTCCAGGGAGTGGATGGCCCGGTTCCGGCGCTCCTCCGCCGGGACCCCGGCATACAGCAGGGGCAGCTCCACGTTTTCCAGCACAGACAGCTTGGGGATCAGATTGTACTGCTGGAAGATAAAACCCAGCATTTTGTTTCGGATCTCCGCCTGCTGGTCGTCATCCATGGTGGACACGTCCACGCCTCCCAGGTGGTAGGAGCCGGAGGTGGGTACATCCAGACAGCCAATGATGTTCATGGCGGTGGACTTGCCTGAGCCGGAGGAGCCCACGATGGCTACGAACTCCCCCTGGTCGATGGAGAGGCTGACGCCGTCTAGGGCGTGAACAGTCTCATCTCCCATGGGATAGATCTTATAGACGTCTTTCAGTTCGATCAGATGTGTCACGGAGCTCAGCCTCCCGAAGCCATCACGGCGGTGGAGCCGGCGGAGCCGTCTGTTGACTGGATGGGCACCAGGACAGTCTCCCCCTCCTCCAGGCCGGATAGGATCTCCACATAGTCCTGGCTGCTGCTGCCCAGCTCCACCTGACGGGTCTCCAGCTTGGCGGGGTCCAGCACGGAGCCGTCCTCCCCCAGGGCCCCCTCTTGTGCCACCAGAACAGTATTGCCGCCGGAGACGGCGGGGGTGGGGACACAGAGGACCTGCTGCGCCTGCTCCACGATGATGTCGGCGGACACGTTCATACCGGGGTTGAGGGCGCCGTACTCGGAGAGCAGAATGGTGACCGGATAGGTGGTGAAGCCGTCGGTGGTGGTCCCGTTGATGTTCACCTTCTCAACGGTGCCCAGGAAGGTCTCGCCGGGCAGGGCCTCGGCAGTGATTTCCACGCTCTGCCCGGGCTGGATCTTGCCGATGTCCAGCTCGCTGACGTTCATTTTCAGCTCCAGCTGCTCCAGGTCGTAGATCACGGCCAGCGCCCCGGACTCGCTGCCGTCCAGCTGATCCCCGGCCTTCAGATTCTTTTCGATGACCGTGCCGGAGATGGGGGATGTGATGGTGTAGTTCTCCAGGACCTCCTGAGCGCTCTGAAGGGAGAGCTGCGCGTTCTGGAGGGAGAGTGCGGCGTTTTGCAGGGCAGTCTCCGCGGCGGAGCCGCCCAGCGTGACCAGATGATCCCCGCCGGAGACCCGGCTGCCCACTGAGACATTCAGGGCGGTGACCTCGCCCCCGGCCTGAGCGGTGATGGTCTGGCTCAGGCGGGCCTCAAAGGCGCCGCCCGCGGCGCAGGAGACGGTCCCAACTTTGGCGGTGGCGCTGGTGGCCTCGGTGAGCGCGCCGGGGTTGTTCACCCGGATCTTCACTTGACGGACCAGGGCGCCGCCGCTGCCCACCTGATCTGCCCCGGCCACATACTCCACGGTGCCGGGCAGGGTCTCCAGGGTGCCCGCCAGGGTGACCTGGGCGCTCTGTCCCACGGAGATCCGGGCCGCGTCGGCGGACTGGAAGGGGAGGGTGAGGGTCATGGAGGATGTGTCGGAGATGTCCGCGATGGGGGAGCCGGCGGAGACCGTGTCCCCCTTCTTCACATACAGCTTTTGCACCACGCCGGAGCCGGAGGCCCGGGGATGCAGCCCGTCCGCGGTGCTGTCATAGGTCAGCTGGGCCTGCTGGACGGCCAGCTGGGCCTGCTCCAGCGCGGTGGCGGCGCTGCCTGGATCGATGCGGTAGAGCAGCTGTCCCTTTTCCACCCGGTCGCCGTCCTGGAAGGGAGCCTCCAGGATCTCGCCGGAAACCAGCGCCCCCACCTGATAGGACTCAATGGGGGTCATAGTGCCTGAGCCGTCCACCGAGACGGTCAGGTCCTGCCGCTGTACGGGGACGGGCTGATACTGCCCGGAGGAGGCTGCGGGGCCGCCAAAGAGCAGGGGGCGCAGGAGCAGGAGGAGGACCCCTGCCGCGGCGAGGATCAGGACCAGCCGCTTGAGCCATTTTTTGCGCTTTTTGGGGAGCTGGAAGCGGGAGGTGGAGGAGAGCCGCTCCGGGGCCTCCGGCTGTACCGGCGCTTCCGGGGTGAGTTGTGTGGTTTCCATGGCATTGACTCCTTACTATGTACAGATGTCCGGAGCGCCGGACGCGGGCAGGCCGGGACAGCGTGCCCTGAGAGATGTCTCTATCTTACCGCGGGGGGATTAGCTTTCCCGAAAGAAAGGCTTAAATTTTCATTAAATTTTGCCCGGCGGCTTTACAGTACACCTTCCACCTGGGGGAAGGTCAAGGGGGAAATGGCGGAGCGGGCCGTTTTCATGGGCGAGAAAGCCCCGAGGCGTCCGGATGGACGGCCCGGGGCAGTGCGGTGGTTCACTCCGGGCAGGAAAAAAGAGGCTGGGCCTTCCTGGTCCTGGCGCGGTTGCACGGCGGCGAAAAATGTGGTATTCTGTCCTTGGCGCTGCCAGCAAACGGCAGGCGGTTGGCCCCCGACAGGGGGCAGCTTCTGTCCCCTGATCTGCGGAAAGGGGGGCTGCCCAATGGTTACATATTCCGATCTGATCCAGACCGGTATTTTAGTCGTTGGCATTATCGGCCTCTTTATGATGGCCAATAAAAAGAAGTAACCGCCCCAGGCTCAACCAAGGCGGTTACTCTTTTGAGAAACTAACTTAGGGGCCAACCGTCTGCCGGCAGCGCCCTTTTCATGTTCAGTATAACCGGCTGATGTTCACTTGTCAAGTCCGCCCCGAGCCGGGGTGGGCTTTTTTGCGGGCAGGTATGAAAAGCATCTGCGGATGGATCGATCCCGGCGGCCTTACGGTACACTCTCCACCAGGGGGAAGGTCAAGGGGAAAATGGCGGAGCGGGCCGTAAGGGGCTCATTCCAAGCAGGAGAGAATAGCCTGGGCCGCGCCGTCGTGGGAGTTGTCCGCCACGATGCAGGCGGCAGCCGCCTGTACCTGAGGAGCGGCATTCCCCATAGCGATGGGACGGCCCACCGCATGGAGCATTTCCAGGTCATTTGCGCTGTCCCCCACAGCGGCACAGCGCTCCAGGGGGATGCCCCACATCAGGGCGAGGAGGGCCAGAGTGCGGCCCTTGTTTACTCCGGCGGGGACCAACTCGAAATCATGGTCGTTGGAGGCGGTGAGGGACACACCGGGCAGGGCGGCCAGCTCCTCCAGCGGGTAGCCGCCCGGCTTCTGATCCCCGTGGAGCTTGGTGAGGGGCAGGCCGCGCTCCGCCAGATGGGCCAGAGGGTCCGAAACGTCAACGGCGTGGCGGTGAAAGACAGAGAAGGGATAGGTGCGCCGGAGAGAACGGCGGGAGAAGGGATCCAGCAGGATCTCCTCCCCGGCGAAGATCATCAGCTCGATGTCCCGGTCCAGGCATAGCTCCAGGGCACGCCGCCCGGTTTCCTCCGGCAGGTCCCACCGGCGCAGGTGTCTGCCGGTGCGGGCGTCACACAGGGCCGCGCCCCCCAGGCAGACGGCCAGGCTGTCACAGCCCGCCAGCTGGGAGAAGTGTGCCGCCTCTGCGCCGGAGCGGCCGGTGGACAGCACCACCTTGACCCCGGCGGCCCGGGCCGTCCGCACAGCATCCAGGGAGGCGGGGGAGATCTCCCCCGCCGGGTCCAGGAATGTGCCGTCCAGGTCCAGGGCGATCAGATCGATTTTTCCCATGAAGCAACATACCTTTCAGTCTGCGGGAGCGGGCTGGGCCCCTCCGGCGGACGGAGTCAGAAATCGCGGAAGTGGTCAGAGCTCCGGATCACACAAAGCCTAACAGCAGGCCGGCGGTGTGGACCAGAAATGCGGCGGTGTACGCAATGCCGATCTGCCAGGCGATGGAGAACAGGGTCCATTTGACGCTGTTCATCTCCCGGGCCAGGGTGGATACCGCCGCCACGCATGGGACGTACAGCAGGATGAACACCAGCATGGAGAGGGCGGACAGGGGGGTGAAGCCGGTCATGGCGGCGGCCACCTGGGCGCTGGTGGCGGTGAGGGCGAAGCCGTAGAACATGGACAGGGAGGAGACCACCATCTCCTTGGCGATCAGTCCGGTGAGCAAAGCCACCGCCGCCTGCCAGAAGCCAAAGCCCAGGGGGGCGAAGATGGGGGCGATCCAGCTGCCCAGGGTGCCCAGCATGGACTGGGCCGCGTCGTCCACCATGCGCAGGGAGAAGTCAAAGGACTGGAGCAGCCAAAGGACCATGGACATCAGCAGGATCAGGGTGCCCGCCTTGATGAGGAAGCCCTTTACCTTCTGCCACACATGGGTGGCGATGTTTTCAAAGGATGGCAGGCGGTAGGGGGGCAGCTCCAGCACGAAGGGAGCGGGATCTCCGGCGAAGAGGGTCCGCTTGAAGAGCAGGCCGGACAGAATACCCGCCAACATCCCCAGCACATACAGGCCAAAGACCACCAGGCCGGCCCAGGGGCCGAAGAAAGCGCCGGCGATCATGCCATAGACGGGAAGCTTGGCCGAGCAGGACATGAAGGGGACCAGGAGAATGGTCATCCGCCGGTCCTTCTCGTTTTCCATGGTGCGGGCCCCCATGATGGCGGGGACGGAGCAGCCAAAGCCCATGAGCATGGGGATAAAGGCCTTCCCGCTTAGTCCGAAGCGGCGCAGCAGCCGGTCCATGATGAAGGCGGCCCGGGACATATAGCCCGAGTCCTCCAGAAAGGAGAGAAAGAAGAACAGCAGGGCGATCTGGGGCAGAAAGGAGAGCACGCCGCCCACCCCGGCGATGATGCCGTCGCACACCAGGCTGATGAGCACCGGGGAGACGCCCGCGGCGGCCAGGGTCCCGTCCAGCCAGCCGGAAAACAGGTCGATCAGGGCGCTGACGCCGTTTTGCAGCCAGGAGCCGAAGGGACCGAAGGTGATGGTGAACATGGCCAGCATGGCGCACAGGAACAGGGGGAGGGCGGTGTACTTGCCGGTGACCACCCGGTCGATCCGCTCGCTGAGGGTGGGTCCGGCGGCAGCGTGCCCCTTGACCACGGAGGCCTCGACCACTCGCTCGATGTACTGATAGCGGCTGTCGGCGATGAGGGTCTCCCGATCGCCCAGGTCGCTGGAGGCCTCATACTCGGCGATGATGCTCCGCAGCTCCTCCTGCACTGCCCGGGGCAGGTGCAGGGCCTCCTCCACCAGCTTGTCCCCCTCCAGCAGCTTGATGGCCGCCCAGTGGGCGGGGAGGTGGGCGGAATAGGCGTAGTCGTGGAGCAGCTCGCCCATGCGGTGGTGAATGTCGTGGGTGAAGCTGTCGTACAGGTCGTCGGGCTCAAAGGTACAGCCCAGGTGCATCTGCCGGTGGGCCGCCTGGAGCAGCTCGTCCAGTCCCTGGCCAGTCTTGGCGGTGATGGGGACCACGGGGACGCCCAGCTGCCGGGAGAGGCGCTCCACATCGATGGAGTCCCCCCGGGCCTCCACCTCGTCCATAAAGTTCAGGGCAAGCACCAGGGGGCGCTCCAGCTCCAGCAGCTGAACGGTGAGATAGAGGTTGCGCTCCAGATTGGTGGCGTCCACAATGTTCAAAATGGCGTCCGGTCCCTCGCAAATGATGAAGTCCCGGGCCACGATCTCTTCCATGGAGTAGGGGGACAGGGAGTAGATCCCCGGCAGATCCACCACCGTCAGCTCCCGGTCGCCTAGGCGGGCGGTGCCCTCCTTTTTCTCCACGGTCACCCCGGGCCAGTTGCCCACATACTGGTTGGAGCCGGTGAGGGCGTTGAACAGGGTGGTCTTGCCGCAGTTGGGGTTGCCCGCCAGGGCGATGCGCATGGGGCGGCTGTCGTGGGCGCTGTGGTCATAGGGGCGTCCGTGCTGCTCCAGCTCGTGGACATGGTCCTGGAGCTGCTTGCAGGCGCGCTCCGGGTCTGTGCGGCGGGCGCCGTCCTCCCGTGCGGCGGGGCGGCGTGGTGCGCCGATGCGGATCTGGGCGGCGTCATCCTTCCGCAGGGACAGCTCATAGCCGCGGAGAGAGACCTCCAGCGGGTCGCCCAGGGGGGCCACCTTGGTCACCTTTACCGTGGTCCCGGGGGTCAGGCCCATATCCACCAGACGGCGCTTGACCGCTCCGGACTGGTTGCCCACAGACAGGATCATGCCGCTCTGCCCGGGGGCGAGCTCCTGGAGGGTGCGGGGGGAATTGAACTGTTGTTGTTCCATGATGTTCCTTCTTTCCGAGCCCGAGGTCGGCCCTGGGCTCGATTCGGATTTATTGTAACGAAAAGGTCGGGAATTTTCAAGACGGCGGAAAAACTTTGGCGGAGGTGGAAAAAAGACGGGGCCGGACTGGCGCGCCGGGGGCAAATATGGTACAATGACGGGTAAACTTTTCTACCCGGATCACAACGAGGAAAGGAAGATCGATGATGCGACGACTGTTTATCGTTCTGGCGGCGGCCATGATTCTGCTGTCCGCCTGCGCCCCTGGAGGGGGAGAAGCATCCACCTCTGCCCCCACCACATCCTCCGCCGGCGCGGAGCAGAGCGCTCAGGGAACCTGTACCTTTACCGACAGCCTGGGGAATACCGTGGAGCTGGAGCAGCCTCCCAAGCGGGTAGCGGCTCTGCTGGGCAGCTATGCCGAGACCTGGCTGCTGGCTGGAGGAGAGGTAGTTGCGGTCACTCAGGACGCCTATGACGAGCGGGGGCTGGAGCTTCCGGAGGATACCGTGAATCTGGGCGCCAACCAGCAGCCCGACCTGGAGGCTCTCTTTGCCGCTGAGCCGGATCTGGTGCTCCTCACCCCGGATCTGGACGGACAGATGGGGCTGCGGGACAGTCTGGAGGCGGCCGGGATCCCCGCCGCCTGGTTCAAGGTGGAGACCTTTGACGATTATCTGAATATGCTGAAGATCTGTACGGATCTGACCGGCCGGTCCGACCTGTACCAGAAAAACGGGCTGGACATTCAGAGCGAGATCGACGCGGCCATTGCCTCCGTGCCGGAGGGGGAGGCCCCCACCGTGCTGCTGCTGCGGGCCTATTCCAGCGGGGTGCGGGCCAAAAACAGCGACAACATCGCCGGGGCGATCCTGAAGGATCTGGGGGCGGCGAACATCGCCGACAGCGACAGCGGTCTGCTGGAGGATCTCCAGATGGAATCCATCCTGGCTGCCGACCCGGAGTTCATCTTTGTCACCACCATGGGGGCCAGTCAAGAGGCCGCCCTCGAGAGTCTGGACGAGCTGCTCCACAGCGACCCGGCCTGGCAGACCCTCACTGCGGTGAAGGAGGACCGGGTGGAGGTGCTGCCCAAGGACCTGTTCCACTATAAGCCCAACGCCCGATGGGGCGAGAGCTATCAGATGCTGGCGGAGCTGATGTATGGAAGCGGCGAGACGGCATAAGGGCCTTCTGATGCTGGCGCTGCTGGCCGGGACTGCCGCCGCCGCCCTGCTGAGCCTGTGTGTGGGCTCGGTCAGTCTCTCATTGGGAGAGGTGACCGCTGCCCTGCTGGGCCGGGGCCAGGGGGTGAGCGGCTCCATCGTGCTGTATGCCCGCCTGCCCCGGATGCTGGCTGCCCTGGTGTGCGGCTGCGCCCTGGCGGTGGGC
>PPYE01662698.1_pt1 | contig 17363 bp, 17 predicted proteins | sample 1559881 | NCBI WGS metagenome assembly PPYE01 (sample SAMN08240022, study PRJNA423297) | Human gut metagenome, whole genome shotgun sequencing project. | reverse complement strand
CCCCCATGCCCCGCACCGCCACAAAGTAGATGTCCAGCACCACATTGAGGCTCACCGACAGGATGATGCAGTACAGCGGGATACGGGAGTTGCCCACCCCCCGCAGGATGGCCGACAGGGCGTTATAGCCGAAAATAAAGAACAGTCCCACGCCGCAGATCCCCAGATAGGCCACCGAGTCCTCCATAGCCGGAGCACGCAGCAGGATCAAAATAGGCCGGCACAGCAGCACAACCAGAGCGGTAAAGAGGATACCGGCAATGATACCGATGGTCAGGGTATTGCCCGCCGCTTTCCGGCGGTCCTCCTCGGCGCCGCTGCCGAAATAGCGGCTTACCAGGATGTTGCCGCCTACCGTAACACCAATCGCCAGTTGGGTGAGCATATTCATGATCACGCTGGAGGTGTTGATGGCGGAGATTCCGTTGTCTCCAATAAAATGGCCGGCAATGATGATATCTGTGATGGAATAGATGGCCTGCAGCAGGCTGGAGGCCACCAGGGGCATGGCGTACCGAATAAGCTTCCGGCTGACGCTGCCCTGGGTCAGGTCATTTTGAAGGGCGGGCATTCCCATTCTCTCCTTTTCTCTGTCTCATACAGAATATAGTGTACCTCTCCCTCACCTCGGCCGCAATACCCACCTTTTGCACAGTCACTTCCCTTTTAGTAATCAAAAAGCAGAAAAGGGCCCTGCCGCTGTGCGGCAGGGCCCTCATAGATTACTTGCTGTGCTTTTTGGTCAGATACTCGTGCATGGAAGCGGCAGCCTTCTTGCCGGCGCCCATGGCCAGGATCACGGTAGCCGCGCCGGTGACCGCGTCGCCGCCGGCGTACACGCCCTCCCGGCTGGTCTCCATGGTCTCCTCGTTGACCTGGAGGCAGCCCTTCTTGTTGGTCTCCAGGCCGGGAGTGGTGGACCGGATCAGGGGGTTGGGGCTGGTGCCCAGGCTCATGACCACAGTGTCCACGTCCATCACGAAGTTGGAGCCCTCCACCACCTTGGGGGCACGGCGGCCGCTCTCGTCGGGAGCAGTGAGGCGCATCTTGACGCACTCCAGGCCGCCCACCTTGCCGGTGCCGTCGTCCAGTACCCGCACAGGATTGGTGAGCAGCATGAACTCGATGCCCTCCTCCTTGGCGTGGTGGACCTCCTCCTTACGGGCGGGCATCTCCTCCTCGTCCCGGCGGTAGAGCACATAGACGTGCTTGGCGCCCATGCGCTTGGCGCAGCGGGCGGCGTCCATGGCCACGTTGCCGCCACCGATGATAGCAGCGGAGCCGGAGATCTTCAGGGGGGTGTCGTATCCCTCCCGGTAGGCCTTCATCAGGTTGATACGGGTCAGGTACTCGTTGGCGGAGTACACCCCCGCCAGGGTCTCGCCCTCGATGCCCATGAACATGGGCAGGCCGGCGCCGGAACCGATGAACACGGCCTCGTAGCCCTCCTCAAACATCTCGTCGATGTCGAAGGTCTTGCCGATGACCATGTCGGTCTCCAGATCCACGCCCAGGGCGGACAGCTTGTCCACCTCATTCTGCACGATGGCCTTAGGCAGACGGAACTCGGGGATGCCGTACACCAGCACGCCGCCGGCGGTATGGAAGGCCTCGAACATGGTGACCTGATAGCCCAGCTTGGCCAGATCGCTGGCGCAGGTCAGGCTGGCAGGGCCGGAGCCCACCACCGCCACCTTGATGCCGTTGCTCTGGGGCTTCTCAGGCATGGCGTTGATGTTCTCCCGGTACCAGTCGGCCACAAAGCGCTCCAGGCGGCCAATGGCCACAGGCTCACCCTTGATAGCACGGACGCAGCGGGCCTCACACTGGCTCTCCTGGGGACACACACGGCCGCTGACGCTGGGCAGGGCGTTGGTGTCGGAGATGATCTCATAGGCGGCCTTGAAGTCACCCTCGGCCACCTTGGCAATAAACTCAGGGATGCGAATATTCACCGGGCAGCCGCCCACGCAGGGCTTGTGCTTGCAGTTGAGGCAGCGGCCGGCCTCCTCCATGGCCATCTCGGCAGTGTAGCCCAGAGAGACCTCCTGGAAGTTATGGTTGCGTACATTGGGGTCCTGCTCCGGCATGGGGACCTTCTTCAAACTCATATTAGGCATTGTATCAGTCTCTCCTTACTGGATCATTTCCTTGGCAAGCTGGTCCATACGGCAGGCGTGGCGCTCCTTCTCCTCCGCCTCCTGAGCACGGTAAACCGCATTGCGGTTCATCAGCTCGTCAAAATCCACCTCGTGGCCGTCAAAGTCGGGGCCGTCCACACAGGCAAACTTCATCTTGCCGCCCACGGTGACACGGCAGCCGCCGCACATACCGGTGCCGTCGATCATGATGGGGTTCAGGGAGACGATGGTCTTGATGCCGTAGGGCTCGGTGGCCTTGGACACAAACTTCATCATGGGGATGGGGCCGATGGCGATGACAGCATCATAGTGGATGCCGGAGTCAATGAGCTCCTTCAGCTTGACGGTAACGAAGCCCTGCTCGCCATAGGAGCCGTCGTCGGTCATAATGTAGCAGTGGTCGCTGACAGACTTGAACTCGTCCTCCAGAATGACAATATCCTTGGAGCGGAAGCCGGCGATCACGTCCACCTCCAGGCCCTCGGCATGGCAGGTCTTGGCCTGGGGATAGGCAATGGCGCAGCCCACGCCGCCGCCCACCACGCAGACGCGCTTGGCGCCCTCAGGCAGTTCGGTGGGCAGACCCAGAGGACCCACAAAATCCTGGATGTGGTCACCCTCGTTCAGGTCGGCCAGCAGCTCGGTGGTCAGGCCCACCTTCTGGAAGATGATGGTGATGGTGCCCTTCTCACGGTCATAATCGGCGATGGTCAGGGGGATGCGCTCACCCTGCTCATCCAGCCGCAGAATGATAAACTGTCCCGCCCGCGCCTTCTTGGCGATCAGGGGGGCCTCAACCTCCAGCAAGGTAACGCTGGGGTTCAGCACCTTCTTGCGTACGATCTTTACCATAGTATTCAACCTCTTCTTCTCAATAACAATCTGCGGCACGGTTTCCCGTCACGGCCGCTTCCGCCATTTTTATGACTGCCCAGTTTAGAAAACCTTACAGCCCCAATGGTTTGCGGCCTTCCAGTCATACGGATAAACGATATCAGTTTTCCCTTACTTTGTCAAGCGGCAATCACCGCCTTTGGCACATCATCCAAAGCTTCGCCCCTGCCAAAGGGGCCACTGTACCCGAATGGCAAACATACCGTTTTCAAGTTCAGCGGTCAGTTGGCAGCCCATCTGCTCCGCCAGAGTTTTGACAATGGCCAGGCCCAGACCGGTGTTGCGGCCGGTGCGCATTTTATCGGAAGTAAAGAAGCGATCGAAGATATGGGGCAGGTCCTCCGCCGTCAGCTCATCGGTCTCGTTGGCAAAGAGGCTCACCACCTTGTCCCCCTCCTGCCAGAGCCGGACGGTCATCTTCCCCTGTCCGTGGTCCAGGGCATTGCGGATCAGATTGGTGAATACCCGCAGTACGCCGCCGTTGTCTGCCTGCACCGGCGGCAGATGCTCAGACAACTCCACCGTCATATCAAAGTGCCGGTCGGTAAAGTCGTTGTAGAAGGCGGCCAGCAAACCGGACAGGCTGGTATAGAGATTCACCGGTTCCTGCTCCAGAGGATACTCTCCCCCTTCCAGCCGGGACAGGTCATAAAAGCCGGTGATGAGACTCTGCAATGCCTTGGCCCGGCTCTCCACAACCGCAAGGTACTCCCTCCGCTCTCCCTCCGGCAGCGAAGGGTCCTCCAGCAGCTGAAGATAGCCCAGGATGGAGGTCAGAGGGGTACGCAGGTCGTGGGACACGTTGGCAATCTGCTGGCGAAGGGAGCGCTCCCGCTCCAGCCAGCGGGACTGGTCCTCCCGCCGCAGCTCCAGCAGGTGGTTGACCCCCTCCAACAGTTCCTCCGCCGCCCGGTTGGGTACCGCCATCCGCAGCCGTGCGGTGCTGTCTCCCTGGGTCAGCTCCCGCAGTTGCTCCGCCGCCTCTTTTAACGCCCGGTACTGTGTCCAAACCCACAGACCCAGTCCGGCGCATACTGCGGCCAGCAGGATACAAAGGATGAGCGTCATGGTCCCATCTCCTCTCCAGCCCAAGCGGGCGTGCCGCAGGAAGCGGCACGCCCGTGGAAAAGTTTCTTTTTACTTGATCTCCCGCCGCCGGAACCAGAGCAGGCCCAGCGCTGTGGTAAATACCAGCCAACCTATCCCCACAGCCCAGCACCAGAACTGGTACTCCCAGGTAAGCCAACCGGACAGAAAATCAGGCATCAGCAGGGATGCTGGCATTAAAATCGCCTGAATCAGACTGCCGACCCGGCCCTCGGTACCCATGGCCGCCAGGGCCACCAGCACAGGCTGGCCAAAGAAGCTGAGGATATAATAGAACGCCATCCATGCCGCCGTGCTGGGGATGAGCAGGGCCATCATGTGGCACAAGCTATATATCCCGCACCAGACAGGAAGGGCCCCCAGCAAAGAGAAGCCTACCACCGCCAAAGCAACCAAATCGGCCTCCCGGGAGTAGTGAGGCAGGGCCAGCCAGCCCACCAGCAGGTAGCTTCCCAACAGCAGCAGGCACAGCACCAGCCCCAGCATCAATCCGGCCAACAGCTTGCCCCAGTAGATCCGTCCCCGGCTCAGCCCGAAGGACACCTCATTTTTTAAGCTCCCCAGGGCCTTGCCGTCCACGATCTGGGTAAGCAGCGGGGCAACCAGCATCCCCAGCAGCATGGTAGTGGAGGCAGCGGAGGCCATTTGGGAAAAGTCGTCAGCCTCCAGCATCATAAAGGTGAACAGAGCGGTACACAGTCCCAGGAAAAGGGCCAGACCGTAAATTCCCTTGTGCCGGAAGGCCTTCCACAGCTCCGCCTTGATGTAGTTGAGCATATGTCTCCCTCCCGGCTCTGTCTGTCAGCGGATCTCTTTTTTCCGGAATGCCAGCAGGCCTACCAAAATGGACCCCGCCAGCACCACCAGGCCAACGATCCAGCACCGGCCCACATAGTCCCACCGGAAGGCATAAATATGCAGCTGCTCCAGCATAACGGCGGGCATAAATTGCCGGATCATCTCAAAGGTCGGATGGATGAGCAGACCGCACAGTTGGAGGATGGAGGGTACCACCCCCAGCAGGGCCACCGCCACAAAGGCGGCCAGGGTGGTGTTGCGCACCAGGAAATAACAGGCCAGTACCACACCCTGGGCACCCAGCCACAGGGGGAGCGCACCGGCGAGGGTGTAGCCCACCAGCGCCAGACCGGTCTGATCCAGTTCATTGTGGGGCAGCAGCACCCAGCAGCCTGCCATATAGAGGGCCACCATCACCACCGCCGCCAGCAGTGCCACCAGGGTAGCCACCGTCAGCTTGCCCAGGTAGATCCGCACCCGGGACACGCCGTAGGACACCTCATTTTTCAGAGTGTTGTGCTTATACTGCTCGGAAAAGACCATGTCGCCGGTGAGGATGGTGGCGTACAGTCCGACGCTCAGCATCATGGGGATCATGATGACGGCGGAGTAAAAGTCCATTTGCGTGTTGCCGTTGGACCAAGTGAACCAGAACCCCCACAGCATCAGCCCCTCCAGGGCCAGCACCACCAGCAGGGTCAGGTAGAGATACTTTCTCCGGAATACTTTATAGCATTCAGCGGCCAGATAGTTACGCATGACGGACACCTCCGATCATGGACAGGAAGTAGTCCTCCAGGTTGGCCCCCCGGCTCTCCAGAGAACGCAGGGCCACGCCGCCCTCCACCAGCACCTTTGCCACTGTCTGGGGCTGGTCCAGGAAGCTGTACAGCCGCAGGATACCGCCGGAGAGCACCTCGTAGTCCCGGGTACCCAACTTCTGCTCCAGCACCAGTGAGGCGGCAGAGGGGTCCTCCACCCCCACCTCGATGCAGGCCCGGCACTTCTCCTCCAGGGCCCGGGCGGTGATCTGCTCCAGCATGACCCCGTTGTCGATAAAGCCGTAGCAGGTGGCCAGGTTGGCCAGCTCCGGCAGGATGTGGCTGGAGATGAGGATGGTGGTCTGCCGCTCCCGATTGAGCTTGAGCAGCAGGTTGCGGAACTCCACAATGCCCTCCGGGTCCAGACCGTTGATGGGCTCGTCCAGCAGCAGGAAGTCGGGCCGGTTCATCAGCGCCAGAGCCAGGCCCAGCCGCTGCTTCATGCCCAGGGAAAAGTTCTTAAAGATCTTTTTCCCGGTGTTGGCCAGGTCAGTCTCCTCCAGCACCTGGTCCACCGTTCCTTTGCCGGGGATACCCCGCTGGATGCGATAGTATTCCAGGTTCTGCCGGGCGGTAAGGTAGGGGTAGAAGCTGGGAGTCTCTACCATAACCCCGGTGCGGGCACGCACCTTCATGAGATCCTTACCCGTGGCCCCGAAGAGGGAGATCTCCCCCGCCGTAGGCACGGTCTGACCGGTCACCATGCGGATGATGGTGGTCTTTCCGGCGCCGTTGCGGCCCACCAGGCCATAAATCTGGCCCTTCTCCACCGTCAGCTCCGCCCGGTCCACCGCAGTGTGGGCCCCGTACCGCTTGGTCAGGCCCCTTGTGTGTAATACGGTATCTGTCATATGGCATCAGCCTTTCTCTTGGTTTGTGATGCCAGTATACAGGCAAGTCAATAACCGGGCTTTAAGCAAAGGTGAAGAATGTTTAAAGTTGGGTGTGATCTTATAAATCGTTCAGTTTGAAGCCGATACCCCACACCGTCTTGATGTACTCCTTGGGGCTGGCCTTGGCCAGCTTGGACCGCAGATTGGAGATGTGGACGTTTACCGTATTGTCGTCCCCCATATACTCCCCGCCCCACACCTGCTGGTAGAGCTCCTCCCGGGTAAAAACCTTCTTGGGATGCTCCATCAACAGGGCCAAAATGCGGAATTCCCGGGCGGTGATGGTCACCGGCTTGCCGCCGGCGGTGACGGTGACACCCTCCTTGTCCAGTACCAGGTCCCCGTGGGTAAGCACAGCCCCGCCGCTCCCCCGGTCAAACTGTTTGTACCGGCGCAGCTGGGCCTCCACCCGGGCCAGCACCTCGGCGTTGTCGAAGGGCTTGGGGATGAAGTCATCCGCCCCCAGCCGCAGCACGTTCACCCGGTCCTCCAGCCCCGCCTTGGCTGAGAGGACGATGATGGGCATGGTTTTGCGCCGGCGGAGCTGGGCAATGAACTCCTCCCCGGTCATGCCGGGGAGCATCAGGTCCAGCAGCACCAGATCATAGTCATACTGCTCCGCCCACAGAGCGGCTTCACTTCCGGAATAGGCAGGCCGGCAGTCGTAGCCCGCCCCGGTCAGGATCTTGCACAGCAGGTTATTGATGTCCTGGTCGTCTTCCACCACCAGGATGTGGCAGGTCTCCATATATGATCTCCTCCTGGTCCCCGGTTATTTCACCCGCAGGCGCTTGGCCAGCTCGTGGTCCGGGTCCACCACGGCGGTCTGATAGGTGGTATACACCACCATACCCGGCCGGGCCCCGGCGGGCTTTTTCACATACTTCACCGGCGTATAGTCTACCGGCACCCGGGTGCTGTCCCCCGCCTGAGAGAAGGTAGCCGCCAGAATGGCCGCCTCGGTGAGGCTCTGGGCGTCGGCCTCCCCTCCTTCCAACCACAGGATCACGTGGGAACCGTGGATCTTCTGGGTGTGGAGCCAGATGTCGCTCTTATAAGCCGTCTTGGTGGTAAGCTGGTCGTTCTGGCTGTTATTCTTGCCCACGGTGATCCGCAGCCCGGTGGTGGAGCGGAACTCCATGGGCTTGCCCGCCACCCGCTTCTCCCGCTTGGCGGCAGTCTTGGCCCGGCGGAGATAGCCGGTGTCAGTGAGCTCCTGGCGGATCTCCCCCAGGTCCCGCTCCCCTTCTGCCAGGCGGATGTTCTCCAGCACGCTGTTCAGATACTCCAGCTCGCGCTCGCCCTTCTCAATCTGGATGGTGAGCATCTCCTCCGCCTTCTTGGCTTTGTTGTAGTCCTTATAATATTTGGCGGCATTCTGCTGAGGGGTGAGCAGTGGGTCCAGTTTGATGTCGATCTCGCCATAATCCGGGTCGTAGAAGTTCTGGGCATGGAGCACCGCCATCCCACCTTCACCAGATCCTGGCCCCGCTGCTTGACCCGCTCCGCCGCCTCCCGGCGCTCATAGAAGCCGTCCAGCAGAGTGGAAAAGCTGTCCTGGCGGATGCTCTCAGTCTCCGGCCCGTACTGGAGGATGGGTAGGAAGGAAAAATCCACCGGTTTGCCTTCCCGCATCAGCAGATAGGCTGTAAAGTTATTTTGCTGTACACTATTTTGCAGCTTGAGCAGCTCCTGAACCAGGCCCTCCTCCCCTCCGGCCCGGAACACGATTTCCCGGGCAATCAGGGGTGAAAGGCCAGTAAAGGTATCCATCAGCAGCTTTTCCGGCTCTTTTCCCATGGGATTATCCAGGGCCGCCCTCAGCCCGTCCTCATCCAGTGTAAAGGGATTCAGCTTGGCAGGCGGAGCAGGGAGCCGATAGAACAGGCCGGGCAGCACCTGGCGCTGTCCTCTGGACAGGTCGCCGTCAATGCGGCGGATACAGTCAATGATGCGCCCCTCCCCGTCCAACAGGATCAGGTTGGCGGAGCGGCCCATGGCCTCCAGCACCAGACGGCGCTCCACCCGGTCCCCCAGTTCGTCAATGGTCTCCAGCTTGAAGTCCAGGATACGCTCCAGGGGGGGCTGGTTCAGCTCCAGAATGCGACCGCCCAGCAGGTGCTTGCGCAGCAGCATACAGAACATGGGGGGCTTGTCCGGATTCTCCCGGTTCAGGGCGGTGAGGTGGGCCCTGGGGTGGCCGGGATTGGCGGAGAGCAGCAGCTTCAGATTCTCGCCCTGCCCCCGGAGGAAGAGCACGATCTCATCCCGGGTAGGCTGATAAATCTTGTCAATCTTCCCCCCCACCACGGCCCGGCGAAGCTCCTCCGCCACGGCGGTCAGGCACAGTGCGTCTAACGGCATTCCTCTTCCTCCATCATTACGGCAAACAGTTCATTGAGCCGGTCGGTGCGACCCTGAAGCCACAGCCATCCGAACAGAGCCTCCAGGCCGGTAGCAGCCTGGTAGTCCGCCCGACTGGCATTCTGGGGCACACTGTGAGGGCTGGTATTGCGGCCCCGGCGGAACACGTCCTGCTCCGCCTCCTCCAGCAGGGGGAGGATCTTCTCCACTGCTCTGGCCTGGGCGGGAGCCGCCACATAGCGAACAGTGGCCCGATGGAGGCCCTTGGAGGTGGCCTTGCCGTGGAGACACAGCCAGGAGCGCACCATCAGCTCAAACACACCATCCCCCAGATGGGCCAGACCCAGGCTGCTGATCCCCTGGATCAGTTCCGGCCCGGCATTGAGATGAAAATAATCGATCATAGTTCATTCCTCATTTGTAAATAGGATCTCATTCTGTCAGTATAGCGCAAACACAGTGAAATTACAACAGATCGTCCAGCCGGGGGCAGCCGCCGGGCCGGAAGGGAAAACAGAGATAGTCCCGCCCCTCCAGCGTTTCCAGCCGTGCAAAGCAAAACAGCGGCGTCAACGGAAAAGGCCGGTCTTTCCGATACAGATAGGCCATAAGAAAGCCACGCTCGTCCCGACAGATCAGAGCCGGACCTTTGGCGGCAGCGGCCAGCAGCGGCTCCCCCATCAGCCGGCCGGGATTGTCTTCCCGCCGCCACCCTGCCGGAATCTTCTCTGCCCCATCAAAAGAGAACGCCAGTACGGCCTGACCGCCCTCCGGCGGCCAGGCACCCTGCCGCTCCAGCTCGCTGATCGTCAAGGTACGCTCCAACCGCAGGACACCGCCCTGGGGCACAAAGGTGCCCAGCAGGGCTTTTCCTCCGGCTCCCGTGAGCCAGCACTTGTACAGTCCTTTGCCGTCGTTAGGCAACTGTGCGGCACACACCGCACGGTTCTGCTCCTCCCGCACCGTGAGCCAGCCCCGGCCCTCCCACAGTGAAAACCGCCGCTCCATACCCCGTCCCCCCTTTCTGCCATTCTATGCGCTCCGGGGACCAGACAGACGAACCGGGGGGATGCCAGACAAGGCATCCCCCCGGTTTTTTCTATGGGTATGGACTCAGCAGCAGCTGTTTCCGCAGCCGCAGTTGTTGCCGCAGCTATTACCGCCACCGCAGCAGCAGCACAGCAGGATGATGATCAGAATGATCCACAGGCAGCTACCGCCGCCAAAGCCACAGCCACAACCATTGTTGCACCCCATCATAGAAGTACCTCCCGGTTTAAATGTTAGAAACCTGGAGCTGGCGGCGGAGCTTCCCGCTGTCCGGCCCGGTCTCATTCCATACTATGCCGCGCTCCGGAGGTGGTGCGTACTGCATGGAAAAATAGCGGGCCGCCCCGGTCATACCGGGGCGGCCCGCCGCAAAGAGAGGGTTTGCTTACTCCAGCTCAAACGCGCCGGTGTATAGCTGATAGTAGAGGCCATGCTGCGCGATCAGGTCCTCGTGATCGCCCCGCTCCACAATACGGCCGTGGTCCAGCACCATAATGGCGTCGGAGTTGCGTACGGTAGACAGGCGGTGGGCAATGACAAAGACGGTTCGCCCGCACATCAGGGAGTCCATGCCCTGCTGGACGATAGCCTCGGTACGGGTATCGATGGAAGAGGTGGCCTCATCCAAAATCATCACCGGGGGATCGGCCACAGCGGCCCGGGCAATGGCAATGAGCTGCCGCTGGCCCTGGGACAGGTTGGCGCCGTTGCCGGTAAGCATGGTGTCGTACCCCTGAGGCAGCCGCCGGATGAAGTCGTCGGCGTTGGCCAGCACAGCGGCAGCCTCCACCTCTTCATCGGTGGCGTTCAGGTTGCCGTAGCGGATGTTCTCCCGGACGGTACCGGTAAACAGGTTGGTATCCTGAAGCACGATGCCCAGAGAGCGGCGCAGATCGGGCTTCTTGATGTCGTTGATGGAGATACCGTCGTAGTGGATCTTGCCGTCGGCAATGTCATAGAAGCGGTTGATCAGGTTGGTGATGGTGGTCTTGCCTGCGCCGGTGGCGCCCACGAAGGCCAGCTTCTGACCAGGCTTGGCAAAGAGGCTGATGTCGTGGAGGATGGTCTTGCCCTCCTCATAAGCGAAGTCCACGTGGTCAAAGCGCACATCACCGGCCAGCTTCACATACTGGAAGGAACCGTCCTCCTGAGGTACCTTCCAGGCCCACAGGTTGGTATGCTCGTCGGTCTCATGGAGGGTACCATCCTTGTCGAAGGCCACATTCACCAGAGTCACGGTGCCGTGGTCCTCCTCGGCAGGTTCATCCATCAGATCAAAGATACGCTGGGCGCCGGCCAGAGCCATGACCACCGAGTTGATCTGCTGGGAGATCTGGCTGATGGGGTTGGACAAGCTCTTGGACAGCTGGAGGAAGGTAGCGATGACGCCCAAGGTGATGCCGGGGCCAATGCCGCTGAGGGCCAGAGCACCGCCGGCCATGGCGATGATGACATACTGGGCATTGCCGATATTGATCAGGATAGGCATAAGAATGTTGGCGTACTTGTTAGCCTTGTCGGCGCTCTCGAAGAGAGCGTCATTCACCTTATCAAAGCCCTCCTGGGCCTCCTCCTCATGGCAGAAGACCTTGACTACCTTCTGGCCGTTGATCATCTCTTCAATATAGCCGTTCAGATCGCCCAGCTTCACCTGCTGGCGAATGAAGTAGCGACCGCTGCGGCCGGCCAGGAACCGGGTCACCAGCAGCATACCGATGATGCAAAGAATTACCACGCCGGTAAGCAGCAAATTGGTGAAGATCATGCCCACAAAGGCCACCACAATCATCATCAGAGAGTTGATGACCTGGGGGATGCTCTGGGAAAACATCTGACGGAGGGTATCCACGTCGTTGGTGTATACACTCATCACGTCGCCGTGAGCGTGGGTATCAAAATACTTGATGGGCAGGGACTGCATATGGCTGAACAGATCATCCCGGATCTTTTTCTGTACGCCTTGAGAGATGGTAACCATCAGACGGTTGTAGGCAAGGGCACACAGGGCACCGGCAAGATAGAGGCAGCCCATGAGAATAAGGGCATGGAGCAGGCCGTCAAACACCGGGTTATCCATGGCCAGCAGATCGGTGATATACACGTCGATGAGGGAGCCCAAAAATAGTGAGCCGGACACCGAGGCGATGGCGCTGATCAGGATGCATACCAGCACCAGCAGGAACCGGAACCCGTACCCCCGCTTGACGTACTGCATCAGGCGGCGTATCGTGCGGGAGCGGTTCACAGGAGGCTTCTGTCTCATATCAGGTTTCATCTTCGCCGCCTCCTTTGGTCTGGGATTCATAAATCTCGCGGTAAATTTCGCAGGTCTTGAGCAGTTCCTCATGGGTACCCATGGCGGAGATCTTGCCGCCGTCCATCACCAGGATCTTGTCGGCGTCCTCAATGGAGGAGATACGCTGGGCAATGATGAACTTGGTGGTGTCGGGGATCTCCTCCCGGAACGCCTTGCGGATCAGGGCGTCGGTCTTGGTGTCCACTGCAGAGGTGGAGTCATCCAGAATGAGGATCTTGGGCTTCTTCAGCAGAGCCCGGGCAATACACAGGCGCTGCTTCTGGCCACCGGACACGTTGGAACCGCCCTGCTCGATGTGGGTATCGTACTTGTCTGGGAACTCCTGGATAAAGGGATCAGCCTGGGCCAGCTTACACACCCGGACCATCTCTTCGTCGGTGGCCTCCTTGTTGCCCCAGCGCAGATTCTCCTTAATGGTACCGGAGAAAAGCACATTCTTCTGGAGCACCATGGCCACCTGCTCACGCAGAGCCTCCATATCGTAGTCCCGCACATCCACGCCGCCTACCAGCACGCGGCCCTCAGTGGCATCGTACAGACGGGGGATCAGCTGGACCAGGGTGGTCTTGGAGGTACCGGTACCACCCAGAATGCCCACGGTCTCGCCGGACTTGATGGTGAGATTCACGTCCTTCAGACACTCCTTGGTGGGGTCCTTGGCGTAGCTGAAGCTGACGTTCTCAAAGACCACGGAACCGTCCTTCACCTCATGGATGGGATCGGGGCCGTTCTTCAGGTCGCTCTCCTCGTTGAGCAGTTCCACGATTCGCTCGGCAGAAGCCCGGGCCAGAATGATCATCATCAGCACCATGGACAGCATCATCAGGCTCATGAGGATCATCATGATGTAGCTGAACATACTGGTCAGCTGTCCGGTGGTCAGCTCGCCGCCCACCACCAGGTTGGCGCCAATCCAGGACACAGTGAGCATACAGGCGTAGACACAGATCTGCATCAGCGGCATATTGAATGCCACGATCTTTTCCGCCTTGGAGAAGTCCATATAGATCTCATTGGACACCTTGCCGAATTTCTCCTTCTCATGATCCTCCCGCACAAAGGACTTCACAACACGGATGCCCAGCAGGTTCTCCTCCACCACGTTGTTCAGCCAGTCATACTTCTTGAACACACGCTCGAAGACAGGGTGGGCCGATTTCATAACGAGCAGAATACCCGCTGCCAGAATAGGAATGACCACCAAGAAGATCAGCGCCAGCTTGGGATTGAGGGTAAAGGTAAGGAACCAGGCGCAGATTAGCATAATGGGGCAGCGCACCGCAATACGGATAATCATCATAAAGGCCATCTGCACGTTGGTCACATCAGTGGTCAGACGGGTAATGATACCGCCGGTGGAGAATTTATCGATGTTGGAAAAGGAAAACTTCTGTACGTTCTGGTACATCTCACGGCGCAGATTGCGGGAGAAGCCGGTGGAGGCCCGGGCCGCAAACCGGCCGGACAGGCCACCCAGCAGCAGTGCCATCAATGCCATGGCCACAACCAGCAGGCCATACTGAATGATCCGGCTCATATTGCCCGCTCTGACGCCTTCATCCAGCAGCTTGCCGGTCATCATGGGAATCAGTACATCGAAGGCCACCTCTCCGATCACGAAGATGGGTGTAAGGATGGTAGCCGTCTTGAATTCCCCAATGCAGCTGATTAAGCCGCGTTTCTTCTTCATAGGGTTCCCTCCTTAGGATTTGCGCGTAAACCACAGTCTACGCAGGAATGACGCACTGTAAGCCGCCACACGGACGGCTTACATCAGATTCTGCTTCAGTTTTTCCACCGTGCTGAGGAATTGCTCCACCTCCGCCTGACTCAGCCCCTGGGTCAACAGGTCTTCCACACTGTTGATCCGATCGATGATCTCCTGATGGAGCGCATCCGCCTTGGCAGTGGTGGTCACCCGCTTGAGCCGGGCGTCCCGTTCCACTGACTGCCGCACGATAAAGCCCTGAGCCTCCAGCCGCTTGAGCAGCCGGGATGCCGTAGACCGCCGAATATAGAAGGCTTCCTCAATATCCTTTTGGCAGATCTCCTGGTCCCGGTTATGACACAAAAAACCCAGCAGCTTCACCTGCATCTCGGTAAAATCGTCTCCTTCCGGTGTGCAGGTCATCTCCAAAACCTTTCGCCGCAGCAGATTGGACAGGGCTTTGATCTCATAGCCCACATGGCGCTCCTGCCGCATCACGTCATCTCCTTTTTCTGTACTATGTTTAGTTTAGTTTGTCTGCTAACAGTTGTCAATGCACAACATTAACAAAACACATAAGTTGATCTCCCCGTAATTCTGTTACCGAATTTGCTACGATATCCGGTATATTGTCAGACAAACATACCCGTTTTGGGGGCGCTGTACAGCAGCAAAAAAGGGCCCGCCGCATATTGCGGCAGGCCCTGATGCAGGCATTTTCAGTTTTTCTCCCTGTCGGCCTCGATCAACAGCTTGACCGCCTCGATACCAACCTCCAGAGCAGCAGACAGGTCGTGGCTCTCGGTCTGATCCAGTCCGGCAGCCTCCCGCTCCTGATTCCAGATTACATGGAAGCAGGAGCCGCACCGCACGCCCAGTGCGGCGGCGCAGCAGAACAAAGCCGCCGACTCCATCTCAGAGGCCAGCACGCCAAGGCGCTTCCAGGCCTCCCACTTATAGAGCAGTTCCTGAGCCACCGGCATCCGGGCCGGACTGTGCTGTCCATAGAAAGAGTCCTTGCACTGGACCACGCCGGCGTGCCACGGCTTCCCCAGGTTCTTGGCGGCCTGGACCAGAGCAGTCTGGACTTCATAATCGGACACAGCGGGGAATTCAATGGGCGCGTACTCCCGGCTGGTACCCTCGTGGCGCACCGCGCCGGTAGCAATCACCACATCGTCGCTTTTGACCGACAGAGCAATACCGCCGCAGGTACCCACACGAATAAAGGTATCCGCCCCGATGTTATGTAGCTCCTCCATGGCAATCACAGCGGAGGGGCCGCCGATGCCGGTGGAGCATACGCTCACCTTTTCGCCCAACAGCGTGCCGGTATAAATGGTATATTCCCGATTACTGCCGATCTTCACCGGATTATCAAAATAAGCGGCTATCTTCTCGCAGCGGCCCGGATCACCAGGCAGAAAGCAATAGCGGCCCACGTCGCCCTGCTTACATTTTATATGGAACTGCAATTCATGTTCATGCATCTCGGATACCTCCTCGGTGTCGCATACATCCCTTTCATCCCCGGATCAGACCGGGTATGGTCCACGGATGAGCGTACTGTATTATATCAGTTTCTGCTCCCCTTTGCAAGGTGCACAAATATCTCTCCTTTTTGTAACGTTTTGTTGTTGTATTTTTGTTTCATCCGTTTTAGAATAGTTCTGCTGAAGGACAGGCTGCATTTTTACCTGGTCCGGCAGACATCTCGATTTAAAAGGAGGCGGCGAATGTGAAGCGGGCAGCCCTAATGACCGTACTGGCTCTGCTGTGCGGACTGGTTCTGGGTTCTATGGTGGGACTGTCTCTCTCTTCCTCTAATAACTCCGCTGCTGTCTCTTCCTCCATTCCTACTGTCGCCTATAATCAGCATACCTACGCCTCCGCTGTTCCTACGGAGCCACCCCTGGATGTCAACGACAATACGCTGCTCCTGGAGCGTGCCAGTCAGGTATTGGAGGCACTCAAGCAGGAAGATTATTCCGCGCTCTCCCAGCTGGTCCATCCCAGGCGGGGGGTCACCCTGACGCCTTACTCCACCGTGGACCATTCCTGCGACAATGTACTCTCGCAAGATCAGGTAGCCGGTTTAGCGGAAGATAAACAGCTCTACACCTGGGGTCTGGCTGTGGGCTCCGGCTCCCCCATCCACTGCACCTCCAAGGACTATTTTGCCCGCTATGTTTTTAACGCCGACTATACCGAAGCTCCCCAGATGGGGATTGATACCGTGCTAATCAGTGGAAACGCCCTGGAAAACGTGGCTGATGCCTATCCCAACGGTCGTTTTGTGGAATACCACTTCCCTGGTATCGATCCCGCGCTGGAGGGCTTTGACTGGTGCTCTCTCAAGCTGGTTTTTGAGATCTGGAACAACGACTGGTACCTGGTGGGCATCATCCACGGCGAATGGACCAGTTAATCATCCTGCCGCCGCCCAATCTGCCGGTCACAGACCGGCAGATTTTTTGTCCGGGAAATCTTTCTTTTGTTTTCCCGAAGTTTGTCGGAATGATGAAAGAATACTTGCATCTACTGACAGATTGCGTTAAGATGGAGGCTACAATCATACATCATGAATGGACCGCTCTCGCCTGATTTATATAGAGCGTCTACAAAGGGACCCTGATCCCTGAAAGGATGGATATTACTTGAAGATCATCATTGTGGGGGATGGAAAGGTTGGTTTTACACTGGCGGAACATCTGTCTCAGGAGGAGCACAACGTCACGGTAATCGACACCAATGACGACGCCCTGCGCCACGCCTCGGAATCTCTGGATGTTATGTGTGTCAAGGGCAACGGCGCCTCCATCTCCGCTCTGAAGGAATCGGGTGTTGAGTCGGCAGACGTGCTCATTGCCGCCACCAGTCTGGACGAGATCAACATGGTCTGCTGCCTCACCGCCAAACAGCTGGGCGCCAAATTCACCATTGCCCGGGTGCGCAATGTGGAATATGCCATGGAGCTGTCCCGCATGAAGCGGGAGCTGGGCATTGACCTGGCCATCAATCCCGAAAACGCCACCGCCGTGGAGATATCCCGTCTGCTTCGCTTCCCCGGCGCCGCCAACATCGAGACTTTCTGCCGGGGCCGGGTGGAGCTGATCGGTTTCCGGGTGCGGGAGGGAGACTTCCTGGCCGACCAGCCTCTGTCCGCCCAGACCAGCAAGATCCGGGAGCTGCCCATGCTCCTGTGCGCGGCGGAGCGGGAAGACGGCGAGGTCATCATTCCTGACGGCACCTTTATTCCCCGGGTAGGCG
>PPYE01158035.1_pt1 | contig 17365 bp, 10 predicted proteins | sample 1559881 | NCBI WGS metagenome assembly PPYE01 (sample SAMN08240022, study PRJNA423297) | Human gut metagenome, whole genome shotgun sequencing project. | reverse complement strand
TGTTCCGAGCGCAGCGGCAGCTTGACGCGATCTCGGTCTTGTTGAGTCCCAGGCTATGGAGCCTGAGGATCTCACGGTAGTTGGTCATACAAGTGACCTCCTTGTAGATATTTACACCGCAAAATACGGTGCATATCTACATTTTACCGTAGTGCTCAACGACGGCGGCGAGGGTGCTCAATTCCGCCGAAATGGATGCTCAATTTGAGCGGTCGAGGTGCGAAATCTCGCGCGGAATACTCACCATAATTAGAAAACCTAATGCCCGACATGTCCGGCACAGCTTATGGGTTCCGGATGGGAATGGAAAATTTTAGCACTTCTATTGCTTTTTTATCGAACACAAGCTAGTGGTTTTTCATCGAAGCACTCCTGCCAACACAAAACGGACATCATCAAACTCATAGCTGCATGTAGAGAGCGTCAGAATACGATCAGAGGCATTCGGTGCAATCTCGCTGGTGAAGCAGGAACGGTCAGCCGCATTCTGAAGCCAGACTTCAAATTCCGCTTCCGTAAAACCAATTTCCCACGCATCGTCCTGTGGTGCGGCAACATACCCCACGAAAAACTCTACTTTATATTTTTTATCCGGTGTTATCAGCAGCGCGACCGGATGCTCGTCAAAGAATTCCTGCTTTTTATATTTATCAAGGTCTGTAAACATTGTGCCGTTCTTCATATGATGTCCGTAAATAATGGAGTGCCGGTCGGCAAAGCTTGCGTCGTTTCGGAAATCCAGGAATATACAGCTGGATCCATTCCACTCGCCGCTGAACAGGTGCTTCAAATAATAGCTGTTATCCTCTCCCTGTACAACCGGATAGTTGATCTTCGTTCCTTCAATGTAAATCCAAGCAACGATATCAGGGTTGATCTCACGCAGTGCAGCAAAATCCACCTCAGGCCAAATCGTGTCGTCCTCATCAGGAAGTGTTTCTGCCCCGGCTGGCTTGTTGATGACAGGTGGCTGTGGTTCGGCAGTTTTCTGTGGAAGCGAAATCATGTGTATTAACTGGTCGACAAAATGTTTTCCATTTTGGTACGGAGAAACAAAACGAGACGTAACAATTAGACTTAAAGATGTTTGACAAGGAAAAACGTGCCACATCATAAAATATATATTTTGCCAAAATAAAGATTGCTTTTTTGTCCCAAAAGACGAAAGTCTTGCGGAAAAGTCAAAATAATACAGGCCAAGGTAAATTATTTCCATGTCATTTTCGTACAAAAAATGTCGATAATAAATTGATGAAGAAAAATTTGGGGGATATTTTTGAGTTTTATGCAGTGGGGATAGAAAATGATGAAATGGATGATAAAAAAGAACAAAGTCTTTCTTGCAATGATTATATTACTGCTTGCCTTATTATGCATCGGATGGGAGATTTCACTGCCTTACCGAACTCCAGTACTTGTTATCGGCACACAAGAAATATTTTCTGATGAATGGCAGGAATTCCTCCAGCAGCAAAAAAGTGCTGTGACTGTATATTATACGCAAAATTATGGCTGTACTGTTTTTGACGATGCATTTTGGAGTACAGAATACGATGGTCAGACACCGCTGGACTGCGCACGGAATCGGGCACTAGACACATTAATTGATAACTGTGTAGTGCTTCGAGCTGCTCAAGAAAGAGATTTAATTGAGAACATTGATTTACGGACTTTAAAGAAAGAATGGAAAGGGTTCAATAAACAGCGAGAATCATCGGTTTCGATGAATAGCGTCATGTATGGTCCGATTGAGTACTCATTTGAAAATTATTATCGCCACCTCATTAGCAATCTACGCAATTCTTTGGAAGAAAATTTGATTGATGAGGATCCGCTGATAGAGGAAGCAGCACAGGAATTTTATGGAGAGAATCTGAATCAGTTTACGACTTCGGGCAATACACATGTATCTGGACTGCTGGTAGAAGGCAGTCATGCTTCAGCCTATCAGTTAATACAGGAAGCGCAAAGAGCTATTCGAGAGGGGATGAGCTTTGAAAATGCCTGCACCCGATATGCTACATCTGGTGAAGAAGAAAGGTTCCAGTTTACATCGCTGTCCCAAAAAGCAGATATTCATGGATTGAGCACAATTTATGCAGCGTGTTCACAATTAGAGATAGGAGAGATATCAGAAATAATTGAAACGCAACAAGGGTATTATCTGCTGAAAATAACGGAAAAAGACAAGGAACAGGTCATGGCTTATGAGGAGGTGAAAAACCGCATTAGAGACATCTTGGCAACAGAAAAGTTGGAGTTGTATCTTCAAGCATTGCGCACAGAATATTCTGTCCGGATTTGCGAGCCTTTGTGGAACAAAATTCAAATCACGTAAAGGGAGTTGGAGTATTATGAAAAGAACGCTATCTGGTCTGCTTTCGCTACTGATAGTATTGACATTGTTCACACCGTTTTCAATCGTTTTTGCCGAAGAAGATGCAGCTACAAGCGGGATCGTCTATTATGTAGATGCCGAGGATGGAGATGATAACAATCCGGGTACTTCACCAGAACAGGCCTGGAAGAGTTTGACAAAAGTAACGGCTACTACATTCCAACCGGGCGACCAAATTCTGCTCAAGTCGGGAAGTGTTTGGAATGGAGAATGGCTCTGGCCAAAAGGCTCTGGGGTGGAAGGTGCGCCTATTAAAATTGACAAATATGGGGGCGAGGCTCTCCCTGTTATTAATGGAATGGGTGTGGACCGGGGATTCAATTATTCTGGCGCCGTACATCTGCGGAATCAAGAATACTGGGAGATACGAAACCTCGAAATTACCAACGATGATGATTTTGATACAGACATTGTATTGCAGAGACCACAAGGCGATAACTCCTATCCCAATAAGGACAAGACACGAAATGGAATCCTATTGATTGTAGACGGGGACCAGTTGGAAGATGATGCTGACGGTATCATGGATCATATTTATATCGAAAACTGCTATATTCATGATGTAGACGGCCCCAATGATTGGAATGATACATTTACAGGCGGCATTATTTTCAACGTGATTGGAAGTACAATTCGCCCTAATACCTCATTCCGGGATTTGAGGATTGCGAATAATACCATTCGCAAAGTGGATCTTTTGGGCATTACTGGATATGTGGATATGGTGCGCGGAAATTATCAAGCGGCGATTGGGCCGAATAACCTTTGGATGAGGGACATCTATATTGGACACAACTACATGGAAGATATTGGACAAGGTGGGATTGACCTGTGCGATGCGATGAACGCTGTTGTAGAATATAATGTTGTGGATGGCTTTCTGAAAAGATATCCTTCGTTCCGTCCAACAGTGGCGCTCTATCCGTGGAAGTCAGAAAATGCTGTTTTCCAGTTTAATGAAGTATATAATGGCCCCTCCACAAACGCAGATGGAAGTCCATATGATATGGATTCTGCGTTGAAAAATGTAGTGTATCAATTTAACTATTCGCACAATAACCCTTGCGGCTGGATGCTGTATATGGGCAAAAATGATAATGATATCATCCGGTATAATATCAGTGACGATGGTGGTGACTTCATCATTAAATATTTCCTTACTGCCTGCACCACACCGACTTATTTTTTGAACAATGTAATTATCTATGATGGCGCGCGCACAAAATTTATGCATCGGGATCCTTTTAAATCAATGACATACTTTTACAATAATGTGTTTTATAATAAGAGTGAAACAACAACGACAGTTTGGCACGATACCAATCGTTATCTCGGAAATTTAGGACAGGTAGAATTCAGTAACAATTGCTTTTATGAAGCAAGTGGACAACACTCTCCTTATGAACCCAATGACCCCAACAAGATAACAGAAAATCCATTGATGCTCAATCCAGGACAGGCACCTCAGAAAAATTCAGCGGGGATTTTAAGTGGTGCTACCATATGGGATGGCTATAAACTCCAAGCGGATTCACCTTTGATTGACGCTGGAATTTACGTGCCGCAAATGGGCGACCGAGACTTTTACGGCACACCGCTCTATTATGGGGCAGCACCCGATATCGGTGTACATGAATATCAGCAAGGTGAACAAACAACTCCGACTAATTTTGCTATGCAAGCCACAATTACAACTAATAATTCTCATCCGAGTTTTCCGGTAACCAACATTGCGGATGGTATTTATACTCAGAATTCCCGTTGGGCCGCGCAGAATTCCGAATTGCCCATTTGGATTGATTTTAGCTGGAATGAAGATGTTACAATTAATAAGCTGATTTTGACGGAAAATATCGTAAGCGGATGGGCCGGACCGCGTATCGCCTCATTAGAATTACAAATACCTTCTGCAGATGGCGCTTACACAACAGTTCATACTTACAATGGTGAATTAGGCGACCATAAAACTATTGTTTTTGACCCAATCACTACATCGAATTTACGACTCAATATAACTGGACTGACACCAGATAGTACAGAACATGGGCAAGGGGAAACAGACCCTAGCATTGTGGAGGCAGAGTTGTATTATGCGCCGGCTGAGACGCTAGATCCGCCAATTCCTCCAGAACCGGATCCTTCAGAGAACTTTCTTTTGAATGTTCCAGTTACCTCCAGTAGTGTACATCAACGTTTCCCAGCTGAATTAGTTAATGATGGTTTGAACACGGATTCGTCCCGCTGGGCAGCTAAAGATTCGGTTTTGCCCATCTGGCTTGAGTTTGACTTGCAGGGAGAAAAGACATTTAATACACTCGTGCTGGATGAAAACATTGTGGCAGGCTGGGCCACCGAGCGGATCGCCGGCATTGAACTGCAAAAGGCTGAGGGCGACACTTTTACAACGTTTTATTCCTATGAGGGGACGATTGGTACGTCCTGTGAATTAACCTTTGAGGATTGCTCCGCAGAAAAAATTCGTCTTGTGATCACATCGCTCCAGCCTGATACATCTGCTAATAGTCAAGGACAGACCGATCCCAGTTTGCGTGAAGTTGCACTTTACTATAAGCCGGAATCAACAAATTAATCTTTATAGAGACGTCGCAGCGGGTACGTTTTATAATGTGCCCGCTGCGACGTCTTTCCGATACTCACGCGGTGACTTCCCGAAAAATTCTTTAAATTTGCGGGCGAAATAAAAGGCGTCATCAATTCCAACCTCAGATGCTACAGCTCCGATGCTAAGGGACGAATTTTTGGAAGCTAACAACTGGGCCGCTTTTCTCATACGCACTTGGTTGACATAAGCAAAAACGCTTATATTGGTCTCTTGCTTAAACAGGCGGCATAAATAGCTTTTATTCAAATTTGCCTGTTTGGCAATTTCTTCAAGTGTAATCGGTTCCATATAATGAGCATCAATAAATGTAAGTGCGCGGATGATTTCTTGATTATCTGTGACTGAGATGGATGGTGAATTCAAAAGAAATGGTGACAAAATATCGACCATTTTACTTTGTAAGGTTTGAACAGTAAATGCTTCCGTCAATTGAGTTACAAATGATGATATGACATCGTCATTCGGTGCAGTATGCAGGGAAAGCATAAGATGTTCACAACAGCGACAGCAGCAAGAACGAACCCAGTCAGGGTCATAAAAATGTTGCGAGCATAACGAGAAGAACCCCCTTATCTCCGTAAGAAAGGCCTCTACTGATTTGGTGCGAAAAGCTTCAATGATCCCTTTTGAAAAAAAATGATAAAGGGCGTTGCTTTCATTGGAAAAATCAGAGAATTGCTCGACAGGAAACAAGTGCTTTTCTGGAAGATAAAACATATATCGCAGTGCGTTTTGACACTGTTTATAACAGTTGCGCAATGCTTGGATACGACTATCGCACGTTCCAAAAGAAACGTTAGGACACTTTTTAAAATATAACTCTGCACGTCGCAACAGCTGTCGGGTTTTGCTTTGTATGAGTTCTTGTTTATTGACTTTTAAAAACAAAACCAAAAATTGATTTTGGGGTGTCCAAATTATTTCTAAAGGGCCGACTTCGGAAAAGATATCCGGCAGAAGTGATTGTAGTTGGGATAAAAATGGATTTTGTACAGAAGTATCTGGAAAAGGAGCGGAAATGAGCAGGAGCCCCAATTGCTTTTTTGAATCACAATCAGCCATCAACAGGCTTTGAATATCACACGAAATTGGGTGGCTGGTAAATAAAACCCGTTCAATTTCGGAAAGAAAAAGTTTTCGTGTGTTTTGCTCTTGTTTTAGAGCTATTTGAGCGGCTTCCGTACGTTTTTGATTTTGGAAACACAGATTCTGTGAAATTTTCTCCATGTGCTCAAGCAGGTGGGCACGTGTCATATCTGTTTTTAATATATAGTCGGCGGCACCTTCCGTGAGAGCCTCTCGAACGAGTTCGAATTCAGAATAGTTTGAAAGAACTAAAACAGCGCCTTCGAACGCTATGGCCTGTAGCTGGCGGATCAATTCGATGCCATCCATGACAGGCATTTTTAAATCTGTTAGGATGATATCAACGCTATTTGTTTCCAAGAACAGCAATGCCTCTGAACCATTGCTGGCGGTTCCCGCAATAATATAATCAGTACCTTCAAGTAATTTCCGAACGCCGATTTTGATTATAGGCTCATCGTCTACTAACAGAATCTTAAACATTATTCATTCTCCTTCTGGTCTAATAATGGGATGGTAATACGACAAATGGTACCTTTACCAGGCTGACTGCTTATCTGCAGCCTGTCATCTGTGCCATAACAGATATGAAGCCGCTCGACCACATTGTTCACGCCGATCCCAGAGAAACGTTCTTTTCCGCGAGTGCCTGGAAATACTGAGAATCCACAGCCGTTATCACGAATCTCTATAACCATATTCCCATGCCCATCCAACGTACTGCTGACCGTAATCATAATGGATTCCGGCATATTTTCGGTTCCATGTATGATTGCATTTTCCGCAAGAGGCTGTAGTACGAATCGAGGCAAGAGTTGAGACTTTGTTTTTGAATCTATCTCGTAGCAGACATCAAAGGAGTTGCCGTAACGTATTTTTTGAACGGTAAAATAATTTGAAAGATTTTCCAGTTCCTCAGATAGGGGAACAAATTCATCTGTCTTCATAATAGTGCTGCGCAGGAGAGCACTTAGTGAAGAAATCCCCTCGGCGACAACCGGCACATCGTTGATCACAGCTAACCACTGAAAAGAATTGAGTGTGTTAAACAGAAAATGTGGGTTGATTTGGTACTGAAGGGCTTCCAACTCCAATTCCCGCCGCCGAACCTGGTCGGCCTGACGGCGATCCATCAACAACTGAATCTCATCTACCATCTGGTCGATGGTCCTGGACAAAAAGCCCAATTCGTCCTTGTTGGGGTCATTGATGTGTACATTTAAATCTTCATCAGATGTAATATTGCATGCGGCAACGATATTTCGTATAGGGGAAACGATACTGACATAAACGATAAAAGTTAGAATCAGCGAAAGCAGAATAAGAGCAGCCGCTATCCAGAAAAGGGCTGTGTTGATGCTCTCGGCCTCTTTGGTGATGTAGCTGCCCGGGATGTTGGCGACGAGATAACAGCCAAAGTTATTGTTATACATTGCGATTACCACATCGCTTTGTCCGTTTTCATTTATATTGAATGTGTGTTTGCCCAATGCAATATTAGCTTCAAGTTCCCCAAACAGCTCTGTATCGGCAATGTTTTTTCCAAGCAGACTGCGATCCTGCGAAGAAAGTATGCTACCATGCTCGTCCACCAGCATAATATTGGATTCGGGGCCGAATGTAACATCGGCAAAGATTTTTTCCTCAAATAACGCTTCATTGATGTAAACCATAATATAGCCTACGGGCTCCCCACCTAAGGTTGCGCTGTAAAGCTTTCTGCCCAGAACCAGCTTGTCTTGCGACCGATATGTGTGGATAAACTGCAAAGAGTCTTTCGGAGCAGTTTTGTCTATCACAGCTAAAAGCTGCTCGCTTTTTTCATATGGAATTCCATCATATCCGCGGTCGTAAATCGGCGTACCGTCTAAGCTTACGATCCGCAGATTTTTTAAATAAATGGACTGAAATGGAATATTAACGGACAGATCACGGATGGAGAGCACCATATCCCTTGAAATATCCTGCCCGGCCGAAGTTTGCTGCAAACTGTTTTGAACGGCGTCCGCAACCGAAAGCGTCGCGCAGTAATCTTGAAATTTTTCCAGTTCAATCGTCATGTTGGTATTAAGGGAACGAACGGTTTGCAAAGCAGATTCACTGATCTTACTGTTGATGGCCCTCGTATAAACTCGATAAGCATACATGCCGATACAAATCGTAGGAAGCAGAGAGATTAGCAGGAACACCGCAAGCAGACGATACTGTATTTTTATGTGACGAATCAAGGAGCGTGTTTTGTTTCCGCAGTTGCGGCGATTTTTTCTTTTCATCGGTATTTCCCCCTGTCAAATTCAGCAAAACAGCAAAAGAAGGAAGCATTTATTTAGATAAAGTGTAAACTGTCTTTTTTAAAAAGTCAATATTTTACAGGTTGGTCTGAATTTTATGTATGTTTTTAATATTGCACGCGCCTTATAATGAAAATCGCAAAGAGGAATGTACATTTCTTGCTTTACGCATACCAAGAATCCCAAAAAGGAGGTTATCAATTACATGAAAAAGTTAGTGAGCATGGCACTTGCACTTTCCTTATGTCTTGCAATGTTTGCCGGATGCGGCGGGACTCCCTCGTCCAGTTCGACGGTATCCAGCGGGCCTTCTTCCTCGTCGGAAGATACAAGCACCAGTGGGTTTGAAAACAAAGAATTGAATATCGCCATTTTCGAAGGCGGTTATGGACCTGAGTACTGGGAAGAAATCGTCGATCGTTTTGAGGAAACTTACGGTGTAACTGTGAATATGCAGATCAGCCCGACCATTGGCGACATCATCCGCCCGCAGATTGTGGCCGGCAACGTGCCCGATTTTATTTCTATGAATGACAATGACACCACCGGACTAATTTCGTCTATGATCCGTGAAAATGCGCTGCTTGATATTACAGACGTCTTCGAAGGCCCTGGCCTGGAGGACACTTCCCCTTTGAAAGAGCAGGTGTTGGAAGGTGTCTTGAATACGGCTAAATGCTCGCCTTACAGCGATGGTAAGGTCTACCTGGCGCCGTTCAATGCTTCTCCCATGGGCTTGGTTTACAATAAAACGCTCTTTGAAGAAAATGGCTGGGAGCTTCCGGAAACGTGGGATGAGTTTTTTGCACTTGGCGATAAGGCCAAGGAAAAGGGCATCGCATTGTTTACTTATGCGGGCATCCATCCGGGCTACATGGAATCTTTGCTGTGGCCGGCGATTGCATCCGCAGCCGGCATCGATACTACAACAGATATCAGCAACTACGTCGAAGGCTCGTTCTCCTCTCCGGAAGTCATGGAAGTTCTCGCCAATATCCAGAAAATCGCCGCTGATGGCTATCTGATGGAAGGAACCGTGGCGCTGAACCATACGCAGAGCCAGACGGATATGATGATGAATAAGGCGCTGTTCATCCCGAACGGCAACTGGATGGAGGGCGAAATGAAAGACGCTCCCCGCGCGGACGGTTTCGAATTCGGTCTGACCACCGCCCCGTCGCTGAACGCTGGCGACCAACGTTATGTCATGACCAGCGTTGAGCAGTTCAGCATCCCCGCAGGCGCTAAGAATCCTGAGTTGGCGAAGGAATTCCTCCGCTTCCTGTATACTGAAGAATCCGTGAAGCTGTTCGCTGAAAAGGCTGGCGGTATCTATGCATTAAAGAATGCTACCGAATGGAGCAAGGATTACGTCACCGAAGGTGTCTACAGCATGAACGATGTCTACAATATGGGCGACAGCATGGTGTTTGGCTTTGCGGCGCTCCCCGAAGGCAGCAAAGTTACGCCGCGCGATGAAGTGTTCCAGTCCGTTGCGGATGTGATGAATGGTGCGATGACACCTGAGCAGTGGGCTGAAAAAGTAGAGGCGTCTTTCACAGAAGTTTCCAATATGGCAAAATAACACCTGCCCTAAGTATTGAAAAAGACAAATGCCCCGCCAAGTCGGCTTTCAACGGCCTTGGCGGGGCATTTTAGAAAGAGAGGAGACCTTATGCTGAAGATGACCGGCAAAAAAAAGGCGGGATTACAGCGGATGCCCGTATTATTTATTTGCGTATGCGTACTGCCCACACTGATACTGACACTGCTGTTTACGGTAATTCCTACACTGCGCGCACTTTGGATGTCATTATTCGACTCGACTGCGCTGGGAATGAATTCCACATTTATCGGAATCGAAAACTATCTGTATATGTTCCAGGATGATAAGTTCCTGCAGGCATTGGGCAACACTTTCAAATTGTTGGCTGTTGTGCCCGTCATCACAATCGTTTTTGCGCTTATATTGGCTTTTATGCTTTCGCAGACAAAATTGCGGGAACGGGGACTTTACCGTACCGTGTTCTACTTTCCTAATATTATTTCTTTAACGGTTGTGGGTATCATTTGGTCATTTGTATTCCACCCGAATATGGGCATTGTGAACTCCCTTTTGAAATTTGTTGGGTTGGACGCCCTTGCACGTCCGTGGGTCGGAGATGCAAAGACCGCATTATGGTGTATTGCCGTTACGCTTGTTTGGCAGGCTACCGGCTACTATATGATCATGCATATGGCGGCGATGGACGGTATTTCCAATGAAATTTATGAGGCGGCTACGATTGACGGCGCGTCCAGCTTCCGCAAATTTATCAGCATAACCGTCCCGCTCATGAGCGATATCATTGGCATCACTTTTGTTCTGGCCATGTCTGGTACGATGAATCTCAGCTTTACTCTCTCTAAGGTGATGACGGGAGGCGGCCCGAACGGCGCTTCTAAAGTCTTGCTGCAATATATGTATGAGCAAGGTTTTATGAACGGCAATTTCGGGTATGCGATGGCAATTACAGTATTTTCACTCACGATTTCAGTCATTCTGTCCATGATTTCGCGTCGACTGTCGAACAGGGAGGAGGATAAAAAATGACTAGCAACCAGAAAAGCATCCTGCGTATGAAGATTTTTAAATGGGGCACACGTATACTTCTAATCATTATCGCAATTATCATGCTTTTCCCTCTGATTTGGAATATATATTCCGCATTCAAAACCAACACGGAATTTTTGTCCAATCCCTTTTCCTTGCCCTCTGGCTTAGAGTGGGATAACTTTGCGCGTGCCATTCAGAAATCCGATTTGGGCGCTAATATCGGGAACTCCTTGTTCGTGGTTTTGGAAACATTAGTGATTTTAGTGGTTTGTGCAATTCCTTGTTCGTATTGCCTCGTGCGGTATAAATTTTTCGGTGCCAAGATAATCCTAACCGTATATATGGCGGCAATTTTTATTCAAGCTACCTATATTATGATTCCGCTGTTCCTGCAGATGAATTCCTTTAATTTGCTCAACAACCGTGCTGCAATCGGTGTTTTGTATGCAACGATGCAGTTTCCGTTTGCAATTTTCCTATTGACAGGCTTTATGCGCTCAATCCCGCGTGATTATGAAGAAGCGGCAATGATTGACGGCTGCGGGCCTGTCGGCATACTGCGGCATGTGATTGTACCAATGGCAAAGCCTGGTATCGTGACGGTCTGTATGATCTCTGCGATGAGCGCATGGAACGAATATCCTGTTGCATTGGTCATGCTGACGGATGATACAAAACAGACGCTTCCATTAGGATTGGCAAACCTGTATGAAGTTCAAAAATATGCCACAGACTGGGGCGCGTTGTTCGCAGCGCTGGTACTGGCGCTTGTCCCCACGGTTATTCTTTTCTTGATTGGGCAGAAGCAGTTGCTGCAGGGGATGAATGTCGGCGGCATAAAAGGCTGATGCGGCAGAAACAGGAGGCAGCTATGTATAAGGCGATCCATCACGACGGCTATAAATCACTCGTTGATGTTTCAGAATATCTAGCACGGCATGATATCGTATACCGTCGCCCTGCTCTGAAGCCCTATGAAGGACTGCCTGTGGGCGACGGAAAAATGGGAGGTTTGCTGTATCACGAACCGAACGGCATCGCAATGCAGGTCAATCATACCGACGCGATCGATTTTGCACCGGATGGAAATATGCAGGCGTGGAGCTGGGAAACAGAGGAGCGCAATACTGCTCCTGTAGCCTGCGCGGTTATTTCCATCCAGAGTTCGCTGCCGTGTTTCGACTGGGTATATCTGCAGGACTATGAAGAACGGTTATGTCTGGCAGATGGTTGTGTGCATGGGCGGGCGGTCTCGCCCTTTGCACGCCTCCAGTGGAAAGTATTTGCACCGGCGGACTCCGGGCTGATGGTTTTTCAAATCGATGCATGGCAGACAGAGGAGGCAGCATGGTCTATAAAAGCAGATCGCTGGCCCAGCCCGAATTTTTTTCATCATTATGAACAAATAACCCCGCTATACAATAAAAATATCGACTGTATCAGCGCGCAGTTGACGGAGAAAGATATTGTTCTTTCACAGGATCTTGGCCGCTGCAGGACAGCCACAGTCTGCAGGGTATTAAACAGTAGTTTTACTTCGGAGCTTTTACATGCCCACGGCGGCATATTCCGGCTTCCAAAACAACGTGAGCAGCATTTCACATTGCTTGTTTCCACTTGTGTACATGAGAAAACGGACGCCGACCCGGTGACAGCGGCATGTGTAATGCTTAATACACATCTAAATGAAAAAGAACTATTCACGCAGCACCAGGAATATTGGCGAAATTTTTGGGCTCGCAGTTTTTTACATGTGGCGCAGGAGGACTATCTGGAAAACCTCTGGTACGTCTACTTGTATCAGCTGAACAGCTGCGGCCGCGGAAAGTACCCGATTACATTTGCCGGCCTGTGGAACTGGTTCAAGGACAGCCGCAATTGGGGGCATTTCTATCACTGGAACCATCAGCAAAACTATTGGCCGGTGCTGGCAGCAGGACATCCGGAGCTTTATAAAAATTATCTTGAGTATCGCTGGGCCATGCTGGAACATGCCCGGCAGGACGCAAAAACTCATTTTGACGCGGACGGCGCTTTTTTCTCAGATATTTCCAATTTGAATGGATACAACGCAATCGAACCGGATACGATCCGCAACTGTTCGGTAGGGGCGCAAATCGCTCTGGATTTTTACCGCTATTATCTTTACACGGGCGACACCGCGTTTTTGAAAAATCGAGCGATGCCCATGATGCAGGCTTGCGCAGACTTCTACCGCAGTATTTTGAAAACGGAAACGGATGGGACTCTGGAAATCACCGGTGGAGCAACGGCTTATGAAAGCTATTGGCCGCTAAAGAACACTCTCACGGACCTGTATGTACTGAAAGCTTTGTTGAGGGCAATTGAAGAGCTGGGGCCGCAAGCAGATATACCCGAAGAAGATCTTGCCGCATACAAAGCCTTGTCACAAAGCTTATATGATGCCAAAACAGAACGCCTCGAGCATGGTGGCTGCGAACTGGAGATTTTTTCCGCAGGTGAAAAATGGGATGGATCCCCAGTGCGTTATGGCGAAGGCCAATATCCATGGTCACCATTCCCAGCAAGTTTGATGAGCCCGGTATGGCCTTCAGAGTATATTGGCCTTTCTGATGCCGGCACTAAAGAATTTGAGATTATGCGCAACACAGCACGCGTGCTGCTGGACCGTGATGTATACCAATTGGGAAAACTGGGGTGTTCCGGTCACGCGCCGGCTCCAGAAATGGCTGCACGGCTTGGTATGGTACAGGATATGCCCAAAATATTACACCGGTTTGCGTCTGCCTATCAGATTTTCCCGAATGGATTGATGCACTTTTCGGACGTTTCCCAAAATCAGCAATGGAGCATGATTGACAGGCCCCGGGTACTTTCACCCAATGTCATGGCAACACAATGGGAACAACTTCATGAGAAAACGATAGGTGACAGGACAGAGATTCCGTCCGAATGGTTCTTGCATTGTTATTTTGAGGCCGCTGCAAATCTGGCCGCGGGTCTCAACGAGATGCTGCTGCAAAGTCATAGAGGGTTATTGCGCGTATTCCCGGCCATGCCGCATAATCTGGACGCGATGTTTACCTTATGGGCTGAGGGCGGCTTTACAGTGACAAGCGAGATGCTGCATGGCGAGATACGGTATGTGGCGATACATTCAGAGCGCGGCGAAGTTTGCTGTTTGGCTGACCCATGGCCTGGCGAGACGGCCGCACTGCGTATAGGGCACAGTTATTGCGAGTTTGAACGTGTTGCTGACAGTATCCGTTTTGAAACTGTACCCGCAGGCGATTATATCCTTTTCAGAAGTGAATTCCCTCCTGAATGCTATTATCATTCTTTTTTTGATACGAAGAAAAATACCGGTGTCAAAAAATTGGAGGGTGTGCAGTTGGGCCTTTCCAAATATTATTGATGGAGTGGAAATACCATGCCAAAACCCCGATGCGATCTCAGGTATACATGCCCGATCTCCAGTTGGGATGAAGGAATCCCTTTGGGGAACGGAAAATTGGGATGCCTTATATGGGGGCCGGGCAATGTATTGAATTTTTCAATCGACTGTGCGGGATTATGGGACACAACATCCGCACCTGGAACGGAAAGCCCCGATTTCACATATCGAAATTTGATTGATCTGGTATACCGGCAGTCATGGAAAAAATTACAGAATATATTTGACATTCCATATTCCCACCCTACGCCGACAAAGCTGCCGGCTGGCCGGCTCGTATTATATGGACTCGGACAGACCTATCGCTCCCGGCTATCCTTGCAAAATGCCCGCGCGGCGCTTACTTTTGAGCGTGGGCTCTTGGAGGCATATATGCATGCGCAATCTCCCGTGGGCATTATTGTTATGGACAGAATATTTGCGGATGTCAAAATGGAGCTTTACGCCCCCGATTTCAGTTCTAAAGCAGATGCTGATGGTGATGCGGATTGTGTGACAGGGAAGCCTCTATCTGCGTTGGGATATTCTCCTGCGGTGCAAATCAGCAAGAATGGGGTCACTGGTTTTGTGCAGACCACAGGCAGCGGCGCTTTTGCACTATTGATGGCAAAAAAGGTGCTTCAAGAAAAAATCGTGCTATTCTTTACTGTCGCGCAAGGAGCAGACGAAGAAACTGCGTTGGAAACTGTAAGACGCACCCTTTCAGAAAACGTTGAATTGGATTTAAAACTGCTGTGGCAAGGCCATCGGAAATGGTGGAAGGCCTATTGGAGCAGAAGCGAGATTGAATTGCCGTCTGTTCCGCTGGAGAGGCTATGGGCGTCCGCAACCTACTTTTTGGCTTCTTCTTCGCGGCGGGGGGGCGTTCCCTGCCCGCTGCAAGGTGTTTGGACCGCTGATAACGGATTGCTTCCTCCATGGAAAGGCGATTACCACAATGATTTGAACCTACAGTTCACCTATTGCCATTATTTGACCGCCAATCACTTAGAAGAAGGTATGGTACTGCTTGAACACCTTGAAAGACTATTTCCCCAGACGCGTAAATTCGCACAGCGCTTCTATAATGTCCCCGGCGGCTGTTATCCGGGCGTTATGGCTTTGGACGGAACGGCTTTGGGTGGCTGGCCTATGTATTCCCTTTCCCCCACACATCAAATATGGCTTTGCCAAATAGCATGGAGACATTTTCTTTATACCAATGATCTTGATTTTCTGCGCGAAATAGCCTACCCCATGTGCCAGCAGGCCGCCGAGCTGATTTGGGGGATACTGTGCCGCCATGGCGATTATCTGTATTTGCCTCTCTCGGCCTCTCCGGAAATCCATGAAAATACCCCGGCGGCATGGCTTACGCCAAATTCCAACTATGACCTCGCGCTTATGCGGTGGCTGTTCCAAACGATGCCTAAGCTGGAATACGAATTGGGGCTTCCTACTGATAGCCGTTGGATAAGGACCTTGCGAAACTTACCGGTTCTGGCTGTGAACCGCGAGATGCGGCTGATGCTTTCTCCCGACGAGGAGTTGCGTGAATCTCATCGGCATTTCTCCCATACGATAGCGATTTACCCTCTGAAGCTGCTCAAACCAAGCGAGGAAACAGATATGCGAATCATCCGCCAGACGGTCGATGGTTTGGAACGGTTGGGCACTAAGGAATGGGTTGGTTTTTCCTATGCATGGATGGCTCTTTTACAAGCAATATGCCGCAATGGTGACAAAGCCGAATACTACTTGACCTTGTTCCAAGACGTATTTACAGGGCCAAATGGATTTCATTTGAATGGAGATTTTAAGCAAAAAGGGGTGAGCCGATATACATATCGCCCGTTTACGCTCGAAGCAAATTTTTTAGCGGCGGAAGCAATTCAGCACATGCTTATCCAGACAGAGGGAATGGCCTTTGAAGTCCTTCCTGCAGTTCCTGCTTCATGGAAAGGAAAACGCCTTTCCTGCTTTGATTTTCGTACTGACAATGGACTGCAAATCAGTGTTATGAGAGACGACTGTAATCATGTTTTAGTTCGTTGTCAAGCCATTTACGCAGGGGAATGGGTGTTTCGCAACCTAAACCAGACATTCTCATTGAATGCGGGGCAGGTCAAGACTTTCAGCTACTGCGCATAATAAATTATTTTCAGAGGTGAAAGATGCAACAACGACCAAATATTGTTTTTTATTTTTCCGACCAGCAGCGATGGGACACTCTGGGCTGTTATGGCCAGCGGCTCGATGTAACGCCGAATCTGGACGCACTGGCGGCGGGAGGAACGCGTTATGAGAATGCCTTTACCTGCCAGCCCGTGTGCGGCCCGGCGCGTGCCTGCCTGCAGACAGGCCGTTATGCCACAGAGATTGGCTGCGAGATCAATGGCTTTGCGCTGCCGTTCGGCCGCGTGAAAACCCTGGCTCAGTGTTTCAATGAGGCGGGCTATGCTACGGGTTATGTAGGCAAGTGGCACCTTGCCACAGACCGGCTGGCGGGCATCGATTATGAACAGAGCGCCATACCGGCCGAACGGCGGGGCGGGTATAAGGATTATTGGATGGCCGCTGATGTGCTGGAATTCACCAGCCACGGCTATAATGGTTATGTGTACAATGCAGATAACGAGCGTGTTCCGTTTATGGGCTATCGGGCCGACTGCATCAACAATTTCGCCATTGATTTTCTGCATGGCCGAAAGGAACAGGTAGAGCCGTTCTTTTTGTTCATCAGCCAGATCGAGCCGCATCATCAAAATGACCGTCGGCGGTATGAAGGGCCGGACGGCTCGCGGGCGCAGTTTGCGGATTTTCAGGCTCCGGGAGATCTGGTGGCCTGCTCAAAAGCCTGTGAACAGGGCACAGACATCAGCAATTGGCGGGAAAATTATCCCGATTATCTGGGGTGCTGTCACAGCTTGGATTACAACGTTGGACGTTTGGTTGA
>PPYE01030624.1_pt1 | contig 17368 bp, 19 predicted proteins | sample 1559881 | NCBI WGS metagenome assembly PPYE01 (sample SAMN08240022, study PRJNA423297) | Human gut metagenome, whole genome shotgun sequencing project. | reverse complement strand
GTTTAACGATATAACTGGAATTAATTACCAATTTACATAAATAAATTTGTATATAATTACTAAATTTATGTTTTTTATTGTGATTTATATTGACAAAGTTTATAAAGTAATGGCAATATAATAAAAAGATTTAGTTTAACGATAAATATAGTATTAATCACGAAAGAGGATTGTCCGAAAACTAAACAGCCGGATAACGGCTGCTTCAGGGGAAAAAGCTTCCCGGAGGGTGTTTTACGGAGAACATAAATTGTACTCAGGAAATAACGGAAGCGGGTTTTATACCCAAAAGGAGGTTTTCAGACAGTCTGAAAAAGGAGGGATGAAAAAGAGTATGAAAAAGCAGAGATTTAAGTCAGGCTTTGAACCGCCTGCGCATTTTGACAGTGGTTAACCTGTCAGGGCAGACACACACCTTCCCTATCCATTAGCTGTTGGATAAGAAAGGCAATTATCAACAATGCAGGGGACTGTAGCCGGAACCTTTTCTACACTGTTTTCCGTTTCGCGGACAATGGGCAGACAGGACATGCAGGCTGCGGCGGCCCTTACATCATGACACAGCCCTTGGAGAGGGGCTTTAATAACTACTACTTTACCAGGTAAGGAGCGAAATAATATGAGTAAATTTTGGAGACAGGGTGCAGCATTACTGCTGGCCGGCGTAATGGCAGCCAGCCTTGCCGCATGCGGCAGCACCAGTACAGGCAGCACAGGAAATTCAGGCAATGCAGGCGCTTCCAATGAAGGCGCAAGCGCCGGAAATACCGGCGGCAGTGAGAATAACGGCGAGATTGTAAAGCTGGTGGTATGGGGCGTCGGCAGTGCCGATACCGAAGACTGCAACGAGGTTGCCGCTGCTATCAGCGAGATTACCCGCGAGAAAATCGGTGTTGAAATCGAACTTGTCCGCGGTCAGGACGCAGAACAGATCAATCTGGCTCTTACTTCCGGTGAACCCATCGATATGCTGAACTATAATAACGTTAACGGCCAGCTGGCTGCTATTGTACGTAACAACTATGCTACAGCTCTGGACGATCTGGTTGAAAAATACGGACAGGGCGCTCTTGAAGTTATCAATCCTGTTAACTTGGATGCCTGCCGTTTCGGCGGTACACTGTATGCTCTTCCCGACATGAAGGACACTTCCCGTTCCGCTGGTTTCTCCATGCGCAAGGATATCGTGGACGAACTGGGAATTGAAGTTCCTGAAATGGGTACTTACGATGATATGTACAAAATCCTGACTCAGGTTCACGAAGCATATCCCGACATGTATCCTCTCGTTCCCACATGGGCCGGCGGCGGTATGCAGGAAACTCTGCCTACTGATCCTCTGGGCGATAACCTGGGCATTCTGGAAAATGTTTACAACGACAGCACAGAGGTTGTGAACTATTATGCAACTGAAAGCTACCGTAAATTCTGTGAAATGATGTACAAATGGAATCAGGAAGGCCTGATCATGCCTGATGCTACCACAACCACTGAAAACAACCTGCTCTCCGGCAACGGTTTTGCAATGTTTGAAAACTGGAAGCCCGGCAAGGAATTGGAGAACTATAAGTCCACAGGCAAAGAAGTGGTATTCATGAAAGTGGTTGAGCCTTACAAATATACCGACGTATCCAACGGCAACTCCTTCATCATTCCTTACAGCTCACCCCATCCTGAAAAGGCTATGGAGCTGTGGAACCTGATGTATACCGATCCTGAGGTTTCCAACCTGTTCATCAATGGTATCGAAGGCAAGCATTGGGTATACACAGATGATTCCAAAACCTTTATTACCACTCCCGAAGGCGTGGATCCTAATGCCAGCGGTTATTCCTCCGTTGACTGGGCTTGGCCTAACCAGCAGATTACTCCTCTCTGGAAGGGTGCTCAGGCTGACCTGTGGGATCAGCTGAACAAGTTCAACGAAAGCGGTGTTGCCAGCCCTGCCCATGGCTTCTCCTGGGACAGCAACCCGGTATTGAACCAGGTTACCGCCTGCAACAACGTTGTATCCGCATATCACACAGCTCTTCGCTGGGGCGCTATGGACCCGAATGAAAACCTTCCCAAGTTCATTGCTGAACTGGAAAGCGCCGGCATCAATGAAATCATTGCAGAGAAACAGCGTCAGCTGGATGAGTTTCTGGCAGGTAAGAAATAAACTCCGGAAACCCTGATATAAACATAAGCATGCAAAAAAGGAAGGCGGGTATGGGTTGCTCCCCAACCCGCCTCTTCTTTACACATTATCAAATCATAGGGAGGACTAAAATATGAAGAATGTCAGAAAAAAGCTGAAACGATTCTGGCCCCTTTATTTGATGTTCGTGCCTGGCGTCATCTATCTGTTTATCAACTGCTACATTCCTATGTTTGGCATTCAGATCGCGTTCCGACAGTATAACGCCAGAGACGGCATCTATGGCAGTCCGTGGTGCGGGCTGAAAAACTTTGAGTTCCTTTTCCGCACAAAAGATGCCTTCGTCATGATCCGGAATACCCTGCTCTATAACCTGGTATTTATCGGGCTGGGCACCATATTGGCTGTTGCAGTGGCCATTATCCTTAACGAAGTCCACAGCAAAAAGGCCAAACAGCTGTACCAGACCGTAATCCTCATTCCCTACCTGATTTCCATGGTTATCGTCAGCTATCTGGCATTTGCTTTCCTGAGCAGCAGCAATGGTTATATCAACAACTCGCTTCTGGCTGCTTTCGGCGCAAAACCTATCGACTGGTACAACAGCCCTAAATACTGGCCTGTCATCCTGGTTGTCATCAACATCTGGAAAGGCCTGGGCTACAACATGATACTGTATTATGCCACCATCTGCGGTATTGACCACACTTTGTATGAGGCGGCCGTGGTAGATGGTGCCAGCCGTTGGCAGCAAATCAAAAATGTAACACTGCCCGGCCTGAAATCTACAATTATCATTTTGACCCTGATGGCCCTGGGCGGTATCTTCCGGTCTGATTTCGGTCTGTTCTATCAGGTTCCCCAGAACTCCGGTCCCCTGATCAGCGTGACCCAGACCATCGATACCTATGTGTACCGCGGCCTGATGCAGACCAACAACATCGGCATGTCCTCCGCAGCAGGCGTATATCAGTCTGTTGTAGGATTCATTCTGGTAGTAACCGCTAACTTTATTGTCCGCAAGGTGGACAATGAGAGTTCCCTGTTTTAAGAAGGAGGCAGCATATTATGGTAGACAAGGGAAAAGGATTCCAGATTTTTGCTCATATCCTGTTGAGCTTTCTTATTATTTGTGCAATTGCACCTTTCATACTGCTGATTATGTCCTCCATCACTGAAGAACAGACTCTAATCACAAACGGCTACAGCTTCTTTCCTGAGAAGTTCAGTACCTATGCATATGAATATCTGTTTACGAAATCTGCCGCAGTATTCCGCGGTTATGCAATTTCCTTTCTGGTGACTGCAATCGGTACGGTGTGCAACCTGCTGTTCACCACACTGTATGCCTATCCGCTTTCACGGAAGGAACTGCCGGGCAGGAACATATTCGCCTTTTATTTATTCTTCACCATGCTTTTTTCCGGTGGTCTGGTTCCCTCATACCTTATGTGGACCCAAACCTTCCATATCCGCAACACCGTATTCGCCCTGCTTATCCCCAACCTGCTGATGAGCGCTTTCAACGTTATTATGATGCGTACCTATTTCACCGCTAATATTCCGGATGCGGTCATTGAGGCGGCCCGGGTTGACGGCGCCAGCGAATTTAAGATACTTTTCGGCATCGTACTGCCCATGGCCTTGCCCATCATCGCCACCATCGGACTGCTTGTTGGCCTGGCCTACTGGAACGACTGGATGAACGGTCTGTACTATCTGAACGACGATCGTATGTTCAGTATCCAGGTACTGCTGATGAATATCCAGAGGGATCTCGACTCCCTGCGGCAACAGGCGCAGGCCGGAGGCAATATTAACACCGCCGATCTGCCTTCCACCTCAGTCCGCATGGCTCTGACCGTAATGGGCATTCTGCCGGTTATGATTATATATCCTTTCATGCAAAAATATTTTGTAAAAGGTATTGCCATCGGCGCTGTAAAGGGTTAAGCAAAAGACTTAATTCTCCAGTGCCCTCACAGCTACGGAAAAATTACAAAAGGGAAAGTCCGTGCGGCACAGAATGCCCGGGACTTTCCCGCTATCATAAGACAGCAAACTGCCACCCCTTTCAGCGAATTTTTCCCACTCCTTATCCCGTTCCTTCTGTATACGGACTCTTCCGGATTCCTGCTTATCCTGGCTTGTACGCATCCCGATCCCTGCTTATCCTGACCCCGGTCCGTCCGAAATCAACTCTCCGCCTGCGCCCAATCCTTGCAGACATCCACCCATTCACAGGCTTCGGAGTATTCCTCCAGCTCCTCCATGTTAACTTCAATCGCGCTGTTGCTGCTGCCGCAGGCAGGGAACACTGTGTCAAAACGTTTCAGTGATTCATCCAGATAAACCGATATATTCTCATTCACAGCAAACGGGCACACGCCTCCCACGGCATGTCCGATTTTCTCTTCCACCTCGACGGCAGGAAGCATTTTCGCCTTTTTCCCGAATTTTGCCTTATACTTTGCGTTATCTATTTTTGCATCCCCTGCAGTCACGATAAGGATGCAGTGATCCCCTAAATCAAAGGACAGTGTCTTCGCAATTCTTTTGCCTTCGCAGTGAAGCGCCTGCGCCGCCAGCTCCACCGTGGCGCTGGAAACCTCAAATTCCAGAACCCTGCCGTCCGCATTCCATTTTTTCAAATAATTCCTTACCTTGTCAATTGCCATTTTCCTGTCTTCCTTTCCGCTGTCCGGCCTTTTTTACAGACCCTATTTTATAACAATCCCCAGCAGCCTCGCAAGCTCCGCCGCCTGATATAAATCCGTCACCGCTCCCCGCAGCTCCCCTTTTTCCTCCGATAAAACAATGCCCTCAATCTCATTCCCGCGCAGATCCATTCCTTTTAAGGGCGTATGGAAAAAACTGGCCCGCTTCAGGTTCAGCCCCTTCCATTCCATTTTTTTAAAACGACAGTCCGCCAGATAGCTTTCCTGCATATCGCAGGCGTTCCATACCGCCGATTCCCACCTGGTTCCGCTGAAATTGGCAAAAGAAAGGCCGCATTCCTCCATGCGCACCTCCTTCAGCAGGCTTTCATGGAAATCCGCACCCACCCCTTTTACTGAAAGGAATTCGCAGCGGCTGAAATAACAGTCGTCCAGGCGGCTGTTGGATAAATCGCAGGTCTTAAACCGCACATCGATAAAACTGGCTTTTTCGAAATTACAGTGCAGGAAGGTACAGTTTTCAAAAATCACGCCTTCCAGATTTATTTTATAAAAATCCTGGTTTTCCGCAATTAGTCCGCGGATATGGCATTGCTCCACAGGCATATCCTCCCTGCAGGCATTGCCAAGAAGCGCCATGCCGTCCTCTGCTTCCCTGAGCGAACGCCCCAGCTGCGGCGGCGCGACTCTTACTATTTTTTTCTCCATGCCCATTTCCCCCTGCATTATTTTCTGAGGATAAGTCTAACACAGTACGTGAAAAAGGAAAATGGCATAATTGCACAAACCTCCGCGAACAAAAAAAGACACCGGCAAAGCGGGAAACGCTGCTGCGCCCGGCTTCGCCGATGCCTATAAAGAAGGAAACTTCCAATTCCGTATTATCCAAAACGATTGTCCGGCCTGCCATGCGGCAGACGGAATCAGCCTTCAATCGCTATATAATTATGCTCTTCCACCTGTTTCTTTTCTTCCTTTTTGGGAACGGAAAGCTTCAGGATACCATGCTTGAAGCTGGCCTTAATATCCGCCTGTTCCAAATCCTCGCCAACATAGAAGGTACGGCTGCAGGCTCCTGCATAACGTTCTCTGCGGATATACCTGCCTTTCTTCTCGTCCTCCTTATCCAGGCCCTTCTCCGCGCTGATTGTCAGATAGCCGTTCTCCAGCTCTACCTGAATCTCGTCCTTCTTGAATCCGGGCAGATCCACATCCAGTTCGTAGGAATTATCTGTTTCACGCACATCGGTCTTCATCAGGCGGGAAGCATTTTTGCCGTACAACGGATTCTTTTTCCCAAAGAACTCCTTGTTCAGCTTCTTCTCCCATTTATCATCAAACGGAAAATCCATGAAATCATCAAATAAATTCTCTCCAAAAATACTGGGCATCAACATAAGTCATTCCTCCATTCTTCTGAAATAGACTCTCGGAATCTCCAAGCCTTATTTTATGCGGCTTCTGAGATTCCATTTTTATAAATTCCCCCAACTTTTTTCAAAAAAAGGGTTGACAAACCGCTCAAAAAATGCGGCGCTCCGCGCCCTTAATCAATAAGGTATCTTCTTGATTGGGGGTGTTTCTTAATTGAAACCTATTAACATTGGCGGACATGCCGCCTACCAGAACCGTGTTCTGGAACAACTGCGTAAATACTATCCGGATGCCGCCGAATCCCTTCCGTCATCCACATGGGATATCATGGAAAAATTCTGGAACCTTGACCTCTCTGAAATCGATCTCATCATGCAGGACCGTTATTCTGATTTCGGTCCTAAGCCAAGGCTTCCTTCCGACATGCTCCGTTCCATCCTCCTCTCCGTGGAGTTCAAGGTCACTTCCTATACAAAGTGGTCTGCCGACCTCAGGGAGAACCATCTCCACGCCATCCTTTCTGGCTTTTCTGTCGGGGATACTCCGGGAACCGGCACTTTTTATGATTTCCAGTCCCGGGCTCAAGATTCCGAGAGCCTATTGAAATCAGACACCAATTACCACAGCATTCTCCTCTTACAGCGGCCTTTCTCTATCCGAGCCGCTGCATCCGGCTTTATTGCCGCCGGCCTTGTAAGCCTTGCCACTTTGTCAGCCTTCAATCGCAATGTGCTTATCTTCTTCCACCTTCGGCTGCGCTTCTTTCTTAGGAACGGAAATCTTCAGGATACCGTTCTCAAATTTCGCCTTGATATCGTCCTGTTTAATATCCTCGCCCACGTAGAAGCTTCTGCTGCAGGAGCCCACATATCTCTCTCTTCTGATATATCTGCCATTCTCGTCCTTCTCGCCATTATCTTTGTTCGTGGAAGCGCTGATGGTAAGGTAGCCTTCCTTCAGCTCCGCCTTTAAATCCTCTTTGTTAAACCCGGGCATATCAATGTCCAGTTCAAAGCTGCCGTCCGTTTCCCTGATATCGGTTTTCATAAGGCTGTTCGTGTTGAAATTCCTGAACGGAAAGCTCATCCATTCGTCAAATAAATTTTCTCCAAAAATACTAGGCATTAACATAATTATCGCTCCTTTTCTGTAAAATAAAAATTATCGTTTACATGTCTGGAACGCAGGTTCCGACTCCGGTATAAAAGTACCCTCATCTTTCGATGTTTATTGCTTTTTGTATCTTTGTCCTTTCCTTTGTTCTATTTGTAATATAACACGCATTACTAGCAATGTCAAGAGGTGAGTGCTAATTATTTTTTTAATTTGTGGAGGCCCAAAATTACTTACACCCAGTCCATCCAGGTGCGGAGGCTTTCTTTATATACTCATCTACAGCCTTCCTTATCCTCGGAACCTGTCACAGGTTCGCCCACCAGCATTCCTTCGCTGTCTACGAAGTAGGTTGTGGGATATCCCGCCTGCCTGCTGACTGCCGATTTTGCCAGTTTATTACCAGCCCCTTAATTCCTACTTTTACGCCTTCCGCTTTCAGCTCCTGCGACAGTTCGTTTAATTCCGGAAGCTCTCCCACACAGGGGCCGCACCAGGTAGCCCAGGTATTAATCAGGGTCAGGTCGTTTTCCTTAAATACGGCAGCCGTCACTTCATTGCCTTCAAAATCCACCGTATCCAGGTTGGAAAATGTATCCTGGAGAACTGTGCCGCTTTTTCCTCCTGCACATCCGGCGCATATCATAACCGCCGCTGCAACGATTATCCCGATGATATGATTTTTTTCATAACATTCTCTCCTTTTCTCTTGTTCTATGATTGTGTGTTTTCTCATGTGATGACCTTAGTCTAGCATTCTGTTAAAACACAAACAATTTACTTACATTACATTTGAATTACATTTTTGTAATGTTGCAAAGCATAAAAAAGCCGGAAGAACTGCCGCATCCTGCGGTATGTTCTCCCGGCATGGCCGCAATAAAAGCTGTACAATATTTCATTAAAATTCAAAAAAATAGACAGGCCGGTGTCTTCACCAGCCTGCCTGCGCAGGAATCCTGTTCCGCCTTATTCCTTACACCACTTTTTCCGCTCCACCATCCGTCCCATCAGGAATGCAATTATCCCCACTCCGATCCCGGTCTGGACGCAGAATAAAAGGCTTTCAACCTCGCCCGGGATTTCCCCGTTCAGGGCAGTTTCAAAGACAGGCGTGAACCAAGGCTCATATTCCCCGGCAATCTCCTCTATCTTCTGGCTCCCCGCGTCGTCGGAGCCGCCAAATTCCGCTCCTTTCCTGGCAAACAGCGGCACCACCACAATCAGTACCACCAGAACTATCAGTATTATTGCTGTTTTTGCTTCTTTTTTCATGGATTTACCCCTTTCATACCGCAGGCAGGCCTGCGATACTGCATTAATAAGTAGTTTGAAGGAACTTTCAAACTTTTGCCTCCTGTATACCGCAGGGAAAGCCTGCGGCATCAAAGCAATCTCTGCCCGTAACTGCACGTTCCTTCACAGCTGCCTCTGTTCTATTATTTACCGGCCTTCATAAAACCGATTGCCTTTAATTCCGGCTTCGCATAGTTTTCCAGCGCCATCATAATCAGTACGGTCAGCAGGCCTTCAACAACGGCCAGCGGCAGCTGGGTCGGTGCAAACACGCCGAGAAATTCCAGGGCGGATGCAAATACGCCTCCCTGCGTGCTGGGATATGCCAGCGCAAGCTGTACACTCGTTACACAATAGGTAAAAAGATCCCCGAAGAAAGCGGCGAGGAAAATCCCGGCCATCCTGTTCACCTTACATTTTTTGCACAGCAGATAAATTCCATAAGTAACGAACGGCCCTGCAATCGCCATGGAAAAGGTATTGGCTCCCAGCGTTGTCAGTCCCCCATGCGCAAGCAGAATCGCCTGGAACAGCAAAACAATAATGCCCAGTATGCTGACGGTGCTGGGGCCGAAAAGGATTGCGCCCAGGCCGGTCCCCGTCATATGGGAACAGCTTCCTGTGACGGAAGGAATTTTAAGTGCGGACAGGACAAATATGTATGCGCCCGCCATGGCCAGCATAGTGATTGCCTTTCTGTTTTCCTGAAACAGCCTGCGTATGGTAAAAAAACCTTTTACCAGGAACGGCAGGCAGACAACGCCCCAGGCGATGCAGTAGCCGACCGGAAGGTAGCCCTCCATAATATGCATGGCATTGACCGTTGGATATACCGCAAAGGCAACGGAAAATGCAATGCTCAGCTTCAGAATTTTCTTTTGTTTCTCTGTCATTCTTTTGAATCTCCTCTCTCATTTTTACAGGCAGCGATCCATTCCGCCGCCTGTTGCGGGGTGGACGGATATCCCTTTCGATCCGCCACCAGTTCATTTTGAATCAGTGCGTCCCAGACCTCCATAATGGATGGCTTTTTTAAATGGGCCCTTTCCATCATTTCCTTCCGGGAAAATATTTCAGCCGGCGTTCCGTCTCCAATCAGCATTCCGTCGCAGAAAACAAGAATCCTGTCTGCAAAATGCCAGGCGAAATCCACATCATGTGTTGCAACCAGCAGAGTTTTTCCATCCTCATGAAGCTTACCCAGAATATCCTCCACCCTCTGCGCGTTCATAGGATCCAGCGCAGCCATCGGCTCGTCAAATATGAGCAGCTCAGGCTCCATCGCCAGAATATCGGCAATGCTGACCTGTTTCTTTTCCCCTCCGCTCAGATAATGCGGCGCACGCTGCTGCAGCTCTTCCAGGCCAAGATAGGAAACTGCAGCATCCACCCTGCGTATTACCTCACTGCGTTCCAGGCCCAGATTCATGGGCCCGAAGGAAATTTCCGCCCGTACATTCGCCGCGATAATCTGGCTGTCCGCATCCTGGAATACAAAACCTACTTTTTTGCGCAGCAGGTTCAGCTCTTTTTTCCCTATTTTGCTTCCACAAAGAAGGATTTCCCCGGCATCAGGCTTCAATACTCCATTCAGATTCAGGAAAAAGGTGGATTTTCCCGCTCCGTTCGACCCCATAACCGCAATTCTCTCACCGCGCCTGATTATGAGATTCACCTCTTTTAAAACCGGTTCCTCCCCGTAGGTAAAGGACAGTCCCTTTACCTGCAGCAATACTTCATTTTCCATATGCTCTCCTACACAATGACCGCGATACCCAAAAGGACAATCAGGTAAAGCCCGGTAAAAACAAGCTGTCCTCCCGCAGGCGGATTTACTTCCGATAAAAATTCCAGCTTCCCATCGTATCCTCTTGACAGCAGGGCATCGTAATAAGCATTCGCTTTTTGTAACGATACAAGAAACAGGTTCCCCGCTATCAGGGCAAAGCTTTTGCATGACTGGCGGAAGGAATGGCAGCCCAGCCGCGCCTTCGCTGCGATCTGCATTTGCTCCGAGACATCTATCAGGATAAAAATATATCTGTATATCAGGTTCATCAGTTCAACCAGCAGACGCGGAAGGTGAAGCCTCTGAAGCACCAGAACCAGTTCGCTGACCGGCGTGGCAAGGGACATCATATATAAAGCGCTCATTCCGGCCATTGCCTTCAGGAACACCCTCCCTGCCAGAATCAGGTTTTCCTTATAAAGGCATATCCAGAAAAAATAGGCCGCAAGATTCCAGTCTCCCAAAGGCGCGCGGCCAAATTCCACGGCAATCGCCGCGCCGCTGAAAACCATAAAGGCAAGAGGCACCGTCATAAAATGTATGTAGACCTTCCATGGTATTTTCCCTATCATCAGCGTAATAGCTCCCATGGTGAGTATCACGTAAATGGAAACCGCCGGCTTATCAAAGGCTATTACCAGGCAAAGCGCCATGACCGCAAGAAACATTTTCAGCCCTGCATTCCAGCAGCGCATTCCTGAACGATATGCATAATAATCTATTTTCATCCCGCATTCCCTGTATGTCCGCGATCCGGCCCGGCGCAAATGAATGTGCCGCCTGAATCGCAGCCTCTTTTGAGCATAAAAAAGAATCTCGCCTGCGAGATTCTCCGCCTGCGGCGGGTCGCTTTAGCGACATAATTCCTTTCCGCCGCAGTGCGATCCTCGCGGAGCGTTTTTTATTCCATAGGAGTACTTTCCTAGGGAATAAAAAAACCCGCTTGTACACAATCGGACTGTGCGCACAAACAGGCAACAAAAATAAGGCCCTCAAAGGGGCTTATTTTATAAGTTCCTGTCCATCGCAGTCCCTATAAACACAAATAAAAAGGCAGGTCTTCTGACTTGCGCATCCTCACATTTTCTCGTCTTCCCATTTCCACAGTGACCGCCTTCCGGCTGAAAAAAATGCTCCGCGTATACAGCGACGGGATCGTCCGGGATTCCCACCCGGTTCCCTATTATCCTGAACTGCAGCTAAAACCGCATCAGGCACCTTTTTACTTCTAATTTCCATCAGTATATCATTCCTTGTAAAATTTAGCAATGACATTTTGAGATTACAGCCGCTCCGAGCAAAACCACTCAGGCACATCCCTCCTGAAATTATCAAACCACCGCAAAACATCCTTCACAACATATGGAAGCTCATCCTTCTGCAAATAATATGCCCAGGGCACCATAATAACCGCGCCCACAGCCAGATAAAAGCAGCTTCCAAAATTGCAACGGAGGTTCCCCGCCAAAATATCCCCGGATCAGTCCCGTAACAAAATGCGGATGCACATCGGTAAGGCCTATGCTGCCAAACTCCTTCCAAGGATCCACTCCGATACCGTCAGCTTCCTGATAACCTCGCATAAAACCCTGATCCCCTCCGCAATTCTGTTTCTGGGAGGGAAGGTGTAGTTCAGCCGGATATAATTTTCCCCCTTCTGTCCCGGCAGATAGAAGGGCGTTCCCGGAAGGACGGCAACGCCGTTTTGCGCCGCCTGGGTGGCGAGCAGATCCGCAGGCAGCCCCTCCGGCAGCCTGCACCACAGGTAATAGCCCCCACCTCAGGTGCAATCTCCTGTTCCGGCAGGAATTCCTGTGAATCCATATAGCTGTATTATCCAGAATATCTCCCGTGGAATAGACCAGTGGGCTGTACAGGTTAAACACCTGATCAAAGCCCGCATTCAGAACATTTCCTAATCCCAGGACAGCTACCACGACGATCGTCGGCGCAATTCCCGGCAGCGTAATATGCCATACAGCCTTCAGCCTGCTGCAACCGTCTGTGGCCGCAGCTTCATACAGATCCTGGCTGACACCTGTTAAGGCCGCCAGATAAATAACCGCATTATATCCGAATTCTTTCCATACATCAGAAAAAATAACCAGCTGCCTGAAATATTTTTCTTCTGCGAACCAAATCTTAGGCTCCACACCAAAAGCCGATACTATCGCATTAAAAGCTCCCTGAAAGCTGAACAGCTCCAGAAAAATACTCGCCAGAATAACCCATGAAAGGAAATGGGGCAGATAAGCCACCGTCTGAACGATCTTCTTAAATTTCATTTCTCTTATTTCATTCAGAAGAAGTGCAAAAGCAAGAGGTACAATTACGTTTACGGATTTTCCAGTGATTACCTTCATAACCATTTCCTTTTCCATAGACAGAAGGTTGGACCATTTGCTCTCCATAGTTGGTGTCTGGCTGAAAACACAGCTACGGCTCTTCTTGTCAACAGTCGTGGTAGCATACGGCCTGTCACCGATAAGCAGGGAATACATTCTCTGGAAATTACCGAAGTTCTCCATGCTGAAGTCCTCAATAGAAAGCTGTTTTCCACTCTCATAGCCTGGAACAACATCCTTTACCACGGAAACATCGTTGGCCAGCAGCTTGTATGCACTGGAAATACCCTGATAATCCTCGGGAGAAGTTTTTCCATCCAGTACGTTAATCAATTCGTGATAGGTATATTCACACTTATCCGCTGGAGCCATCAGCATTCTTACCGGCCAGAAATTCAAGGGCTGCTCAGATACATCAAACTTGCTCTCGTCTCTGAGCAATACGTTAGCCATAATAATAACCGCTTTCGCCACATCCGCAGAAGCATTTTTATTGATTACACAATAGCCAGTGGTGGCAGAGCCTGCCTTTACATAATATTTATTATCATCCGTAAAAATGGGATATGCCTGCCAGTTCGCCGTGGGATCATTTCTGTATGCATCCCCGATGCCGTAACTGGATACCCACCAGGCTCCAAAAAACATTCCGACCTTTCCGGAATTAATCAGTTCGATTGTAGAATCCCTTGTATCCATTTCCTGATCGATATATCCCTTTTGATACCAGTCGGCCAGACGTTTCAGGGTTGCTCTCGTTGCCGCGCTATCCGTTCCATAAGTCACATTTCCGTTCTCATCCTTCAAAAAGATACCTGGATAACAATCATTAGCTGAAAATACGGCGTCGAAACCGCCTGTAGTAGTCGCTGTTTCCTGGAAGGTTGTATAACAGCTGGAGCTACGGCTGACTGGCGGCTGCTGCGCTGGACGATTTTTATATCGTGGTGGGGACAGGGCATAACGGCTTCCTCCTTCCTGTGGTTAATTTTAGGCAAAAGAAAAGCAGGAAACTGTTTCTGATTTCCTGCTTGATGGTGCCGCCGGTGGGCGGCCGGTATTCAATTCACGAATTCAAATCGGGATATTCCAAAGTCATGCAGATTGACATATCGGATTAATTATCAACAGAATTCTAGGGATTTACTTTTCTCTGCACTTAATTCCGTAATTGCCACGGCTTCCGCTTTCATAGCCCCTATATATTTCATAGAGCTTGCCGTTTATTGCAACTTCGTCATCACCATTAAAAGAGTACGGATAACCGTTTTCTTCACAATACTTGGAAATTGCTTGGTGCGCTTTTGCCACAGTAGGATAGGTATCACTCTCGTCATATGGAACCCAAAAAGCTTTTTTGAACATACTAAGCATTAATATCACTCCTTCCTGAACGTATCTCGATTCGTTATTATTGATATTATACCATTTCTGTTGTTTATTTTGAATAGCTAAACTGTAAATTTCTGAGTAGCGATGTCCACCGCAGACGTGATTCATCTACATGGGGTAGCTGGCGGCAGCCAGCGCAGGGGAAGCGTAGCGTCCCCTGTGATGATTGGAATCAGCCGCAAGTGTGCTGGCAATCATCCGCTTTACGCAGAAAGCCCCCGGCAGGGCGCAACGCACCGGCTCGACCGGTGTATAGTTGCGCCCTATCCGAGTTCTGGGATAGGGCGCATTGAACAAAATCGCTGCGCGATGGCTTGATCTACATTTTACCGAAGTATGAAATCTGCATAAATAATAAAAACAGTGGACTACTCTAGGAAAAAGTTGTATTGTTTAATCACCACAAAAAAACAAATACCACTGCCTATGACGATATTAACACAAGCCTGGCTTTCAGACAACAACTTATTTTATTGCCATTCCCCGCCCATCCTTATTCTGAACATTTGGTGATTTGATATTCAGAATACTAGGAGGAAATACTGATGAATGAAATGTATCTGTTAAAGCTCAAAGAGGATATGGCTTTAAAAAATAGGAAAGGATGCCATGCGCATCACCTATGCTGATATCCGGAAATTCATTTTCCATATGAAAGACGTGGAAAACAAAAAAGCTGCCACAATCAACTGTTACACTGCCGCAATCAGGTTCTTTTTTGAATATACCCTCGGTTACTCCATGTCTGTCTGACGGGTTTTCGGGTTTGTATGTGTCTCAGCCCAACGGTCAGCGCAGACCAGAAGGGTCTGTATTTCCTCGTCCGAAAAGATGTAAGGGACATAACTGTCTGATGTTTTGGGGCAGCCCGGCATAAAAAGGCATTCTGGTCTGTATGAGTTTTCCTTACCACTTCATAAGGGATGTTGTCATTTACCATAGAGCTTGTAAGGGATGAGAGAAAGCATGCGGCCCCTGTTTGCGCCCGTCAGGGTCAATCCCGGCTGCCGCAATGGCAGTCTTTACAATCTTAGTGATTGTCTGAACAGAGATGTGACTGTAAGGCGGGACAATGCGCAAGAACACATACGGGCTGTCATAGCCGGCACGTTCTTCCTGTAAATATCGTTTTAAAGCAGCCTTTATATCGGGAACCATGGGAAGTTCAATGGCAACGCCGGTTTTATGCTGTGTGAGCAGGATTAAATCCTTTGAAAAATCCAGTTTCCCGAACGTCATGGATGAAATATCGCCGCTCCTGATTCCAAGGCGTGACGCAAGGAGCAAGGCAGCGTAGTCACGCTTCCCATGCGGGGAATCCTGGTCAACGCTGTTTTCAATCTTCAGGATTTCCCCTGCCGTGTAAACAGAGGGGTACGGCTGCGGCCTTTTAAACAGAGGGACTACACCGCTATAATCCCTGCCGGTATATCCGGAATGATAAGCATACCGGAGGAAAGTCCGGATATGTGGGAGATACCACTTGCTACTGATTCTCAGGCAGGCGGCCCCTATACTTTGAGCATCCATTTCCTGTGGCTTCAAACAGCCTGTTTCAGTTACAGCAGATAAAAAGTAATGGCCAATCTTGTCATGGAGCGGCGTTTTTATCCTTAGCCGGATTGCAGGTAGCGAAAGTATCAGCGGCATGATTTGTAAGGTTTCGGTATCATTTCGGGGCGGTCTTTAACGCTCCTGTTCCTGCTTTTTCTGCTGGCTCGGCTCCCGGCGCAAAATCTGGTCGAGATTGCCCTTGATCGTCTGAAGCTCCCGGACACGCTCACGCTTTTCCAGGTAGTTGTTATATCCGGCGTTCTTCTGGACGGTAAGCTGCTCAATCTCCCGTTGTAAGGCTTTGCTGGCTGACTGCTTGGAAATGCCATGCTCCCTAAAATACCGGGCGGCTGCGTCCGCCATGATAAAATCGCTCTGGTGCTGTTCCCGGTAGGCGTTCCGGGCTTTCTCCTATTTCTGCGCTTTCAGACCGTCACGGGCGGGCTTGGTGCCGATGTAGTTCAAGAGGTTGCGCTGCAACTCCTTTTTCTCCCGGATAGCGGCTTCCAGCCCTTTCAGCCCGGATTGGAGCGCATGCAGGCAACGGCAAAATCCTCCCCGCCACAATTCAGAGAGGAAATGCGGTAGTCTGCCCTCGGTATCAGCTGCCCGTCTGCGTCAAGGGTGGGCTTCATGGTAAACTCGTCATGCTCAAAGGTAAGATACTTTTCAGCGCGCGGCGGTGGGGCGTGTTGTATTTCTTTCGCATGGTGCAAGACCTCCTTTCTGTTGCCGCAGGAATGCAGCGGTAATGGGCGGCGCAAGCCGCATAGCAGGGTTTGGGGAAAGCACTCCCCAACAAGTTTCCCGCAGGGGCAAAATGAGCAGTAAGCGAATTTTGGTACTGTGGTAGAAACTTGCTCTAAGAAACTGACGCTTTCCTCTGCGGCTCACTTTGCGGCAATCTATAAGGGGCGGGGTGGCTGCTTTCTCAAACATAGCGATTGCGGCAGCTCGTCCTGCCCGCTGTGGTTTTGCTTTCTTCCACGGACGGAAACAGAAAATGCCAAACGCATTTTTTCTTTTTCATCACTACTACGGCAAGCACGCCCGGTTTGGGCAGCCGCTTGCCAAAAATGGGCGAAAAAAACGCCACGGATTTCAAAAAATCTGTGGCATTGCCGCCTGGTCGGTATTCAGTTTTAGGCTGTTGCGCCCTCTTTTGGAAAAAAGAAAAAGACAGCCGATTTTCGACTGTCCCTGAAAATATGTATTCTGTTGTATTCTTGTAAGATTGACAATGTTATATTTAAAAAATCATTCTTCTACGAAATATCTGTATACGGCGGCTTCAAGCTCCCCACATTCATTAAGCAAGTTACCATTTTCATCATACAGCTTATAGGCAATTTGTTTGTCCCCTAACCCGGATAAACCGGAAAAAGTTATTTTTATTTTCTCCCCTTTATGCTATTCTAAAGAAAAAGGGGGGGTTCATGCTGAAGCTATGACAACCTATATGAAACTAAATAATTTCCGTATTTTTGACTATCCCAGTTTCCCCCAGCCCCTTACAGAGCAAGTCCGGGAAAATGCGGAACAGATTGCCTGTGACAACGGAATTGAAATCGAGTTTATCCGAAAATTTCATGCTTTCCGAAAAGATGGCCGCATCCAGAAAATTATTTCTCAAACCGGGAAAACGGAAGGACTAATTCATATCTTTTCTGCCATGGAATGCTGCAAT
>PPYE01320674.1_pt1 | contig 17369 bp, 25 predicted proteins | sample 1559881 | NCBI WGS metagenome assembly PPYE01 (sample SAMN08240022, study PRJNA423297) | Human gut metagenome, whole genome shotgun sequencing project. | reverse complement strand
GTGATGAACCGGTATAACCGGGCATGATGCTGGGCACGGAACAAGCCCGGATGAGTAGTTGTATCTGGCGGACGATGGCGAGGAAGCGGTCTTTCCGTTCGTCGCCTGTGGAATTGAAGTACATATCGACAATGGAGAAGAAATCCAGGATGATTTTCCTGTATACTCCCAGTTCGCCGACTCCCGGTTCTACTGTATGGGAATGGATGGTGTATTTCTCGCCTGCAAATTCCTTGAACTTACGGGTGATAATGGTTCGTCCGATAATTTCCCACAAGGCATCCTTGTTATAAACGTCCTGATTTTGTTTTTCGATACCGAATACCGTTGCTTTGCCGGGGTTGAAACACGACTTGAATAGTACGCCTCCCCGTCGGGGCGGGAAAGGTTTCCGGTAATAGCTGTTCATCTTTTCCTTTATTGAGCGGTACTCGTCCTCGAAGTACGTTGTGATGCAGTTGCACATGAAGTATACGGAACTGTTGTACAACAACTGGAATTGTGAAAATAACTCGCTGATGTAATTGCGTGTGGTGGTTCCTGTGCCGAGCATCTTGTACTTTACTCGTCGGAAACATTTCAGGGTGCGTTTGGTGCGCAGGCTCAAATCACTGGTAAGTTCGTCGGACTCGTCGAAGAGCAGACAAACTTTCTGTGATTTCATTTTGAGGTATTTGCGCAGCGCATCATCAATCTTGCCGAGCATGGAAACGGAGAGTATGACGAACTTACCCTCTTCGAGGTTATCGAAGTGTTCTGGTTTGGATACTACGGTAAATGGTACGCCGTTGTAGCGCAGGAAGTGGCTCCATGTCATGTGGATGGCGATGGACGGTGCAACGACAAATACATTTTTTACCCGTTTGTTGTCCATGTGGTATTTACCGAAGTGGTAAAGAACCGCAGTCTTTCCAGATCCTTGCTGCCAGTTGAGAAGTGAATACCGTTTCTGGTACAGCAAACCCATGTCGTGCTTTTGAGGTTCGTTGAACTGGCATTCCGTTTGTTTCATTCCTACGAAGCGCAGACTATTGATGTAGCTGTCGAGTGCAGGATCGTTCTGCATGTCTGCAAATTGTCTTGTTTCTTTAATGAATGCCCGCTCGTATTTTTTGATATTCTTTTGTGCGATGCGGTATTCCTGTTGCAACTGCGGTGTCCACTTGGATGGCTGGGGCAACTCGGCTTTATTGCCGATAATGTCGTACATGGCAACGTATCTGTCGGAAATCCTCTCGGCAAATGGGTTGACTAAGTTCTTTAGCTTGTAACCATAGGCGGTGCGGCGTAGTGTATATCTTTTCTCCGGCTTTACGTACTGACGTTGGAGGATGCGACGTAGCTTGTTGAGCACCTCGGTGGGTGTTATCTTTTCGTGTTTCTCCCACTTCTCGCGCCGTTCGGCTGTGCAGTTGGCCGGAGGCCGCTGGTTGCGGTACTTGGATACAAACGCCACTGCCTTTGGATACTGCTTGCGGAGGTGCTTGTGTATTTTAAGTTCGTACAGGTATTTGGTAAGTGTCTGTTCAAAGGAGCGAACGCCTTCGTGGCAGGACATGCTTTTGAATAGTACATTGAGTTGCACATCTTTCTGCTCTACTTTCAGGGCCTTGCCTTTCTGCTTGGGGTCGCGTGATTCCTTGTACTTTTTCAGGCGGGTTTCGATGCTGCCCTCCGCAAGCATGTTGCGCTCCCGTAAGAGTTTTAGGCGTAGTTGTTTCTTCCATTCGCGAACGGCAACCATTCTTTGTCCGAGTTCGTCCAGGCTAACGAAGTCGTCGGGGTTATAGGGTATCGGCTCCATGTGTTCGGACTTGGCGATGAATGCCATTATCTTTGTTTCGTAGTCCGTTACGCCCATGTGGCTGAATGTATTGGGGTCGAGACGTGTTTGCCCGATGAAGCTGAAGTCGCGGTTCATCATGTTGATGTACATGCGGTCGGCGGATGCGCTTTGCAGATAGGAAGACGGCATAACGAGCATCATCAGCCCTCCCGGATTGAGCAGCCAATAGGCTTTGTGGGTGAAGAAGTGTTGCGACTTTACATCTTCGATGGTCAGGTTGTAGGGTGGATTTCCGAAGATAACGTCGAACTTCATCTTGGGGTCGTAGAAGTGCATATCGTCAACGGTGATGTTGGCATCCGGATAGAGACGCTTTGCTACTTTTACGGCGTTCTCATCGATGTCGAAACCGTAGGCATTGTATTCGTTGGGCAGATGATTGAAGAAATTACCCATACCACAACACATATCGAGCACGGTGTCGGAGACGGCCGGAGCTGCCATTTCAACCATTCGACGACATACTTCGTGGGGTGTGAAAAACTGCCCTAACTCAATATCTCTTTTGGCTTCGGCATAATCGTGGTAGTTGTCGAAGTCGGCGCGGTTCAATCCATGAAGTCCACCGATACCGGTGTAGTTGTTATATATATCGGTATTGGTGAAGTCTCTTTTTCCGCGCAGTACCGACATCAATATCTTTTCGTTGAGTTCGGCACGCTGGCTATGCGGAATGGGGTTGTTGGCAATGGGGTATTTCATGTTCAAGATGCTTGTGCAGGTATGGGTTTGATTACAGTGAGTAGTCTATCGTTGCGGAAGATGTAGTGCGGGGTGTTATCCTTAGTGGCTGCGCACTTTACTTCTTCCCATGAATGGAAGTTTTTTTCTTGCAGACGGGTGTGCGGGTCATGTTCGTTGTACCTGTATACTTTTAACCCGTACATGAGGGTGCTTTTCTCCAGCACAGACTCGTCGGCGGTGGCAAGCCTTTCTTTGTGTGAGGCTACAAGTACGTACCATTGATTGTCGTCGTCGAAGAGGAAGCAACAGTTTATCTTTCCGCTTTTATCGTTTTTGCTGACGTACTTTTCTTCGGTGTCGGCGTATTGGGTGCCGTGCTTTCCCGGACTTAACTTGCGGTCGCGGATAAGTGATTCGCAGTTTACCACATCGTCGCCGTTTTTGTTCTTTTTATAGGGTGAACCACCCAGCCAATGCAGGTTGCCGAGGTCGATAAGGGCTTCTACCCTTTCGGGTGTGCGGTAGAAGTTTTTGAGTATGGCTGTGATTCGCCCGAATGTGTTTTTGTATTCGTTGGACAGGGATATGTAGAGTATACTCCCTGATTTGGATTTTCTTCCGATTAAGATGCTCATAAGTTTTTTTTGTTGGGATTAAACATGGTGACGGCAGATAGTGGGCAACAGCATGAATTAATGCCAACTACCTGCCGGTTGATAAAGAATAGTGTTGTGGGAAGTTGATGGGGCAAGGATTGCCGGGGTTTATGCCGAGAAATCTATCATTTGGTATACGGTTGCTATCTCATCTTGCTGTATGCCAATGTAGACCTCGGTTACGCGCATGTCGGAGTGGTTGAAGATTTTCCGCAGCCACAGTAGTGCTTCGTCCGTCTTGCCTGCTTTTTCCCATACCATGCGACCGAATGTTTTGCGGAATGTATGTGAAGAGAAGTTCTTAATCTGGAGTTTGTACCGGTACCTAAATTCTTTTAATTTCTGGTTTACCCGCTGACTGGTGTATGCGCATTTCTTTCTTTCATGATAGATGATAGGCTGGTTTAGGCTGGGCTTTTGCATGTGTTCGTACATTTCTTTAAACTTTGCCTGTACCGACTCGTTGAGGTCTATTTTGCGGGTCTTTCCGGTTTTTCGTTCTTTCCAGTAGAAGTGGTCCCGGTGCAGTACGTCTTTCCATGTGAGGCCGAGCACGTCGGAACATCGCAACTGACAGCAGTAGGCCAGTCGGCAGAACATTTCCCAGACGTACAGTCGTTCTTCGTGCAGGCATTCGAGCAGCCTGTCATATTCGCTTTGCGGCAGGTAGTCTGCCGTTGTTAGTATTCCTTTCTGTGCCATAATGTTTGGAAATAAAAAGGCAGGCGTTAGTGCCTGCCGTGTGGGTTATTAAAATTGTATGGGTTTCGATAAATTATCGTTGGGTATCTCCTTTCCGGTGTATGGGCTGTACGCCTCGATATCGGTAAGGGCTTCGTTTTCCATACCGAACAGTCCCCAGCCGTATTCATAGAAAAGCTCTATGGGTATGGGTTTGAGCAGATAGTTTTCTGCTTCTTCTTGGGTCATTCCTGAAACGTGCATCAATTCGTGCATCTTCCGTTTATAGGCATTCGGTGTTTTTTCGGGAGTGAGTAACACGTCAATCACATCGCCGTCTTCTTCTGTTATTTTTAGTTCTTCGATTTCGTTGCTCATAGCCCTTCAAATAAGTATAATGCTTTTGTAAAATCTTTGAAGTAGTCGGTTTGTACTTCGCCGCTGTCCACGGCAAAGCGGTCGCCGAAGTAGTTTTGCCAATCACGTATCTTGCACGTATTTTCTCCTTCTCCTTTTTTTATCCAGCGGTTCAGGCAGACGTAGTGTGAAATGGTTTTGTCGGTGTTTTCGGTTTGTCCGACGTCAATCATTTGGGGTGTCCAGAACTGAATGCCGATATTTAGTTTGTTGGGTTCGTACTCGGTGCTGACCACAACGGGTATCCTTTCGAGGTTGCCGTCGGGTATGCGCTTGTTGCATAGGCGGTAGGTATTGGCGGCCGACTGGATGATGAACTTTTTTACATCTTTGGACACTTCGGTATGGAAGGTCACTGTTACGCCGTGTTTGGCGATGGTGGCAACGGTTGTGGATTTACCGTCTGGTGTAAAGTCGGTAAACTTTTCGCAGTCGCCGTCGTACTTTGATTGAACTGTTATACTCATTGCTGTTCTTTTTTAATAATTGCATCCAGGTGTTTCTCGTTTACGTTGAGTGCTCTGGCAAAATCTCTTAATTGCACGTCGTACCTGTCGATGTAGAAACTGCGCTCCATGTCGCTCTTGGAGTCTTCGATGAGGATTAACTGGTCGCGCAGGTATCTTTTTACGACGTTCTTGTAGTAATATAGTTTTCGGGCTCTGTCCATAATGCTTGCTTTTGTTTTTTTATTCTTTGATAAGAAGTATTCCGCATTTGCTTCTTCCGTATTTACTGACCGGGAAAAAGCTGTGGTTTCTTATTTTACAATTCGACTCTCTTACGAAAGTTATTTTCTTTTCTCCTCCCGTTAACCAATATGTTCCGGATAGCTCGTTGGTGTAATTTTCCCATATTTCTTCATCATCGTTTACTGCACAAAGTTCACCTATAAGTGGGATATTGATTTCTGTTTGCTGATTACCGTAAAGGAAGATGATGGAATGATTATTGTGATAATAGGTAGAGGCTGCTAATTGATTGGCATCGTCTTGGTTCATCATACGGTAACCTTTAGGTATGTTCTTGAGGGCTTTTTCGTAGGTATAAAACCGTGAGTCAACAAGGATGGGTGCTTTTGTCTTTTTGCCGTTCTTTTCTTCTGCTGGTTGTATGCCGGGCAGGGAGTGTTTGGGTGGTTTGACTTTTGCGGATTTGAACCCCCATATAATACCGAGCCACCATTTCTTTATTCCCGTTGCTTTTTCCCATTTTTCGTAAGCATTCAACCCGGCGAGTATACCATACTTCCTACCGGATATGCTTTTATTTAAAGCTATTTCATAACTGACTTCTCCCTCGCGGTATGTTAACTCGATGGGACGATAGGCAAATTTGTATTTATTCATACCTCTATCTTTAATGTTATTTATTTATCAGTTTACTTTATCAATGATTTCCTGCATTTGGTTGGCGAGCTTTTCCAATGTGTCGGCGTTGGAGTAGTACGGCAGGTGCATATTTGCTTTGACCTCATCCCCCGCTTCTTTGGCCGCCCAGTATAGTTTTGACCTGCGCTTCTTTACATCTTTACTGAAGTGTTGGATGTAGCGGATACCGTCTAACACTGTCGAAATGCTCTTGCCCCGTTGCAGGTCGTCCTGATAGTAGAAATAGAGATCGGCAAGGAATGCTTTTAATTGGGGATGGTCTACTTCGACGGGTTCTTTGCCGAAGTACTTTTCGTAGAACTCTGCTATATTCATATCAGGTGGCTTGTTTGTCGTCGTAGTATTGTTGGATGGTTTCGTATTTGTCCCGGATGCTGGCGTTTTCGTTGAAGCCATTGAGGCAATGCAGGAGTGCTGCTTCTAATGTGGTGTACCGGCGGTCGAACGATTGGCAGTTGTCGAGACAATAGGCATTGAGGGTGTATTTGAACGGGTGGACGGTTTCTTTGGTTATTCTACAAAACCAGTTGAATGTAAATTTCAGGCTGAAAGATTCGGTTTCGCGGTTCTTCATGAGCCGTTCTTCATGCAGTATCCGTTTTGCAAGGGCTTTGTGCAGGAAGTCGGTGTTTTGTTTGTAGAGGGCGATACGGGCGTAGTAAAGACCTGCATACTCTTCGATGTCTTTGTCGGTGAGGGCGTGATGCTTTCCGTAGTAGGCACGCACTTCATCGGCGGTAACGGTTACCGCGTAGCCGTATATTTCGTACTGATAGGATTGAGTATTCATAATGGGTAATTTGTTTTTAAAGGGTGATGGCGGTTATCCTGTCCATTGGGATTTGTTCTTCGTTGCCGTCGGCATCGGCAATGGTGAGGATGCCTTGCGAAAAGCGGATGAAGGTGGCTTCACGCTTTACGTCGTCGATGGAGAGGGAAATGGCCTCTCCATTTACAAATGATTTTAGTATCTGGCGTTTACTGAACATGGTGCGGAATGTTGGGTTAGTCGATGAATTCTTCGTAGGGTTCTTCTTCTGCCGGAAGCAGGGCGTTGTATCCACTATACGGGTTTACCATATCTTCTACTTTCTTTAACAGGTAGGTTGTTTCACCAAAACGGTTCTCACTTGTTTTTTCTACGGTGGTGATGTAGGTTTTGCCGCGCTGATAAAACCGGACGTTGCTGCCTATTTCGTAAGTATAGACTTGCTCAATGGCATCGCCGTTGAGACGGTAGATGCGGTTTATCATCGTGTGGGTACTGACGGCTAAGGCTCTGCGTTGTGGAATAAGCTGTTCATAATAGGTGATTTCATCTTTAATGAATTTAGTTTGCTTTTCCTTCTTATGTTCGGCAAGTTTCCGACTTGCCTGCCCAATGTACATTTCGATGTATTGGTGGACGGTGTGGGTAAGAGCGATACGGATGCTGTTTTCTTTTTCCTGCTGATGTTCGATTCTTTCCTTTTCGTCTTGTGCCTGCCGGGCAAGGCGGTCGACTTCTCTATTGTGTTCTTCAACTGCGTTAACTTCGGCAAGGTAGTCGGAATATTTGCGTCCGCCTTTGGCAAGGTATAGGTAATAATCTACCTCGACTTTGTAATTGCAGATGTGGTTACCGATTACCCACTTGGTAACGTGTCCGCTTTCGGCTTTGGAGGAATAGATTTGCTCCTGCTGCGGGGTAAGTCCGGCGGAAAACGATTCAATCATTTCGTAGTAGTGGCATACGTTATCATTATACCGGATTCGCTTTTCGAGAGTATTGAGGGCGCGTGTCTGGGTTAGTCTTCCTTTGAGGAAATCGTAAACGGGTAGTTCTTTTTTCTGTGATACGTTGTTCATACTTATTTTTCGTTTTGATTTTCCATTATACAGCTGACAGTCACGGATGGTGCAAGGTTACTGTATGTTTGTGGCTGGAAGAGGTAAACGGTATCGTCCGGTTGCTTTTCGAGGTGGTATACGAGCTTGTCGATGAGGTCTGTTAGTTCATCGGCATCGTGGTAGAGTTCGACGAAGTTTTCGCCATACCTGCCGAAGAGGGTTACCACGCTGTCGAACAGTTTTATTACCTGTGCTCCCCAGTAATCGGAGCCGTCGGGATTGAGGCAAAAGTTTAGTTCGATTCCGGTTTCAAGACCGTCAATCATGGTGGCAAGTTCTTTCACGGAACAGCTTGAAATGGGTTGGAGGACGGGTTTTTCTCCCTCGGTTGGGGTAATTTTGGGTTTTTGTAACTTTTTCATTATCAATATCGTTTTTGGGGTGTTCGTTTACGCCTAAAACCGTTTTCGTTTTTGCCCAATTTCATTTTCGTTTTTGGGCAAAAACGTTTTCGGTTTTAGGCGCGAAGTTTTATGCAGGTAATAGAGGTATTATTTTTCTATGATTGGTCGACACAATATGTTTGGGTGATTACGATTTGTCCATACCTGTCGATGTAATAAAAGAGGGTCAATGTTGAATGATTGCCATCGCCCGATTTTATGTTGACTATTAGTGACGAATCAGGATACAGGATACCTCTTACGTCTATATCTTCTGCTTCATTTGCCTGAGCGATTGATATTACTTCCGAACCATTGCTTTGAATGTCTTCCTTTAACTTGTCGAGGTTTTCGTAACGGCGGAGCAATAGGTTGATGTACTGGTGTTCAGTATTGACCGCCCCAAGCTCTTCGATTTCGTCCTTATCTCTCATCCAGAAAAACCTGTCGCTATCGGAATATTGAAGGGCTTCAATAAACAGGTAAAATGCCTCTTCCACCGACAATCCTTCCGCCGGGGTGCTTGAAAGTAGTTCTGCCATGCAAATGGAATGTTCCTGATAGTCCTTTTTGATTTGTTCCAGTGTTATCTTTTTCTGCTTCATGGCTTACTTTCTGTGGTATGTTTTATTGATGCGGACACCGTCACGCGAGGGTGTATTGCGTATTTCGTAAGGGATGGATGTGGGTTCGATTACGGCGAACTTTACCCATGTTTTTACTCCGGCGTCCCATTGCACACGGGCACGGCCTTTTTCGCTGTCGATTTCAATTACTTTGCCGATGCGGCCCACTACGTAGTCTCCGATGGAGCGCACTACTTCCAATCCGATGGAACATTCTGTTGCTATCATACTTAATTTATTTGTTTGGTGAGTTGATTTGTTTCGGGTTTGAAGAAACCGGAGGGAATGATGCCAAACTCTTCTATCAGTACATCATCGCTCAGGTATTCTTCTGTTGAGGGGGTATGCTTGTTGATTACTGTGTAGGTTTGGGATGCATTCAGGGCTTCGCAGGTTGTTTCCTGTGTGTCGTCGTCGTGCCATGCGAGTGCTCCGTGGTAATAACAGTGAGGACATTTGTCGGCTCCGGTGGGAACAAGCATAATACGTGAACACCATGTGCAGGATACCCAGTCGCCGGACTCGGCATAAGCGAGAACTACGGTTTTGCCTTCGCACTGCTCCGGATCGTCGCGGTCTTCGGTGTTTTCGGGGTTTTCTTCGTCTTCCAACACATCGTTACCTTCCCATTGGTCGTACAGGGTATCGATGGATTCCCAAAGGGCTTGGTCGAATAGCATGACGGCGTGTTTGTGAACTCCCTTTGCTGTTCTGAGGATGTCCTGATAGGTGCTTCCGGGGTGGAAATCTTCTTCTTCGTACAGCGGTATTTCATCGGTATCGAGTTCAGAAATATAGCACGTCATGTTGTGGAAGAATGTAAAGGCGATCCGGTCTTTGAAGATGGAGCCTGTGCCGTTGTATTCGTGGCGGAAGTTGACTTGTTGGTCGTTCTCGTCGAACTCAAACGAACCGTAACCGAATGATTTATCGTTGTTACGTTCGTGGTTGGTAAAGTATTCTTTTATGAGTCGGTAGATGAGGGAACAGAGCAACAATCCTGCTTCGTTTTGAGGATTGTCCGGGTTTGTCCAGATGTCGATGTTCAGCCTATCAAAGCGGTATTCTGCAATGTACTCGTCGATTTGTGCAAAGCATTCGGCAAAGGTGTCTCCGCTGGCTACGGAATGTGTTCCCTCGTTTTCTTCGGCTACATATAGTTCGTACCATTTGTCGGGATTGGCATCGGCTTCGGCAATTTGGGCAGAGAAATGTGCAATGATTCCGTTGCAGATGTATTTTAATAGTTCATCCATTGTGTTGATTGTTTTTGAGTGCTATGATAAAGGCTTCGATGTCTGAATTGAAGCAAGTATCGCGGGTAATTTTGATGATGGTTGAAAAGTGTTTCTTTATCAACCGAATGAGTTTATCCTGCGGCTCTTCGAGCTCGTTTACGTTTGTCCATTCCTGTCGGAGTATGGCTTGATGTATGTCGATGACTTTAGAGGCATGGCGCTTGACGAGTTTTGCATCAAGGGTGGAGAGCGCCAGTGTGTACTTTTGTATGAGCTTGTTGCGTGTTTCCAGTCCTCTGATGGATGATTTGGTGTAAGCGGGAACCCGTGCGGTGAAATCGCCCTTCGGCTCGAAGTTGTTGTAGAGTTCTGCTGTTGCATCATCCCTTTCTTTGTATGAATAGGTGGTGTAATCGACAGGCATTTTCAGCAGGTCGAATATTTCTTTGCGCTCGGGCGAGTGTTCGTTGTCGAGTATCACGGAGGCTTTGAATGTGCCGTCCATGAATACGAGTATGCCGTTTTTGTACTTCCACGGTATTCCGGCAGCTATACATTTCTTTACACGGGTGAGGTTCATAAGGGGTGGGTTATTTTTTGTTTACGGTGAGTTTACCGTCAGCAATTTTATTCATCGTATATTCGGGATTGTCCACGTCTTCAATTATCAGTACCCGGTGACCGGCTCTGATTAATTTGGGGATGTTATCACCTAAATCCCTGAAAGGAAATCCGGCGGCGTCTATATTGTCGCCGTAATGGTTCTTGAAGTGAGAGAGTGGAAGTCCCAACAGTTGGGAAACGGTTGAGGCGTCTTGTTGCATCATTTCGTAATAATTGCCGCAACGGTATAGTATAACACCGTCGGGATATCGCTGCTTCGTTTCGTGAAAGTGGCGCAACAGCGGTGAGTATTGCTCGTTTGTCAGCTTATCAATCATGGGTTGTTTCTTTATGAGTCTGGTCATAAGTCAGCTGCCACTCAGGGTATCTGTTCCAAACATCGGGCTCGGTTTCCTTTACTATCTCGCTGTTGAGCTTGTCGCGCATAAACTTCTGCTCCTGGAAGTTGTCGAAAACAAGGGCATCTTTCAGCCTTGTCTGCTTATTGTTTCTGTCCCTGATTACGATGATACCTTCTTCCGGTTCGCCAATTATAACACCGGAATAACCTATCCACCGTGTTACGGTGACAATGTCTAACTTCTGCTTTTGCAGGAAATGTTTTTCTATGTCTTTGTTCGATGTTTCCATACTTTCTTCACTATTATATTACCATGTGCATAGTGGGCTTGCGACTTTGGTTATGAATGTTGTGTCGGGGCGGTTGTACTTTCCGGTGGCGTAATCGTTAGCCACTTTCTTGTAGGTGAGTCCGCAGATGATACCTGTATCGTCCAGATAGCGGGCATCGACTTTGTTGGCGTCTATAACGGAGTAACCACGGTATCGCTTCGGCAGTTTATCCTCGAATACGGCGGAGACCCGGAAGCCGTTGTTCAACAGTTTTTCGCAGAGTTCCCAGTTCTCGCCGCTATACGAAAAGGTAAGGTCATAGTTTGCGTACTTCTTCGTCAGCGGCAGGTGTGCCGGAACTTTGGTGTAATCGTAGAACTGTATTTGCGGGAACAGCTGAAGGATGTTTTTACCGTCGAACACAAATTCTTCGAGGTTGATGTCGGACGTACAGTTGAGCCGCACAGCAAGTTCTTTGCTTTCGGCGGCTGCCTTTTGAATGGCCTGTTTTATTTCGTGTATCAGCAGGTGCATAAACATTGCCCGGTGCTCGAAAAAGTATTTGGTTTTCTTGATACGGGATTGCTCAATGGAGCCGCTTCCTTTATTTTTCAGCAGTTCGAGCTTGTTGCGTCCGGAAGCGTGCAGGCAGTACGGACTGCAATTACACGATTCGGGGCATACCTGATAGCCGCTGATGTTGTGCGGTGCAAGGTATAGCCCGTAAGTCATTACGTTTCGGCTGAGGCTCTTTATAAGTTTGGGCGATGTGGTGCAGGAGCCCAGATAACTTATGCCTAACTGCTTTTTTATTTGGTTGGGTGTTAGCTTGTCCATAATGAAAGGTTGTTTAGAGTACACCGAGTGGTACCCAGTAGGCGGAAGGCCCAAAGTCTTTTAGTCCTTTCTCATCCTGAATGAGTTCGGTGTAGGTTTGATACGTGGGGTCGTCAAATAAATCCTGTGATTGCGGCCAGCTTACAGGTTTAAACAGAATGTCTTCGTCGGGCTGCTTGCCGAACACATAGAGATAATCGGATTCGTGAACATAGCGCGCCTGGCTATTTTGATAATCGGCGGAGGGATAACCGATATTGTTTTCCTCGAAATAGCTGGTGTCCATGGGGTGTTGAACCAATGTATAGACTCCGGTTTCGGCACGGGCGAGGGTTATTACTGTAGTATCTTTGGTGTCGGGAATGTTGTCGAGGATAGCGAGTGAAATCCAGCCAACATATATATCGGTGAGGTCAAAGTCGATGGGTTCGTCGTCTTCTTTCTTGTAACCCTCAACACATAGCTGCTCGTCTTCGATATATACTTTGGTAACAACTGTATCGAAAGGTTCCGGCTCATCTTTCAGACTTATAGGAACATAGATAAGATTACTATCGTCGGTAAACTCAAACGAGCCGCCGTGTGCCTTAACCGCTTGGGTTAAGGCTTCAATTTCGAGGCGTTGTACGGCAAGCGCCATGTTGTAAAAATCGGGATGTTTCATACTGTGAGTTATTTACAGGAAAGTGATTGATTTATACCGGTTGCAGGGCAAGTTTGATTTCTGTCCATGTGTCGATGGGTACGATTCGCGGGTCAAAAAATTCCATGTCCATGCTTCTGCCGTTTAAGTCATCCTTGATAATCCTCGTTTTGTGGGCCTGCAAATAATCATCGCTATTATCGTATTCGCCTGTGTACATGCGGCTGGCGCACCCCCGGTGGTCAATGGTTCCATACGTCAGCGTATACATAGTTTTTTCAACAGTGCGGAACTTTAGTGTTCCCAATGGCTGTCCGGCGTTTCGGGGGTCGGTAATATTGTCGGAGAATGGCTGTGCTATAATTATCTCGGACAGGCTTGCCTCGTTGTTTTCTTTCAACTTCAGGCAGATATTATTGTCGAATATCTCGGCTGCTTCTTCCACGTCCAACTCTTTACCATCGGGAGTAAGAATGTACATCAATGGAGTGTACTTCTGTTTAATGATACGCTTATACTTATCGTAGGTAAATTGCTCAACGGGGATTTCCTCTTCCTGAGCAGCGGGGGCGATAAAAACAAGATCACCAGTCAGTGAGCCGTCGTGCTCCCTTACTTCTGTTGTGTCTTCCGGAATAAGGTACACGATCTGAAATTGAGATTTAACAACGAGACTGTCGTGAAAAAGTGTGTGTTCGACTATTTCGACAAGGTCGTTTAAATCATACTTGTTTGGCATTTCTTCGGTTTCGGGATCGTATAACGATATACCGAGTTTAACGTCTGCCTTATCGGCTATAAGCTGTTTGTATTCTTCGAGATTAAATGCTTTCATTATTCTTTTATTTAGGAGTGATTATTTGTTGTAGCAGGACATCCACCATTCATTCTCTCCTGGGAATGAACCGGGTGTGTAGCCTTGTATTCGGTGAAAGGTGAAACCATCTTGCATGAGGTCGTTTATTATATCATCATCTGTTATGGTGATGAGGTGGTAAAGCGAGTTCTTCTCCGGTTCATTGCCGGTATGGGTGCGGTATTTGTCGACCGGAATGAGCATGGAACCGAACTTGTTATCGGTAAATGGATAGCCGATGCCTTTTATACGGAACAGTCCTGCCAGCTCAATGTCTTCGACAAGGGTGAATTTCATAAAGCTCCATTGAGTGCGGCATTCGTGGTTGTCGCAAATCCATTGACCCTCTTTGAAGGTGGCTTCAGCGCTGCATAGCGGACATTCGGCTGTGGGTATTTTCTGGGAATCTCCGATAATGGGTATTTGTACACCGCTAAGCTGTTCCCAGTAGTCTTCGCCCATTTTACGTGCAACGGTAGCCATGTCGGCATCGTCGATGAGTTGAGCATCGAATCCGTGCACTGCCAAATCCTCGCGGCTCAGTACGGATATAGGAAATCCGTTCAGGTCCTGCCTTACCTGTGCAAGTAGGCTGCTTTCTTCGTTTGTCCAGTTGGTTTTCTTTTCAAGGTATTCTCTAACCTTTTCAAGTGTTTCAATAAATGCCATATTACTCTTCTTCTATTTGGTTTTCAAATCTTTCGGGAATGGGTATTTTCATGGCGGTATCGTGCAATATCTCCCGGGCTGTTTTCTTATTCCACTTCGACTTTCCGGCAAAGCGGTTAATAATAGACATGCTTGCCTGAATGGTCAGACACTGGTCGATACCCTCCATGTAGGCAAGCGCTTCTTCGGTGGTGTATCCGTCGGCTTTTAGCGACTTGGCGAATACGGTTACTTCGGAAGTTGTCATTTGTGACATGCCGGGAAATCTTTTCCTATCCATAGATTACTATTAATGATTGGGTATTTAAGACTAAGTGATTTTAATTGGATATGTTTGTAGGGGTAATAAAAAAAGCGATAGCCGGGGGTACTATCGCTTTTGGGTGTAGCTTAAAGGTTGCGGAGCGCTTCTTCGAGCTGTTCGGCCTCATCGGGTTTGTCTTTCCTGATTTCGTCGAGCATTTCACGTTCTTTTGTCTTCAGTTGTTCGAGGTCCTGGTCGGTGACGAAATATTCTTCACTGAGTACCTTTTCACGCATGGACTTAAAGTATTTGTGTAACTTACTGAAGCGGTAGTGAACGGCAATGGCTTCGAGCACACCGTGTCCGCTGTCCATGTTTGCTATCAGGCTGAGTGAGCCAAGCAATGTTTCAAACGATTGGGTGGGCTTCTCCGGCAGCATTCTTTTGTAGAGCTCTTCGCAAAATTCGTCTTTCAGTTCGTCGAACGGCGTATCACCACCGTTTTGCATCTGGAAGGCTTCTTCATCGAAAAGGCATTCGAAGCATACTTCGTCTTTGATGCGCAGGAACTCGGTAAGGGCCATTTCGTAAATGGTGTCGTCGTTGTACTTTTCCGGGATGTATTCGGGATGGAGCTTAGCCTGCATTTTCTCTAATAGCGTAGACCCTTCGTGCAAAGCGTCGTCGTCGATGTCGATTGTTTTGTAAACGATGGTGTGGAATGTCCAGCCGCAAATAGCAAACATCACTCTCTCGATATCCTGATTGCGGTAAGCATCTATCAGGCTCCGTGCTTTTTTGTCTAAGGGTTCATCGTCGGAGTCAATTTGCTGTTGCAGGGTTTCCATGAGCTTTTCGCACAGGGCTTCGTCCTCCTCCAGCTTTTTGAGTGTGTGGTTGAAGTAGATATTATCGTTGAAGATAACTTTTTCCTTATGCAACCATTGAAGGATGCTAACAAGGCTCTCGGTACTGATGGCTGTAACCGGCTCTTCGAAGTCTTCTCCGCTTTCGCCGTTCAAGGTTAGGTATAGTTCGTTGTCGGCATTGAGGAAGAGGTCGTACACGGTGGCGGCTTTCGCCTTTCCGTAGGTGTTATATTCCTTGTTGTAAACAATGGCAATGGGCGGATTGTCGTACATATCCTGTTCACTGGATTCACGATACCTTTCGCCCTTGTTCCGGAGGAAAGTGCCGATGCAGTTGCCGTTGTCTGTTACTGCTTTCTTTATCTGGAAAATAACACGCCCACGAATGGTTGCTAATGCGTTTTCATACATACAATTTCTGATTTTTAAATTTATATTCGGATTGTAACAATGGGTTCGAACATTTCGAAGGGATAGTCCATGACTAATGATTCGACGCTGCCGAAGGTGCGTTTCCTGTCGGGAATATCCATATACCGGACTTTGAAGACGTGGTAAGTCTGGTCGTTGGTCTTTACGGCACAGCGAGCAATGTACTCTTCGATGTGCTTCATGGCATGTTGCATTGAGAAGTAAGCGACCTCTTCGCCACCCAGCTGCTCATCATCTGTTCTGCGGTAGTAGTTTACGGATGTGATGAACAGGTCTTCTTCCAGTCTGCGCCATCGGGCAAATAATTCTTCCGGAGGCAGGTCGGGTATCTGGTAATTACGAATTGTGACCGGTACAACTTTAAAGCAGCGGTTGCAATAGGCGGTCATGGCGATGGTGTACTTGGCTCCCAATGGGGCAACCACTGATTTAACGGAGCGGTTGTCGTTGGGGTTTACAGTGGTATTATAACTGATGTCGATGCAGCCGCATTGGGCACATTCAAGTCTTTTCATCCTTATGTTTGTTTAAGAGTTCATTAAAAACTGGTAATTGTAACATTCGCAGGCCAACGTTCCGGCATCGTTGAACCGCTCAAAGGATATGCTTTCTACATCTACGTCGATGGCACAACCTTTGACTTTTTCGAGGAAGTCGTTAATTTCCTTTTCTTCATCGTCTTCAAGACCGGAATAGTCTCCATTGATTAATGCAGAAGCCCAATGTGTGGGCAACTTATAGGTTGTCAGATTATCGTTCTCCATATAATTCGAGTATGGGGTTGGTTACTTTTTTGTGTGCCCATAATGGACCTGCCGGGGCTGTACCGAGAAGTATGGCTTGCAGCGATGCTCCCTTGGTGTCTTGGGTGATGTCTTCGGCTGCATGGGTGTTGACGGTAATGGTTGGCAGCATGTTTGTGGCTGCGTTTTTGGTAGTTACCGCACCGACTATGAAGTCGGGGTATTCTTCGGTAGACTTGGCTTCGAGTTCTTTGAAGTCTTCCCAGTCGGTTACGGTGATAAGTATGGCCTTGTCGCCGAATCGGCGGATAAATACGTTATGTTGAGTCATTGTATATGTTTTTATCTGTTACACATGTTCATAAATTCTTCGGCGAGCTGGTCTTTCTCCCACGGATCATCAGCACCCATCACATAGAAAACATCGAATGCTCCGAGCATTCCCAAACTTTCATCAAAAGTGATAGAGGGGTCGGGTTTGGTGTAAGTTTCAACCATATCCCAATAGTCCTGCTCGTTTTGGTGCTCCAGCCGGATTTTGTACCCCTTATACCATTCTACAAAATCTTCTTTGAGAACTTTGTATTCCATCTGTAATTCCCGAAAACGTCCGGCTGGGAAAAGTAATTGTTTATTCATGTGCTCGATTACTTCGATCCTGCATGAACTTTCGGAATATGGACGATGTGAACGACACCGGAACTCTACCCACCGGTTGTGATTAAATGGATGGGTGTACTTAATACGTACTCCAGTAGAAGTGATTTCAGAAATAATGTAAATGAGTTCCCATATTTCGTGGTCTTTGCGTTCTACGGTTTCAAATGTTTCAGAATGGATAAAGAAGCGGTGAAATTGCTCGTCCCATTTCTTGATACGCATGAACCGATGCAGTTGCTTTTCTCGCTGGAACGGATAGAATGTTCCTACTCTTGATACCCGGTTTTTACCAAATGGTTTATGATAAAATTTCCTTTGTGCAGGTGTACACTCTTCATATTCGGGGATTGTAAACCCGAAATTGAAAT
>PPYE01343810.1_pt1 | contig 17370 bp, 17 predicted proteins | sample 1559881 | NCBI WGS metagenome assembly PPYE01 (sample SAMN08240022, study PRJNA423297) | Human gut metagenome, whole genome shotgun sequencing project. | reverse complement strand
GTTCGCCCGTGCAGATGAAGGGGCCGGGGCCCCCGGCGGGCCTTGGCCCGCTGGGGCAAGCGCAGGCACCCAGGCGGAGGACGCGCTGACCATGAAGCGGCTGTATCAGGCCGCCTGCGGCTGACGGCGGGCGGTGCAGGTATCCGCCATTTACGTGAGAGAACTATACAGATTGCATGTAATAGAAGGGAAGGTTTTACCATGAATCATCTGAAACAGATTGCGGCCAGGCTGCCGGAATATGGCCTCGATGCCATGCTGCTTAACAGTGAGCCCGGGGAATACTATGCCGTGGGCTTCCACGGAGAGGGCAATGTGGTGGTGACGGCGCAGGGGTGCTTTTACTTCACCGACTCCCGCTACATTGAGGCTGCCAATCACCTCATCACCGGCGCGGAGATCGCCATGACCGGCCGCAGCCGCAACTACCGGGCTATGGTGCAGGAGGTCGTCGACCGCTGCCGCATCCGGAAGCTGGGCTTTGAGGAGGGCTATCTGTCGGTGGCGGACTATAACCTCTGGAAGGAGGGCCTCACCGCCGAGCTGGTGCCCGCCCAGAAGCTGGTGGACGCCCTGCGGGCGGCCAAGGACGACGGGGAGATCGCCCTGATGACAAAGGCCCAGGAGATCACCGACCGCGCCTTTTCCGAGATCCTGAAGTTTATCCAGCCCGGCATGACCGAGCAGGAGATCGCGGCCAAGCTCCAGTACGATATGCTCCGCTTCGGTGCGGAGAAGATGAGCTTCGACCCCATCGTGGTTTCCGGCCCCAACGGCAGCCTGCCCCACGGCATCCCCAGCGCCAAGCAGGTGCAGCAGGGCGAGTTCATCACTATGGATTTCGGCTGCAAGTACGGCGGATACTGCTCTGACATGACCCGCACCGTGGCCCTGGGCGAGCCCACCGGGGAGATGCGGAAGGTCTATCAGACCGTGCTGGAGGCCCAACTGGCGGGCATCGCCGTGACAAAGGCCGGCGTGCCCGGCAAGAGCATAGACGCCGCCGCCCGCAAGGTCATCGAGGACGCGGGCTACGGGGAGTATTTCGGCCACGGCTACGGCCACAGCCTGGGCATCGAGATCCACGAGTCCCCCAACGCGAACACCCGGGACGAGACTTTGTTGCCTGTGGGCGCCGTGGTGTCCGCCGAGCCGGGTATCTACCTGCCCGGGAAATTCGGCGTCCGCATTGAGGACGTGACGGTTTTGACCGCCGACGGCTGTATGGTCCTCACCAAATCCCCCAAAGAGCTGATTATTCTGTAAAAACCCTTGCAAATAAGGGAAGAATGGGGTAAAATAGCGTAGCTGAATTTTGAGAAACCTTATTTTGGAGGATGAATACCAATGCCTACGATTACTGCCAGTGATTTCCGGAACGGCGTGACCTTCGAGATGGACGGTCAGGTGATGCAGGTGGTGGAGTTCCAGCACGTGAAGCCCGGCAAGGGCGCGGCCTTTGTGCGCACCAAGATGAAGAACGTCATCACCGGCGGCGTGACCGAGACCTCCTTCAACCCCACCGCCAAGTTTGAGCAGGCCTATGTGGAGCGCAAGGACATGGAGTACAGCTACAACGACGGCGATCTGTACTACTTCATGGACCCCGAGACCTACGATCTGGTACCCATCGGCGCCGAGCTGCTGGGCGACAACTTCCGCTTTGTGAAGGAGAACATGGTCTGCAAGATCAACTCCTATAAGGGCAAGATCTTTGCGGTGGAGCCCCCCACTTTTGTGGAGCTGGAGATCACCGAGACCGATCCCGGCTTCCGCGGCGACACGGCCACCAACGTGACCAAGCCCGCCACCCTGGAGACTGGCGCTGAGATCAAGGTGCCCCTGTTCATCAACCCCGGCGACAAGATCAAGATCGACACCCGCACCGGCGAGTACCTGGAGCGTTGCAAGGCCTGATTGCCTACCGGACTTCCGCGGAGGCGGAAGGGCATCGGCGGGTGTCGGGGGCCCCGCGCAGCGGGGCGCGCCTCCGGCGCACACAAGGGTTTTGCCGGAGGCAAAACCTTGGCGCAAGGCGGAATTCAGTTCCGCCGCGCAAATGAAATCAAAGGGTTCCCACGCAAAGCGTGCTTTGCGTGGGATTCACCCGCACCGGCGAGTACCTGGAGCGCTGCAAGGCCTGATTGCCTGCCGGACTTCCGCGGAGGCGGAAGGGCATCGGCGGGTGTCGGGGGCCCCGCGCAGCGGGGCGCGCCTCTGGCGCACACAAGCGTTTTGCCGGAGGCAAAACCTTGGCGCAAGGCGGAATTCAGTTCCGCCTTGCAAATGAAATCAAAGGGTTCCCGCGCAAAGTGTGCTTTGCGTGGGACTCACCCGCACCGGCGAGTACCTGGAGCGCTGCAAGGCGTAAGCGCCCGAACGCCCGGGAACAGGCGCACAGCGAACCGCGCAGACGAAAAAGCAGTTGTGCCGTAGGCGCAAGATGTTTTTTGCGGAGCGGTAAGCAGTGTGCCGTCGCGGAGGGTGTGAGGCGTGATAGCTGACGCTGTAAAGGCGCATCGTTTTGTGAAGGCCCTTTGGGCCGCCTGTGAAAAGGAGATTATTATGACTATTTCTGAGAAGGTCGCGTATCTGAAGGGTCTGGCCGAGGGCCTGGATCTGGACACTGCCAAGTCCAAGGAGGGCAAGCTCATCTCCGTAATGATCGGCATCCTGGAGGAGATCGGCATGTCCATCGAGGATCTGGAGGAAAACACCGTCGCCCTGGGCGAGGAGATCGACGCCATCTCCGACGACCTCTCCGACGTGGAGAAGGCCGTGTTTGACGAGGATGACGACGACGATGACTGCTGCTGCGGCGACGAGGACGACGATTTTTTTGAGGTGGACTGCCCCAACTGCGGCGACACCCTGATGATCGACGAGTCTGTCCTGGAAGAGGGCGTGATTCAGTGCCCCGGCTGCAAGCAGAAGTTTGCGCTGGATCTGTCCGACGACTGCTGCTGCGGGGACGGAGACGAGGATGGCTGTGGCTGCGGCTGTGAGGAGCACGACCACGACTAATAGAACCCCCTGAGCGGGCGCCCCGAGTGGGCGTCCGCTCTTTTTTGCGGAACTACGCAGGACCGCGCCCCTTAGCGCCTGCTTTTTGTAGAAAACAGCACCGGTCCCTCTCTTGCGCGGCCCTGGATACCATAGTATAATGAAGGAGTTAACTTAGGTAAACTAAATTTTTTGAGTGGAGCGGCTATGAGGACTCAGACGGAACAGAACGAGAGAACCCTGGAGGAGGTGGCGCCGGGCGAGCGCGGTGTTATTCTCCAGGTAGGCAATGAAAACGGCCCGGTGAAGCGGCGGCTGGTGGATATGGGGCTGACTCCGGGCACCGAGGTCACGGTGCGCAAGGTAGCCCCTTTCGGCGACCCGGTGGAGCTCAACCTGCGGGGGTACGAGCTGTCCCTGCGCAAAGCGGACGCGGCCCAGATCCGGGTGGCAACCGGCGCGGAGGGGGAGCGGCGTGCCCAGACACGGCGGCGGCGCATCGGCATGGTGCAGCACATTCCGGACGAGGAGACCCTCCGCCGGATGGATGCCGACCACGCCCATGAGGCGGCGGAGCACGGCGGCGTGCCCGACTACGCCAGCCACGACACACGGGAGATGAAGCTGGCCCTGGTGGGCAACCCCAACTGCGGCAAGACCACCCTGTTCAACGCCCTCACCGGCTCCAACCAGTACGTGGGCAACTGGCCGGGCGTGACAGTGGAGAAGAAGGAGGGCCGGGCCCAGGTGGAAGGCAAGTCCGTCACAGTGGTGGATCTGCCCGGCATCTACTCCCTCTCCCCCTACTCCATGGAGGAGATTGTTGCCCGGGACTTCATCGTGGGGGAGCGTCCCGACGCCATCATCGACATCATCGACGCCACCAACATTGAGCGCAACCTCTATCTGACCGCCCAGCTTCTGGAGCTGGAGCGGCCTATGGTCATAGCGCTCAACTTTATGGACGAGGTGGAGAAGCACGGCGACCACATCGACGTGGCGGGGCTGTCCAAGGCCCTGGGGGTGCCGGTCATTCCCATCACTGCCCGGTCAGGGGAGAACATTCAGACTCTGCTGGAGGCGGCCCACCGGCAGATGCACGTGGGCGTCACCATTGAGCCGGATGATCTGTACGACGGCTTTACCCACCAGATCCATCACAAGGTGGGCGAGCTGATCCACGACAAGGCCTACGCCGCCCATATCCCCGCCCACTGGGCGTCTATCAAGCTCATCGAGGGGGACGCCCTGGTGGAGAAAGCCCTGGGCCTGTCTCAGAGGGAGCGGGACGAGCTGGAGGCCGTCTGCCGGGAGTATGAGGGGGCCTATGATCTGGGCGACCGGGAGACCTTGATCGCCGACGCCCGCTACCAGTTCATCCAGACCGTGGTGGCCCAGTGCGTCAGGCGGGGCCGCCCTCTGGGGGCGCCCACCCTGTCCGACCGCATTGACGCCATCGTGACCCACAAGGTTCTGGCCATCCCGGTGTTCCTGCTGATGATGCTGTGTATGTTTGCCCTCACCTTCGGGCCGGGGCAGATGCTGGCCGACGGGGTGGACGCCCTTATCGGCGGCTGGTTTGCCGGGGGCGTCCGCTCCCTCCTGGCCGCCGCGGGTACTGCACCGTGGGTGGAGGCCCTGCTGGTGGACGGCGTGATCGCCGGTGTGGGCGGCGTGCTCACCTTCCTGCCCCAGATCGCCATTCTATTTCTGTTCCTGTCCTTCCTGGAGGATTCAGGCTACATGGCCCGGGCGGCCTTCATTATGGACCGGCTGCTGCGGCGCTTCGGCCTGTCCGGCAAGGCGTTTATCCCCATGCTCATGGGCTTCGGCTGCACCGTCCCGGCAGTCATGGGAGCCCGCACCATGGAGAACGAGAAGGACCGCCGCATGACCATCATGCTGGTTCCCTTTATGTCCTGCTCCGCCCGGCTGCCGGTGTACGGCCTGCTCACCGCCGCCTTCTTCCCCCAATACGGAGGGCTGGTGGTATTTTCCCTCTATCTGCTGGGACTGCTCTTCGCCATCGGCTCGGGCATCCTCCTCAAGAAGCTGGTTTTCCAGGGAGAGCCCGCCGCCTTCGTGCTGGAGCTGCCCCCCTACCGCCTGCCCACCCTCAAAAATATCGCCCTCCACGTGTGGGAGAAGGTAAAGGGCTTCCTGGTGAAGGCGGGCACCCTGATTCTGGCCATGAGTGTGCTGCTCTGGTTCCTCCAGTCTTTCGGCTTTGAGGGCGGGACCTTCGGCATGGTGTCCAACGAGGAGTCCTCTATCCTGGGCTTCGTGGGCGGCCTCCTGGCTCCCCTGTTCGCCCCCTTGGGCTTCGGCACCTGGCAGGCGGCGGTGGCCTTGCTCACCGGACTGGTGGCCAAGGAGATGGTGGTCTCCTCCATGAGCATGTTCTACGGCTTTTCTGTCACTGCCAGCGGTGCGGCGATTGCCGCCGCCCTGGGCGGCACCTTCCAAAGCCCCCTGGCCGCCTATTCCTTCCTGGTGTTCGTCCTGCTCTATGTGCCCTGCGTGGCGGCGGTGTCCACCATCCGCAAGGAGATGAACTCCACCAAATGGACACTGGCCTCCATCGGCTGGCAGTTGGGGGCCGCCTGGCTGGGCTCCTTCCTGGTCTATCAGCTCGGCTCTCTTGTGCTGCGGGTGATAGGATGTTAAAATATATCGTATATACCGGTGTGGCGGCGCTGATCGTATGGGCGGCGGCCTACCTGATCTACCGTTTCCACCAGAGTCTGAAGGGCAAGCGGGGGTGCGGCTGCGGCGGATGCCCTTCCTGCCCCCACACCCGCTGCCGCCACCGCAGGACATAGGATCCGATCCCCGCATCGGCCCGCATCAAGGAGGCGCTCTTATGGATCATCAACTCAAACAGCTTCAGGACTGGATCAGCGAGAGCCGGCATATCGTCTTTTTCGGCGGCGCGGGGGTGTCCACTGAGAGTGGTATCCCCGACTTCCGCAGCGTGGACGGCCTGTACCACCAGCAATACGCATTTCCGCCGGAGACGATTTTAAGCCACAGTTTTTTTGAGCGGAATCCGGAGGAGTTCTACCGATTTTACCGCAGCAAAATGCTCTTTCCGCAGGCCAGGCCCAATGCAGCTCATTGGAAACTGGCGGAGCTGGAGGCGGCGGGAAAGCTGACCGCCGTTGTGACTCAGAACATCGACGGGCTCCACCAGGCGGCGGGGAGCAAAACGGTGTACGAGCTCCACGGCTCCGTCCACCGGAACCACTGCATGAAGTGCCGCAGGTTCTACGGCCTGGACTTCCTGCTGGAGACCGGCGGCGTGCCCCGCTGTCCAGCGTGCGGCGGGGTGGTGAAGCCAGACGTGGTGCTCTACGAGGAGTGCCTGGACGAGACAACCATGGTGGGCGCGGTGGAGGCCATCGCCGGGGCGGACATGCTGATCATCGGCGGTACCTCCCTGGCGGTGTACCCGGCGGCGGGGCTGATCCGCTATTACCGCGGGAATAGGCTGGCCCTGATCAACAAGAGCGCCACCCCCTACGACAGAGAGGCCGGCCTGGTCATCAATGCCTCTCTCGGCGAAGTACTGGGAGCCATTCGGGTATAACAGAAGGGCGTCCACGTGGACGCCCTTTCACTTTTTTGTTGAAAATCGATAAAACCCATGGTATACTCTCCCTAAAGGGGGAGATACCGTGGAAAAGACCGCTGTGCAGAAGCTGGCTGGAGCTCTGAAAGTGTTGGTGACCATCACGCTTGTGTGTAATCTGGTGGCCCTGCTGCTGGTGCCCGGAATGAGCCTGATGAAAGGGCCGGAAGAGCTCCTGGCCCTGACACCCTACGAAAACCCGCTGGAGGTTCCCCTCCGGGTGGGGATCGCGTTTGTCCTGAGCTGGGGCTGGGTGTGGACGGCCGGGGTGTACGAGGTAGTCCTCGCCCTGTTCCTGCTGTTCTGCGGCATCTGCACCGCCGTAATCTTGTGGCAGGGCCGCCGGGTGCTGGGCACCATCCTGACGGGCGCCCCTTTCCGGGCGGAGAACGGCGTCAGCCTCCGGCGGGCGGCAGTGTGTTGCTTTTTGATCGCCGCCGCCGCGCTGGCACGGGTGGTGTGGGGGCTGTTCTACTACGGTTCCGTCGCGCCCCTGCTGACCTATAACGCCCTGTTCGTCCCCATCTTTATCCTGGGCGGCCTGCTCTGCCTGGTCATGTCCGCGCTGTTCCGCCAGGCGGCGGAGCTGAAGGCGGAGAATGATCTGACTATTTGAGGAGGGGAAGCCATGCCCATTGTCGTCAATCTGGACGTGATGATGGCCAAGCGGAAGATGAGTCTCAACGAGCTCTCCGCCCGGGTGGATATCACCCTGGCCAACCTGTCCATCCTGAAAAATAACCACGCCAAGGCGGTGCGCTTTACCACGCTGGAGGCTATCTGCAAGGCGTTGGACTGTCAGCCGGGCGACCTGCTGGAATACGTGCCGGAGTCGGCAGAACACCCGTAGGGGTGGCCTTTGGCTGTCTGTTTTTTTGTTATATTCAAAAAAATATTATTGAAATTCGATAATAATAAATTGACAAACAATCCCTCCTGTGCTATCCTCAGAGACAGACAGGAGGGATTGCTTTATGATGCGGATATGGATTGCGGTGCTGCCGGTGCTCCTGCTGCTGGCGGGCTGCGGTGGGGAGAAGGACGCCGGTTACGTGGCCCGGAAATTGGATATTGTGCTGCCGCAGCCGGCGGCAGTCACCTCCGGGGACAGCCACGGGGGCTTCCACGGGGACTTCCACGGGGACGGCCTGCTCCACATGGAGCTGACCTTTTCCCAAGAGGACGCCCTGGCGGTGGAGGAGGCCGTATCCAGCGCGGGATGGAGTCTGTTTCCCATGGAGCCGGAATTGGAGGAGCGCCTCTACCCGGACGGCGCCGGCGCGTCGGACTGGCCGGACTGGCCCGTGCCAGCCCGGGGATGGTGGTATCTGGAGGACCGTCAGGAGGACGAGACGGAGGATATGTGGCAGCGGTACTCTTACAACTATACCTTTGCGGTCTATGACCCAGATACCGGCATCCTGTACTACCAGGAGCTGGACACCTGAGACAGGAGGAATGTCGGAATGGACGATCTGAGCACCCTCGGCCCGCTGGCGCTGGGCCTGTTGGCGTGGGCGCTGGGCCTGGCAGCCCTGATGACCCGCCGGACGGGACTGTGCGCCCCCAGTCTGGGGTGCTGCGCCGTCGCTCTGTCCCTGGTGCCTCTCCATGTCTACCTGGAGGTGGAGGCGGGCGACTTGTCCGCCATTCAGGATACAGCGCACGCCTTCGCCCTCAGCGCCGCCGCTCTGGTTCTTGGAACCCTGGCGCTCAACGCCGCGGCATGGCTCCGTACCAGATATAAGGAGTGAGACAAATGGAGGAGAAAAAGACTATCCCGGTAACGCCGCCCGTGACGGCGGCCCGGCGGGTGTTTCCGGTGGACGGGAGGGATCGGGCGCTGCTGGTTCTGGCATGGGGCGTGGGCGTCCTGTGCGCGGAGGCGCTGCTCTGGGGCCTGTCCGGCCTGGTGATGACCCTCCTGGCGGCGGCATGGTATGGCGTCCTGTTCTGGTACGGCGGCGCCGCTCCGCTGGCCAGGCGGGAAAACCGCCTTCTTCTGTACGCCGTGGGCCTGTTGGCTCTGACCTTCGTCCTGTTTGCCAATCCGTGGCTCCGGCTGTGGAACACACTGGCCCTCGTTCTGCTGATGGGAATTCAAATGGGGGGCTGGCCGGGGATGGAGGTGTATTCCGTTGGGACATCCGCCATGTTGGGGGAGCGTTTCCTGCGGGTGATGGGCGGCCTGTTCGGCTATCTGGGCGCGCCGGTTCAGGCGCTGGGCTCCATTCGGGGCCTCTCCCGCAAAAAGATGCCCTATGTCCTGGGGGCACTGCTGGTGTGCGTTCCACTGCTGATGGTGCTCTTTCCCCTGCTCACATCGGCGGATGCGCTGTTCGCCCAGGTGACCCGCCGGGCGGCGGACTGGTTTGATGAGCATCTGGCGCTGTGGGCCCTGCGGTTGATTTTCGGACTGCTTGTCGCCCCATTCCTGTTCGGGCTGCTCTACTCCCTGCGGCGGCCGGAGCCGCTGAAGCGGCTTACCCGGCCCGTGGAGGGACTTTCAATGGAGGCCGCAGGGCCGGTCACCGTCCTGGCAGTGCTGGATGTCCTGTATGCCTTCTTTCTGGCGGTGCAGTGCGCAGCGCTGTTCGGCGGCGCTGACTACCTGGCCCGGGCGGGAATCAGCTATGCGAGCTATGCCCGCAGCGGTTTTTTCCAGCTTGTGGCCGTAGCTGCGGTCAATTTGGCCTGCCTGCTGGCCTGCCTTGCTCTCTGCAAGGGTGAGGGGCGGGGGCTCAGGATGGTGCAGGTGCTGGGTACACTCCTGGTGGCGGCCAGCGGTGTGCTGCTGGTATCCGCCCTGTGGCGCATGAACCTCTATGTGGGGGCCTATGGGTTGTCCTTTAAGCGGGCGCTGACCTATTGGGGGATGGCCGTGCTGGCGGTGCTCCTGGCAGCCGCCCTGTGGAAGGTGTGGCACCGGCACTTCCGCTGGTTCCGGGTGCTGCTGAGCGTGGGGGCGGCGGGCTGGCTGCTCCTTAACTACGCCAATGTGGACGCCTTGGTGGCCCGCTACAACATTGGCCGCGGCCTGGACACCGGGGCGATACTCTCCGCCTCGGACGGACGGCTGGGGGCTCTGCCTGCGCTGGAGGAGCTGCTGGAGGCCCAGCCGGAGGAGACAGAGCTGCGCCAGGCGGTGGAGACGCTTCGGGACAGCGCCAGGTGGCAGGCCGCCCATTGGCAGACCTGGTCGGTGGCCGCTTGGCGGGGGCAGTAGCAGGAACAAAAACCGCCCGGACAGCGTTTGCCGTCCGGGCGGTCGCCCCTCTGCTCAGAGGGTGCCGGTGCAGAAAAAGGTGAAGCGGCCGCTGGCATATACCGTACCCGCTCCGTCGTCCACGGTGATGGATACCAGGCAGGTGGTGCGGCCACGGTGCTCCACCCGGGCCCGGGCGGTCACCTGACCCGCTCTGGCGGAGCGGATGAAATCAAGGCTGCCGTGGAGCGTCACATACTTCCGGCCGTCGGTCCGGCAGGCGCTTCCGGCGGCACAGTCGGCCAGCGTGTAGTAGGCCCCTCCGTGGAGCAGACCATAGGGGTTTAGACTATCCGGCCCGATCTCCAGGATGGCCTCCGCCGTGCCGTCCCCAGTTTGATGGGTCGTGATACCGTTATAGACGGCAAAGGCGTTTGCCCTTGCAATTGCGTCAAGCTGTGCTTCGTCTGCCATGTTTCCCGATTCCTCAATCTTTCAGAATGATGCGGTCGCCCTCGATGCGCTCCACCGTGGCGAGGGCCTCCACCCGGATGCCCATCCGCCGCAGAACACGGCCGCCGTCCCGCATGGCCTTTTCGATGGCCACGCCCACGCCGGCCACCTCGCCGCCCGCCTTGGAGACGAGTTCCAGCAGGCTCAGAATGGCCTGCCCATTGGAGAGGATATCGTCTACCAGGAGAACCACGTCGTCCCCGTCCAGGTACTTTTTAGAGACCCGCAGGGTATAGGACTTCTCCAGAGAGAAGGAGTGGGTTTCGGCCGAGTAGACCTCCGGATCGATGTACCCGGTCTGGAACTTCTTCGCATAGACCGCCGGGACATCCAGAGCTCGTGCTACAAAACAGGCCAAGGCGATACCGGAGCTTTCCGCAGTCAGTACCTTGGTGATCCTCACACCCCGGAAACGCTTTGCCAGCGCGTTTCCCATGTGCTCCATCAGATTTATATCCATACAGTGATTGAGGAACATGTCCACGTGGATGATGTCCCCCTCGCCGACCACCGCATCGCTTAAAATCCGTCGTTTTAATTCTTCCATGGTACTCCCTTCCGTCCAATGCACGGTTTCAATGCTTCTGAATAAGATTATAAACTATTTTACACGCCCCTGCAATATTGACAAGCGCACAAAAATAGGGTATTCTAATCAATACAGTGATTGTGGCTTTGTGACGCTACCCGCCCACAGCCAGTTGCAGCGGTATCCAAGTGGTCATAACGGGGCTGACTCGAAATCATGTGACAGGATTGCATAAATTGAATATTCTATACGGAAGCGTATCGAAGTGGTCGTAACGAGCTTGACTCGAAATCAAGTTGTCCGCAAGGGCACGTGGGTTCGAATCCCACCGCTTCCGCCAAAATGTGTTGATGAAAAAGATGCACAGCAAAAACACCGCACGAAAGTGCGGCGTTTTTGCGTTAATGAGGATTATTTGACTATAAACAAGAGAAAAAGTTGATTTCTTACCAACGCACCACCGTTTTCCCAAAATCACAAAAACAGGGATGCAAAAGCCCTTTTTCGTACCTGGAGTGGGGTGAACTCCCCGCCATTCAAAACGCCCGCCCCGTAAAGCCCGCAGACAGCCGGCACGGCTGCCTGTGGGCTTTTTTGTGCGCCGCACAACCCGGCAGCCTGCCATTGTTGGTTCTGCTTCGTTTGTCTGCCATTCCTTGGTGGTGTTGGTAATCGCTTTCACACGACCTTTCGCTTATACTTGGGCTGCAATCAGCGAAAGGAGGACACCGCCAAATGACGGAGACAAAAAATTTATGTGCTCAGATCCCCCTGGACCTCCACGCCAAGGTATGCAGCGAAAGGGAGTTCTCGAACCAGACCACCAGCCAGTACATCACAGACCTACTCATTGAATACTACCAAATGAAAGAAAATGGAGGGAACATAAATATGACGAACAACGGCAGCAGAACGATGGCATTCCAGATCGAGGAGGAACTGTTCCAGCGGATCAAGGAGCACCTGGACCGGGAGAGCCTGCGGCTGGGCCGAAAGTACACCCAGCGGGAATTTGTACTGGGGCTCATCGAGGAGGCGCTCTCCACCGCTGAGAGATCCACCCCCCAGGAGGGAGACAAGGATACCAGCCAGTCCCAAGAGGAGAATGAATAAGCGCATCATGCAATAACAGAGAGAGGCCCCCAGGGCACCCCGGAGAACCGGGGTGTCCTGGGGGCCTTTTTCGCTTTTTGCCCAGGGGGGAGGTGAAAGACTTTGAGCAGGAAGCAGGATGTTCGCTTTACAGACAAGGAGATGGAGACCGCCAGAGATACGGATCTGCCGGATCTGCTTACCCATCTGGGGTATCAGGTACGCAGGGTGGGCAGCTACCACACGACCAGGGAGATGGACAGCCTGCGCATCAAGAACCGGCGGACCTGGTTCCGCTACTCAGAGAACAGAGGCGGGGACGCCATTACCTTCCTCCAGCGGTTTGAGAGCAAGACATTTCCGGAGGCGGTGGAATATCTCCTGGCCTATCACAGCCGCGCGCGGGACGCCCCTGCCCCACAAAGCAGAAAAAGGGCCGCACAGGAGAAGGATCAACCGAATCCCTTCGTCCTGCCGCCTCCCAATCCGGATCAGCGCCGCGTGTTCGCCTATCTGCGCAAGCGGGGGATCTCCCCCCAGGTGATCCGGGGCCTCATCCAGGCGGGGCTTCTGTATGAGGACGCGGAGCACCATAACTGCGTGTTTGTGGGACGGGACAGTACAGGCAAGCCGGTATTTGCCAATAAGCGCGGCACCTATGACCGGAATGGCCCTGGTTTCAAAGGAGATGTCACCGGCAGCAATCAAGATATCGCCTTTCGTTTACCAGGAGATCCCGGCAACGACGCTGTTCTGGTGTTTGAGGCCCCCATTGACCTCATGAGCTACTGCACCCTGCACCGGGAAGTCACCCGCAGCGCGGTAGCTCTGTGCGGTCTGTATCAGGGACCACTGGACACTTATCTGCGGGAGAATCCCCACATCCGGCGGATCATTCTGTGCCTGGACGCGGATGGACCGGGCCGGCAGGCCGCACAGCGCATGAAAGACGCCTATGAAGCCAGAGGCTACTCCGTCACCCTGAACCACCCCACCCAGGGGAAGGACTGGAACGAGTACCTCCAGCAGAGGGGCCAAGCCCAGGAGAGGAGGCGATAGCGCGAAGAAATGATCCAGTTCCCATTTTACCAGGCAGAAAAAAGAAAAAGGAGGACATCCCACCGATGAAACGCATCCTGACCACCCTGTGCGTCCTGGCCGCCGTCATGGCCGGCAGTATCCCCGCCCTGGCCGCCGAGGCCGCCGATCCCAGCCAGAGCGCCAGCTACTACCCCATCCAGGTGGAGGAATACCTGGAAAACGAGCAGCCGCGTATCCGCAAAGTGTACCAACTCTCCCTGTCGGAAGATCCCTCCCTCATCCCAACAGATGACTTTGAGCGGGACGGCAGGCTGTACTATCTGCTGGATATGACCCGGAAGGACGAGGTGGGAGTGGACACCAAGCCCCATATTGAGACCATCACCATGGCCAGCGATACGGACAACATGGAAAAGATTTTGCAGAGCCTGGAGGCTCAGATGGAGACCACCACGGAGAACGGCTATACGGGCCTTCTGAACCTGGACCACACCACGGTGAAGGTGTCGGCGGACGGCTACGCCACCAGGACCCAGGCCCTCTCCGCCACCCGGAGCTATCCCAATCTCTCGGAGGCGGACCTGTCCCTCATCCCCAAGAGCATTGAGGAGAAGGGCAGGACCCTGACCTTGGCGGATGTGAAGTGGAGCGAATCGGAGCAGACGGACGGCGCCGGAGGTGTTGTCACCCGGTACACCGCCAGCGCCAGCTACACCGGCTCCGCGTCCAGCAGGTACGCCACCGGCTATACCGTAACGGCGGATTACAGCGGCGAGGTGGCCAAGACCGGCTGCAGCGTGGTGACCTATACCGCCATCTTCGGCAGCATGGAGGCCCCGGAGGACGCCGCAGAGCCCACTCCGGACGGCGATCCTGTACCCGTGGGTACAGATGCTTCCAATTTGAAAAGGGCTCTGGTCATCATGAGCGGAGCCTTTGGTCTGGCCGCTGTTGGCACGTTTGTGTTTAAGAAGCTCAAGGAGAGGAGATGAGTCCCCTGAACGCACGCACGATCCTGCTGGCCGCCATGCTCTGCACGCTCTGCATGGGGCAGGCCGGCGCACTGGAGTACACCATGGAGGCCCCGGACGATTACCTGTTCGGCAGGCCCACCTCGGATAACACCATTTACGAACGGGAAGATCCCAATGTGGACCGGGGCAAGAATGCCGCTCTGCTCCCCCCAACCTTCGGCAGCCCCACCAGTTACCTCCCCGGCAGTGGGGAGCCCCTGACGCCGAATCTGGTCCCCGGCGCGCTGGCAGGCGGTGGGCTGGCCACTCAGACGGGCGGTGTGGCCTATCCCACCGTTGAGGGCGGTCCAAGCGGAAACAGCGGGGCCGGATCATCTGCCACGGGCTGGACAGACGTGACTGACAGCCTCTACTACGCCGGTGGCTATCTGGGGACACTCAAGATTCCGGCCATCGGCCTGTCCACAAAGGTGTACCATGGAACGGACAGCAGCACACTCAGCAAAGGCGCCGGCCACTTCCCGAACACCAGCATCTGGGCCGGAAATGTGTGCATCGCAGGCCACAACCGCGGCGTCCGGGATGACTTCGGAGATCTGCATACTCTGGAGCCGGGGGACGCCGTCACCTGGAACACGAAGCTGGGGACCCGGACGTATGAGGTCGTGTCTGTGGAAAAGGTGCTGGAGACCGACGCCGGCGGCACTGCCGCCACATCGGATAACCGCCTGACACTCTATACCTGTGTGCGGGATGAGCGGGACTGCCGCTGGTGCGTCACCGCTGTGGAAAAGGACACCTGATCCCGGAAACGCTGTCTGCCGATTCCGCTCGACTTTCCGCCAGGGCTGTGATATGGTTCGTGCTGCAGCCCCAAAACCATATCAGAACTGGAGGAATTGAGCATGAAAAGCAGAAAACTGGTCTCCCTGCTCCTGGCCGGAGCCATGACCATAGTCGTACTGACCAGCCCTATTCGGGCAGCAGAGGCCCCAAGTCCCCAGGAGCTGGCTGCCGCCAGTCTGCGGGCCCAGGGCCTTATGATCGGAGACGGAAACGGAGACCCGCAGCTGGAGGACCCCCTGACACGGGCGGAACTGGCCTGCCTCATCAGCCCTATCCTCCTGAACCCGGAGCATGTGGCCTGGGAACAGGATTGGTACGCCCGGATGTGTACCACCAATTTTTCCGATGTGCCGGAGTGGGCACAGGCAGCCGTGGGCGTATGCGCGTCCATGCAGATGATGGCTGGATACGGAGATGGACGCTTTGGCCCCTCAGACCCGGTCACCCCGCAGATGGCCTGTGCGGTCCTGCTCCGCTATCTGGAACAGGATGGCTGGACCTATAATACCGCCTGTGACAAGGCGGCGGAGCTGGGGCTGGCCCCGGAGGAATACCTGGAGGGCGGCGCCATCACACGCGGAGATATGGCGGTCCTGCTGGACGGTGCCCTGGACTACCTGGCATACCTACAAACCCTGTAATAAAATACTGTTTCCTAAAGCGGCTTCCGGTGTAAGACACACCGGGGCCGCTATTTTGTATTAAAGGAGGAATTTTGCCGCAATGAACAAACGAGTATTATCTCTGCTTCTGGTCCTTGTGACGATCCTAGGCATCCTGCCCACCGCTGCCTTTGCCGCCAGCACAGAGGAGGAAGCATTGGGCGAGGTGGACATCTACAACGGCGGCTATGAGCTGTCCTACCTGTCCATCAATGGCCGGATCCGTACCCAGGAATACACCTATTTCAAGTATGAGGACGCCAAGGGACAGATGAAAGAGGTCCCAGCCTACTGCGTCAATCCCAACACCGCGGGTGTTCCGCAGACGGTGGGTGTGGGCGAGAGCATCAAGTATCTTGCAAACGAACGATCCAGCGCCCCCAAGGTGGTGGGCATCATCTCCAACGGCTACCCCCACCGGGGCCTGGGAGAGCTGGGGCTGGAGAATAAGTACCAGGCGTACTACGCCACCAAAATGGCCCTCTGGTGCTATCTGCTCCCCAACTGGAATATCAACAACCTCAAGGTCGCCCCTGGCCTGACGGGGGTGGAGCTGGAACGGGGCCAGAAGATCCTGGCCGCCGCCAAGGATATCTATAAGCGGGGCACCACCTACAATTATATGTTGGAGCCCCGGATGACCGCCACCCCAGATAAGTCCGTGGCTTACGCGGTTGCCGTGGACGGCAAGGAATACAAACAGCAGATCTTTACCCTCTGGAGCGAAACCTGGGTTTTCGATTATGACATTTCCGTGGCGTTTGCAGACCCCGGCTCGGTGCCCCAGGGGACCCGTATCGTGGATGAGAACAACCGAGACATTACCGCCGTCACCACGGAGTGGACCGGGGACGGCTACGGCGGCAAGTTCAAGGTGCTGTACCCCGCGGACAGCATTGAGGGCGAGAGCGGCAGCGTCCAGCTCTCCCTGACGGCGGATGTTGCCCAATATGCAGCCATGTACGCGGTCTGCCAGGAAAAGGACAAATACGGCGATTTGCAGAATTATATCTGCGACCTGGACAATTCCCGGCACATGGAACTGGCGGCGGTGAGCAGCTACAACAGCCCCACCGGAGACGATCCTGCCCCAGATGAAACCGCATTAAAAATCGTAAAATTGGAGGAGGGCACCGAGATCCCTCTGGAGGGCGCTGTGTTCTCTGTGATTGACCCCGAGGGCAAAAAGGTAGGCTCCTTCTCCACCGGACCGGACGGGACGGTCATCATCCCCCTGACCCTGGAGGGGCATTATACCGTCACCGAGGAGATCCCGCCCCAATATCACCTGCTCCCCGAGAAGCGCACCCAGCACGCCGATGTGGAGTACGACAAAGTTTCCACCCTGACCTTCTGGAACGCCCCCTACGGCTCCATCCGGGTCCAGAAGCTGAGTGACACCGGGGACGCGCTCAATGGGGTGACGGTGCAGATCAAGCACATCGAAAGTGGCGAGGTGCAGACCGCCAAGACCAAGATCGGCGGCGTGGCCGTGTTCGACTACCTGAAGCCCGGCGGCTGGGAGGTCCGGGAGGTGGCCGGCATCTCCGGCTGGATCGCGGACACCGATACCGTCCAGACTGTCTCCGTGGTGGCAGGCAAGACCAGTGATGTGACCATCATCAACAAGGAATTGCCCGGCCTGCGCGTCATCAAGTATGAGCGGGGCACTATGAAGGCGATGCCCAACGTGTCCTTCGAGATCTTCCGGGACGCTGAGAGCCTGGGCATCTTCCAAACCGATGAATTTGGGGAGATCCTGCTCACCGACTGCAAACCCGGCACTTACCGGGCCGAGGTGCGCCCGTAAGAACGGCACATTTGCTGTTCGTGGGCGATAGAAATGCCGCTGTGAGCAAGCGGCAGGTAAAAGC
>PPYE01030623.1_pt1 | contig 17374 bp, 15 predicted proteins | sample 1559881 | NCBI WGS metagenome assembly PPYE01 (sample SAMN08240022, study PRJNA423297) | Human gut metagenome, whole genome shotgun sequencing project. | reverse complement strand
GGGGTCAGCACGGGATATACATTTTCATCAAAATAGGCGTCCACATATTCGGCCTGATCCTTGCTCAGCTGCTCATGCTTTTCTACAACCGTAAGCCCGTTTGCCTTAAGCAGCGGCAGCAGGGAACGGTTGTATGTAGAATACTGCTGGGCCACCAGCTCGTGGGTCACCACGTTCAGCTTATCCAGCTGCTGGGCGGCGGTAAGCCCCGCAATATCCTTTTTGGTATATTTCGCATTTACCATGTCCTTCAGCGATGCCACGCGCACCATGAAAAACTCATCCAGGTTGGATGCGGTAATGCTTAAGAATTTCAGTCTTTCAAACAGTGGGATCTGTTTGTCTCTCGCTTCCGACAGCACTCTTTTATTAAACAGAATCCAGCTCAGTTCCCGGTTGGTATAAAGCTCAGGGTCCAGATAATCTTTTTTCTCCGCCATAATTTTTCTCCATTTATATGAATTCTTTGTAACTGCTTCTTCCCTTCACGGTTACAATTTTTTCTGCTTAATGACAGGATGTAAACTGAAAACCTCTTCGAAAAATGACGCTTTGGCCTCAAACAGCCCTCTTTCCAGGGTGATATCCTCAGTGGTGTTTACCGTGATGATCAGCTGATCCTCCTTCAGGGTCGTCCTGAAATCCCGGAACTTCTGCTTATGGCTGCGATCCAGGCCGTTTGCTACCCGCAGGATGGCCGTCAGCTTGGCAATGGTCAGATAGGACTGGGTGTCCAGCGTTGTGGTGGTCCCCAATTCTTCATAATAGTCAAAATCCTGATGGTTATATTTAACCACGTTGGCGACAATTTCACGTTCCCTGTGGGAAAGGCCGATGATCTCCGTTGCCATAACAATGCTGTAGGAGCATTCCCCCAGGTTCACCATGCTGATATATTTCCCGCAGTCATGGAGCAGGGCGGCAATGCGCAGCAATAGCCTCTCCCTCTTTCCCAGGCCATGCACCTTTTTCATGCTGTCAAAAATCGTGACGCAGATATGCTCCAGGGTTTCGCCGCGGCGTCTGCTTCCCATGAAGCGCTTGCTGATATTCCTGGCACAGGCTACGATATCCTGTTCAAAATCATGCTTCGGCCCGATGATTTTATTTTTTTCCGCATATTCATAGGCAATGCCGTCGCAGAGCGTCACGCCGGGCGCCCACAGCAGCTTGGCTTCCATGAGCTTCGCCACGTTGTAAATCAGTACGGCGGAAATAAATATCAGCGGCAGGCTTTCCACGGAAACGCCGAAGTGGGCCGCCACTTCTTCCCTTGCATGGCTGCGCAGGGCTTCCATGAAAACGCCGTAGCTGGCGCTGTCCACATATCCCGGCGTCTGGGAGCCGGTGAGCCTTTTCTGAATCAGCGTTGACACATAATCATCCACAATGATAATATTTTCAACGATTCTGTCCTTCAGATACAGCTTTTTGAAAACGGAGAGCTGGCTGTCGATCATTTCCTCCAGCAGCCCTTCGTATTTGGCGGGCCTGGCGTTCAGCTTGTTTAACAGCTCTTGGAGGCGCAGCACGCCCAGGCGAAGGTTCTGGGTGGCTACCAGCGTATCCTTGTCAAACAGGGAAACCTGGATGCTGCCGCCGCCGATATCCACGATCGCCGTTCCTTTTTCAATAATTTTGTTAAAATCCTGGCCCTTCAGCGCAATGGATTTGTAATCCAGGAAACGCTGCTCGGAATTGCTGAGCACATCAATATGGATTCCCGTGCGCTGCTGGATCTGATCCAGCACGATCATGGTATTTTCCGTTTCCCGTATGGCGCTGGTGCCGTAGGCCCTGTAGTCCTCCACCTTGTAGCTGCGCATGATTTCTTCGAATTCACGGAGGACACGGCATAGTTCATCTACCTTTTCATAGCTGATTTTTCCGGTGGCGAAGGTATCGTTTCCCAGATCGATCCGATGGCGGATATGGTCGATTTCCTTCATGCTTGTTTTCGCCGAAAATTCAAATATCTTCATGGAAAGCTCATAAGATCCCACGTCTATGGCGGCAAAAGTCTTCACCCTGCATCCCTTCCTTTCTTCCCCTGTTTTTCGCTCCTACATCCGGCCCAGCAGATAATCGATAAACTGCTGCGCCGTCCTGCCGGAAAGCCCGCCGTGGTACAGCTCCCACTTATTGGCTTCTGCCAGCAGTTCCTCCTCCGGCATGGTTACCCCGTAACGGAGCGCCAGCGTTTTTACGATATTCTGGAACTGGGCTTTATCCGGCGCGCCGAAATAAATGGTCACGCCGAACCGGGATACCAGAGACAGCTTTTCCTGTACGGTGTCGTTGTTGTGCAGATCGTCATCCAGCTCCCTCTTGTCACTGAATTTTTCCCTGACCAGATGCCTTCTGTTGGAGGTGGCATAAATCAGGACGTTGGCCGGCTTCTTCTCCAGCCCGCCTTCGATAACCGCCTTCAGGTACTTATATTCGATTTCAAAATCCTCAAAGCTCAGGTCATCCATATAGATGATAAACTTATAATTCCTGTTTTTAATCTGGCCGATCACATCATTCAAATCCTGGAACTGGTGTTTATATACCTCAATGATGCGCAGCCCCTGTGAATAATATGCATTGGCAATGGCTTTGATGCTGGAGGATTTTCCGGTTCCCGCATCGCCGTACAGCAGGCAGTTGTTTGCCTTCTTTCCTAATACAAAGGCTTCTGTATTGTCGATGAGCTTTTTCTTGGCGGTTTCATAGCCCACCAGATCGGAAAGCTTCACGTGGGCGATGTTCAGGATCGGTTCGATTACCGTTTCCCCTTCCTTATGGGCGATGCGGAAGGCCTTGTGCAGGCCGAATTTGCCGACGCCGTATTCCTTATAAAATTCCGTCAGGGTCGCCTTCATCTCCTCCGGCGTCCCATCCTCCCTGAAACGCACGGCCAGCGTGCAGATGCGGTCGCGGATACGGGTGTTGTACACCTTGCTCTCCTGCATATTCCCTTCATAGGAAAGAGCCATGGAAAAAGCAGGCGCTTCCAGCTTATCCATCATATCCGTAAAGTCATAATCAAAAAATTCTTTAAAAATAGCAATGTCATGCAGCACCGCCTCATTGATGGTGCCCTCCACAGCCCCCCTGATTTCGCAGGCGCGGCTATAGCTGTTTTCATTATTCACAAGCAGGTTCGTCAGATAGCAGTGCCACAGATTGCCTGAAAAGCCATGGCTTCCGGCCATTTCCAGCAGCCCGTGCATACACTCGTACAGCAGGGAGCTTTCCTTCTGGATGCCCTCCTCACCGGTGCCGTAATGCTCCATCAGCCAGACCATGTCCGCAAGCAGCGCGCCGTCCTCACCAAAATCCTTATATACAATCAGCTCTTTTTCTCTCATTGTGCCTGTCCTTCCCATCCTCTTTATAATGATAAATCACTTTCCCGGCTCTGCCGTCAGTAATTTCCCAAAATCCGCATGTTCTGCGCTTCATCCCGCAGCCCGCGCAGCGCATTCTTCACCGCGCTGTCAGCCAGGTTGCCGTCAAAGTCAACGAAAAACCGGTATTCCCAGTTGCGTCCTTCAATGGGGCGGCTTTCTATTTTGGTCATATTCAGATTGTTGTAGATAAAATGGGACAGCATATGATAAAGGGAACCGCTTTCATGGGCGATTTCAAAGCAGATGCTCACCTTTTTTGCATCCTTGCGGAAAATCTTCTGGTTGGTGATTATAATGAAGCGGGTGGAATTCGTCTCAGACTGGTTCACAGGCTTTTTAAGCACCTCCAGCCCGTATACCTTGCCCGCATATTCGCTGGCAATAGCCGCCTGCGTACAGTCGCCCTCCTGCGCTACCTTTCTGGCGGCAAAGGCGTTATTGGGCAGGCTGATCTGCTTCCAGTCATGCTCCGCCAGAAACCTTGCGCTCTGCATCAGTGACTGGGGGTGGGAAAATACCGTCCTGATATCCTCCATCCTTGTTCCCGGGACGCCCAGCAGGCAGTGCTCTATCCTGATTATCTGCTCTCCCACAATATAATTTTCAAATTCCACAAGCAGATCATAAATTTCATTCACGATCCCGGCGGTAGAATTTTCAATGGGAAGCACGGCGAAATCCGCGCTGCCTTCCTCTATGGCGCAGCAGGCATCCCGGAAGGTATCCACATGGAAGCTGTTTACCTCCTCTCCGAAGTACTGATGCATGGCTGCCTGGGAATAAGCCCCTTCCGCTCCCTGAAAAACCACTCTCCCCCGGTCATCCTCCAGAGAATCCACCCCGATGAAGGGAAGGCGCCCCATGCTTCCTTTTTCTGCCAGCAGCTGATACTGGAGCTTGCGGCTCATGGACATAATCTGTTCAAACAGCTCTCCGATCCCTGTGCGGTTAAAATCATTATGTGTCAGGGATTTTACTCTGGCGATCTTTTCTTTTTCCCGTTCCCTGTCAAAGACCTTTTTCCCTGTTTCTATCTTCACCTCGGCCACATGCTTACAGATGTCCATCCGTTCCTCATAGAGGCTGACAATCTGCTCATCCACCGAATCTATCTGTTTCCTCAAATCCCCTAAATCCATGCTTCTTCGCTCCTTCGTCCTTCACATACCAGATCAGATGAGGCTGAACCGGTCCTGTGCAAACTTATTTTTCTTCAATCCAATTTATTTTGCGCTGTGTCAACCACATGCTTTTCACCATTGTGCTTAAGCTCCTCCAGCATCTGTTTTGCCGTCTTTCCAGTGAAAGGATGCCTTACGAACGGCGCTATTTCACACAGCGGCGCCAGCACAAAATCCCTGTTCTGCATGTCGGGATGAGGCACCGTAAGCGTCTCGGTATCGATCACACAATCATCGTAAAGCAGCAGATCCAGATCCAGCGTCCGCGGCCCCCAGTGTACCTTACGCTCCCGTCCGGCCTGCCTTTCCACCTGCTGCAGCTTCTCCAGCAGCTCAAAGGGAGTAAGCAGCGTTTCCAGCTCCATGACGCCGTTGAGGAAATCCTCCTGCTCAACGCCGCCGTAGGGCGTGGTCCTGTAAACCTTCGAAACCTTCACCGGACGGCAGAGCGGATGTTCCTTCAGCTCCTTCAGCCCTTTTTCCAGATAATACTCTTTATCCCCCATATTGGAGCCAAACGCAACGAACGCCCTGTGCCAGCCCCGCTCAATCCGCACCGACACATCCCCGAAGGGAAGCGGAATCGGCGCCTCCGGCTTATGCAGCTCCAGCTCCAGCCGCCGGATCAGCGGAAATGCCAGCAAAACCTCCTGCGCAGTCTGTTCCGCCGCCCGTTCTATCAAATCATAGATCTGGGCGCACATAACCTCGTTCATCAGCCTGCACACCTCTCCATAATCGGTGGAGAGCTCCAGCCTGTCCGTCAGCCCCGCTCTTCTCGTATCCGTATATAACACCGCATCCAGGAAAAAATGCTGTCCCTTTTCCTTTTCCTCCGGATAAACTCCATGATGCCCAAAAATTTCCAGTCCCCTAATCCGTATCTGATCCACAACGGCACCTCCTTTTTATATTACTGTTCACTCCGTGACCAGTAACTGCCTGCCCTCCCGCAGAATCGCCTCTGCCATACGAATGGCCCTCTTATTCGCCTTCACATCATGCACACGCACAAAGGAACACCCGCTCAGCACCGCAAATACCGTGGTCACCAGCGTACCCTCCAGCCTTTCGTCCGCAGGCAGATCAAGCGTCAGCCCTATCACCGACTTCCTGGAAGTCCCCAGCAGCAGCGGACAGTTAAAAATCCGCAGGCTATCCAGATGATTGATCACCTCCAGATTATTTTCATAGGTTTTCCCAAAGCCCACGCCCGGGTCCAGGATAATCTTATCATCCCTGATTCCGGCCGATTCCGCAATCCGCAGCGTATCCGCCAGATCCGCCGCCAGATCCTCCAGGAAATTCCCGTAATCCGCATTCTGTCTGTTATGCATCAGGCAACAGGGCAGCCCGCTTCCCGCAATCGTCTCCGCCATCTGGCCGCCGTCATATTTCAGTCCCCAAATATCATTAATCAAATCCGCCCCTGCCGCGATTCCCGCCTGCGCCACCTTATACTTATATGTATCCAGGGAAACCGGCACGTCAAACCGTTTCTTCACCGCCTCAATCACCGGCGCCACCCGCGAAGTCTCCTCCTCCTCCGAAAGCAGCGTATACCCCGGCCTGGTGGACTCCCCGCCGATATCCAGGATATCCATCCCATCCCCAATCATCTCCTCCACATGCCAAAGCGCTCTGTCCATCTCATTAAAACGCCCCCCATCCGAAAAAGAATCCGGAGTCACATTCAAAATCCCCATCACATATGTCTTCCCACTGTCAACAAACTCCCTGCCGCCTATAACCATCCTGCCTGCCTCCTTAAAAAAATATTTTTTCCACACCCGCCCTAAATTCACCACTACCCCATTTTCTCTCTATCTGCCCTTCTCCCCTCTTCACAGCCTGCCTCCCCTCGCCGTGTCATTTCCTGCGGGGCGTCCGGCGCTGTCCTCCCTTCCGGCTCCCGGCAGGTGTTCCGTGACTCACGCACTGAACACCTGCCGGGAGCCGGAAGGGAGGACAGCGCCGGACGCCCCGCAGGAAATGACACGGCGAGGGGACACTTCACCACTTCAGCAAAAGGTTCTTTTTGGAGGGCGGCCAGCTGCAGGCTCCTTCCGCCGGGCATGCAAAGCAGGGCCGGCTTTTCTTATCCGCCCTGTAAAGCACCCCGCGCAGGCTCTCCTCCTGTGCCAGCTTTTTTTCCCTGTGCCCTGAAATCGCCCGGAGGATTTCCTCCCGCTCCGGTTCCTCAAAGCCGCAGTCAAGAAGAATCTCCTCCGCCAGCTGTGCTCCGGCAAGCTCATGGGGCGTGCCGTCCTCATACTGCCGGAACCTGCCGCAGTCATGCAGCAGCGCCGCCGCGTAAATAAGCTCCTTCTCAATTCCCAGCCCCCTTTCCAGATTTTCAATCCAGGAAAGCCGGGCCACATCCAGGAAATGAGACATATCGTGCCTGCAGAAGATCCGTTCTTCTTCATATTTCCGGTTTTTTTCCACACATTCCCTGTACTTCGGATTGTGCAGTATCCTGTTGACTCTGTCCATACCGCTCTTCCTTTCCCCGACAGGTTGTGGAGCAAATTTCAAATACGCCCTAACGCTCCAGCATATGATAAAAGGTTTCCTGCAGCGCGGCATTCTCTTCAAAAGCACCTCTTGTCGCCACAGTTACCGTCTTGCTCCCCGGCTTCTTCACACCGCGCATTGTCATGCACATATGCTCCGCCTCAATCAGGATCATCACTCCCCTGGGCTTCAGATAATCCATCAGGGCATCCGCCACCTGCGCCGTAAGCTTTTCCTGAAGCTGCGGCCTTCTGGCGAAAATCTCCACCGTCCTCGCCAGTTTGCTTAAACCCACCACCTTGCCGTCCGGAAGATAAGCCACATGGGCTTTTCCGAAAAACGGCATCAGATGATGCTCACAGGTGGAATAAAAGGTAATGTCCTTTTCCAGCACAATCCCTGCGCCCTCCGCCTGAAACTGCTTGGACAGCGGTACCGCCGGATCCTCATCCATCCCGCCGAAAATCTCCTCATACATCCTTGCTATCCGCTGGGGCGTCTCCACCAGCCCTTCCCGGTTTACATCTTCTCCGATTCCTTCCAGAAGCAGCTTCACCGCTTCCTCAATTTTTGCTTTATCTACCATGTGTGTCTCTCCTGACCGGCCGCTGCCTGATTTCTCACTGCTGCCTCTTTTCCGCGATTCTGATGACATCCCCCAGAAAGGACAGGGAGCCAAAAGCGATGATAACATCCTCTTTCCCTGCCAGAAGGCGTGCCATTTCCACGGCCTCCTCCGGACTGTCCGCCGCGGTCACATTTTCATGCACCCTGCGCACCACCTCCGCCAGCTCACAGGAAGACATCGCCCTGGGGTTGCAGGGCGCTGCCACCGTGATAATGGCATCTGCATAATCACAGGTATTCAGGATGATTTTATCCACTTCCTTGTCCTTCAATATTCCCATTATATATATGATTCTTCTATTTGTAAAATAGAAACGTATGGACTGGGCCAGTTTTACCGCGCCGTCCTCGTTATGCGCCCCGTCTGCGATAAACAGCGGTTTCCTGCCGATAATTTCAAAGCGCCCCGGCCACTTTGCGCGCAGAAGCCCGGCCTTCAGCTTCTCCTCCTTTACGGGAAAGCCCAAATCCGCAAGCCTGTCAAGAGCTTCCACGGCAAGGGCGCAGTTGTCGATTTGATGGATTCCGGCCATGGTGATTTCCAGATTTTTATGCCCCTTATAAGAAAATCGCTGCTTCTCCAGCCCGTACTTCACATTTTTGGCCGACTCCATATCGGATACAAACAGTTCACAGCCCTTTTCTTTACAGGTTTCCTCAATCACTCCCATAGCCTCAGGAAGCTGCCTGCAGGAAACCACACGGCTTCCCGGCTTGATAATCCCCGCCTTCTGCGCCGCAATCTCCTCCAGCGTATCGCCCAGAAAAGCCATATGATCCATACTGATGGACGCAAAAACGCAAAGCAGCGGCGCCGGAATTACATTTGTGGCATCCAGCAGCCCGCCCATCCCGGTTTCCAGCACCACAATATCACATTTTTTCTGACAAAACCATAAGAAAGCAAGCGCTGTCTCCACCTCAAAAACAGTGGGATGCCTTCCGGTTTCCGCCGCCATAGCCTCCGCCGCCTCCCGCACAGGTTTCATGGTTTTGCCAAGCGCTACCTTGCTGATTGGCTTCCCATTGATCTGAAACAGCTCCCTGTACTCAAAAATGGCAGGGGAAATATACCGCCCCGTCTTATAACCGCCTTCCGTAAGCGCCGTGGAAATAAAATTCATTACGGAGCCTTTGCCGTTCGTCCCCGCGATATGTATAAAGCTTAATTTCTCCTGCGGATTACCCAGCCGCGCCAACAGCTCCTTTATATTCTCAAGGCCCGGCACCACGCCGAAGGTATTGCATTCCTGCATATAGGCAAGCGCCTCCTGATAATTCATCTCTTCTCCTATCCGCGCGCCGCTGCGCGCAATCAAATCCCCCGCCGCAGACAACGAAGCATCAAACCTGCAACGATGCAGGGCAAGCCGCCAGATATCCATACAAGCACGGGTGCCTGGCTGCTGCTCACGGGAATAACATTTTTTCAACTTCTTTATCCTAGCACATTTTGCATAAAAAAAGAATAACCGGCCAAAATATTAGCATGCAAAAATTATGTAAAGACTTTTTAAAATGCGGCATCCTCGGCTGGTGCCTTGAAATTACATTTACCGCCCTCCACTCCCTCCAGCAGCGCAAATTCACGCTTCAGGGCACCACCTCCCTGTGGATGTTTCCCATCTACGGGGCTGGCTGCCTGCTGCGCCCCATCTGCGCCCTGGTAAAAAAATGCCACTGGTTCGTCAGAGGCTGCGTCTATGCCCTTTTCATTTTCGTGGCAGAATACCTCTCAGGCCGTTTTCTTCTGAAAAAAGGCCTCTGCCCCTGGAGCTACGGCAAGGCCCGCTGGAACATCGGCAAGGTCATCCGCCTGGACTACGCCCCCTGCTGGTTTGCCACCGGACTGCTCATGGAACAGGCAATCCAGTCCCCTGCCGGGAAAAAGAAACATTAAATCCGGAAAATACCAGCACAGCCTTCCCCATTACCCGCGGAAATAGCGGACAGGATATCCCTGCCCGCTATTTCCGCTTTCTTCCTAATTAAAGGAAGCAATTATGAGGAAGCCTCCTGCCGCTGCCCCTCGGCAAACAGCTTCTCCCTCTCCATCTTCTTCATGGTAAACCGATAAGCAATGTACAGGAAAATTCCGCCCAGACACCATGCGCTGGCATTTGCGGCGCACACGCCCACATAGCTCAGCAGCTTCGCCGCCACCACGGCCAGCACGGCCCTGCTCAAAAGCTCCACCACGCCGCCCATCATCGGCATCAACGCATAACCGCAGCTTTGCATCACATTTCTGTAGATAAAAATCATCCCCAGCGGAATAAAGAAAGCCCCGTTAATCAAAATATAGGTCCGCGCATACCCCAGCACCTCCGTGCTGTCCCCGGTTACAAACAACCGGATAATCACCGGCAGCGCCACAACAACCACTGCATAAATAATCACCCCGTAAACCGCAGACATCCAGAAAGCGATCCTGCTTCCCTTCTTAATACGCCCCAGATCATTAATCCCCCGGTTCTGCCCGCAGAAGGTGGCCATCGTCATACCCATGGAAGCAAATACCTGCGTCACCAGCTGCTCCACTTTGCAGGCCGCCGTATAAGCGGCAACCACGGTAGAACCCAGCATATTCAGCGCCACCTGCACCATAATCGTCCCCACCGCAGTAATGGAAAACTGCAACGCCATGGGAATCCCGATGGATACCTGATTCCGCACACACCACGGATCCAGCCTCAGATGCTCCTTATGCAAAGCAAGAAGCGGGACCTTCTTTACCATATAAACAAGACACAAAAGCCCGGAAATTCCCTGCGATGCAATCGTCGCCACCGCAGCCCCGGCCACTCCCATATCAAAACAAATGATCAGAACCAGATCCCCTATAATGTTAATCGCAGCCGACAGCACCAGAAAATAAAGCGGCACCTTACTGTTCCCCACAGCCCGCAGAATACTGGACAGCAGATTATAAAGCACGCTGAAGCCCATTCCCCAGCAGATAATCAGAATATATTCCCTGGACATATCCATAATATCCGCAGGCGTCCTCATAATACGCAACAGCCAGTCCATAATCAGAACACTCGTAAAGGTCATAACCACCGTAACGATAACAGAAAGTACCGCGGCATTTCCCACGCTCTTCTTCATCCCCTCCTCATCCCCGGCGCCGAAACGCTGCGCCGTCAGAATCGTAAAGCCCGTAGTCAGCCCCTGCAGAAATCCCAGAATCAAAAACGTAATCGTCCCCGTGGCCCCCACAGCCGCCAAAGCCTTTACACCCACAAACCGCCCCACAATCACGGTATCCACCAGACTATACAGCTGCTGAAAAATATTCCCGATAATAATCGGAATAATAAACCTCACAATCAGCTTAAAGGGACTCCCCTTCGTCATATCAAGTTCCATTTCCAACACTCCTCCTGCCTGCCCCGGTCCTTCGGTGAACCCATTCGCGGCCGGACTCACTCCCTTACACAAAAAAATGCAGAAAAAACTGGTTTTCCGCATCTTTCTTTTCGAGAATGAAAATATTCCAAACGTCCCCGCCTATTCCCTGCCGTCGTCCCAATCGCCGTCATCCGCGCCTTCTGCGCCGATATTCAGCATATTCATGGTACGGCGCCGGATTCTTGCCTTCTCCGAGGCCTCCAATATGTAATTTTTAATGGTTCTGGCATTTTTTATATGAGTCAGCATCAGCACCGGATTGGTGGTATCGCCGGTATAACATTTCACCGTACCAATTCCAACAATGCGTTCCGCCAGAGACTCCACCAGCTCCACGTCCTGTACCTTATACATATAACAGTCGTTTTCCTTTTTATTCAGAAAACCTTCCGAAACGGTAATGATATCGTCCTTCACCGTATATACGGTAAAGGTAAAGGGCAGGCCGAAAAACAGCCATCTTTTTCGTTCCGTAAACTGCACTTCCCCGTTCCTGTTTTCACCGTCCATAGGCTACCTCTTTTCTTATGCTGCTTATGCGCGTTCTTATGTGCGCGTGTATCTGTTCCATTCAGTTCTCTCTTCGCAACAGTTAAGACTTCCAAACTGCTGCCTTACTTCATATCCTTCGCGTAAATTATAATAGATATGCACCTGATTTGCAAAGGTTTTTCATCCGGACCTTCTATTTTTATAAAAAATAAATTTTACATAAAAATAGATTGAACCCCCTTTTTCGATGTGCTATAATGTCACAAATAGTAAGTGGCTGTAAGAAATGTGGAGAATTTTATGGGACGATTTGCAAACCGCTGCAAGCCTGGCAATAAGCAGAATTTCATACCGGATATCTGAATATAAATCGAAGGGAAAATTATTTTCTCTTCGATTTTCTAAAATCAACGCCTGCCGACCGCAGGCGTTATTTATGGGCCGGGGGCGGCAGGACACGTTCAGCAAAATTGATGTCCGGATCCCAATTTTTCCGCATTTAACAGAAAGGAGACCGATAAATGAAACATTTAATGAACCCGCTTGACTTTTCCGTGGAGGAACTGGACAAGCTCTTTGCCCTGGCAAGGGATATCGAATCGAACATGCCAAAATATGCGCATGCCTGCGAGGGGAAAAAGTTAGCTACCTGTTTCTATGAACCGAGTACCCGGACCCGTTTAAGCTTTGAAGCCGCCATGCTCAATCTGGGCGGCAGCGTGCTGGGCTTCTCCGACGCCGCAAGCTCCTCCGCTTCCAAGGGCGAAAGCGTGGCCGACACTATCCGCATCATCTCCTGCTATGCAGATATCTGCGCCATGCGCCATCCCAAAGAGGGCGCTCCCATGGTAGCCGCCTCCGTTTCAGGAATCCCGGTAATCAACGCCGGCGACGGCGGACATCAGCATCCGACCCAGACGCTGACTGACCTGATGACCATCAGCACGCTGAAGGGCCGCCTGAACCAGCTTACCATCGGACTGTGCGGCGACCTGAAATTCGGCCGGACCGTACATTCCCTGATTAATGCCCTCGTTCGCTATGACAATGTACGTTTTATTTTCATCTCCCCTGATGAACTGCGCGTCCCCGACTACATTACGGAAATGCTGAAGGAAAAAAATATTCCCTACGAGGAAGTCACACAGCTGGAGGAAATTATGCCCGGCCTGGATATCCTTTACATGACCCGCGTTCAGAAGGAGCGTTTCTTCAACGAAGAGGATTACGTCCGCTTAAAGGACTTCTATGTACTCGACAAAGCCAAGCTTTCCCTGGCTCCCAGTGACATGCTCGTCCTTCATCCCCTGCCTAGGGTCAATGAAATCTCCGTGGATGTGGATGACGATCCGAGGGCTGTTTACTTCAAGCAGGCGCAGTATGGCGTGTATGTCCGCATGGCACTTATCCTCACCCTGCTGGGTATCAGCGTAAATGATTAATTTACCAGGGAAACGCCCTTTGTGGCATTAGTATAAACGCCCATTAGCGGGCAGAAAGGCAACCTTATGTTAAATGTAGGAAAAATTGAAGAAGGCTTCGTGCTTGACCACATCAAGGCCGGCACCAGCCTGTCCATTTACCGTCACCTGCAGCTGGACAAGCTGGACTGCACGGTGGCTATCATCAAAAATGCACGCAGCAATAAAATGGGGAAAAAAGATATTCTGAAGGTGGAATGCGATGTGGACATGATGAACCTTGATGTCCTGGCCTTCATAGATCATAATATTACCGTAAATATTATAAAAAATGGCGAAATCGTTAAGAAGAAGGAACTGATACTCCCCAAAGAAATCAAAAACGTTATTCACTGCAAAAATCCCCGCTGCATCACTTCCATTGAGCAGGGACTTCCTCATATTTTCGTTCTCTCCGATGAGAAAAAAGAAATATACCGCTGCAAATACTGCGAAGAGAAATTCGACAGACGTTCTTTATTATAAGCAGGAAGAAGAAAAAATACTGCCGGCCCTTTTGTACTACAGGGCGGCAGTATTTTTTCTTCCCGACATATTTTTCTGTTATAGCGGCAGTTGCAGCCGCCCCCCTTACCTTTTCCTCAAACTGCTGACAAAGCATCTGTATTTAATCCGCTTCCAATCCTCCATTACAAAGCCGCATCTTCCAAAAAGCTCCCTGATTTCCCGTTTCTTCCACAGCTTAACGTCGCCGGAACTGCTCCACTTTAACGCCCAGTTGAACACCTCAATCATTATAGAGGGCATTGTGGGGTCACCGAGGATTAGAAGGCCGCCGGGTTTTATGATTCTGCCCATTTCTGCGGCGGCCTTTTCCGGGTTCGGGTAATGGTGGAAGGAAGCATTGCAAACCATCACATCAAAAAAATTGTCCTTATAGGGCAGCTGTTCCGCATCTCCCACCTGAAGCCGCGCCGCCTTCCCCAGTTTCTTTCCCGCCTCTTCAATCATTTTTTCCGAAATATCCAGGCCGTAATATTCTGCGTGGATGCGTTCATTCAGGGTTTTTAGTATATTGCCGTTGCCGCAGCCCAAATCAAGAAGCCGCTGTCCTCTGGTATCCGGTACGCGGGCAAGAATTTCCCGGTACATACATTGGACAAATTTTCCGTCATGGCTTGTGTCGTAATCCTCCGCTGTTTTGTTGAAATAATCTGTTGTTATTTTTTTGCTCGTATCTTCCATTCTCTGGCGCCGTCCTTTCAAATATTGTTTTTTGCCGTAAACTGGTGCGTTTTCACCTTCAGGCCTTCAGGGGCAGAACTGTCCGTTTAATATGCCATTTGAGGATAATTCTTCAGGGCAATAATTGCTGTAAAAATGATTAAACCCATGTCATTGACTTATATTCAATAGTGTTTTGCAGAAAAGCCCCGCTAAACAGCGGGGCCGGCCTACTGTAATATTTTATAAATCAATTTGTGCAGCAGTTCTGTCTTTTCCTTTAATGGAATCCTTTCATCAATGAGGATGGGAGACTGGCCGCTTAAAATAAAAAGAGCTGTCTGCTCCGGATAATCCACGTGGATTTCTCCCATTTCAGAGCGGCACCTGAGATATTCCGTAAGGTATGGGGCAATTTTCTCCTCCATATGCATACTCAGCTGGCGATGAAAAAATTCATTTCCTTTTTTATCAAAAAAAGAGGCGTATTTATATTTTCCTTCCTCCTGATACAGGAATGCAATAACAGCCTTCATGCACTCTTCCAGCGGCTGCTTTGTATTCCTGAAAATCTGGATAAAAGGCTCGCTGCACTCTTCTGCATAGTGCGTCAAAGCTTCTTCATACAGCTGCTGTTTATTCTGGAAATAATGGTAGCAAAGCCCGGAAACCACATTCATTTCAGCGGCAATATCCTTCATGGTAGTGGCTTCAAAGCCTTTCTCGGCAAATACCCGCATGGCGGTATCCAGCATTTCCTGTTTTCTGACTTCAGGTTCTTTGGAAACTCTCATATGGATCCTCTCTCTTTCTGTTTTCAGCTTACTCCTCTATTAAATATTTGTCAATGACATATTTTCAATGCCGCCTGCTTAATGTTATTTCATTAATATAAAAACATTGCCCCGGGTTTTTAGCCAATAGCTTTCAGGCAGGTTTCCAGCGGGCTTTCGCCTTCCGGGGAAAGGATATCAGGTTCCGTTCCGAATTCCTCGCTGCCCGCGCCGTCAGGGGTAGTTCCGTAAACAGGGCTGTACCGCACGATAAGGCCGCTGTTCTTAAGGACGATGGGCAGAGGTTCGGAACCGATTCCATCGCCGCCTGTCGTCCGCTCCACAAGAGTTGCAAATCCGGTGGCTTTCGTGAACATGGCCGCATATTCGGAGGAGGAATACACATTTTCGTTCACCAGCATCCACAGTTTTCCTTTCAGGGCTTTCTTTTCTCCGGAAGGCTCAACCTTATAGGTATCGGCCACAAATAAATCAAGTCCGGAAAGGTCTTCCTGATTCAATCTGGGCAGTTCGGGGACCTCACTGACAGGCTTATATTCAGAAAAATCCATGAATTTGCGGTTATAGCTGCCGTTTTTTACAAATTGGTATGTGTCGGCGGTACAGGTATGGTCAATGTTAGGAGCCATAATGAGATCGTCAAAGTAGGGCATTCCGCCGCCTCCGTTATCGGTTAAATCAAAAATGACATTTTCATAATCGCTGTATTTTTCATATAAGCCGGTCAGGATTTTACGGTCTTCTTCATAATAATCCATATCAAAAAATCTTATTTTAATGTAGGCAGTCTTTCCTTCTTCAATGCTCCCGTATAAAAGATTATCGGTTTCGCCGCTGTCCAGAAGTATGGTATCTCCTGTTTCATCCTCCTGAGCCATGGAGCCCGGGTCTGACTGAAGCAAGTCAGACATCCCCTGTTCTTCATAGTACGCCTGGACTTTTTCAAACACACCTTATCGCCGGCAGCTCTGTGATAACGCGCCAGCACATCCGCCGGCAGCAGCGCTGCTAGATGCCCGATATGAAGTGAGCCGTTGGCGTAGGGCCAGGCTCCTCCGATTAAAATATTTTTCATTTAATATCCCTCATTTCCTGAATTTGTTATGATAACGCGGATGCCCGCTCCGCTGCAGTCCGGCCTTCCCGGACTGAGGGCAAAAAAAATCCCTCCTCTCCGAAAAAATTTCTTTTTCGGGGACGAGAGCTTCGCTTCGTGTTACCACCCCAAATTCGCCTGAGCCTCACGGCGCAGACCTTATCAACTACGGATGAGAAATGATTCATCGATAGTATATCACGCTAACGGGTGCTTCCGTCGCAGCCTGAACCCACAGGTTTTCGGTGCGCAGCTCCAAGACCATGTTCAGCTGCATTTACTTCATCCATTCTCACCAACCTGGACTCTCTGTAAAAGCGCCTGCCGCCTACTCTTCTCTTCTTCGCCTTTTATATATGAAATTGTGTTTTATTATATACAGGGCGTTTGGGTTTGTCAACTGTTTCTCAGGCAGATGCCTGACGCTGTTTAGAAGCCAGATGCCTGGCATCTTTTTCTCAGGCGGATACTTGTTTTACAGGCAGGTATGCAGACATTTTTTCACACCAAAGCACTCATTTTCGCCGTGGTTTGAAACTGCTCATCCATTGAATGGAGTTCCGCCTGACAAGAAAAGCCGCCTGACCGGGCTTTTCCCGGCAGACGGCTTTTCTGCTCCATTTTTTTTAACGTCTTTCTTAACTGCTGAAAATAATTTGCACTGCGCTTTTGCAGCACGTATCGTTCTCCGCATACGACCGCATAGCATCTTACCGCACAACATTTTACTGCATAACATTTTCTGCATGGTATTTTACAAAACGCTTCCACGCATCAGCGTTTCCACGCCCCGCGCATTCTTTCATACGCTTCTTCCAGCAGGCTTCTGGGTGACGCCAGATTCAGCCGGATATAGCCGCGGCCGGCTTCCCCGAACACGCTTCCCATATATACGGATACGTTGGCCTCCTGCAGGAACCACTGCTCCAGCTCTTCTTCACTCATGCCGGTTTCCCGGTAATCAATCCATAACAGATAGGTGCCCTCTCTGGGCATGATATGAAGCTTGGGGAAATGCTCCGCAAAATAACTGCGGGTATATTTTTCATTTTCATTAATATACTTCTTTACCGCCTCATACCAGTCGTCACATTCCGTATACGCCTTTTCCACGGCGGTAACTGCAAAAATAGTGGGGTTATGCATGCCGATCCTGTCAATGTCGGCAGCGATCCGGCTGCGAAGCTCCTCATTGGGAATTATCATATAG
>PPYE01662218.1_pt1 | contig 17377 bp, 17 predicted proteins | sample 1559881 | NCBI WGS metagenome assembly PPYE01 (sample SAMN08240022, study PRJNA423297) | Human gut metagenome, whole genome shotgun sequencing project. | reverse complement strand
ATGAAGGGGACCTCCTGTACGGGGGTATAAAGTACAAATTTGAGATCGACCCCCGGACCGGCCGGATTTTCGACTGGAACGCGGACCTGCGGGACTGAATCCGCTGTTCCGGACGTATCTTGCCCAGGAAGCAGCATCCCTCCGCCGGCACAGCCGGCGGAGGGATTTTGTCTGTCCGCGCCCCTTGACAGGCAATACCCATAGGGGTATAATGCCCTCGTCAAAACATATACCCCCATAGGTATAAAGGAGGCGCACCATGATCCCATTTCTGGAGTTACTGTCGTCCTGGGGCGGCGTGAAGAGAGACGTTGTCTTTCTGATTCTGTCCGGGCTGGCCCTGGTGGTCAGCCTGATCGACCCCACCCTGTTTCCCATCCACCCGGCCTGGGCAGCCATCCTCCTGTGCGGCGTACCCATCCTCCTGGAGGCGGTCATCGGCCTGGTCACGGCCTTTGACATCAAGGCCGACGTGCTGGTGTCCATCGCCCTCATCGCCTCGGTGGCCATCGGGGAGATCTTTGCCGCCGGGGAGGTGGCCTTCATCATGCAGCTGGGGGGCCTGCTGGAGGAGCTCACCGTGGCCCGGGCTCGGGCGGGCATCGAGCGGCTGGTCCGCCTCACGCCCCGCACCGCCCGGCGGCTGACGGAGGCCGGGGAGGAGATCATCTCCGCCGACGCCGTCCGGAAGGGCGACCGGCTCCGGGTGCTCCCGGGGGAGACCGTCCCCGTGGACGGGTTCATCCTCACCGGACAGACCTCCATCAACCAGGCGGTCATGACCGGAGAGTCCCTGCCGGTGGACAAGGGGCCGGGGGACGAGGTGTCCAGCGGCACGGTAAATCAGTTCGGCTCCTTTGACATGGAGGCCGTCCGGGTGGGAGAGGACAGCTCCATTCAGCGCTATATCCGCCTGGTCCAGTCCGCCGACGCGGGCCACCCCCACCGCCATCATGGCGGCCATCGGCAACGCCACCCGCCACGGCTTCCTGGTGCGGGAGGGGGACGCCCTGGAGCGGCTCGCCTCCGTCACCCAGGTGACCTTTGACAAGACGGGCACCCTCACCCAGGGGACCCCCGCCGTCACCGCCGTGTGCTCGCTGGACCCCGCGCGGACCTGGCAGGAGGTGTACCGCCTGGCCGCCGGAGCGGAGGCCCGGTCGGAGCACCCTCTGGGGCGGGCGGTGGCGGCCTGCTGGCGGGAGGAGCACCCCGGCGAGCCCCTCCCCGGCTCAGAAGCCTTTCAGATGCTCCCCGGGCGGGGCGTGCAGGCCCGGGTGGACGGCCGCGAGGTGCTGGCGGGCAGCCCCGCCCTGCTGGCGGAGCGGGGCATTCCCCAGCCTCCGGAGCTGGCGGCCCGGGCGGCCCCCTGGCTGGAACAGGGCTGCACCCTCATCTGCCTGGCGGCAGACGGAGCGGCCGCCGGCTTTCTGGCCCTGGCCGACCAGGTGCGCCTCCAGGCGGCGGAGACCATCCGTGGGGTGAAGGCGGCGGGGGTGACTCCGGTGCTCCTCACCGGGGACCACGAGAACGCCGCCCGCACCATTGCCCGAAACCTGGACATTCCAGTGTACCAGGCCAACTGCCGCCCGGAGGATAAGCTGGATTGGATCGACCGCAGCCAGCAGGCGGGGCACCCGGTGTGCATGGTGGGTGACGGCATCAACGACGCCCCCGCCCTGAAAAAAGCCCTGGTGGGCATCGCCATGGGGGGCGTGGGCAGCGACATCGCCGTGGACGCGGCGGACATCGCCCTGGTGAACGACGACCTGCGGGAGCTGCCCCACCTGCTGCGCCTATCCCGGCGCATGATGACCACCATCAAATACAATCTCACCTTCTCCATGGCCCTGAATTTTGCGGCCATCCTCCTGGCCATCACCGGCATTCTGAACCCGGTGGTGGGAGCCCTGGTCCACAACGCCGGGTCGGTGCTGGTCATCGTCAACTCCGCCCGCCTGCTGGGCTTCCGCCAGCACGGAACGTAAATTTGAAACGGGGCGAAACCGGCTGTGCCCTTCCGGCCCCATCCCGCCTCCGTCTCCCACTGCCGAGATTCAGAGTTCTCCCCTGCATGCCTGACTTTCTCCAATCTCCGTCATAAAAGGAGAAGCGCCTTTTCAATAAGGCGCTTCTCCTTTTATCTTGTGCGTTGTACTGTGTACCGGAAAATTCCGGACAGCCATCCGGCAAGGAACTGCCGCCCCCCAGGAAGGCCTCCCTTGCAAGCGCATTCTCACACACAGATCTGATTCTGGGCGCAAAATTGCTGATACTGCGCCGTCAGACGATCCAGTCCGGCGCACTCCTGGGGAGAAAGCGCGTGGAACGGCCTGCGGCAACCTCCCATTTCGATCCCCTGCTTTGACAGAATGTACTTGACAGCGCTGAATATCCCCACCTTGCACATCTCTTCCACGCAATAGTTGATCTCCCGCTGCACAGCAAATGCCCGAGCGATCTCTCCCCCGCGGAACAGGCGGGAGGCCTGGACGAACAGCGGAGCAAACACGTTCACTGTGGTCCCGATGGCGGCGTCCGCTCCCATGGCAAAGGCGCCGATCAGCTGCTCATCAAACCCGTTAAAAAATACCTTGTCCGGATAAGCCGCTTTCATGCGTTCCAATGCATACAGATTGTTGGAAGTATGCTTGACTCCGATGATCTGGGGATTGGAGAGAAGACGGCCCGCGTTTTCTTTGTTGAATTCAATGCCGGTGAACTGCGGGATATTATAGACGATCATCCCAATATCAGGGACCGAATCACAGACCGTCTCATAATACCGGATGATCTCCTCCATGCTGAACTTGTAGTAATAGGGGGGGATCATGGAGACGGCGTCTGCGCCGGCCGCAGCTGCATGCCGCGCAAGTACCGCTGCATCCTGGGTGCGGACAGTTCCTACGTGGGCGATGACCGGCACACGGCCGTTGACAATTTGAATAATCTTTTCCAGCGCCTGCTTTCTCTCCTCCAAGCTGAGCAGCAACGCCTCTCCGGAGGAACCCATGCAGTAAAAGCCTTCCACGCCAATGCTGAGCTCATACTCAATCAACCGGCCGAACGCGTCATAATTGAGGGATTCATCCGGATTCATCGGAAGCTCAAGGGCAGAAAATATTTTTTTCAGTTTATTCAAGTCCGAAGCGTTCATAGTTTCCTTTCGACAGACTGATGGAAGCTGTCCAATTATGTTTAAAGTTGAGACGTTAGGATATCTTGACACTATGAGACTCGGGCTTATAACATGCAAAGCAAATGAGGATTTTAGGAATTGTATTTGCTGGACTCCAAATCCTTTGACACTTTCTTCATGTGCTGCTTCATTTTCTTTTCTCCCAGCGCCGCGTCACGCGTTTCAAATGCGCGGATGATGGCGTCATGGGCCGGGATAAAATTATCAATATTGTTTTTTATCTTGAAGGTATTCTGTCGGAACTGGGCGAGCTGGCCGGCAATCATGTTATTGATCTCGATCAACAGCGCATTCCCTGAGATCGTGAAAATAGTCCGATGAAATTCCTCATCACAGCGGGCCAGTGCGGCAGCATCCTGACGCTCTGCAGCGCTGACCGCTTCGGCCTGATTTTCCTTCAAGGCCGCCAGCTGTTCATCTGTGCAGCGCTCAATGGCCAGCCGGGTGGCCAGCGGTTCCAGGGTCGCCCGCACAATGGTCAGATCCTGAAGCTCCATCTCATTGGTAAGGAACCAGCTGGAGAGCGAGTCGTTTGGAACGGGAATCTTGCTTTTTATAAACGTACCTAAGCCAGGTTTGATTTCCAAAAATCCTTCTGCAATGAGAATCTTTACCGCCTCCCGAACCGTACCGCGGCCAACGCCGAGCGTACTGCAGAGTTCCTTCTCCGTCGGAAAGCGGTCCCCTACCTGGGTAGAATCATGCTGAATATGAGCACGGAGATTCTCAACCACCAGCTGTGTGGTGGATTTTTTCTGAATTGTCACCATAATCACTTACCGTCTGTCTTAAAATTTGCATCTTTATTGTGCATTTTGTATGATGGCATCTTTACTTTTTGGAAGAAACTGCGTGTTTAGACCATACTATACCGGCACATGCGCAAAGTCAATGTGCCATATTGCACAATTTTCCGTCTCAATAAATATGAAAACTGTAAATTGACACAGAGGTCTCCTCGTGATATTCTGTGCATACGACGTTAGGACATCATACCACTAGAGAATTCACGAAATAAAGGAGTTTTTACGATGGACGAGTTATTCGATGTATCCAATAAGATCTGCATTGTAACCGGAGGTCTTGGGCAGATTGGAAAAAATATGGCCAAGGCCCTGTATGACAGAGACGCCCGGGTTGCCATTTTTGCGGCCCATCCTACTCCGGAACGGGTGGAGAGCATGTTCCCCTCCAGCCAGTATGACGGAAACCGTCTGAAGGTCTACAAGGTGGACATCAACCAGAAAGCCACCATTGAAGCGGCCCTGGACGAGATGCAGAAGGTCTGGAACGACGCCCCCGACGTCCTGGTCAACTGCGCCGGCATCGACACCCAGCCCAGCGCCCCCCCTGAAGTGTCCGGTCCCTTTGAAAAGTTCCCGGAAGAAGTCTTCCGTGAGGTGGTAGACGTCAATCTGGTCGGCACCTTCCTGATGATCCAGGCGGCCGGCGCGCGGATGGTCGCTGCCGGCAAGGGCGGCTCCATCATTAACATCGGCTCCATCTATGGAATGGTCTCCCCGGTGCAGGACATCTATGCCTATAAAGAGGAGCGGACCGGTATCCCCTTTATCAAGCCTGTGGCCTATTCTGCGGCCAAATCCGGCATCTATAACCTGACCCGCTACTGCGCTACTTATTGGGGAAAGAAAGGCATTCGGGTCAACACCCTGACCCCCGCCGGCGTGTGGAGAGACACACAGGACGAGACGTTCATCCAGAACTTTACCGCCAGAATGCCCATGGGACGCATGTCCCGGGAGGATGAGTACAACGGCGCCGTCATTTTCCTGGCCTCGAAAGCCTCTTCCTTTATGACCGGCGCCAATCTGGTGATTGACGGCGGCTGGACTGCCTGGTAATTCACAACACAAATTGCGTATTGAAGGAGGTATCATCCCATGAAGAACAAAATCTATGAAAATCACCTGAAGGAGATCATGGCAAAGCGCCCTGTATTCGGCATGACCATCTACTCCGGATGCCCTCAGTTTATCGAGCTTCTCGGCTATGCTGGATTCGACTTTGCGTTCATTGACGCCGAGCACTGCCCATGGGAGACCACCGGCCTTCGGGAGGCCGTCCTGGCCGCCCGCTCTGTGGGGGTAAGCCCGCTGGTCCGCGTGACGAAGCCGGATATGATCGAAATCCGCAAGGCTCTGGAAATGGGCGCCGAGGGCGTAATCGTCCCCCATGTGCGCACCATTGAGGAGATGGAGACCTGCGTACGCGGCGCGAAGTTCCCGCCTCTGGGCCGCCGGGGATTTGACGTCAATGTGCGCGCCGCTCAGTATGGGTTCAACATGGGCGGCGTAGAGTTCTATGAGGAGGCCAACCGGACTGAGCTGGTCATTCCAATGGCAGAGGACTTTGAGTTTACAGACCAGTTGGATGAGATGCTGGCGGTCCCCGGGGTGGACGCCATCAATTTCGGCCCGGCTGATTACTCCATGTCCCTGAACTGCAAGACCAATACCTCCGGCGGCAACTCGTTCTATGACCTGAATGACAGCCCGTCCGACGTGGCCATGAAGGATATCATTGCCAAGGCCCGGCCCAAGGGGATCGGCGTGATGGCTCCGGCCGTGCCTCCCACGTATGAGAACGCGAAAAAGCTCATCGACAAGGGGGTCAACATGGTCATTATGGGCAACGATTTCGGAAATTATGGAACTGCGCTGAAGAACATTAAGGAGGAGACCCTTTCCAAGTTTCAATAAGCCCTGAGTTCATTTCACAACAAACAGAAAGGAGAATGAAAATGAAAAAGAGAAGTTTAGCCCTTGTGCTGGCTGCCATGATGATAACAGGCCTTGCAGCCTGCGGAGGACAGGGCGCTACCTCTGGTTCCGGCACTGCTTCCGGCAGCAATACCGGGAGCGGGGAGCAGTCTGTGACCATTAAACTGGCTTACACACATGGCACTTCTAATCCGGAAGAGAGCGACGAGGTGATGTATGCACAGACCTTCAAAGAGTATGTGGAGGCCAACAGCGATTCCATCACCGTAGATCTGTATCCCGGCGGCACCCTGGGCAGCCAGGCCGACACCGTAGGCGCGGTTTCTGCCGGCACCACAGAGATGACCATTCAGAACTCCTCCCAGCTGAACAACTACGATCCCAATACCATGATCTTCTCTCTGCCCGGCGCGTTCCGTGATATTGAGGAGACCAACAAAATACTGGACAGCGAGTGGGCGATGGACTTGATGGACCAGAGCCGGGAGATCACCGGCATCCGTGTTCTGGGCCAATCCTGTACCGGCATGCGCTGCTTTACCGTTTCGGGCCATGAGCTGCGTACAGTGGACGACATTGCGGGTCTGACCTTCCGCGTGCCTGAAAGTCCCATTTATAATGTGATCCTGCAGGAACTCAGTGCCAACCCGGTTCCGATGCCCTCCTCCGAGATGTATGTCGCCATGCAGAACCATGTCGTGGACGGTCAGGAGAACCCCATTCAGAACATCGTCATCGACAAGACCTACGAGGTGCAGGACTGGTGTGTCCTGGACAACCATACCCCCACTGTCATGAGCTATATGATCAATGACGACTTCTACAACAGTCTCTCCGACGCTCAGCGTGAGGTCATTGACGCCGCTCATGCAGAGGCCATGGCAGCGGCCCGCGAGGTCACTCAAAATCTGGAGGCCAGCGGCATCGAGACTCTGGAAGCCAACGGTATGACCGTGTATGAGCCCACCGCCGAGGAGCTGGAGGCGTGGCAGGCTGCTTACGCCCCGGCCTGTGAGGAGTATATGAGAGAGCAGTTGGGCGATGAGCTGGTGGATCAGTGCATTGCACAGCTGGCAGAAATCCGCGGCGAGACCGCCTGAGCACACACATAATACAGAAAAGTATTTCATCTGCAAGTAGATAGAAGAAAAGGCTGGTTGCCCATTGGAACAGCCAGCCTTTTCCTTCTAATAAAACGACCATTCATCTGAAATGAGAAGTTTGGAGAGCTTATGGAAAAATTATACTATCGAATGAACAACATCTCCAACGTAATCTGCAAAATACTCTGTATTTTGGTTGTGGGAGTTGTCATTGTTAACGCGGGATCAGTCCTGCTGCAGATTTTAAACCGGCATCTAATTGTGAGAATATCAGATTTTTCATTCCCCTGGACAGACGAGTTGGCTCGCTATTCTATGATTTGGATGTGTTATCTGATTATCCCTGTTGTCTACCGAGAGGGATCTATGGCCCAGTTGGATCTGATCTTTGACCGTCTGGGGAAAAAGGGAAAAATGACACTTTACATTCTTACCCGAGTCCTCTGTATGGTATTTATCATCATTGCAGTCTACTACGGTATTCATATTGTAGAAACCCGCATGATGTTCAAATCATCGGTTATGCGAATCCCCGGATGGGGTCTGTACTCCGCCCCCATTTTTGGCTGTATATTTATGGCATACGAGATTATCACGGAAGTAATCGGGGTATTTTCCGGAGTTCTGGAGCCGTTTTATGCGGGCAACAAAAGACCGTATCCAGAGGTGCAGGAAGGAGGAGAAGAAGAATGATCGCCGTACTGCTTGTTATCTTCCTTATAATTATGCTTATCGGAACGCCTGTGGGTTTTGCAATGGGGTCCCTTACAAACATCTCGTTTATGCTCTTGGGCGGAGACCAGTCCATGATCGTGCAGAAGATGTTTTCCGGCATCGACACCTACACCTACGTCTGTGTCCTGCTGTATATTTTGGCCACCGATCTGATGACAGTAGGCGGGATCACCAATGCCATCGTACATTTCTGTGAGACCCTGGTCGGCCACATTAAAGGCGGTCTGGCCCATGTAAATGTTCTGGGCAGCATGCTCTTTGCCGGCCTCTCCGGCTCCGCCATTGCGGACGCTTCCGGCTTGGGCCCAATCGAAATTGAACTGATGACCCGGGGCGGCTACAAGCGGGACTTCTCTGCCTGCGTCACAGCAGCCAGTGCCATTATCGGCCCGATTATTCCTCCCTCCAACATTATGATTATTTTTGCCGGCGCGATCGGGACGGTATCTGTGGGCAAAATGTTCTTGGCAGGCGCTGTGCCCGGAATTCTGCTGGGTGTTGCATACATGGTTCTCTGCTACTACATGGCAGTCAAGTACCGGATGCCTTGCAGAGACCGGCGTGCCACCCTGCGGGAAATTTTGACTTCTCTGAAGGAAACCCTGCCCGCCCTGATGCTGCCTGTCATTATCATGGGCTCCATTATTACGGGCATCTGCACCGCTACCGAGTCCAGCGCTCTGGCCGTCGTCTACGCGCTGATCGTATCGATCGCCAAGAGAAAGCTGACCTGGAAAGCCTTTGTGGCCTCCTGCATCCGCTCCGCCAAGGCGTCGGCCAATGTGCTGTTCATTATTGCCGTCTCCTCCGCCATGGGCTGGGCGATCACCACCCTTCAGGTCGCTCAGACTCTGGCTGCGTTCTGCATGGAGTTCATCACCAGCCAGTTCATGTTCCTGCTGTTTATGAATATCCTGCTGCTGGTTCTCGGCATGGTGCTGGACGCCACCCCGGCCATCCTCCTGATGGTGCCCATCCTCTGGCCGGTCGCCCAAACCTACGACATCGACGCGATTCGCTTCGGCATCATCATGTGCCTGAATCTGATGATCGGCAATCTGACACCTCCAGTGGGCATGATGCTGTTTGTCGTATCCAATGTGGGAAAGGTAAAATTGTCGCTGATGTATCGCGGCATCCTGCCGTTTATCGGTGCGGCGGTCATTGTTTTGCTGCTCGTCACTTACGTACCGGCCTTCTCCACCTTTATCCCCAATCTGCTTATGCCCTGACGGCGTAAGCGCAGCCGCAGAAGAGGAACACAGATATGCTGAAAAAACCCAATATTCTTGTGGTCGGCAGTTTTATGATGGACCTGATCGCCTCTACAAAACGCGCCCCCAGCTCTGGTGAGACAGTGGTGGGACTGAAGTTCCAGACCGCTCCCGGGGGGAAGGGCGCCAACCAGGCGGTGCAGTGCGCCCGGCTGGGCGCCCATGTGACCATGGTAGGTCAGGTAGGCAACGACGCATTCGGACGCATCATGACGGACACGGCCAGATCCGCAGGGGTGGACGTCTCCCATGTATCGGTAGACCCGGAGGAATCCTCCGGCGTAGGCCATATCACACTGGAAGTGACGGAACATGGGGCTCAGAACCGGATTACAGTATGTCCAGGCGCAAACTTTACGCTTACCGTGGAGGACATCGCCTGGCTGAAGGATGAGATTCACACCTATGATCTTGTGATGATGCAGTTTGAACTCCCCATGCCGGTCATTGAAGCGGTCGCCCAATGGGCACACGAGACCGGTGTGAAAGTTATGATCAATCCCGCTCCGGCCGCCCCGATGTCGGCCCATCTGCTGTCCTGCTCCAGCTATCTCTCTCCCAATGAGCACGAGGCCGCAATCCTGGCCAACCACACGATCCGTGTGGACAATGGGGTCAATATGGAGGATGTCCGGATTGTTGCCGACGCCTTCCATTCACAGGGTGTGGAAAATCTGATCATCACACTGGGGGAAAACGGCTCCATTGCCGCTGGAGCAGACGGTCTCCACCATATTCCCTGTGTCAAAATGCCCCACGTAGCCGATCCTACCGCCGCAGGGGATTCGTTTGTCGCAGCGTTCTGCACCGGCCTGTGCGCCGGTCTTTCCCAGGAAAACGCACTGGCATTCGCCAGCCATGCCGCCGCAATCACGGTCTCCCGCATGGGGGCCATGCCCAGCCTGCCCACAGTTGCAGAAGTGCAGGCGCTCATGCAGGAACGCGGCTATACAGGATTTGCGTTGTCTGAGCTGGACTGCCTCAAATAATGCCTCAGATTTGTACCTGTTGTCTCATCGCAAACTTCTCTGGACCCACACCGCCCGGAGATCCCCGCTATCAACTGGAGGAATCAGTCACATATGTTAAAATCGGAAAGCAAACAGGCGGTGGAGCAGTTTTTCACCGCCGTGGACACAGAATTTAACGGCTTCCTAAAGCAACGGACCATTGATGAATATGAGAAAGCAGCCCAGATCATTTTGGATGCTCAGGCTCAGGGCGGACGGCTGCATGTCACAGGGATTGGAAAGTGCAGCCATGTCTCTACCTATGCCGCCTCGCTGCTCTCATCCACAGGGAACCCAGCTTACTACCTCCACGGGACAGAGGCGGTCCACGGCTCCTGCGGGCAGCTTGTAGCCGGAGATGTCGTCATCGCCATTTCCAACTCTGGTGAAACCGCCGAACTGAAAGCCACGGTGCTGGCGGTAAAAAACAACGGCTGCAAGGTGATCGGTGTCTCCGGCAATCCGGACAGCTGGCTGGCCAAGCACACAGACGCCTTCCTGTTCGCCGGGGTGAAGGAGGAGGGCGGCCCCCTGAACCGAGCTCCCCGCAACTCCGTTTTGGTGGAACTGTTGACCCTGCAGGCGCTCTCCGTGGCCCTTCAGGTAGAAAAAGGGTGGGACGCAGTCCAGTACGTGCGCTGCCACCCCGGCGGAAAGCTGGGCGAATTCCGGGCCGGAGAGCGGCCCCAGGAGGGATTAAAATGCTGAATGGAGCTCTGATTCATCCGCAGATCATGGCGGCACTGTCCCTCTGCGGACATGGAGATAAAGTTCTGATCGCAGATGGAAACTACCCGCTTGCCGCCAAAACGGCCGGTGCGGAGCGGGTGTACCTGGGCCTAACGCCGGGCATGCCCACAGTAACTGATGTGCTCTCGGCACTCCAGAGCGCAGTCAGCATCGAACGGGCAGAGGTCATGGACCCGGCAGACGGCACTGTACCTGAGATTTTTGGAGCATTCCAGGACATGCTGGGCGGTATGAAGCTGGACAAGCTGGGCCGTTACGAATTTTATGAGGCATGCTGCAAACCGGACGTGCGCCTGGCAATCTCCACTGGGGAACAGCGGGTATTTGCCAATCTGCTGATCACCGTCGGTGTCGCTTCGGACGGGAACAGCCGGTAAGTCTGCCATATAAAATCAAACATCTGCTGCGAGGGCCGTTCCTGCGGGGACAGCCCTCGCGGCATTATGGGACCATTGCGCACGCATCTGGCTTCCGCAGCGGCTCCGCCGTTTTTCCCTGCTCTGCCATTTGTCCCGCCTCCAATGAAATTCCGTCAATTCCCAGCGCCCTCCTGTGAAAATCTGCATAGCCAGTCCGTTCCTGCGGATACTATGGGTGGTTTCAAGAAAACACCGTGGGAGGAATTATATAGATGAAAGCGACTGGCATTGTGAGAAGAATTGACGATCTGGGCCGCGTCGTGATTCCCAAGGAGATCCGCCGCACCATGCGCATCCGGGAGGGCGACCCGTCACTGACTACATTGGCGCCGTGGCAGCGGTTCTGCTTCGGCATGCTGGATCTGGCAAAACGGGGCGGATGGGACGGGACAGAAATCACTCGCCTTGGGCGGGAAAACATGATAAAATAACGATACCAAGTCTGGGAGGTACATAAGATGGACGCGCAGAAAGCAAACGACCAGATCCAGCTCTTTGAAGATCAGAAGATCCGCACCGCTTGGGACGGGGAGCAGGAAGAGTGGTACTTCTCCGTAGTGGACGTGGTGGGGGCATTGACCGACCAGTCTACGCCGCGGGGTGCCAGCACCTATTGGGCGGTGCTGAAAAAACGTCTGAAAGAGGAGGGTGCAGGTCAACTGCTTACAAATTGTAAGCAATTGAAAATGACCGCCGCCGACGGCAAAAAGCGGCTCACCGACGTGGCCAACACGGAACAGCTGCTGCGCATCATCCAGTCCATCCCCTCCCCCAAGGCGGAGCCCTTCAAGCTGTGGCTGGCCCAGGTGGGGCGGGAACGGATCGATGAGACTATTGACCCGGAGCAAGCTATCGACCGGGCCCTGGAAACCTATTTGAAGAAGGGATACTCAGAGGAGTGGATCCACCAGCGGCTGCTGGCCATCCGAATTCGCAACGAACTCACCGATGAGTGGAGCAAGCGGGGTGTGGAAAAGGGCCGGGAGTACGCGATCCTTACCGACGAGATTTCCCGGGCCTGGTCCGGCATGACCACCCGGCAGTACAAGCGGCTTAAGGGCTTAAAGAAGGAAAATCTGCGGGACAACATGAGCGACCTGGAACTGGTACTGAACATGCTGGCCGAGGCGTCCACCACCAGCATCTCCCGCTCGGAGCGGCCTGAGGGCCTGGAGGAGAATCGCAAAGTAGCCCGGCGGGGCGGCCGCATCGCCGGCAACGCCCGGCGGGAGCTGGAGCAGGAGACCGGCGCGCCGGTGGTGACAGCGGAGAACGCCCAGACCCTCCAGCAACTGGTGACCGGGGCGGTGGAGGACGCGGCGGCCCTGGCGGAGGGGGCGGAGGATACAGAGAAAGACAAAGGGTGATTCTATGGACCGCAGAGACTGGAAGGAGCTGTTCGCCCTCACATTTTGCAGCGGGGGCGGGCCTATTTCCGGGAGAGCGCGGCGTTTTGTTAGACCGGCAGCAGCAATTCCCGTTGATCATGAGTGGAAAAGGTCCCGGCAAAAGTGACAGGCTACGCCCCATAGGCACATGATGTGGACCTATGGGGCGTAGCCGTGTATGAGAAGGGAGGATTTTGCGGGACCAATGCAACAAAATCGCTGTTGATCTATCGGAGCGTATGAAACTCTGTCCAGGTAAAAAACACCTGGAGGTATCACCCGATTCGCAGCACAATTCCGGTATAGTTATCTTGATTAGAAAAGTCTTTCTTCTGGATCAAAGCATGCATCGACTGAGCGGATCTCTGCGCGGTACTTTTATACAGGCAACTTGCCAATTCATCCTGGGAGAGCGCCCGGTATACTCCGTCGCTTACCAGCAGGATCTGATCACCGGGCAACAGGGAAACCGGATCCTCATTCCACTCAATTGACCTGGGAAAGCCCCATCCGATATAACTGGTCAAATTTTCACAGCGGGGATCTGCGTCAGCCTCTTCGAAAGTCAGATCCCCCTGGAGGGCCAGTAGAGTCAAATCGTGGAAGAAATTGTGCTCCCGGTTTAGTTGAATCAGTCCGCCGTCCCGCCACAGGTAAATACGGCTGTCTCCGACGCTCAACCAGGAGAGCGCCCCGTTTTGCACCAGGCAGGCCACCAAGGTGGATCCGCTGCGGGATGAGTGATCGCGCAAGAGGGCGTCCACCTTTCCCACTGCCTGCTGAAAGGCTATCTGGAGTTGCCGGGCAGGGGGGAACCGGGGGTCAGGGGTGAACTCCTCCGCCAGCGTTTCGGTCAGGGCCTGACTAACCGCTCCGCTGTTAACCAGTCCTCCCATACCGTCGGCCACAGCGGCCAGGATTCCGGAGGGCTCCTGACCGGTGACGCAGAAGGCGTCCTGCTGGCTGTCCCGCTGTCCCTGCTGGTGGAGCACTCCATAGCCGCAGACCGCCGCATTCGAACTCTGGGCGGGCTTTCGTCCGGCTTTTCTGGAAGACACCAGTTTCCCAATCACCACCCCCGCAAGGAGCGCGGCCAGTACTCCGCCGAACAAAGCGGGGAGGGGAACAACTGGTGCATCGGATTCGGGCTGTGGGACCGAGACTGTCTCTTGAAGGATCAGTGCATCTTCCGTCTGTGTACCGCTGTTTTCTGACGAAACTCCCCCCTCATTGGGGAGCACCGGCTGGCTGTCCGAGGGGAGCTGGGCCTGGGCGTCATTGCCAGGCTCGGCCCCGGGCTGGCCGGGGGGATATTGGATTTGGTCCGACCCTTCGGCGTTCCTGTCAGATGCCGACAACGGGAGATACTCATACTTGACCATATTAGATCCCTCCTCTTGGGAGATGCCTCCTGGCCTCTCCGACATTACCTGCATCCTATCACAGGACTATTGCTCCGCGGTCGAGGTGTTTTCCCCCTCCTTGTCCGCCGGAAACAGGGCTGCGATGACCGCCTCCATCCGTTCCGCCATGGCCTCGTCCTGTCCCGCACCGCTATTCAGGGAATACAGTACCAGCCAGTCATAGGCATTTCGGGGATCCAGCGTAGGCATACCGCAATCCCGCAGCATTAGGTTGACCCGCCACCAGTGCTCCTCAAATAGTTCCTCCGAGGACAAATAACTCTCGTCCAGTTCGTCATAGGCGTCATCCAGTACGTTTTCTGTAATGAGATACAGCAGGAGCAGCAACTTTCGGGGTACGTCTTCGCGGCGGGCACAGATATTTTTCAATTTAGTCGCATTCGGCCAGCCCTGCTTAATCATCCGCTGGATCAGGTTGAACTCCCGGCGGCGACTACCGGAGGGCATGTGCAGGGACAGATAGGTCTGGGCCGCTTTCTCAATGGAGTATCGCTCCTCGTCCCCGTCCGGAGCCGCCAGTACCTGAAAGAAACGGTCAAAGTAATCCCAGGCCCGCTGGTGCAGTGTGCCGAAGGAACCCAGATACTCCTCATACAGGCGAATGAATTCCTGGTCGTCATGCACGCTGGAGAAGGCAGAGACGATCTGCTGCGTATCAGAAAAGGGGCCTTTCCCAGGCATAGAGCGATTCGAGCGGCTGGGGTCGGGGAGAGAGGCGTATAGATCCGAGGCCTGCTCGTAGTTTAAGCCCCGGCGCAGACAGTAGGCATAGGTCAGTTCCCGGCCGTTTCGATAGTGGATGCCATAGTCGGTACATAGACCAAGCAGACCGGATGTCTGCTCCTCGTCCAGCTCCAGGGCAAAGGCGATGCGGAACAGATCTTCCCGGCTGGTAGGGGCGTTTTTCCCCTGTTCCCAGTTGCGCACCCGCCGGACGGTAGACTTGGGATCGTCCCCCGGCTGGGCCACGGCCCGGACCACCCGATCCCGCAGATCGCCAGCGGGATAGTATCGCCGCAGCATCTCCCAGAAACTCCGGAGATGAATGGTTCCGCTTAAATATTGGGCCGCCATGGCCGGGGTCATATCCGCCGCAGAGAGTTGGTTTACCTCCAGCCCGGACTGCTGCGTTAATTCGATGCGCATACGAACCTCCATGAAACGAAAACATACTTGTCTTGGCCGGAAAGCTGAATTATACTGGGAGTACAAAACAGGCGAGGGAGGGGATCACGCTGCTGCCAAAGACCACATTCCCACATACCGAACAGCCATTGCTGTTTCTCCTACAAAAGCGGGGCGTCCTGCCGCTGTGGGCAGCGGGGCAGTTGGTGGATAGACTGATCGAGCGCACTGGCCGTATGCCGCTCCCCGCCGGGCCGGAACAGGTGTTTCTGTCCCCTCTGGGAACGGATATCCGTATTCTTCCGGGAGTCCGGTCAGGGCAGGGCGCCTACCTCCCACCGGAGACTCGGCTAAGCCCGGAACGGATCACGGACGGTCCGGAGGCAGTTTACCGCTTATGTGCCCTGCTGTTCCACCTGCTGTCCGGGAGGATCCTCTCGGTGGAGAGCCTGCGGGCCCGCAGAGCCGACTTGCGTTCCGGGCTGCTGGGGGGCGGCCTGGAAATGGGTGCGGAAACTGCCCTGCTGGCCCTGCTGGATCAAGGGCTTCGGCTGGAGCCATCCCGCCGGTTCCCAGATCCAGGGGCGCTGCGTACTGCCATGGGGGAAGTTCAGACGATCCTGAATCAGGCCGCCCAGGCCCGCCTGTGCCTGGAAGGGGAAGAGGGGCAGTTTGCTGGTGCGCGGTTCACGCTCCACACATCTTTTCAAATTGGACGCCAGCCGGGGGCATGCCAGATTCTGTTCTCTCCCCATACACCCGGCGTGAGCCGTCTCCACTGCCGGGTGGAGTTGGCTTGGGGGGCAGCGCTGGTCACTGATCTGGATTCCCGCTATGGGACATTTTTGAGTGGGACCAGGTTGCGGCCCGGCGTCGTGACAGAGTGGGAACCTGGGAAACCCTTAGCGCTCGGTTCTGAGCGGCAGACCTTTATCCTGAAGATCATACAGTAGGGGGCGGCTGTCAGCCGCCCCCTGTTCCATTCGTGTGGCCGGACAACAGAGGGCAGGGCGCTTGTGCCCGTGTGAAAAGGCGTCGCGGCGGACGCCTACTATGTGCCCTCCAGTTCGACGATCTTGGCCCGGACCTTGTCTGGATCAATAAAGGTGGTGCTCCCTGTCTCCAGGTAGCGGTTCCACCAGTAAATGGCCTGTTCCGGGTTTCGGGCAGTGCCCCGTCCATCGGTGTAGGCATCAGCCACCTCGTAGTAGACTCCGGCCCCGTAGTTGGCCTGGGCCAGTTCCAGATTGAGGGCGAAGGCTTTTTCATCACTTTGCGCCACCCCGTCCCCGTACTGGTAGCAGATAGCCAGGCCCCGTTTCCCGTCCAGATTGCCCAAATCAGCGGATTCCTGATAAAGGGCGGCGGCGATGGAGTTCTCGTCGTCAAACAGGGCGTCATCCGCCAAACTGCACAGCTGCGCCCCCAGCTGCGCGGCGGTGAGATAGCCCAACTGCTCCATCTGCCGCAGCGTCTCCGCCGCCAGGGAGTACTGGCCGTTGTTGGTCTGAGTCTCCGCCTGAGCCTCCAGTTCCCCCTGGGTAGGGATGGTGGGTTCCACTGTCTGCGAAGGCTGCTCTTGCTGACTGGGGTTGGTGGACTGGCTGGGCGTGGGTTGACTGCCCGTCTGTCCGCTGGTTCCAGTCAGGCCAGCGTCTGTGCCCGGGTGATTTGGCTCCGTCGCCGGTTCCTGGTCGTGGATGGGCGGGATCAACTGGCCGTCGTCTGTTTGTCCGTCTTCCTCGCTTGCGTCTGGCTCCTCCTCCGGGGTCTGGGAGCTGTCCTCCTGATCTACGGTCTGCCCGACCGTAGATTGGGAGCGGTCGGGTTCATTGGTTGAGATGCTCTCCTGCTCTCTGCCCCCAAGCCCTATGGCCAGAGCGATCGCCACAACCACCAGGGCGCAGGCCGCCGCGCCTCCGAACTTGATCCACTTGGCGGGGATCTCCGGCTTTTTGGGGGTAGGATCAGGAATGGGTGCCTTGTTCTCTTCGGTATCTACAAACTCGGTGTGACCGACCTGCTCCTCTGTCTGCATCCAGGAGGCTCTCTCCAGGGTACGGCCGTACAGGGCGGCGTACAGATCAGCCGCGCTGTGCCAGCGGTTCTCTGCCTTGGGCGCCAGGCCCCGCAGAAGGGCCAACTCCTGTTCCTCGGTTAAATCAATCCCCAGTTGCCGCGGTGGGAGCAGGGGGTCTTGTTCCTCCTC
>PPYE01208118.1_pt1 | contig 17379 bp, 8 predicted proteins | sample 1559881 | NCBI WGS metagenome assembly PPYE01 (sample SAMN08240022, study PRJNA423297) | Human gut metagenome, whole genome shotgun sequencing project. | reverse complement strand
TTACAGCACCCAGTTCAGTTACCTGACCTTTTTCAAAACCTTCCAAACCTGGTTTGGTTTCTTCTGCGAACAGTACATCGTAAGACGGGTTGTGGATAATTTCCTTCACGTCTTGGATACCGTACTTGCTTAAATCTAAATTTGCCATTTCTTTTAATGATTTAAAATGTTGGTATTTGGTTTATAATCTCTTTCCTTAATCTCTTTTTACCTTTGATTTACAAGGAAAAACGGGTGTAGAAAAGCTCTTTTTTTCCTGCTTTTCAGCAGGTCCCTTGTTTTTCGCCTACAAAAGTAATACTTTCTTTTTAAAGAAAAGCTCTATTAGAGAAATTTTTCTCTAATAGGAAATCTTTTATAAAACCATAACAATATCTGCTAACTGAATGTTGCAAATTGGGTGAAATTCGTTTACTTTGCACATCAAAACATTCTATAATTATGAAGGTTATCAACTTTGCCGAGACAAATTCTGTCTTGAACCAATACGTGGCGGAAATTCGTGATGTAGCAGTCCAGGGCGACCGTATGCGCTTCCGCCGTAATATTGAACGCATTGGAGAGATAATGGCGTATGAAATGAGTAAGGAACTGACGTATTCTGTCAAGCAGGTACAGACTCCCTTGGGGGTGGCGTCGGTCAGCACACCCGATGACGAGGTGGTGATTGCCACTGTTTTCCGTGCCGGATTGCCTTTGCATACTGGATTCTTGAATATGTTCGACCATGCCGGGAACGCTTTTGTTTCCGCTTACCGTTATTATAAGGATAAGGAATGCCGTACGGTGGATGTACACATCGAATACATCGCTACTCCGGATTTGTCCAAGAAGACATTATTGATTGTAGACCCGATGCTTGCCACGGGAGAAAGTATGGAATTGGCCTGGAAGGCCTTCGTCACCAAGGGGATGCCGGCCAAGTTGCAGATAGCTTGTGTCATAGCCAGCCAGCAGGGCGTAGAGCATCTGGAAAAGCTGTTCCCTGGAGATGAAGTGACCTTGTGGTGTGCAGCAATCGACCCGGAGATGAACGAGCATTCCTATATCGTTCCCGGGCTGGGAGATGCCGGAGATTTGGCGTTCGGTGACAAGATATAAGGTTCATATATCTTTTCCATCAGCCTTTTCCCAAGTGCGGGCCTATAATGACCCGGTTCATAATAATTGTGGATGTCTTCCGTGTATTCGTTGATACCGGTGAAATCAAATACATTCCGTTTTCCGAAGAAGCGCTTCAGTGTCTTTACGTCGGCAGGGTTTATGTTGACTTGCAGGTAGTCGGGACTGATAATGATTTTTACATCGGTATCATGTTTCCGGCAAATCCACTTTATTTCCTGCAACAGATTGATTTGCTTTTCCCTGAGCACTTGGGGGGCTTCCCGGTATTTCCCGTCTCTATAATTCTTCATTTTCTCTTTGGTGAATTCTCCTTTCCGGTTTTCCCAGTACTTATCTCCCTCTTCCTTTATCATTTTCTCTCTGGGATTTAACACGTCATTGGTTACCGGGTTTCGGGTGGAGCCATAGGGGTTTATAACCCCTTTCATGTAAGGGCGATAGGTATGGAACAGCTTGTAGTCCAGATAGGGGAAGAGAAAGTTCGGGTAGAAGAAGGCTTGGCAGAATTCCTTCTGAAACTTGAAGCTGCTTATTCCCGATATGGCGGGTGGCAGAATGTTGGAATGTCCGGTCAGGCAACGGTCGTTGTGCAATGATTCCTTGTCGATAATCAGCAGCAGGTTCTTGATTGTTGCACCTGCCTTGTCCAGTGCCTTCAGCTTCAGGCAGACGGCGGCAAGGCTTTCGGCATTTCCGAATAGCCGTACGGCTCTTCCGCCGTGGAGGTATTTCTCCCATTCATGGCATTGATAAGCCATAGTGCAGGAGTTTCCCATGATATAGGAGTCGATGGGGATGGTATCCCGGTTGTTCAGATACATCTGCCACCCCACGTGCCCTTCGTTTAGTACAACCGGGGTTTGGTCGTATCGTTCATAGTTCTTCAGGACCATGAAAGGGTCGTCCAGGAAATAGACTGCCAGTAGGGCTATAAAAGGGATAAAAAGGATAAAGAGCTTTTTCATGAAACGTATGGCTGCGTTCCGTTCGCTGTTTTTCTTCATCATGTGTCTTTATTGTCAAAATTGTAAATATATGAAGCTGTCCGAGTTGAACTGTCCCAGTGTGAAAAGTATTATGGCGAGCAGATAATAGATACTCCATCTTACGGCTGCCGGCTGTCGTCCGAGGGCTTCTAGCAAATCATGCTTGGACATGAAATATTCGTAAACCAATATCAGTACGAGTGCGCTTCCTGCCACAATGCTGTTGTGGTCCGGCATTCCGATGTTCATTTCCTTCCAACTGTAATGTACGCCGAAGGAGAGGTGGCTGATGTAGTGGAACGCTTCGGCCATAGAACTTGCCCGGAAGAATATCAGAGATACGGCAAAAAGTAGGTAGGTCCTTACGACGGATAATGTGGCATATAAGCGGCTTCCCAATTGGGCTTTCAGTCTGCGGTGAAATGCTGTGGTCTTCATCTCGTAGAAGATGATGACACCTTGAATTAGTCCGTAGACAGCGAAGTTCCATCCGGCACCATGCCAGATACCCAGTCCCGTGAAGGTCAGCGCCAGACTTAGAAATACGCCCCATTGTCCCCATCCACGCAGGTTCGAGGACAACGGGAGGTACAGATAGTCGCGTACCCAGAATGAAAGCGACATGTGCCATCGGCGCCAGAAGTCGGCAGTGGTCTGTGCAATGAACGGCCGGTTGAAGTTTGGGCTGAGCTTGAATCCCAGCATGCGCGCTCCTCCCAATGCGATGTCGGTATATCCGGAGAAGTCGGCATACAGCTCTATCGGATATAGGAGGCATGCCATCAGCAATTGCACGCCCGAGGCTGTGTATACCGACCCGAAGACACCGTCTATGTATGGGGCGATGGAGTCGGCCAGTATCAGTTTCTTTATTAGTCCCACGACAATCAGTCTCATTCCGTAGACCATGGATGTATAGTCCGTGGCTTTGCAGGACTTCAGTTGGGGGAGCATGTCACTTGCTCTTTCTATGGGACCGGAAAGGAACTTCATGAAGAAGAGCATGTATATCATGAAGTCGGGCAGGCTCTTTTCCGGTTCTTCTTCTTGCCAGTAGATTTCTGTCAGGTACGAAATGGCCTGGAAAGTATAGAAAGAGATTCCCAGTGGAAAGAGAATGTGGCAGTTTGTAAGCCGGTCAGCATACCGGAATGCCAACCAGCTTACAACCAGAAAACACACACCTGAAAAATAAATTCCCTTCATGCCGCTTTCCCGCTTGGCCTGTCCTATCCATTTGCCAAGGTAGAAGGTGGTAAGCGTGAGGATGAGGGCCGTTATCAGAAAAGCGAGGTGGTAGAAGCCTATGAAGAGGCAGCTGGCTGTCAGTAAGGTCGCTTTTCTGAATCGTGAAGGAAGCGTATGGTATAGAATGAAAGTACACGCAAACAGTACGACGAAGTTCAGGGATATGAATGACATTTCCTAGTTGGTTTTGGTTAAAATGGCATGGCAGATGTCTCCCACGTTTTTGAGTTTTACAATATCTCTGAAGGTGAAGCGTACATTGAATTTCTTCTCTATCTTGTTTATCAGTTGCATGTTGGTCAGTGAATCCCATCCTTCCACATCCTGGGCGGTGGTCTCATTGTCAAGTACAATGTTCTCTCTTTTCAGTACCTCCCGAAAGATGAGGCTCATTTCATTCAAAATAGTCTGTGTATCCATTGTCAAGTTTAAATTAGTTCTTGTATTTTCTTTCTGTCTGTTTTGCTACTGGTGTTCAGCGGAAACTGTTCCAGGCAATGCATATGCTTGGGAATCATGTAGTAGGGAAGCCTGCTATACAGATATTCCTCCATCTGCTGTTTGTCGAGCTGTTTCTTCTCTACGACGAGATGTAGTTCGCACTGATTGCCGTTGTCGTATTTGGGAATGACGACTACACGGCATTCACCGTTGAAAAAGTTTTTTGCCACATGTTCAATCTCGCTCAGCTCGATGCGAAATCCTTGTATCTTTATCTGTGAGTCTTTTCGTCCGCAATAGATGATGTCACCGTCGGCATCCATCCGGCAGAGGTCTCCCGTCTTGTAGTATACTTTTCCATTGGCGGTCTCTACGAGGCATTCCCCGTTTTTTTCGGGAGCATTCCAGTATCCACCCATCACTTGATTGCCGCTAATCCATAGTTCGCCGGTTTCTCCGGTAGGCAGCGGGCGACCGTCGTTATCCATAATTAGGGCATCGATGCCTTCGAAAGGCCTTCCGATAGCGGTCATGCCGTTGTGATGCTTGCAGGAGGTGACGGGTATCCGGTAGGCAGTGCAGTAGATGGTTCCCTCTGTCGGTCCGTATAGGTTTATGAAAGAGGCATTGGGGACACATTTTCTGAAAGCATCCAACAGCTCCGCGTCAGAAGCCTCGGCAGTAACCACTAGATATCTAAGTGCGGGGAGGTGTATCTCCGGAAAATAGGGACGTAGCAGCTGGAGCAGTGAAGGGGCCACGGCAGCGAAGGTCAGGTCGTATTTTTCCAGAGTTTCAATTACGTTGATGTATTTCACGCCTTCCGGAGAAACGGTGTATATGCAAGCACCCAGCGTCAGCGGATATAGAAAGGATACGATGGAAACGTCAAAAGTGAGTTCGAACATCTGCAGCATCCGGTCGTTCTCGTCCAGTTGCCAGCCGAGGCGGTGGTAGGCGGTATAGAAAGCATTCAGGTTACGGCGGGAGATGGGTACTCCTTTGGGTTCGCCCGTGCTTCCGGAGGTAAAGATGATGTAGGCATTTTCCTCTTCTGCCGTATGGAGGATGTCTTCTGCGGCATGGAACGTGGCGGAGTTCTCTGCCTGCTCTATTTCGGAGGTACATATCAGTTCCAGATTCCGGGTGTCGAGGTTCAAGACATGGATATTCTCGGTATGCAGCACGAGGCGAATGCCTGCCGAGTCGGCAATTCTGTCGTTCCTATGTTTGGGGTAGGAAGGATGCAGGATGACGTATGTCTTTCCGCAAATCAGTGCAGATAGTATGGATGCGTATGTTTCCAGTCTGTTTTCTGCGACGATGCCGATAATTTTGTCTTCTCTGTCCTTGAATAGGGAGGATATTTTCTGTACGCAAGTTGCCAGCTCTCCATAAGTGCAGGCCGTGTCTTCGATGACGAATGCCGGTCGGTCGGCATATTTGCCGAAGGCTTTCATGATGTCGCCAATCAAGTCATTTGGATACTTTTTCATTTAGTCCGTTATGTTATAGTTCAGTTTTTGCGGAAGCGATGTTTGTCCGTCGTTCATTAAAGACAGTGGTTTCCCGCAATCTCCCTACCGGGAAATCCTTAAGATTTCTAAAAAAGGAGGGATACTGTTCGGAATAAAAGAAACAGAGGGGGCAAATACATACTCACCACAGGATAACACGGATTAACACTGCTAAAAGCTCTTTATTATCAGAACTCCTAAGGCAATCTGTGTTAATCCGTGTTATTCTGTGGTGAGTATGATATACTCTTCGGGCAAAATGGGTTTGCGAACAAAGTCCTTATTTTGCCCAGAACAGTTTGTGGTAGTAAGTGTCTTCGGCTGACACCTCTTTATAGTAGGGATTGTAGTTGACTTCCGTATTCGGGTATCTCCAGCGGTTCGGCACATTTGTGATGGTACCGGCCACTTCGGGGAAGGCCAGGCCGGACGGATAGCCGGTACGTCGGATATCACTCCATGCCTCACGACTGGCTAGGAAACCGAAATGCAGCCACTTTTGGGTAATGATAGCATCCAGCTTGTCTGCATATTCCGTGCTGTTCCATTTGGCAGCAGCGAAAGAGGCTGTTTCTTCGGCAGTGGGGGCATTATACCGGCGTGCGTTTTCACCCGTACTTACCGAGTCGTAATAGTAGTAAAGCGTGATGGACTGGCTGACAGCCTTTTTGAACTCTTCTTCCGCTTTTGCTTCATTCTTTGCCACTCCATACCCCATTTCATAGGATTCCGCTTTCAGGAAATGGATTTCGGGTGAGGCCATTATCAGCATGTCGAATTTATCGTTTTCCCAAAAGAAACCTTTCTGCGTGATTTGTGAGAAACCGGTGTTGCTGGTATTGACTTCGTCTTGTGCCTGCGAGTTGTAATATTCCGTCAGCTCATCTGCCACGGTAAGGTCTGTGCCCAGATAACGGTGTTCGTCCAATTGACCGGTGTTTTGGTTGGTAATCTTCACGGGATTGAAGTTGAGCAGGATGCGCGGGTCGTCTTCTCCTTTCACATAAACGCCGCTCAGTGGGTCATTGCTGGTCATATCATAGTTGCCATGGCCCAGCATGCGGTCGATGATGGCGCCCGAAGCAAGTCGGTTAGTTACCCAGTCACCCAGTCCGTGGCCTGCGGTGAAGTTCAGTTGCCCAGACTTCTGGTTGACAATGAGAATGTTGTTTTCTTGTTCCTCTATCAACGGATAGGCTGACGGATTTTCCAGGATTTCCTTGATGGCGGTACGGCCTTCCGCCTGCAAGTCTCCTTGCGCGGCTACGCGCATGGCAAGGCGCAGTCGCAAGGAGTTTGCATAGCGTTCCCATTTGTCCATGTCCCCGTTGTTGATAAAGTCTTGTGTATTGAAGTTCCTCGGTGTGGGGATGGAACGGAACCGTGGAGCAATTTCTTTGAGCTCATCAAGAATGGTTTTATAAATATCCTCGGCCTTGTCATAATGAGCATACGATTTACCTACATCGTTGGTAAGCGGCAGCGTACAAGCTTCCGAGAAAGGCATATCCCCGAAAACGTCCACTGTGGCGGCAAAGAAATCGTACAACTGTACTTTGGCGGCAAGATAGAATGCCTCGTCCTGGGCTTGTTCTGCCGCGCTTTCTTCCTCGTAGAGAGATTCCAGCTTACGGAACTGGGCCAGTGCCGAATACACATTGTCCCACTGTCCGTCAATAGCGGGTATATAGCCGGGGGTATACATATCCGTAGTGTTGGAGTAGCCGAAGGTTTGTGCATACTTGCCCGTAAACTGTGAATCGAATCCGAAGAACCGGTTGTATTCGTAAACATCATAGTCCTTTACTTTTTGGAAGACTCCTACCATCAGATTACTGATGGTGACTTGGGTTACTTTGGAGGGGTCTTCGTATTTGCTGTCGAAGTCATAATCCGTACAGCCTGATGTTGTCAGGAGGAATGCTCCCAATGAAACAAGAGATAATATCTTTGTCTTTTTCATACTCTTTTTTGTTTTTTGGATGGTTGTTTTGTCAGAAACTTGCACGAAGTGAAACACCGAAACTGCGGGTAGCTGTGGTAGAACTTCCCACGGTAGCCTGGTTGGCCCAGGATGTTCCGACGGACGACTCCGCATCGTAGTTTTTCAGTGCTTTGTAGAAGTAGAAGAGATTACGTCCGAAGACCGACACACTCAGCCGGCCCAGTCCCAGTTTGGAGATCATCTTTTCGGGAAATTGGTAGCCGATGGTCAATTCACGCAGTTTGACATAAGAATTGTCGAATACCGAATGGCGGTATGTCAGCTGTTCGGCCTCCGTTCCCCAATTATAGGTGGTGTTGTAGTAATAGCCTGCCGGAATGATACGTGTGTTTCTTTCGCCAGTGGAGGCCACTACACCCGGAAGAATGATGCCGTCGTGGTAGATTATCTCTCCGTTGGGGCCGACACCCGTGGAAGGGTCTACTTGTACCGGAATTCCGCTGGAATTGTTGTCGCCCGGATAGTAATAGGATAGTCCGCCGTGTTCCGTATCACGGTACTTCAGGGATTCGGGTGTCAGACCCACTGCGGTGGCATATTGGTTCATTTCGTTGATAACATCTCCTCCGATGCGGAAGTCGATACTGAAATCGAGGAATACATTCTTGTAGGAGAAAGAGTTGAATAGACCTCCTACGCCTGCCGGATTGATGTTGCCGACTTTCTGCAATTCGGTTTGGTTGAGGTAAAGACCTTTATCGGAAACGAGGTACTCACCGTTTTCGTTCACCTGGGGAACCTGCGCATAGATGTCACCCATTGGCTGGCCTTCCACAGCTTGTATTTTTATTCCACTACCTCCGGAGTTGAGTATTTCCAGATAGGGCACTCCATCGGCCAGTTTCACTACTTTGTTCTTATATACACCATAGTTGGCTGTCAGGTCCCAGCGGAAATCTCTGGTCAGTATGGGAGTGGCACTGATTGATATATCCCAGCCGTGGTTGGCTACCTCGCCCACATTCATCAACACATTCTTTACGCCTGATGTGGAAGGTTGCGGCGTGGAGAGTATCTGGTCCTTTACACGGTTGTTGTAGTAAGATACATCTATACCCAACCGGTTGTTTAAGAACTTGCTTTCCAGACCTATCTCGTATTCGTACTTCTTTTCCGGACGGATATCTGCATTCCCCCATGAAGAGGGAATGGTGTTCCAGGTGAATCCGTTGTCCGAACCTTGCTCGTAGACGATATTGGCGGTATAGGTTTCAGGAGCATTTCCTACGATACCGTATGAGAGGCGCAGTTTTCCATAGTTCCACCATGACGGCATGTGGAAGGCTTGGGTGAAGAGGAAACTCAGATTGGCGGAAGGATAGAAAAAACTTTGGTCTTTTAGGGTAGACGAGCGTTCCTGGCGTCCGGTCAGTTCAAGGAATAGATAGTTGTCCCATCCCAGGCTCAGTGTACCCATATAGCCGGTTTTCAGTAGTTCCATACGTTGCAGGGTACTGCTTGGCGTGTAGCGGCTGGCATTGAGGTCGAACCAGTTTTCCGTGACAAGCCCGCCATTGGTGGAGACCCTGATATTGTTCATATTTTCGTAGCGTCCGGTCCAGCCTACGGTGGCGGCAATGTCGAAGCGGTTGATATTATAGTTGAAGTTCAACATAACATCTCCATAGACAATGTCGTAACGGCGGTTGATGGACTGGAAGCTACCGTTGGGGTCGTATAGGGAATTGGGTTGTTCGCTTTCATATTTCAGTGTTTGCTTCACATCTGTGATATCAGTTGAAACCTGGGCGCGCAGACTCAGCCAGTTGGTTATCTGCCAGGTGGGGCGAATCATACCGATGAGCCGGTTCTCTGTCTCGTCGCTATGGTGATGGTACATATTCCACAGCATGTTGTTCACTCCGGTGGCGTAACTGGGGTCGTAGGCCCATGATTCCTCAGGAGTCAGCGTGGCGTTTCCTCCGACAAAGGTATTACGGTATCCCAGACTGGTGACGTAACTTTGTTTCAGATAGGGAATGTCCAGGAAGGTGGAGAACATGTTGCCGAAACCGCTGTATAGGTTGAGCGAGGTTTGCGGGCGGTCTTCTACATTCTGTACGATGTAGTTAAGGGAGTATTCCAGTTTCAGCGGTTTCGCCAGTTGATACGAACCGGTCAGCTTGAAGTTGTGTTTGGTGAAGCTTCCGGTCAGGGCATTGGGAATCTCGTCCATGAATGTGTAGGAGAAGCGGTTGCTGGTGGTTTCCGTCCCTTGTGAGATGGCGAGATTGTAAGTCTGGGTCCAGCCGGTGCGAAACAACTCTTTCCACGGGTTGTCGGTCAGTGCCTGGTAGGGGCGCATCTTCCCGTCCCAGTAAAGTACCTCGCTGCCGTCGTATTTCGGGCCGAAGGACAAGGTGGTGGAACGGAGGCTTTTGTAGCTTTGTCCGTTTAGGGTTCTCTGATAGAAGCCTCCCGTCTGTTTCTCATAATCGCTGTATGCGGTGTTGTAGGTTCCCGGCCCGTATACGGTCTGTACTTTTGGTAGATAAGCCGGTAAGTTTGCCATGACTTGGGCATTGAAGTCCACCGTCAGCTTGCCGCTTTTGGCGCGCTTGCTAGTGATGACTACCGCACCGTTTGCAGCCTCCGAGCCGTAGAGAGCTGTGGCGGAAGCTCCTTTCAGAATACTGAGGCTCTCGATGTCCTCTGGGTTGATGTCTACCAGACCATTGGAACGGATTTGTCCGTCGTTGCCAAATTCGGCGAAGTCCGTGCTTTTACCCGTGCCGCCGTTGCGGATGGGTACACCGTCCAGAATGATGAGTGGCTGGTTATTTCCAGTGATGGAAGTCAGTCCGCGTACGTTGATGGAGACAGCTCCGGCAGAACCGCCTTGTGTCTGTGTGATGCGGACTCCCGGTGCTTTACCGTACATGGCAGAGGCAAAGTTGGGTGCTCCTGCCTTTACCAATTCGTCTGCACTGATGGTACTGATGGCATAGCCGACACGTTTCGTGTCTTTTTTGATACCCATTGCCGTTACTACGACTTCTTTCAGTTGCTGGGTATCTTCGCTGAGTGTAATCTTCAGGTCGCCTTGCTTTTTTCGTTTTGCCAGGTTTATCTCCCGAGTAGCATAGCCCATGTAAGCGATAGAGAGTGTTGCATCTGCAGGAACGGTCAGTGTGAAGTTGCCGTCCACATCGGTAATGACGCCGTTGTTGGTGCCTTTCTGTATGACGCTGGCACCGATAAGCGGTTCTCCCGTTACATCTCTTACAATGCCTGTAATGGTTCGGTTCTCTTGTGCAAAGGCTGTTCCGGTGAAAAGAAATGTTAATAACCAACTTGCAATAATCAAACTTTTTTGGAAGTGCGACGCTGAATGTGGAATGTCACACCGTTTTCTCATCCTGATTTTCATACTACTGAAAAATAATTGATTTATCTTATTATAAATGTTACGTCCTTTCGGCAGATATTTTAGCAAGAGGTATGCCAAACGAAAGGCAGACTATCCTTTTAAGGATGAATAATGTTGATAATCAATTGCTTATTTTCTATCGGGAAAAAGGGAAGTTCGGGTGTTTGTGGTGTGGAGATGTGGAAAAAATCCACAGTAGGTATTCCACAATTTCCCTCTCTTCCCTTGAAGTCTTGTTGTCGACCCTTATTGGTAGCCTTGTTCATCGGAGGTATGCTCTATCACTACAATAAAATCTGGTGCAGTTGCAGTGGTTGCATTTTTTTTCAGGGTGGGAGTGTTTTTGACCTTTATCCGAGAAGGATTACTCGAACGAAAGAGCTATCAGCCTGCGGTTTGTGAGATTGATATTAAGCCAGTATAAATCAGAGAATTACTTTCAAAATGTGACTACTATGGTTACTGTGGCAAATATAGTTATTCTTGATGGAAGAACTGCATGTTTGGCGTAATAAGTATCTATGTTTGGGAGAGAAAGGATAGGGAGGTACTCTTACTTTTAGGAAATTAATATCATGTTTGCACCTTATTTGTTTCGTGCAAACATGATATTAATAAATCTTAGTGGTTTATTTTACTTCCCACGTATCATTCGTCATCAATAACTCCTCGAAGTTGTGATACTTCTTCTTGGCAGACACCTCTTCGATTTGTTCATGAACAGCATCGTCGTAAGTAGGAGCTTCCACATCGCGGATAACACCGAGTGCAATCGGGAAGTCGGGACCTTCCATCAGGGCAAGCTTCAGTTGCAGGGTGTTGTCCATGCAGTGGGCATCGTGGATGAGGATATCCTTCTCTGTAATGCCGTTCTCACCGAGTTTCACGACTTTTAGACCAAAGCCTTCCTGCATCAGTCCGTATTCGTTGTTCTCGCCGAAGAGCATTGGTTCGCCGTGTTTCAAGTAGATAGCATTCTTGGCGCGGTCTTCCTTTTTGGCTACGGAGTCATGCGTACCGTTATTGAAGATAACGCAGTTTTGCAGAATCTCGCAAACGGAAGCCCCTTTGTGAGCCATGGCTGCCTTCAATATTTCCACTGTCCCCGGAGCATCGGTAGCTACCGCGCGGGCAAAGAAACGGCCGCGGGCACCGAAGCAAAGCTCTGCCGGGTGGAATGGATCTTCTACCGTACCATAGGGAGACGACTTGCTGACGAAACCACGTGGAGAGGTCGGAGAATATTGACCTTTGGTCAGACCGTAGATGCGGTTGTTCAGCAGAATCATGTTCAGGTCGATGTTACGGCGTACGGCGTGGATGAAGTGATTACCGCCGATGGCCAGACCGTCACCGTCGCCGGAGATTTGCCATACCGTCAGGTTGGGATTGGCAACCTTGGCACCTGTAGAGATGGCAGCAGCACGTCCGTGGATGGTCTGCATCGCATACGTATTCATGTAATAGGGCAGACGGCTGGAGCAGCCGATACCTGAGATGACGGCATTCTCCCAAGGAGCTTTGCCGATTTCTGCCATTGCTTTGTGCAGTGAAGCCAGAAAGAAGTGGTCACCACAACCCGGACACCAACGGGGTTGTCCTTTTTTATAGTCTTTTGCTGTATATTCGCACATAATCTTTTTTAATTGATAGTTGATAATTGATAGTTGATAATTGGTGGCTGGTCATTGATAATCCGCATATTACGCATGGTTATTATCAATTGTCAACTGTCAATTATCAATTAATTTATTGAACGCTGCGACCAGCTCGGCAACGACGAACGGTTGTCCTTTGACTTCGTTGAACTGGTACGGGGTGAAGTTGTCTATCTTCATACGTAGATAACCTGCAAATTGTCCGAGATTCTGTTCGGCAACTACCACCTTCTTGTACTTCTTCAGAACGGTTTCCGTGTTCTTGGGGAGCGGATTCAGATAAGTGAAGTGGGCGAGGGCAACCTTCTTGCCTGCCTTGTTCATCTCTTCCATGGCCGAATACAAGTGGCCGTATGTACCGCCGAAACCGACAATCAGCAAATCGGCATCGTCTGCACAGCCTTGCACTTCTACATCAGGTACGGGGATTTTGGCAACCTTCTCGGCACGCAGGTGGCACATCAAGTCATGGTTTTCGGGATCGGTGGAGATGGCACCGGTATTGCTGTCTTTCTCCAGACCGCCGAGGATGTGCATATAGCCTTCTTGTCCGGGGATGGCCCAATAGCGGACACCTGTTTCGGGATTGCGTTTGTACGGAGTATAGTTGTCCTTCATTTCGGAAGTCACGTAGGGAGGGGTGATGGCGGGATAGTCTGCCAGTTTGGGCAGCTTCCAGGCGCCGGAGCCATTGGCAACAAAGCCGTCGGTCAGCAATACGACCGGGGTCATGTGCTCCAGTGCAATTTTGCTTGCCATGTAGGCTGCGTCGAAACAGCTTGTGGGTGAAGAGGCGGCGATGACGGGCATTGGGCTTTCACCGTTGCGGCCGAACAATGCCTGCAACAAGTCTGTCTGCTCTGACTTGGTGGGCAGACCGGTAGAAGGACCGCCACGTTGCACGTCGAGCACAACCAGCGGAAGTTCTGTAATGACTGCCAGGTTCATAGCTTCCGATTTCAGGCAGACACCGGGACCGGAAGTGGAGGTCACAGCCAGCGCACCTGCAAAAGCGGCGCCGATAGAAGTGGCGCAACCGGAAATCTCGTCTTCGCATTGCACGGTCATCACGCCCAGAGACTTGTGCTTGGAGAGTTCGTGCAGTACATCGGTTGCCGGAGTAATGGGATAGGAGCCGAGGAACAGCTTCAAGCCAGCCTTTTCAGCTGCGGCGATGAAACCGTAAGCAGTTGCTTTGTTCCCCGTGATATCCATGTATCTGCCGGGAACGGTAGTCTTACTTTCAATCTTATATGTATGGGCTACGGAAGCATGGGTGTTGTGTCCGTAGTCATATCCTGCATGGATGACCTTGATATTTGCCCCGGCAATTTCGGGCTTTTTGGCGAATTTCTCGCGGATGAAATCTTCGGCTATTTTCAGATCGCGGTTGAACAGCCAGCATACCAGGCCTACTGCAAACATATTGCGGCATTTCAGCATGGACTTGTTGTCCATTCCGGTGTCGGCAAGGCAGTCTTTCACCATCTTCGAGATGGGGGCGGCGATGACATCCTGCTTAATACCCATTTCCTCTATCGGATTATCGGTCTTGAAAGCGGCCTTTTCCAAGTCTGACTTCTGGAAAGCATCTGTATCGATGATGATACAAGCAGTGGATTTAGCAAACTTATATTGGGTTTTCAGTGCGGCGGCGTTCTCGCCGGAGTCTCCGGAGAAGCGGACTACCACTTGCTCCAGTTCTTTGACCATCATGTCGTTTGCCATAACTTACGAATTACTATAGATTAATTTTTGGGGGTTACTGTATTCTATCACTGACCGACAAATTTCGTAAAGTTAATCGGATTAACAAAACTTTTTTCGGAAAATCGACAGAATACATTATCTTTGCATCCGCAATCTACTGCAATATGCAGAATCTATGCAAAAGGTCTTGTAGTTCAACGGATAGAATAGAAGTTTCCTAAACTTTAGATCCGGGTTCGATTCCCGGCGAGACTACAAAAAAGGAGGAAATCCATTTCGGATTTCCTCCTTTTTTAGTTTATAGTTTTTTGTCCAAATTCTTATTTGGCTACTTCTACAGCTGGTTCGGTACCTTTTTTGTTCTTCATCAGCAGATATGCGATAGGAGATGCAACGAACAGAGAAGACAGTGTACCGAATACAACACCCAGAATCATGGCGAATGCGAAGCTGCGGATGGAATCACCACCGAGGATGAAGATACACAGTAACACAATCAAAGTACTCAGTGAAGTATTGATGGTTCGTGCCAGAGTTGTGTTCAATGAGTCATTGAACAACTGGAATCTGTCACGCTTCGGATAGAGGCCGAAGAATTCGCGTACACGGTCGAAGATTACCACCTTGTCATTGATAGAGTAACCGATAGCTGTCAGGATGGCACCGATAAAGGTCTGGTCGATTTCCAGAGAGAACGGCATCCAGCCCCAACAGATGGAGTAGGCACCCAGGATGATGATGGTATCACAAGCCAATGCGGCTACTGAACCGATACTGTATGCAATATTGCGGAAACGGATCAGGATATAAATACCGATGGCAATCAATGCAAGTACAACGGACCAGATGGCTGAAACCTTGATATCGTCTGCGATACTCGGACCTACCTTCTGGGAACTGATGATACTTCCACCCGTATGGTTTTCGCGGTCGATGAAGGTTTCCAAAGTGATGTTCTGAGTCAGCAACGGTTTCAGTGTTTCGTATAAGTATGCTTCGATTTCAGAGTCAATGTTGTTACCTTCTTCTTCGATACGGTAGTTGGTACTGATACGTACGGTCTTACCGTCCGTACCGATGGCGATAACGCTGACATTGGCATCGCCGAACTTGCTGGAGATAAGCTCACGAACTTGTTCCGGCTCTACCTTATTCTCAAACTGTACTTTGAAGTTACGTCCACCAGTGAAATCGATACTCTGGCTCAATCCACGGGTAGCGAGGAAAGCGATACATATCACTATGATAGCTCCCGTAGTGGTCAGCCACAATTTGTTCTTGCCCATGAAGTCGAAGTGTGCATTCGCCATCAAGTTCTTTGAAATCTTGGAAGAGAATGTCAGATTCAGCAGTTTGTCCTTGCTCATGAAATGGTCATAGAACAGACGCGTCATGAATACGGCAGTAAAGAACGAAATCAAGATACCGATAATCAATGTAGTGGCAAAACCACGGATAGGACCTGTACCGAAGTTGAACAAGATAATACCGGTGATGATAGACGTCAAGTTGGAGTCGAAGATAGCAGAGAAGGCGTTGGAGTAACCGTCAGCCAATGCTTTCTTTACACCCTTGCCTGCACGGAGTTCTTCTTTGGTACGTTCGTAAATCAATACGTTGGCATCTACAGCCATACCCAGTGCCAACACCATACCGGCAATACCGGACATCGTCAATGCTGCTTGGAAAGAGGAAAGGATCCCCAATGTGAAGAACAAGTTCAGCACCAAAGCACCATTGGCAACCATACCCGGAATGAATCCGTACATAGAGCACATGTAAACCATCAGCAGAATCAATGCTACGATGAATGACATGATACCGGCATTGATGGAAGCTTGTCCCAGTGAAGGACCAACGATGTCTTCTTGTACGATATGTGCGGGAGCCGGCATCTTACCTGATCTCAATACGTTTGCCAAGTCTTTTGCTTGTTCCGGAGTAAAGTGACCGGTAATCTGTGAGTTACCACCAGTGATTTCATTGTTTACGTTCGGTGCGGAGTAAACGTAACCGTCCAGCACGATAGCGATGCTCTTGCCGATATTCTGCTTGGTGAGCTGAGCCCAACGGCGTGCACCGTCAGTGTTCATGGACATACTTACGGCAGGTTTACCGTAATGGTCGTATTCGTCTTTGGCGCTAACCACTACATCACCTTCCAGAGGCGCCTTGCCGTTACGTTCTGTAGAACGGATGGCATAAAGTTCGAAAGTCTGAGCTTTCGGATCATATTCATAAGGAGATACTCCCCATTTCAGACGCAAGTCTTTCGGCATTTCGGCCTGAACTTCCGGCATGGAAAGGTATCTGTTGATTTCAGCTGTATCCTTGTAGTTGGCATAGGCTACAACAGGACCTTGTCCGCTGGGGTTGACTTGCAAGATTGCGAACAGCGGGTGTTCTTTCTTTATTTGTGCAAGGTCAGCGGTTTGTGTCTTGTTTTCACCCTTTAAAGCAGCGGCAAGACTGTCGGCTGTGCTGGTAGCTTGGGCTACGGCAGGAGCTTCGGTAGCTGCGCTGTCTGCCTCTTCTGCCGGAGTTTCGCTTGCAACGATGGCACGCAACTTGGTGTCGGCAGCTTGCAGATAGGGAGTAACGTCTTTTGCTGTGTATGTTTCCCAGAATTCCAGATTGGCAGAACCTTGTAATAATTTTCTTACACGTTCAGGCTCTTTGATACCCGGAAGTTCTACCATGATACGGCCCATTTTGTCTTCCAGACTCTGGATATTGGGCTGAACTACACCGAAACGGTCGATACGGGTACGAAGTACATTGTAGGAGTTGTCAACAGCTGCCTTTACTTCTTCGCGCAATACTTTCTCAACTTCCGCGTCGGTAGATTTCTGAGTTACCTTGTCTTTTAATTGTTGGGTTGCGAACAGCTGTGACAGCGGAGCACCCGGAGCAAGCTTGTGATACTCTCTGACGAATAGGGTGATCACGTCATCCTGGCTTGTGGTAGCTTGCTTGGCGGCAGTGGCCAATGCTTGGTTGAATGCTTCGTCAGTCTTGTTGTCAGCCAATACTTTGATGACATCGGGTACGGAAACTTCAAGGATGACGTTCATACCACCCTTCAAGTCCAAACCTAAACTGATTTCCATCTCACGACATTGTTTCAGCGTCCAATTGCCGAAATACACTTTCTCATTAGCCAGAGAATCGAGGTAGTCCTGCTCTACTTTCACATCGCCTTTTGCAAACTCTTTGGCCTTACTTGTGTAATGGCGAGTTACAAAAGAGAAGGAGAGATAGAACACACACACCAGTGTGAGCAATATCGCAAAAACCCTTACAAATCCTTTGTTTTGCA
>PPYE01662658.1_pt1 | contig 17384 bp, 16 predicted proteins | sample 1559881 | NCBI WGS metagenome assembly PPYE01 (sample SAMN08240022, study PRJNA423297) | Human gut metagenome, whole genome shotgun sequencing project. | reverse complement strand
TTCACTGCAGAACCGTAATTCACCATTAAAAAAAACGGATTTATTTGCAATTTTCGCTGTAGTAACCGTAACAGGTGAGCGATACCATACACGGACAGTTTAAAGGAAACTTTGCTGTCAGGATGTTCCCGACAAACTAAGATAAAAAACTGCCGGATTCAGCCTAACGGCTGAACTGTTACAAAAAAACAGAAAACCATGTAAAAGAGAGAAAGATAAGCATTTGTTTCAATAAATGTAAGAAAATAGCAAGAACTGTTCTGTCAATTCATGGTATAATAACTGCAAAGCAGGCATTATACCTGCGCCGGTTCGCGTTGAGCGAAAAACAGAAGTGAATAAACAGCAGGAGGGTATTACAATGAGAAAATGGATAAGCGCTTTGATGGGACTGGGCTTTATGGTGATGGTTACCGGCTGCAGCCAGCAGCTGGATGCCAGAGCAATCTACGATGCTGCATCGGAAAAAAGCAGTCAGCTGACGGAGATGGCCATGTCTACTTCTACCGACATGACTATGAAGCAGGGAGAAGATTCTCTGGGAATGACTATGGATATGAATATGCGGATCAAGGGAATGAATACTGATTCCATGGAGTATATAGCGGAGGGCTCCAGTACCACACTTGGGCAGACGATAGATATGACCATGTATTATAAAGATGGTTATTACTATATCGATACTGCAGGCCAGAAAATAAAGTATGCCATGGATGTGGAGGCTATGACGGAACAGATTCTCCAGAGTACGGAAAGCAGCGGGGTGAATTCCGATTATCTTACGGAAATTACCGCCGAGAAGGATGGAGAGAATACCCTGCTTACCTTTACTGCCGATGCATCTCAGATGAGTCAGTATGTGCAGGATGCTTTAAGCGGCATGGGAAGTATGGGACTGGGAGATATTTCCTATGACATTAAGGAAGCCAGCGGCCAGGCAGTGGTGAATGCAGACGGATACTTTGCCAGCACCGATATGAAGATGGTCATTGACATGACTGCCAACGGGGAAACCATAAGCGTTGATATGGACACCAGCGTTTCCTACGAAAATCCGGGACAAACAGTGGAAATTACCGCCCCTGATTTGGAAGGGTACACGGAGATTGATATTTCCGGGATGATGACTTCCGGGGAGACGGCGGCAGAGTAGAAAATAAAAAGATACAGCAAAGACAGAGGAAGCTATCAAGGGTGCGAAGCGTTATTTCGCTCCTTAACGGCTTCCTTTTGTCTTTGCTCTATAAGTCCTGCCGCCGAGATTCATGCATTCATCCATGGGAAACTTATAGAACGGGCATACACAATTCGCAATAATGCTCGTCTACAAGCCTTTTCTTATAACGTTCCATTACGGGCCTTGTTTCATCCGGCAAATACCCCAATTTCTCCAATTCGGAAAAACACATTTGCCATGCAGTCTGTACTGCATCTGTTGTATGGGGGATTAAAAAGACCAGATATTTTCCGCCTTCCAATTCTCTGCATTTAACTTGGTTCGGTGCATATTTTTGGTTTTGAAGCCGGTTGATGCAGACATCGTAACGGCAGTGACAAGGTTCTGTCTTTTCCGGGTTATCCATAGGTACAGCGTAGATTACCGTATCTTTGTCATATAAGTTGTTTTCCCTTACCCACTTTTTAAAGGTATCCATCAGTGCTTGGTTTCCAGCGCCGTATTCACCGGTTCTTCGCATATAAATAACTGCAGAGGGCGGTATTTTTTCTTGTGCAGTGCAGACGTAAAATTTCAAAATCATTTCTCCAATCTATAAAGTACATCGATGTCCATAGAAATGGTAAGCCCAATTAAAATGATTTTCAAGAACTTTTTTAAAATCGAAGGTTTTCTGATTTTGCAATTTGAGACAGCGATTGTTATTGAATGATGCAGATATCTGATAGAAAATCTGCAAAATATGCAGTAAAATCATATTACGAAAAAATATGCAAGCCAAGTTTGAAAGGAGTACAGATGTTTGCCGATTATCATGTACATACAGAATTCAGCGATGATTCCATATATCTGATGGAAGATGTGATCCGGGATGCGGTCAATATGAATATGGATGAAATCTGCATAACCGACCATGTGGATTATGGTGTGAAAGACGACTGGGACTCCGGATCAGAGATTATCTACCGAAACGGAGAACCTCTTGCAAATGTGGACTACCCTTCATATATGGATAAGATCCAGTTTCTGAAGCGGAAGTATGCAGGAAAGATTCGGATAAAAACAGGAATGGAGTTTGGCGTTCAGGCACATACGATCCCTCAGTTCGAGGATCTTTTCACCAGGTATCCTTTTGATTTTATTATCCTGTCTGTCCATCAGGTGGAAAATAAAGAGTTCTGGACACAGGAATTCCAGAAGGGCAGAACACAGAAGGAATATAATGAGCGCTACTACGAAGAGATGCTTTCACTGGTAAAGCATTACAAGAATTACTCTGTGCTTGGGCATATGGATTTGATCAAGCGGTATGACAAGAAGGGAGAATATCCTTTTGAAAAAGTAAAACCTATCATAGAAGATATCCTGAAAATCGTGATCGCCGATGGTAAAGGGATTGAAATGAATACATCGGCAAAAAGGTATGGACTGAAGGATACGATGCCTTCACGGGAAATACTGAGATTATATAGAGAACTGGGAGGGGAGATCATTACAATCGGCAGCGACAGCCATAAGCCGGATCAACTGGGGTACGGCATATTGGAAGCTCAGAAAATTCTGAAAGATATTGGATTTCAAAAAATCTGCACGTTTGAAAAAATGAATCCGGTTATGCATGAATTATGGGTGTGATGGGGCAGGGCGCACTACCATTATGATCGCCCACAGACCATCTGCCCTTGCGCTGGCAGATGAGGTGGTGCGGATCCTGGTTTGACAATTGCTTATAGGTCATTTATAATGGTCTCCAAATTCAGTGATACGGCGGCTGAGCATGAAAGTGCTCAGCCGCTGCTGCAGAAGAGGAGACAGAATATGGCGTCAAAAGTAATTGCTTACGGTATTATTCCATTATATACGATGTTGTTTACCAAAGGACACAACCGGTTTACAACAAATCTTTCTGTGATTGCCAACTATTTTGACAAGGAAAGGGCCTTTTTCCTGTGGGGAGTTTTGGTCAGCGGATATTGTTTCTGGGCTCACAGAAAGATTAAAAAGATCTCGGATCCGGGTCCGGCATGCGCAAAGCTGATCTATGGGGCAATCCTGTTTTTGTTTTGTGCCATCACAACGCCCTATCTTCCGGAGGAGATGCCCTTTAAAGCGGTTCTGCATATTATATTTGCATTTATTGCTGCAATACTTATTTTTCTTTACTTGCTTGCTGTTATTTTCCGGCAGTATCGTATCGAAAAGAAGCGGTATTTTCCATTTCTTGCTGTTCTGACTGGGGTTATTCTTATTTCCATATTTCTGTTGGTGAGAGTAGGAAGTGTCAGCAGTGCTCTGGAGATTTTTGTTACTGTGGCCACATCAATCCTTCTGGAACGGCTTACGGCTGTGATGAAGAGAGGGCAGAAGCTTAATGAACTGTCCGCTGTGAATTAGCTGCGAAAAAAGAAAGAGTATCCAATGAATCCGAAGCTCCCAAATTAGAGGCAGAGATTTCATTGGATACTCTTAAAATTATGCATTAAAACCGCTTAATCTTCTTTGCTGTCGTCTTATCAAATTCCGTCTCTCGGACGATCAGGCTGTGGATCCGCTTATATGGCGGCATGTCCTTGTTGAACTCATCGATCAGAGCCTGAAGCTGCCCCTGGATATCTTTGATTCGTTTTTTCTTTGCGTATTCGTAATCTGGGAAGATTTCTGCTTCGATAACCCGGTCTTTTTCACGAACCAGGATTTCTTTTACCAGATCATTCCGGCTTAACTGATTTTCCAGCTCCTCGGGGGAGACGTTCTCGCCGTTGGCCAGAATGATCAGATTCTTCTTTCTGCCGGTGATGTAGACGAAATTATCTTCGTCCACGTAGCCTAGATCTCCGGTCTTTAACCAGCCGTCTTCCAGTGTCTCAGCGGTTTCTTCGGGCATCTTATAATAGCCCATCATGACGCTGGAGCCTTTTACCCAGATCTCATCATCCACTACTTTGGCCTGGCAGTTGGGGAGAAGCTTTCCTACGGAGCCGCGGCGGTTGTCCCATTCCAGGTTATTGCTGATTACAGGGGAGCATTCGGTCATGCCGTAGCCCTGCAGGATGGTGATGCCGTATTCCTTAAAACGGTCCACGTATTCCGGATCCAGATAGGCGCCGCCGCTGCATATGATCCGCAGATTTCCTCCGAAGGCTGCGTGAGCCGCTGCCTTTTTGGGGATCAGCTTGGATACATCCTTAAGCTTTGCGTAAATAGACTCAATAACCATGGGAACTAAAAGGACGATCTCCGGCTTAAACAGCTTGAGATTTTTCTGTACGTGCATGATAGAATCATTGATGCAGATGACCATGCCGATGTAAAGTCCCTTGATGATGTCCATGGTAAGGCAGTACACATGATTGATGGGAAGGAGGGTCATGGAGACGGTGCCGGCGGGAATCTTCATATCCAGACATACGGCATTGTCTGTCAGATTCCGGTGGCTTAACATGACGCCCTTGCTTTTTCCGGTGGTTCCGGATGTAAAAAGGATGGTACAAAGCTGATCCGGATCCAGATTGGTGTCAAAGTTTCCTGTATGCTCCGCAAGGAGCTGAGAAAGAGACCGGATATCGGCGCTGCTTTCCTGTGCCTGCATGGAAATGATGCAGGTGATCTGGGGACACAGCTTCCGGATTTCAGGGATCACATCTGCACGGATTTCATCGTAAATGACCATCTCCACATCTGCGCGGTTTAAAAGCTCACAGATAGCCGGCGACGGCAGCTGGGCATCAATGGGAACGGCTACGCTGCCGCTGTTGGTGATTCCGAAATAGCTGATGATCCAGGAGTAGGTTGTGGCGCCGATTAAAGCAATGTGCTTTCCCAGCATCCCTTCGGCTTTCAGCATCCGGCTTACAGCCATGGAGTCCTGGTTCACATTTTCATAGGTTTTATCTTCCAGTTCTTTTCTTCCGATTTTGTAGCGGAATGCGGTCTGGCTGCCGTATGCGGCGGCACTGTGGCGGATCACATCCCGTAAGGTTTCCACTGCCATAAGATCTCCTTTTTAGTCCTGAAGGGACTTGATATATTCGATTGCCTGGCCTACGGTCTTTACATTGACCACGTCACGCTCATTTACCTCGATATCATACTTATCCTCCAGCTCGCCTACCAGACTCATGAAGTCATAGGAGGTGAAGCCAAGGTCCTCAATAAAACGGGAGTCTTCTCTGATCTCTTCCGGATTTACATCTACGTACTCACAGATTACTTTCTTTAATTCTTCAAACATGTTCTGTTTCCTCCTGAAAATGGTTCAAATTATGGGGCGCATCAGCTCCAGTCGATAACTTCTCCTACAGTGCGGCTGCAGTCCTCGATGCCGCGGAATATAATACGGCAGAGATAATAATAAATTTCCTGAAGTTTTTCCGGGGTAACTACGCCGGTCTGGTACTCGAAGCAGAAATCCAGGCCATTGTCTGTGGCATTCTGGCTTACGGTCAGATACAGGGTGTGGGCAGCCACGCCGTTGGAGTAACGGGCTGTCCGGTACTGGATCCCGTCAAGCTTCTCCAGTCCGGGACCTTCATAACGCATGGCCAGGGGCTGGTAGGTGAGAGAGAGGGGCTCATAGGTCTGTCCGTCAGCAAGTTTATAGTACTGGGAGCGGTAGTAGTAATATTCCGTGGGGCTGAAATTAGCGTGACGGAAGTACTGGTTCTGCATGTCCCGGATCTTATAAATGCCTTCGATAAAAGTATCTTCCCTGGGCACAATGGTGCGGAAGGGGAAGCAGTGGATTCTGGTTCCGCCGGACCGTTTTTCCTGCAGGGTGGCCCTGCGTGCGATGGTAGTGGTCAGAGAAATGTCATCCAGATTATTTTCCTTCTGAAGATAAGTGCGGAGTCCCATTAACAGCAGACAGGTCATGGAAACCTGCTGGTCCTCGCAGAACTGGAACATTCTGGAGGAAGGATCTGTTTCCAGATGGAAAGTAGTGATATTTGCGTCCACATTGTTGGAAGTGTTGGTGGCAGCACGGAGATTTGGATTTCCTGTGGCTTTGCGCTCTGCTTCCAGCTTTCCAGGGCCGTAGATGTCGGCAAAGATCGGTTCGGAAGAAGCGATCAGCTTCTGGAAGAATTCCCGGTCTTTCTGGCTGGCCTTAGAACCTGCCTCATACTCCAGATCTTTCTTTAACTGTTTGATGTAGGAAGACATAGGCTTGGGGTAATCGATTCCCTCATACATCCGGCTGGCGTACAATTCAATAATATCCCGGAAAAACAGAATCAGAGACTGGGCATCCATGGTCATGTGATCCACGGCAATGTAGATTCCCTGGAAACCATCGGGCATTTTGATAATAACGATGCGGTGCATTGGGGAATCGTAGCGGGCAAAGGGAGTCTCAGTCCATTCCCGCATCTTGGCGTCTGCCTCTTCCTGGGTCCAGCCGGTAAAGTCGAACTGTTCGATAACGGAATCATCCTGACGGACCACATACTGGTAGACGGTTCCGTCCTTGTCTTCTGCAAAGCGCAGGCGCATGGCTTCGCAGCGGTCAATGGCTTCTTTGATGCATTCTCTCAGCACATCCCAATTCAGATCCACCTGGATGGTCAGACTGGAACCGATATTAAGAACCTGCTTGGCGGGGCAGTATTTCAGACAGTAGAAATGCAGGTTCTGGGCAGCTGTTAAAGGGTACACCTTGTTGCCTTTTCTGGTTTTCATACTAGATCTCTCCTCCCTGGAAGTATTGATTGATGAATTTATTTACCGCGTTTTCATACGCTGCAGTATCTTTGTAATAGGATTCTGCGTGACTGGCGTCATGGATTACCAGAAGCTCCTTGGGAGCTGTGCAGGCATCGTAAAGTTCATAAACCATGGAGCAGGGAACGAAGGTGTCCCGATCTCCGTGGATGAAAAGAGTGGGCGTGGCTGACTTTGCAACTTCATTTACGGCATTGCACTCATTAAGACCGTATCCGGCTCTGCGCCGGTTCATGATATCTGCCAGATTCATTAGCGGGAATGCCGGCAGATGGTACATGGTTTTCAGTACAGATTTAAAAACGTAATAAGCCGAGGTAAATGCACAGTCGGATACGGCAGCTTTTACCTGAGGCGGAAGGGCCAGGCCGGTGGTCATCAGTACGGTAGCTGCCCCCATGGAAATTCCCTGAAGGAGGATCTGGCAGTCACTTCCCGCACGGCTGATCACATAATCAATCCAGGCTTTGGCGTCATAACGGTCCAGACAGCCGAAGCCGATGTAGGTGCCTTCGCTCTTGCCATGGGCCCGCTCATCCACGAGAAGCACCTGGAAATCATGTTCCAGGTAAAATTTCCCCAGTGACGCGTAATCACTTGCGCCGTCGCTGGTATAGCCGTGAAAACAGATGGCTACCTTCTTCGTGTTCTGACGCGGATAAAAGGTGCCGTGAAGCTTCAGACCATCCCGGGAAGTGATGAAAACTTCTTCCTGAGGCTGCTGCTCCATCCACTCCCGCCGTGTGCGGATGGTGGGAATGTAAACGTTCCAGTCTGTGCCGGACATTTTCATGGTCCTTTCATTTTTGGCATTGGAGCGGATCATGGTGCGGCGGAAAAAATAACGGGCAATGGCATTTAAACTGAAAAGCCAGGTGTTCTTTTATCCCGCTTACATCAGCTTTGGAAAACATGTCTTTTACCTTCTGAAAAAGTTCTTCGTATGTCATTTTGCAACCTCCCGGATCAGGCGGAACAGGCCGCCTGCAGTTTTGCGGAAAAAGTACATAATCTCTCCTTTTTCCGGGAAATTCGACCGGTGGTCGAAACTCCTTATGGTTACATTATCATCTTTTAGAACGGCAGTCAAGAGTGGATTTTCCCTTGAGATTCTGGTATACTGAAATTGTTTTCTGGGGAGTTATTGCGCATTTGGCATCCCTGAATTAATGCCGCTTATTCAGCGGCAGATTTTTAAGGTAAGGACGGCATGTGTATGAATGGGCAGAAAAAGAAGGAGCAGATTCTGAATGCAATGCAGGAGCTGATGAATGAGACCAGTGCAGACAGTATTTCTGTCAGCGACATTGCCAGAAAGGCCGGTATTGGGAAGGGAAGTATATATTATTACTTTCCTTCTAAAAATGATATTATTGAGGCGGTGATTGAACGGTCCTATTTCCGCATTCTGGATGAAGGACGGGAACTGGCCCAGGCGGAGGGGATCGATGTTTTCAAAAAGCTGGAAATCATTTACCGGGCCTGTCTGAATTCATCGCTGGAATTAAAACGACAGGAAGCCAGCAGCAGTTTCCTTCTTCAGCAGCAGAATGCCTTTATTCATCAGAAATTTTATCAGATTCTGATTACAAAAATGGAACCCATCCTTGCGGATATTATGCGCCAGGGGATTCAGGAGGGAAAGATCCGGTGCCGGTATCCGGAAGAGACTGCCAGAATCATCCTGATGGTCCTGACGGTTACGCTGGATAATACTGTGGCTCCGGTTGAGGATGAGCAGCTTGCCCGGATTCTTAAGGCTTTTTCTGCAATGCAGACTGATGCCATGGATATGCCGGAACATGCGCTGGATTTTTTGAAATGGGAGCCTGATTCCGGAAATAATGGAGGGCTGAGCTGACGGAAACGTTCGGGAGGATATTTTTATAATACAATGCGGCAGAGCGAGCGATATGGAAATCTGCCGGGATTTGTTTGGCGGGAGAATGGCGATGAGAAAAGTTCAAGGGATTGTTTTCGGTTTAACCGGGCTTATTCTGGTGCTGGCGGCCGGGGGCGGGTATTATCTTGCCTCCAACTGGACGGAGCAGACTGTGGTGACGGATATTGCACAGTACGAAGATTATTTTGGAAGCAGCGGGATTCACAGGAATCAGCCGGTGTCCCAAAATACGGTAGAAGGATATTTGATCCCCAGCGATATTTTTCCGGAGTCTCTGCCGGAGACGGCAGATGTGGAAGACTTTTACTACGAGTATTTAAACCGATGGGATCCCTGTTATCTTGCCTATCTGGTATATGGGTGCGCTCCTGATGATTATGAAAAAGAGCTTGCACGGCTTACAGCGATTCCGTCTGAGGAAAAATATTTGATCTATGGGGCGGAATCCTTCGCTTATGATATTGCAGCTGTCAATGCTTCTGACTGGGGATACATATATGCCCTTGCTGACAAGGCGAATCTGCGGTTTATTTATGTGGAACTGACGTTCTGCGATTATTTTACGGATATCGATTATGAAGCGGTGATTCCGCCGGAATTCCTTCCGGAAGGATTTGATGCCGGAAGGGGAAATCCCACACGCCTGAAATGGGAGTCGGACCGCACGTTGCCTATGGATGAGGCGGCAACGCCTGGGGAAAGGACTGAGGGAAAATCGGATATTTAAGGAAAAATTTGCTATTTTTTTACAGAGAAATGTGGTAAAATAAAAACAGGATCCAAAGAAACTGGCGCTGTGCCAGAAGAAGAAAAGGGGGTTTGACGCCATGGAGAAAAATCATTTTGTCATTACCATCGGAAGGCAGTACGGCAGCGGCGGACGTATCACGGGACGGATGCTGGCGGAAGAGCTTGGGATTCACTTTTATGATGAGGAGATCCTTAAGATGACTTCGGAAACCAGCGCTATTGGAGAGCAGTATTTCCGTCTGGCGGACGAGAAGGCCGGAAATAATCTTTTATTCCGCATTGTAAAGGAGATGAAGCCGGATCTTTATCTGCCAAAGGCAGAGGGGCATCTGACCACTCCGGAGAATCTGTTCCGATTCCAGTCAGAGGTGATCCGGAAGCTGGCAGCAGAGGAGACCTGCATCATTGCCGGAAGGTGTGCGGATTATATTCTGGAGCAGGAGAATCTGGATGAGCTGATCCGAATCTTTGTGTATGCCAATATGGACACCCGGGTGCGCCGGGTTATGGATGTGGATAAGGTGGATGAGAAGGAAGCGCTGAAGCGGATTAAGCGTATTGATAAGGAACGCCGGGATTATTGCCGGTATTTTGCCGGACGGAACTGGATGGATATGGAGCATTATGACCTTCCCATTAACAGCAGCCGCCTGGATTTTGAGCAGATGGTGATCTTAATCAAAGACTACATCCGTCTTAAAGGCTTTACCTGGAAAGGTTTATAGAGTCCGCAAAGCATTGGATAAAATCTTAAGAAAAGGGGAACCCGGATGAAACAGGAAAATCAGGAAGGACAGCTTAAGAATCTGATCCGGCAGATCCGGCAGTATAAGCCCTGCTGTTTTCAGGAAGAAGAGGACAGGGATGTGATCCTGGAAGCGCTTTTGCGGGAGCCTGATATTTTATTAAGGGAGAACCGGCTGGCGCATATGTCTGCATCCGCCTGGGTGGTGAACCGGGAGAGGACGAAAGTCCTGATGGCTTACCATAATCTTTATGATTCCTGGTCCTGGCTGGGAGGTCATGCAGACGGAGAGGGGAATCTTCTGGATGTGGCTTTGCGGGAAGTGAGAGAAGAGAGCGGTATCGTCCATGTACGTCCGGTATCGGAGGAGATTTTTTCCCTGGAAGTTCTTACTGTGGACGGACATGAAAAGAAGGGAAAGTATGTATCATCTCATCTTCATTTGAATGTAACCTATCTTCTGGAGGCGGATGAAGCGGATCCTTTGCAGAGAAAACCGGATGAAAACAGCGGTGTTGCCTGGTTTGGCCTGGATGAGGCGGTGGCGGCATCTTCGGAACCCTGGTTTCAGGAGCGGATCTACCGAAAATTAAATAAAAAAGTGCGGGCTCTTTAAGGCCGCCCCAAATCAAGAATCCGGCATCTGTCCATGAAAAGACAGACGCCGGATTCTTTTCCTGTTGGATTATCTGAGGATGTATCTGGTATGTTACGCCAGATTCTTTAAATCTTCATAAAATTGCGGATAAGAGATGTTTACGCATTCTGCTCCCAGGATCTCAGTATCGCCGTCGGCACACAGGCCGGCTACGGCAAAGGTCATGGCGATCCGGTGGTCCATGCAGCTGTCGATTACTGCGCCGTGAAGAGGTGCGCCTCCCTGGATGATCATGCCGTCTTCGGTTTCCTGAACCCTGGCGCCCATGGAAGAAAGGCCTTCCGCCATAACTTTAAGACGATTGGATTCCTTTACTTTCAGTTCTGCGGCATCGCGGATGATGGTTTCGCCTTCTGCAAAGCAGGCTGTTAAGGCAAGAATGGGAATCTCATCGATGAGAGTGGGGATCAGTTCGCCTTCGATGCAGGTTCCGTGAAGCCTGCTGGTGCGGACCAGGAGATCTGCCGCCGGTTCGCCAGATCGGGAGTTCTGGTTTATTACGGTGATATCAGCTCCCATATTTTGAAGGACGGTCAGGACACCGCTGCGGGTAGGATTCATTCCCACATTCCGGACCAGGATTTCGGAGTCGGGAACTAACAGGCCTGCAGCCAGAAAGAAAGCGGCAGAGGAAATGTCGCCGGGGACTTCTACCGGGCATGCGTATAATTCTTTGGCGGGCCGGATGATGGCTGTGGTCCCTTCGGTGCGCACATCAGCGCCGAAGTGGGACAGCATCAGCTCGGAATGGTTTCTGGACAGGAAAGGCTCTGTTACGCGCGTTTCTCCTTCTGCGTAAAGGCCGGCCAGAAGAATGGCGGACTTTACCTGGGCTGAAGCCACCGGTGACTGATAGTGGATGCCGTGGAGAGGGCTCCCCTGGATGATGAGAGGGGCGCAGCCGTTGCCGGAAGCGCTTCTGATCCGGGCGCCCATCTGCGTCAGGGGAATCAGGATCCGGTTCATGGGACGCTTCTGGATGGAAGCATCGCCGGTTACGGCAGAATCAAAGTCCTGGGCACAGAGGATGCCGGAAAGGAGCCTTGTGGTGGTGCCGCTGTTTCCGCAGTCCAGGATTTCCTCTGGCTTTTTTAAGCCATGCATGCCGACACCCTTTACCAGTACGCGGCTGCCCTGATTTTCGATTTCCACACCCATTTTCCGGAAACAGGAGATGGTGGAAAGACAGTCGGCGCTCTGGAGAAAGCCTGTAACTTCCGTGGTTCCTCTGGCGATGGCGCCGAACATAATGCTGCGGTGGGAGATGGATTTATCCCCGGGGACCGCAAGCTCCCCCCGGAGACCGGAGATTCTGGAAAATTTCATGGTACTAAACCCTTTCTTTGCCTATGGACGGAGTTCATAATGGTACTGTTCAAGCCGCGCGCGGGCGGTTTCCATGGCTTCTTTTTCGTAGAAGGTAATCCGCAGGGCGCCTTCTCCCTGCTCCCGGTTATTGTTGATTCCGATGTTTTTTATATTAATACCTTTGGCTGCCAGGATTACGGCAATGGTGGAGATGGCGCCCGCCTCATCCACAACATCGACAGAGAAGGAGTAGTCGGGAGCCAGAGGGCCTTTGGCCCGGCTGGTAAAAGAGTTTCGATAGTCCCTGGCGCTTTCAAACATTTCATGAAGAGCCGGATGACTGGCAGAGCGGATATCATCCAGGATTCCGGTAAGGGACTGAATATAGCGCTCTAAAATCTGCGCGATGGGTTTCTGATTGGTGATGCAGATCTGTTCCCACATTTCAGGAGAAGAAGAGGCGATCCGGGTGATGTCTTTAAAACCGCCTGCTGCCACCTGCTTCATGGTGGCGTTTTGGTCATCGGAATCCCGCACCAGATTTACCAGGCTGGAGGCCACAATATGGGGGAGATGGCTGGTGGCTGCCACTACGTTGTCATGCTCCCGGTAATCCAGAAGCATAGGGATGGCGCCGATGGCCTTTGCCACAGCAGTGAGCCTGCGGCACAAAGGATCATCGGAATCTTCCGGACGAAGGGCTGCAGATTTCGGATCAAGACCTCCGGAGGGAGTAATAATATAAAATGCGTTTTCCAGAAGATGATCGGAAGAATTTTCGTATCCCGTTTTTTCTGAGCCGGCCATTGGATGGCCGCCGGCAAAGGATTTTTCCAGCCCCAGGCGAAGAACTTCCTGATGAATGCTGGTTTTGGTGCTTCCTACATCGGTGATAAATGCCCCTTCTTTTAAAAGCGGCTTTATTGCGGCCAGATACTGGGCGTTGTACTCCACCGGGGTACATAAAAAGATTATGTCGCACCGGGAAAGTTCCGGGCCGATGCCATCCAGGATCACATCTACGATCCCGTCTTTTTTTGCCTGCTCCAGGCGGGATCGGGTCCGCATATATGCCATGATCTCAATATTCGGGTCATATCGCTTCAGCCCTCTGGCAATAGAGCCGCCGATCAGGCCAAGACCGATAAAACCGATGATTTTTTCATTCATATTGTGCTTTCCTCCTGCTTTTTGCGTTTTTCAGCTGAGGATTTAACCAAGCTTTCTGCCTGCCAGCTGGGCATACGGCTTCAGATTTTCCATAAGCTGGTCAAACTGTTCAAAAGTTAAAGACTGGGGGCCGTCAGAGAGGGCGCAGGAGGGACAGGGATGCACTTCGATCATCAGCCCGTCTGCACCGGCTGCTGCGGCAGCTTTTGCCAATGGCTCTACGTAGGCCCTGACGCCGGTGGCATGGCTGGGATCTACGATCACCGGAAGGTGGCTTTTTGCACGGATCACCGGAACCGCACTGATATCAAGGGTGTTTCGGGTGGCGGTTTCGTAGGTGCGGATGCCGCGTTCGCACAGGACGATGTTGGGATTGCCTTCTGAGATGATGTATTCGGCTGCATTCAGCCATTCATCTACGGTGGCTGCCAGGCCGCGCTTTAACATAACCGGAAGGCCGGAACGGCCAACTTCTTTTAACAGTTCGAAATTCTGCATGTTCCGGGCACCGATCTGCAGCATGTCCACGTATTTTGCCGCCATGGACAGGGCACGCAGACTGGTTACTTCGCAAATGGTGGCAAGGCCTGTGGTGCGGCCAGCTTCCTCCATGTAGCGAAGGCCTTCTTCTTCCAGTCCCTGGAAGGAATAGGGGGAGGTCCTGGGTTTAAATGCGCCGCCGCGAAGAAGCGTTGCACCGGCTTTTTTCACAGCTTCGGCACATTCCATAAGCTGGTCATGGCTTTCGATGGCGCAGGGGCCGGCCATGACGGTAAAGGTGCCTGGGCCGATAGAAGTATTTTTTACGGGAATAACAGAATCTTCCGGATGGAATTTTTTATTTACCAGCTTGTAGGATTCGGTAACCTGAACAATCTTATCCACGCCTTCGGAGATTTCCAGATTCGTTCCCCGCAGTTTGCTTTTATCTCCAACTACGCCTACGATGGTAACCTCATCGCCTTTGGAAAGATGAACCTGGAGTCCTTTTGACTTTACAATATCCGTTACCCGTTCAATGGCCTGGGCTGAGGCATTGGGTTTCATAATGATAATCATAATGCATTCCTCGTCTTTCTGAAGTGTAAGTAAGTGAAATCTGCATCCAATTCTAAAGTAGATGGAAGAGAAAGTCAATGCTTTTGCACGTTAAAATTTAAAAGTTTAAAGTGAGCATGCAAAAATGCTTCGAATCGGACCAAAGCCGCTGTTATACGGCATTTTGCTGGATTCTTTCTGGGAAAATCCAGATACATCCGGGGAAGTGTCTGGAAACTATAGGGGTTCTTTCGAAATAATTTGTTAAATTCATGCAATTTTACTTGTAAAATTTCGCTTTTTTTAGTACAATAGCCTCATGGACTAAATATGATGTTACAGGAGGAATGTATATGAACGTTTATGGAACCAGTCAAATCCGCAACGTTGTTCTTCTGGGCCATGGCGGCGCAGGCAAGACGACCGTTGCGGAAGCTATGGCGTTAGTTGCCGGAGTTACGAAAAGAATGGGAAAGGTAACGGACGGGAATACCATCAGCGATTACGATAAGGAAGAAATCAAAAGACAGTTTTCCATTTCCACTTCCCTGATTCCGCTGGAGTATGAGGGGGACAACGGACCGATCAAGATCAATCTCCTGGACACTCCCGGATTTTTCGATTTTGTGGGAGAGGTTGAGGAAGCTGTCAGCGTAGCAGATGCAGCTATTATCGTTGTAAACTGCAAGGCCGGCATCGAAGTTGGAACAGAGAAGGCATGGGAACTCTGCGAAAAACTGAAGCTGCCCCGTATGATCTTCGTTACCAATATGGATGATGACCATGCCAGCTACCGTGAACTGGTACTTAAGCTGGAGACCCGTTTCGGCCGTAAAATCGCGCCGTTCCAGCTGCCCATTCGTGAGAATGAGAAATTTGTTGGTTTTGTAAACGTTATAAAAATGGGAGGCCGCCGCTTTACGAATTTAAGTGATTATGAAGAGTGCCCCATTCCGGAATATGTACAGAAGAATCTGGGAATTGCCAGAGAAGCATTGATGGAGGCTGTGGCGGAGACCAGCGAGGAATATATGGAGCGCTACTTCTCCGGCGATGAATTTACGGTGGAGGAGATTCAGCAGGCGCTGCGCAGCCACGTAATCGATGGAAGCATTGTTCCGGTTATGATGGGATCTGGTATAAACTGCCAGGGATTCAAGGTTCTGATGCAGGTAATCGACCGTTACTTCCCTTCACCGGACAAGTTTGAGTGCGTAGGCGTGGATGTATCCACCGGCGAGCGTTTTACTGCCAAATACAATGATGATGTGTCTCTGTCGGCAAGAGTGTTTAAGACCATTGCGGATCCTTTCATCGGAAAATATTCCCTGATGAAGATCTGTACCGGAACCTTAAAGCCGGATTCCGTTATCTATAATGTAAATAAAGAAGCAGAAGAGAAGGTAGGAAAGGTTTATCTGTTAAGAGGCAGAGAGCAGATCGAAGTTCCGGAGTTAAAGGCCGGTGATATCGGTGCTGTGGCAAAGCTTTCGGTAACCCAGACCGGCGATACCATTGCTCTGCGCAGTGCGCCTATTGTTTACCATAAACCGGTAATTTCCAAACCGTATACTTACATGGCTTACAAAGCAGTAAATAAGGGCGATGACGATAAGGTTTCATCTGCTCTGTCAAAGCTGATGGAAGAGGATCTCACCTTAAAGACGGTAAATGATGCAGAGAACCGTCAGTCCTTGCTTTACGGTATCGGCGACCAGCAGCTGGATGTGGTAGTAAGCAAGCTTTTAAACCGCTATAAAGTGGAGATTGCTCTGGACAAGCCGAAATTTGCTTTCCGTGAGACAATTAAGAAAAAAGTAAAAGTACAGGGCAAACATAAAAAGCAGTCCGGCGGACATGGCCAGTACGGCGATGTTATTATGGAGTTTGAGCCCTCCGGCGATCTGGAAACACCTTACGTATTCGAAGAGAAGGTATTTGGCGGTTCCGTTCCCAAGAATTACTTCCCGGCAGTGGAAAAGGGACTCCAGGAAGCAGTTCAGAAAGGCCCTCTGGCCGGCTATCCGGTTGTAGGCGTGAAGGCTACCCTTCTGGATGGTTCCTATCATCCGGTGGATTCGTCTGAAATGGCCTTTAAGATGGCTACCCACCTTGCCTTTAAGAAAGGCTTTATGGAAGCCGGCCCCGTGCTTTTGGAGCCAATTGCTTCCTTAAAGGTTACCGTTCCGGATAAGTACACCGGCGATGTTATGGGCGATTTGAACCGGAGAAGAGGCCGGGTTCTGGGCATGAATTCCGATCATCACGGCAAGCAGATCATTGAGGCAGATGTGCCCATGTCTGAACTGTACGGATATAATACGGATCTGCGGTCCATGACCGGAGGCATCGGTATTTATGAATACGAGTTTGCAAGATATGAGCAGGCTCCCGGCGATGTGCAGAAGAAGGAAGTAGAGGCCAGAGCTGCCAAAGATGATGATTAATGATTGAATATTAATGAAGCAGGCTTTTGTAAATGACGGATATTTACAAAAGCCTGCTTTTTGTGTAAAATACTTCTGACTGGTTGAAACGAAAATACGGAAGGAGGACTTATCTTTGAATGAGTTTCAGCAGAGTGCGCAGTTCAGGGTTGATCTTCGCCCGGACCGGCGGCATTTTTCCCGGATCGGGGCAGGATTTCTCATTTACAATTTACTGGCGACAGGTTTTTTGATGACGGCGCTGACGCTGGTGCGCATGAGCGGATGGAATTATCTGCCGTATGCTATGGAGGTGAACCGGGTGCTCAGCTTTGCCTGCATGTATTTGCTGGCTTTTCCCATTACGGTCTGGTATTTTCGGATGATTCCCAAATTCGGCAGCGTCCGGAATGAAAAATGGGAATTTTCTGCCTGGGTGGTGGTATTCCTGATCGGGACAGCGCTGGCTTATCTGGGGAATATTGTGG
>PPYE01321166.1_pt1 | contig 17384 bp, 12 predicted proteins | sample 1559881 | NCBI WGS metagenome assembly PPYE01 (sample SAMN08240022, study PRJNA423297) | Human gut metagenome, whole genome shotgun sequencing project. | reverse complement strand
TTGTAAAGCAGTGTCAGATTTGTCGTAAATGTCGTAAATTTGTGGTCAAAAAATGATGAGAAATGGAGAGTGCTAATAATATGAACGCAGGCAGCGAAGCAACTGCGTTCATGAGCAAGTAGCGAAGCGGATTGCGAATGTCCACTGTTATGACGTATACGAATGTAAATGGATATCTGATTCCAAATCTCACCTATAAATCCGGTGAGCAGATGGAGCAACTTGGAAAGTATGGTTTTCTTCGCAGAGATTATCTGAAAAATCATCGAAATTCAACCTATCAGGTGATGCTTTTACAGGATACAATTGGAGAACACCTTCTGGAAGTAGACAAGGCAGCCAGAGAACGGGAAGAAGTGATCCTGAAACAGTTGGAAGAAAAAGATCCATTGTCGGATGAGGAGAAAGACCAGATGGCATGGATAAAGACTTTCTGGTATTGGATGTCAAAACACCAGAGATTCATACAATGAAGTGTACAGCAATTGCTTCCGGATGCAGAGGAAGAATTGAGGTTAAGCGTTGCAGGCCCTCTTCCTATACTCAGAAGGTGTCATTCCGAATTGTTTTTTGAATGCGGTATGAAAATGGCTCTGACTTGAGAAGCAGAGGAATTCACTGATTGTACTGATGGACTTATCCGTATATTGCAGAAGTTCTCTTCCTTCTTCCAGTTTACAGCGAAGGATAAATGCACTGATGGAAAAACCAAGCGTTTCCTTAAAATAAGCAGAAAAGTAGGATTTACTGAATCCAACATAATCAGCAACATCTCCAACGGTGAGATGCTGATTCACATTCTGCTGAATATAACGAATTGCTTTTTGCATGCGCTCGTCTGTAGAGACGGGCGTTTTTGATTGAGCAACTTTCTCTGCAAAAGTATAACTGACTTTACTAAGAAGGTCGGTTAAACGAGCAGCACTTGTCAGTCGTTCAGAAGACTGGATGAAATAATCGGAGAGCTGATAAGCAGTGTCATAATCCAGTCCGCCTTCAATTGCAGCACGGGTACATAAGGTCGTTGTGATGATAATATTATTTTTTAACTGGCGCAGAGCAGTAGAGCCAGTGACACCGATATGAAAGTTGCTTTCGCTATACATAAATTCCTTAAATCCGTCGCAGTTACCCGTGCGGACAAGTTTCAAAAGCTGTTCTTCAAGAATATATGTCTGGTTGTGTTGCTCATTTTCCTTTTTCTGATAAGTTTCTTCCAGAAGAAGAGAGGCATCGGTTGTAACATCATTTTCAGAAAATGTCTGCCCAACAGAAGTAAGCTGGTCGAGTGAAATGGTTTCTTCGTGCAGACAATAATTTAAAAAGATACATTTTTTCAACAGAGAAGGCAAGGATAGACATGGAATCTGGCGGAGAAACAAATTGAAGTCAGAGCGACTGTCGTTTGATACCATGTAGTCTTTGTATAAATGCTGCAGATCAGAATCAGAATAAGGCACAGTTGTGACTGGACCAAAAACAATGTAACCGTTTTTCCAGTGATTTAATCTAAGAGAGCAAAAAATAATACCATATTCGGTCGTGCAGTAAGTAATACGGTCTGAACCGGAAAAAAGTTCCTGAAGATATTGGAATGGTGGATAAGTCAGTTCATTCTGTTCCGGCATGCAGAAAATACATTTTTCATCCGAAAAAAGATACATCGGAATATTTGAGTCCAGGTAGTAAGCTTCAATAAAATGAATCAGGGAATAAGTTCTTTCCATAAGTTTCTGCCTCTGTTCTATGTGTAATAATAATTTGTATGTTACATTCTATCTATCAGCGTAATCGAAAATATTTCCCAAGTCAATAGAAAAAAGCATAATAAAAGTATAAATATATAAATAAAAGTTTAAAAATGAAATAAAACAACGCGTAATCCCGTTATGATATAGCCATGATGAAAACCCGATAACAATGTAACTAGCAATACATCATAATAAGGAGGAAACGACAGTATGGAAAGAGAGAAGATTCAGAATTTGATCTCTCAGATGACACTGGAAGAGAAAGCCGGAATGTGCTCTGGTGCAGATTTCTGGAAACTTAAGTGCGTTGAGCGACTTGGGATTCCGCAGGTTATGGTAACAGATGGACCGCATGGAGTCAGAAAGCAGGCAGAGGCAGCAGATCATCTTGGGATCAATGAGAGTGAAAAAGCAATTTGCTTTCCGGCCGGATGTGCAACAGCATCTAGTTTCGACCGTGACTTGATCCGCAGACAGGGAGAGCTGCTCGGACAGGAATGTCAGGCAATGAATGTAAGCACAATTCTTGGACCGGCTATGAACATTAAGCGTTCACCGCTTTGTGGAAGAAACTTTGAATACTATTCAGAGGATCCGTATGTATCTACAGAGATAGCAGCGGCACTGATTGAAGGTGTTCAGAGCAAGAATGTAGGAACCAGTGTAAAGCATTTTGTGGCAAAAGAATGGGGATTTGACGGATATGTTGTTTCTGACTGGGGTGCAGTCAATGATAGGATTTCATCTCTTGCAGCGGGGCTTGACCTGGAGATGCCGCCTGGAGATTATGAAAATGACCGACTGATCGTAAAGGCAGTTCAGGAAGGAAAACTTGATGAGAGCGTAGTCGATCAGGCTTGTGAAAGAATTCTTAATATTATTTTCCGTTACACAGAGAATCGTGATGAGAAAGCTGTATTCGATTATGAAAAAGATCATAAAGCAGCGGCTGAAATCGAAGCGGAGTGTATGGTATTATTAAAGAATGAAAATGACATTCTTCCGTTAACTTCTGATAAGAAGATTGCATTTATTGGAAAATATGCAAAGACACCGAGATATCAGGGCGGCGGAAGCTCTCACATCAACAGCTGGAAAGTAGAGTCAGCACTGGAAGCGGCAAAGGAGATTCCGGAGCTTGCAAATGTGACTTTTGCAGAAGGATATCAGGATGAGAAAGATGAAGTTATCGAAGAGCTTCAGATGAAAGCTGTAAAGGTAGCGGCAGAAGCTGATGTGGCAGTTCTTTTCCTTGGACTTCCGGATAACTTCGAATCTGAAGGATATGACAGAAAGCATATGAATCTTCCAAATTGCCAGAATGAACTAGTAGAAAAAGTCCTTGAAGTACAGAAACATGTAGTAGTAGTTCTTCATAATGGTTCCGCAGTCATTATGCCTTGGAAAGATCAGGTGGAAGGTATCTTAGAAGCTTATCTTGGAGGAGAGGCTGTAGGAAAAGCGGTCGCGGAAGTGCTTGCAGGAATCAAGAATCCTAGCGGACGTCTGGCAGAGACATTTCCACTTCGTCTGGAAGATACACCTTGCTATCTGACTTACGGAAAAGGATTTGACAATGCAGATTACAGAGAAGGTGTGTTTGTAGGATATCGCTACTATACATCTAGAAAGATGGAAACAGCGTTCCCGTTCGGACATGGACTTTCTTATACAACATTTGCGTACAGTGATCTTCAGCTTGATAAGAAAGAAATGACTGACAAAGAGAGCGTACAGGTAAGTGTGAAAGTAAAGAATACCGGAAATCGTGCGGGTAAAACGGTTGTTCAGCTTTATGTAGAAGCACCGGAAACAGAAGTTATCCGTCCGGTCAGAGAACTGAGAGGATTTGAAAAGATTTTCTTAGAAGCCGGAGAAGAAAAGACCGTTACATTTATACTGGGCGAGAGAGCATTTGCTTACTGGAATACATTGATCCATGACTGGTATGCAGAGGAAGGCACTTATAAAGTCATGATCGGCGAAAATGCAGATCAGATGTGTGTAGGGGAAGAAATCACAGTACATCCTACAAAAGAACTTCCAAAAACATATTCCTTAAATACTTGTCTTGGTGAGCTGATGCGTGATCCGAAAGCACAAGCTGTGATGGCACCATTTATGCAGGGAATGGCACAAAATGATGCAGCAACGGATATGGCAGAAGCGAATGCAAACGACCAGTCAGGGGTTGTGAATCAGGAAATGATGGCAGCCATGATGGAAGGAATGCCACTTCGTCAGCTACTAAGCTTCGTTCCGGGAATTAAAAGAGAAATGCTCGAACAGATTGTAGATGCGTTAAATCAATTATAGGATGAGATTGTAATAAAGAGTTGTTATTCGCAGTAAGCTGAGAATAACGGGATAAGGAAAAAATAAGAGAGGGACAAAAAATGGCTAAAACAAAAAAAGAACTTGGTCTGGACTCAATGGGAGTTCAGAAATCAATGAGAATGACAGATTATCTCGGTGATGGTCTTGGACAGATGCCATTGAACATTATGTCTGGTCTGGTGGGACAGCTGACTTACTTCTATACAGAGAAGGTTGGATTGGCAGCAGGAATGGTTGCGACAATGCTTCTGGTTGCAAAGATTATCGATGCATTTTCAGATCTTCTTATGGGTAAGATCATGGACGCCGGAAAATCAACAAAAGGAAAATGTCGTCCTTGGTTCATTAGAATGGCGATTCCGGCATTTGTAATGATCGTGTTACTGTTTACAGTGCCAAAGAATGCAGGCAGCGGAATACAGGCAGCATACGTATTGATCACAAATATATTGATCACAGCAGTTGTTTACACAGCAGTTGCAATTCCTTACGGAGCATTGATGGCTATGCGTACAGAGAGCTCTGAAGAGCGTGGTAAGATGGGTATCTTCCGTGCAGCATTCGGATATATTGCAGGAATGATCATTGCGATCCTTTTGATTCCGATCACAAATATGCTTGGCGGAACACAGAGTGCATGGATTAAAGTTGCTGTAATCTTTGGATTGATTTCAGTACTTTCTTTATTGTTACTTTACAAGGTTTCAAAGGAAAATGTGCAGATTGTAGAAAAAAGTGAAGATGAGGATGTGCAATTTGCAGAAGGCCTTAAGATTCTTTTCAAGAACAAATACTGGGTGATCATGCTCATACTTCAGTTTTTAATGAATATTTCTTACGGACTTAGCACATCCGGTGGTACATATTATGCAAAATATATTCTCGGAAATGATAACATCATAGCACTTCTTGGAGCAGTCGGACTGATCCCTACATTCCTTGGATTTATCCTGACAGGACCGATGACATCCAAATTAGGTATGACAAAAACTTGTATGGTTTCCTGTGTTATGGGAGCTGTAGCTTGTTTAGTCAGAGTATTTACTCCATATAGCCTTGCAACATGTATTGCAGGTGGTGTTGTTACAACATTTGCCAATATACCTCTGATGTGCCTGTTTGGAGCAATGGTTAATAACTGTGTTGAGTATAATGATTACAAGTTTGGAAAACGTATTGTAGGTATGACAAACAGTGCAAACTCATTCGGAAGTAAGATCGGATCCGGTATCGGAGCATCCCTGATCGGATGGCTTCTCGCAGCAGCAGGTTATAAAGCAGCACTTGAGGTTCAGCCGGCATCGGTAGATACAGCAATCTTTGTATTTGGTATCTACATTCCGCTTGCACTTTTCGTAATCATGTTTATCCTCTTAAAGAAGTATGATCTTGAGAAGAGATATCCTGAGATTGTAGCAGAATTGCAGAAGAGAAAAGAAACAGAATAGAAATGATAGAATAAAATGAAGGGACGGAACTGCCAATGAGGTTCTGTCCTTTTGTGGATTTACTGAAAATGGAGGAAATAGAATGAGATTATATGATTTTAGAACAGAATACAGAGAAAATCCAATCGGACTTACAGAGAAAGCACCACGATTCTCTTGGAAAATAGAGTCACAGGAGAAGGATACTTTACAGACTGCATATGAAATAAAGGTGACTGATGAAAAAGGTAACATTGTCTGGAATAGTGGGAAGAAAGCATCAGACCAGTCAGTTTTGATTTCTTATGAAGGAGAAACACTGGCAGATGAAATGCTCTACAAAGTAGAGGTGTCTGTGGCAGATAACCATGGAAATGTAGAATCCATCGGAGGAACATTTGAGACAGGAATTTTTGACAATGCAGAGTTTATCGCAAAGATGATCACAAGTGATTTCCCAGAAGAAGAGACAGCATGCCCGGTATTTGGAAAAACATTTGCAATTGATAAAAAGGTAAAGAAAGCCCGTCTGTATGCAACTGCACATGGTGTATATGAGGTGACATTGAATGGACAGACAGTAGGTGATTACCGCATGGCGCCGGGATGGACAAGCTATCACAACAGACTGCAGTATCAGATTTATGATGTGACAGAGCAGCTTGTAGAAGAAAATAAAATCGCAATTACAGTCGGAAACGGATGGTATAAAGGAATCCTCGGTTTCTATTGCCAGCCGAATCAGTATGGTACACAGGCAGGAGCATTTGCAGAGCTTCATGTGGAATATGAAGATGGAAGCAAAGAGGTAATCGCTACAGATGAAACATGGGCTGTAAAAACAGGAGAGATTCGTTACAGTGAAATTTACATGGGTGAGACAATTGACACAGATGCACCGGAGATAAAAGAGGGAAAAGTCGTTGTCAAAGAGTTTGATAAGGCTGTTCTGACCACACAGGAGAATGAACCTGTTCGTATCACAGAGAAAATTGTGGGTAAAGAGTTGATTGTGACACCAAAAGGTGAAAAACTTGTTGATTTTGGACAGATTGTTACAGGTGTTGTAGAAGTGCATGCGAAAGGCGAGAAAGGACAGAAAATTGTGATTCGCCACGCAGAGGTTCTGGACAAGGATGGTAACTTCTATCCGGAGACACTTCGCCAGGCAAAATCAATCGACACATTTATCTGCAACGGAGAAGAGCAGATCTTCCGTCCACATTTTACATTCCATGGATTCCGTTATATCAGCGTAGAAGGAATGGAAGAATTTACAGCAGATCAGTTTTTCGCCTGTGTGACACATTCTGATATAGAAAAGACAGGTGATTTCCACTGTTCTAACAAAAAAGTAAATCAGCTGCAAAGTAATATTACATGGAGCCAGAGAGACAATTTCCTTGATATCCCGACAGATTGTCCGCAGAGAGACGAGCGTCTTGGATGGACCGGAGATGCGCAGGTATTCTCCTGGACAGCGGCATTTAACAGAAATACAGCATTATTTTACAAAAAATGGATGCGTGATGTGGCAGCAGAGTCTTCCCTTGAAAAGGGTGTTCCGCATGTAGTGCCTGATATTCTGGATTCCTACAGTTCTTCTGCATGGAGTGATGTAGCAGTTATCGTTCCATGGGTGGTTTATCAGATTTACGGAGACAAAGGTATTCTGGAAGAAAACTGGAAATGTATGCATGAATGGGTAGATTATATCAAGAATAACTGTGGAGAGAACGGTCTCTGGCAGAGTGGATTCCAGTATGGAGACTGGCTTGCACTGGATAAAGAAGAGAGCGCAGACAGAACCGGTGCGACAGATAAATATATGATCGCAAATGCGTACTATCTGTATGTAACAGAGCTTGTCAAGAAAACGGCAGAGGTGCTGGGAAAAGACGAAGAAGCGAAAAAGTATGCGGAGCTTTACGAAACAACTTTGGATGCATTTCGACGAGAATATTATACAGAGACAGGACGTATTGTAAGTGAAACACAGACAGGTGCTATCATTTCCCTATACTTTAATCTTGCAAGAGAAAAAGACAGAAAACGTATCTTGAATACTCTGCTTACAAATATTGCAAATCACAAAAATCATTTAGCTACAGGATTCGTTGGAACACCATATATCTGCCATACACTTTCTGAAAATGGAGCTCATGAAATGGCTGCAACTCTCTTCATGAAAGAAGATTATCCGTCATGGCTCTATGCAGTAAACATGGGAGCAACAACAATCTGGGAGCGTTGGAATTCAATCAAACCAGACGGAACATTTGATGAATCAGGAATGAATTCTCTGAACCATTATGCGTATGGTTCTGTAGGAGACTGGATGTATCGTAAAGTTGCCGGATTATCTCAGTTAGAGCCAGGATATAAGAAATTCCAGGTAAAACCAATGTTTGTAAAAGGCATTGAAGAGTGGGGCACAGAGTTTGATTCTGTTTACGGAAAAATCGTGGCTAATACATCCTGTAAGGCTGGAAAGATCCATGTGCATGTAGAAGTTCCGGCCAACACAACAGCTGTGATTGTTCTTCCAGAAAAAGAGGAAGTACACGAAGTTGGTTCAGGTGTATATGATTATGAATATGATACAGAAACAAGTCTTGCGGTAGAGAGATTCAGTATGGACAGCACACTTGGCGAAATCGTTGCGGAACCACTTGCTGTAGAAATGTTTAATCAGATGGTACCGGGAATGCTGGAAGGACCTATGATTCAGTTCGCATATGGAATGACACTGGCGGAACTGTTGGGAGCTGCACCACAGGCAAAACCGATGTATGAAGCAGTTGTTAATGCTTTGAATCAGAAGGAACAAGAAAAAGGGAATGATTAAGTATGAAGAGTAATGAAATTAATATAAGAGATCCCTATATTTTGCCATATGATGGAAAATACTACCTTTACGGAACGAGAAGTGAAACTGCATTTGTAGGACAGGCCTATGGTTTCGATGTATATGTAAGTGATGATCTGAAAAACTGGGAAGGACCTTTTGAGGTCTTTCCCAGACCGGATGGATTCTGGAGTGAGAAGAGCTATTGGGCTCCGGAAGTGTATTATTATCAGGAAAAATTTTATATGTTTGCGACATTTGCAGATAAGAAAAAAGGGCTTGGAACAGCAGTACTTGTAGCTGAAAATCCAAAAGGGCCCTTCACACTCTGGTCAGATGGTTATGTGACACCAAAGAACTGGAGATGTCTGGATGGAACGTTATATATTGCAAAAAATGGAACACCATACATGATTTTCTGTCATGAATGGAGAGAAATTCATGATGGAACAATGTGTGCAATCGAGTTGAGTAAAGATTTAAAAGAAAGCGTAGGCAAGCCGGTTGTTTTATTTTCAGCATCCGAAGCAAAGCCATTTGTAAAGAGATATTTCTTCCGAAATTATGTTACAGATGGACCATTTTTGATTCGAACAGAGGATGAAAAATTACATATGCTCTGGCCAACGAATGCAAAGACAGGATATGTAGAAGCTATGGCATATTCAGATAATAATGAAATTAACGGAAACTGGAAAATTGACAGTCAGCCATTATACGATCACGATGGTGGACATGGAATGATTTTCAAAAGCTTTTCAGATCAATATTATCTGGTTTTACATTATCCGAATAAATTCGGAAAAGAACATCCATCTTTCATGCCACTGAAGTATGAAGATGGGAAGTTTCAGTTGGATAAGAATACAATCCAATAACATTACGGTATACAAATGGAAAACATTATCTGCTTATCAGCGGTATGACCGGTTATGCGCCAAATCCTTCTGAAGTTGCGATTGCGGATGACTGGCAGGAGCAATATAAGAGTAATATAGGAGCGAAGAATCATGATAAGAATTAAAAATATAACATGTGAACACTGCACAGCACCTCTTGCTGTTGCAGTTCAGAATCCCCGTTTTTCCTGGGTTCTGGAATCTGACAGAAATCAAACATATCAGAACGCGTATCGGATTGTTGTGTTGGATCCCAAAGAGGAATGCGTTTGGGACAGTGGACGAAGTGAGAGTGCGCAATCAACGGATGTCTCTTATGAAGGAGAACTGCTTCTCTCTGACAGCAGGTACAGGTATCAGATCACTGTCTGGGATGATCAGGAAGTCAAATATGTAAGTGAGTGGATGTATTTCGAAACGGCTTTCTTTGTAATGGAGGATTGGAAGGCAAACTGGATTGAACCCGACCCGCTTCCACAGCTTCCCCAAAATCCATTGGAATGTGCTTCCAGAAAATGGATGGATATTGTGAATTCCATGATGCGGGGAGAACCGGTGCAAATGATTTCAGATGAAGAGAACCTGAAATCCCAGGGGCTGGAACCATACGATCCACCGGTACGTCTGAGAAGGCAGTTTCAGTTGAAAGGACAGGTGAAATCTGCCCGTCTTTATGTGACGGCACATGGCATTTATGAAGCGAAGATTAATAGAAGAAATGTGACAGATACGGTATTGAATCCTGGCTTTACGACTTATGACAAACGAATCAAATATCAGGTATACCCGGTGGGGCATTTACTGCATGTGGGCCAAAATGCCATTGCAGTTACCATATCTGACGGGTGGTATAAAGGAAAGATCGCTCTCGGAAGAGGCTGTGAATATGGCGAAGTACCGGGGCTTTTGCTTCAGATCGAGGTGAAATATGAAGATGGGACGGCAGAGACCATCTGCTCCGATGGAACATGGCAGTATTCTTTTGACGGGCCGATCCGTATGGCCGATTTATTCCTTGGCCAGACAGTAGACGGGCGTTTGGAGGATGGAGAACCGTCGGATTCTTCCTATTGCGCAGAAAACTGGAAACCGGTTCAAGTAAAGGAAAAACCGGGCGATGGAAACGAAGCTGACAGAGAATTTAATGGTGTGCTGGAAGCACAGACAGCACCACCGGCGAAAGTGTTTGAAGAGATTCCGGCACAGAAAGTATGGAATGCACCCAACGGAGATACTCTTGTGGATTTCGGACAAAATATGGCCGGTACGATTCGTGTGATTGTCCGGGGAGAAGAAGGAGAGCAGGTTACATTTGAACACGGAGAAGTTCTGGATCGGGACGGAAACTTTACTTATGTATTTGAAAAGGATGATACTAGGGCACAGAGAGATTGCTATATCTGCAGGGGTACCGGAGACGAGATATTTGCGCCACAGTTCACCTACCACGGTTTCCGCTATGTGCGAGTAAAAGGAGGAAATCACTGGACAAAAGAACAGTTTACTGCATTGGCAATCAGTGCGGTTAATGAAGTGACAGGAAGCTTCCGATGTTCCGATAAACAGTTGAATCAGCTTCAGCACAACATATACTGGAGTCAGCGATCCAACAATATTACGATCCCTACGGATTGTCCCACGAGAGAAAAAGCCGGATGGACCGGGGATGTTGTTGTATATGGACCGACGGCTTTATATAATCAGGATATGACCGCTTTTTATGAAGACTGGCTGAGAAGTATTCGCGTGGAACAGACAGAGAACGGTCACGTGCTGAATACTGTACCATTAATCAAGAATTATATTCAGCAGACAACGGCAGGGTCTATTGGGTGGGGAGATGTTATTTTGACACTTCCTATGCAGTTATATACTCTGCGCGGTGATATTCAGGCACTGAAAGAGAATTACAATGCAATGGAGAAATGGATGCGTGCCATACGTGCAAGTGCATATGAATTACCTACTGCAAATCCAATGGGTGGTATGTCACAGGAAGAGTTTGATGCTATGTCAGAGCGTCGACAGGATAATCAGCACTATCTGATCAACACCGGATTCCATTTTGGAGACTGGTTAGTGCCCAGCGTCAAAGATGCCAATGGATTTTCAGACGGACCGGCGTCTAGTTTCCTGACAATGAATTATGTAGATACAGCAATTCTTGCAGATGATGCAGATTTGTTTGCACAGATTTCTGATTTGCTCGGATATACAGAAAAAGCGGAGGAATATCGTAAATTTGCACAAAGAGTCCGTGATGCATTCTATGAGGAATACGTGGATGAAAATGGCAGGCTGAGCCAGGAGATGCAGGGCAATTACATTCTTGCGTTAAAATACCATATGATACCGAAAGATAAGGAATCAGCACTTGCAAAGCGTCTGGACGATCTGATTCATCAAAACGGTGACTGTCTGGATACAGGATTTATGACGGTTGCCCATATCCTGGATGTCCTGTGCGATTATGGATATGAAGAAACCGCATGGAAAATTCTGTGGCAGAAGAAGTGCCCGTCCTGGCTGTATGAGATTGAACGCGGTGCAACAACGATGTGGGAAAACTGGGATGCAATCCGTGAAGATGGATCGATCTGCGAGTGTTCCTTCAATCATTATGCATTTGGATGCGTAGGAGATTTCATATACAGAAGGATTCTGGGAATTCAGAATGACGGAATCGGGTATGACAAAATCCGCATTGCACCGGGCTACAACTGTGGTCTTAATTGGGCAGAGGGAAGTTATGAGAGTGTTCATGGTGTTATCAGGATAAGATGGGAGAAAAAAGGTTCTGAAACCTTCGTAGAATGTGAAATCCCAGCCAATACGAGGGCGATTCTTGTTCTTCCGGATGGGACAGAGAAAGAGATCGGAAACGGAAAAATCTGCGAGGTGTATTAGACGATGGCTTTTTCAGAAACATACTCATTTATAGTACTGCAAAGATACTTGGCACAGCAGAGCCATTGAGCAAGAAGCTCCCACTTCAAAATCAGGGATTTAAGAGGTGGGAGCATGTCACTTCAGATAAAAATTTTTCTACCTCAACCGGAATTCGTTCATCTCTCCAGGCAAGGAGAATTTCTGTCGAGAGATTCGTATCCTTAATAGAATAAGCATAAAGACAGGGGTTGAGTTCTCTCATGGAAGAAGGGAGGATGGCAACCCCTAAACCATGTTCGGCCAAAGTCATGGCGGTTCTGGCATCTTCACATTCGCAGTATATGTCACAAGTTAATCCGTTATCTTCAAAAGCAGATATAACATATTTGCGATAGCGATGAGAAAGTATCAAGGATTTTTGTGATAGTTCTTTTAATGAAATGTTTGTATATCCAATATCAAAAAATCCAGGGATTGCCATTGCTACTAAATTCTCCTGTAATAAAACGCTGGTGTTGCATTCATTTAATACAATCGGTGTTCTAAGTGTTGTAATATCTACCAGGCCATTTTCTAATTCATTTTTTAAAGCAAATGTAGAACCTTCATGTATATCAAAGTGAATATCAGGATATTTTGAAGCAAATCGAACTAAGTAATCAGACATAATGGAAACACTGGAAGGTGTCAGACCAATATGGAGAGTAGCAGACTGGCTTGCCTTAATTACTTCACGTTTGGTGATATCCGTCATAGTAAGCAGACTGGTGGCCCTGGCATAGAGCACTTTACCGGCTTCGGTCAGAGTAATTCTTTTTGTACCTCTGATAAAAAGCTGTACTTGTAATTCTTCTTCCAGCATTTTCATCTGATAGCTTAATGGTGGTTGTGTCATGTGCAGAGCTCTGGCGGCAGCACTGACATTTCCCTCGTCTACAATTGCACGAAAGTATTCCAATTGTTTGATCTCCATATAATTTTCTCCTATTGAAAAAAGATATATAAATATTATTATATTATTATACAAAAACAATATTATTTATATATTTTAATTCGTGTTATACTTGGAGTCAAGGAAAGAAAGCAAAAAAGGAATGAAAGTATGAAACGAATTGATTTTGAACACGGAACAATTACAGGAAATATTTTAGGTGCGGCATTACCGATGCTGGTGGCACAGATATTGAGTCTTTTGTATAATATCGTGGATCGAATTTATATTTCCAGAATTCCGGAAGTCGGAACAACAGCACTTGGAGCGGTGGGCTTATGTTTTCCAATTATTGTGATTATCACAGCATTCAGTAACTTGTTCGGAAGCGGCGGTGCCCCTTTATTTTCCATTAATAGAGGAAAAGGAAATACAAAAAAAGCTGAAACAATTATGAATACATCATTTTCAATGATGTGCATTTGTGGAGTGGTATTAATGGTAATCGGCATGTTGTTTGCAAGTCCGATACTGGTATTATTTGGTGCATCAGAGGAAGGGTTATCTTATGCGTATCCATATATGATGATTTATCTGATAGGAACAGTGCCATCCATGATTGCAACAGGAATGAATCCATTTATTAATGCACAAGGTTATGCTACATCAGGCATGCTGTCTGTAACAATTGGAGCAGTTGCCAATTTAATTTTGGACCCATTATTTATATTTGGATTGCATTTAGGAATAGAAGGAGCTGCAATTGCAACGATTATTTCACAGACTTTATCAGCAGCATATGTATTTTATTTTTTAAGAAAGAAATCGGAGCTAAAAGTTCGAATGCTCTCCAAGGCAGAATGGAAAGTATGTGGAGCAGATGCAAAAAATATCGTGAGTTATGGAGCACAGCGTCCAAAACGTGTTAGAAAAGCAATTAGAGTGATGACTTGCATGATTCTTATTTATACGGCAATCATGTGGAGTGTGATTATTTTTGCACCAGAATTTTTAATCGGAATTTTCAGTTCGGATAAAGAATTACTGGTAGATGCAGTAGAAGCATTGAAGTTGTATTTTGCAGCATTTATATTTATGGATCTGCAATATATTGGACAGACGGTATTTAAATCATTAAATAAAAAGAAACAGGCAATCTTCTTTTCGTTACTTAGAAAAGTATTTATAGTTGTGCCATTAACATATTTGTTTCCATATATATTTCATATGGGAACAAGAGGTGTGTTTTTAGCAGAACCGATATCAAATGTAATTGGAGGAAGTTTGTGTTTTATTACAATGCTGGCAATTGTGATGCCGGAGTTAAAGAGAATGAAGGAGGCAAATTATGAGTGAGTTAGATGTGATTCAAGATTTTTATGAGAAGGATCGGAAAGAAAAAATTGACAAATATCGTATTTTAAATGAAGCGGTTGTAAAGGGACAAATCCTTTTTACAGGATCATCATTGATGGAACAATTTCCGATAAATGAATTGTTAATGACTGAGAAAATGGATTGTATTATTTACAACCGCGGAGTTGGCGGGTTTACAACAGATGATATGTTAGAAAACATGGATGTTCAGGTGTTTGATACAGAGCCGTCTAAGATTTTTATTAATATTGGAACAAATGATATTAGTAATCCGTCGATTTCTTTTGAGGAAGCACTTACACATACCATAACAAATTATGAGAAGATTCTGGTGCAAATTAAAGAAAAATTGCCGGAAACACAGGTGTATATGATGGCATATTATCCTGTTAAAGAGGATGCTCCGTTGCCAAAGGGGGAATGGGGCAGAACGATGTTTAAAAATCGAAATAATACAAATATACCGATAGCTAATGAAGAAGTCAAAAAACTGGCCGATAAATTTGGCTATACATATATTGATGTGATGTGCATGGCTCGTAGCGTTAACAAATTCCTGGTACTTTTCAAGATAAAGTAGAAATAGTGCAATTTTCGCATGATATTATACAAGAATCACATAGAAATATGTCGTATTATTGATAGAGTAGTCTTGAATTGTATGTGAGGAGAAAAACATGACAGCTAAAAGAAAAACATTAACACAGCTATCTGTGCCAATATGCTTAGAAACTTTATTTTATATGCTTTCCGGTATGGTCGATACGCTTATGCTATCATCTGTAAGTGACCAGGCTGTAGGAGCAGTGGGAACAGCCAACACATATATAGGCGTTTTTATTATTATGTTTGGAGTAATATCATCGGGTATGATAGCTGTTATGTCACAAAATATTGGAGCCGGAAGACCGGGGATTGCATATCAGGCAAGACAACTTGGACTTATATTCAACGCATTGATAGGTATCATAATGTCTATCATTCTTGCTGCCTTTTCTGGTGGGATGCTTAGAATCGTAAGTATTGCTCCGGCTTTGCTTGAGCCAGCTGAAATATACCTTAGAATTGTTGGTGGCACATGTTTTTTAAATGCACTTATTCCTATTTTCTCCAGTTATTTGAAAGTATTTGGATATACAAAGCATTCTTTAATAGGAACTGTTGTTGGAAATGTTTTTAATATAATACTTAATTCAGTATTCTTATTTGTATTCAATTGGGGCGTAATGGGAGTTGCTGTTGCCACAGTTATTTCGAGAGTTGTAAATCTTATTATTGTAGCTGGCATGGGGGCTGTGCTTATAAAAGCAAAGCAGAGTCCTGAACGGATTACATCAAGAAAGATATTTGCGCAGATTGTTAAGATTGGTTTTCCTTCTGCACTTGAAACTGCACTTTACAACATCGCAATGACCTTGATTGTGCGTTTTATGAATCAGATGGATGTGGATGGAATGAATGTTACAGCTCGCTCATATGCTGTGCAGATTGCAAATTTCTCGTATTGTGTGGGAGCTGCCCTTGCTCAGGCAAATGCAATTATGACCGGCTGGAGAATTGGAGCAAAAGAGTTTGAGAAATGCAACAGGGGAACGAGAAAAGCTGCGATATACGGAATCATCACAGCGACATGCTTTTCTGTAACATTTGCATTGGTCGGGCATTTTATAGTGCATATATTTACCGATGATATACAGATGATAAATCTTGTGGTAAAGTTGTTAATAGTAGATATATTTCTTGAATTTGGAAGGGTAACAAACCTTGTATATGGTCAGGCATTAAAAACGAGTGGAGATGCAGTTTTCCCGGTTGTGCTAGGTGCGATATTTATGTATTTATTTGCAGTTGGCGGAACATATTTTCTCGGAATACACATGGGACTTCTGGCTGTGGGAGCATATATTGCTATGGCAGGCGACGAATGTGCGAGAGCTGTGGGAATGGTACTTAGATGGAAGAGTGGAAAATGGAAGAGTAAAAGTCTTGTAGAATTATCTGATGTGTCGTAAATCCTCTGTTTTGGCTGTAGGGAATGTTAAAGGAGAGATTATGTACTTTGAATTAAAAGAAAATAAACCACACGGTACAAAGGATGATCCGTTTAGTACATATCATATAAAAAATGGAGGACGATCATTTCAGATACCGGTACATTGGCATGATGAACTGGAAATTATATATGTAAAAAGTGGTTTTTTGACTGTAAGTATATCAGGAGAAAATTATATTGGAACCCCCGGGGATGCTTTTGTAGTTTCGCCGGGTAATCTGCATTTCATGGGTTCACAGACTGGTACAGTAGATTATTTTACTTTCCTTTTTCCATTAGAATACGTATCTTTTTGCGTAAATGATATGTTAGATGATAAATTACTGAAGCCGTTAAAAAATGGTCATCTGATGATAGACCCAAGAATAAAAGATACAGCAAAAGAACTGTGTGAGCAGTTGGTTGAGACATATATGGCAAAAAATAAGAAAATTGAGTCTGAAATAACTGCTCAGATAAAGACAAAAAGAATTCTTTTACAATTTATTCTTGAAATGTGGGAGAAGGGCTTTGTAATCGAAAATGATAAAAGCGGGAGAAATACTGTAGAAAAAGAAATCATTTCATATGTACAGCAGAATTTTAAAAAAAAGATATCGTTGAAAGAATTTGGTGAGCAGTTTCATCTTTCGGAAAAATATATATCGCGATATTTTAAGGAACATTTTCATATTACACTTTCGCAATATATTACACATTTACGATTAGAGTATGCAAAACAGCTGTTACAAGATACGGATACTCCTGTTACAGAGATTGCAATGCAGAGCGGATATCAGAATGTAAGCTATTTTATCAGAAGCTTCAAAAAAGCATATGGAGTTTCTCCGTTAAAGTATAAGAAAAAATAATTAGCACTCACCTCTTGACAG
>PPYE01662180.1_pt1 | contig 17394 bp, 15 predicted proteins | sample 1559881 | NCBI WGS metagenome assembly PPYE01 (sample SAMN08240022, study PRJNA423297) | Human gut metagenome, whole genome shotgun sequencing project. | reverse complement strand
ATCTGGGGGACGGAGGTCCGGGGCTGATGTTTATTTATGTACTTCCGGTATTTAACAGCATGGGGGCCATGGCAAGGATCATTGTTATCTTCTTTTATGTGGCGATCCTGTTTGCTGGTCTTTCTTCGGTAATCAACTTGTTTGAAACACCTATTAACTTCCTGCAGGAACAGCTGCATATGAAGCGCTGGAAAGCCACTGCAGTTATTCACGGATTCGGTTTGATTATTGCCCTGATGATCCAGCCCTGGACTTCCCAGTGGATGGATACTGTTTCAATTTATATTCTGCCTGTCGGGGCTCTGACGGCCGGCATTATGTTTTTCTGGATCATGAAAAAGGATGCAGCTGTGGCAGCAGTGCAGCTGGGAGCGGACAGGCCGGTAATGGAGTGGTTTTATCCATTTGGACGTTATGTGTTTGTTCCGCTGTGTGTTCTCTGTTTTGTTCTGGGGATTGCCTGGGGAGGGATCGGATGATCCTATTCTGGGATTTTAAGACCGGCCGGTTTTGATACCGGCCGGTTTTTGTGGAGAAAGTTGATTTTTGCGTGCTGTATATATTAGGGGGGATGATTGAAATATGCGGTTAAGTGTGGTAAGCTTTACCTGGCGTTAATGGAGAATGGAGGAAAAGAAGAAAGATGCGAAGACAGCAGGAAACAGTTAAGAAAATTAAAAAAAGAGTTTCCGAATACTGTTTCGGAAACTCGCCTTTCAAAGAAAATCGGGGCAACAGGATTTGAACCTGCGACCTCTCGGCCCCCAGCCGAGCGCGCTACCAAGCTACGCCATACCCCGTACAGTTAAGCATTATAGCAGATAATTTTGCATTTGAAAAGTACTTTTTTAAATTTTTTTAATTTTTTTTTCAAATGCGAATTTTCGATGACAGTTCAGACGGTAAATGGGCATTGAAAGATCCCAATCCGATGCGGCAGGATACGGGGACAATTGTCTGAGCCGGCCGCAATTTTACAGCATTTTGGAGGTATACATGAGAGAACGAAAATCCATTATCAGTTTTGACCTAGATATGACGCTCCTGGATCATCAGGACTATCGAATTACGGAAAGTGCCCTGGAGGCAGTGGAGCGGCTGCGGGAGCATCACCGGATTGTGATTGCTTCCGGGCGGGATATGGACAATTATTACAGCTGCCAGTTCCGGGATGAGCTGCGGCCCGACGGGATCATCCATATGAACGGCACCAAGGTGACTGCAGGAGAGGAGCGGATTTATGATCATTTTATGAAACCGGAACTGGTGGAGGCGCTTTTGAACTTTGCCCGGGAAAACGGGCTCAGTGTAGGCGCAACGATTGACGGCATTGACTATTATACCAGTCCGGATACAGTTCGGGAGCATGACAGGAAGCGATGGGGCGATATGAACCGGCGTTTCGGCGATCCCCAGATGCTTCTTGAACGTCCGGTGCGGACGCTGGCTTATATTGGGGGAGAAGAAGGCGTTCGTCTGATGGAAAAAAAGTTTCCTGGCGTAAAGTTTCCTATGTTTGCCGGAAAGGTGGGGGCTGATGTGGTAGAGCAGGGGGCATCCAAGGCGGAGGGACTGAAACGTCTCTGCAGCTATTGGAGAATTCCCATAGAAAATACAGCGGCTTTTGGCGACAGCATGAATGATCTGGAGATTGTCCGGGAGGCAGGAATCGGCATTGCCATGGGAAATGCGGTTCCGGAACTGAAGGCTGCGGCAGATTATGTAACGGATCCTATCCGGGAGGACGGAGTGATCCGGGCATGCCGGCATTTTCAGTGGTTCTCGCGGTTTGTTCCCTTTGGAGAGCAGGACAAGGCGGAAAACGGCGGGAATGATTGAAAAAAGGGAAGGCTAGACTGCCTGACCCGGAAGGAAAGGAGAACAGAATAATGACAAAGAAATACGATCTGATTATTATCGGAGCAGGACCGGGAGGATATACGGCAGCCATCCGGGCTGCAGAGCTTGGACTTCGCACAGCGGTGATCGAGGAAAGGGAGCTGGGCGGCGTGTGTGTAAACCGCGGCTGTATTCCTACCAAAGCGCTCCTTTATGCTTCCCATCTCTTTTCGCTGATGCAGAACAGCGATCAGTTCGGCATTTTTACGGATCAGATTTCCTTTGATTACGGAAAGATGCAGAAGTATAAGGAAAAGTCCGTAAAGACCTGCCGGAACGGCATACAGCAGAGTTTTGAAAAACTGGGAATCCATTTGGTGCACGGAAAAGGAATCCTAAGAAGAGACCGGACGGTAGAAGTCAGGGGAGCAGAGGGCCTGGAATTTTATCAGGGGCAGCATGTAATACTGGCGGCAGGTGCCAGGGCATTTATCCCGTCGATTCCCGGAGCCGATTTGCCGGGGGTGGTGACCAGCGATAAGATCTTAAGTGAGACGGACTGGAATTACAGCCGGGTAGTGATTATCGGAGGCGGCGTGATAGGAGTGGAGATGGCCTCTATTTTCCATAATCTGTGCAGTCAGGTGATGATCGTAGAAAAGAACGATCACCTTTTAGGGCCGATGGACCGGAAGGTGGCAGGAGAACTGGAACATTCTCTTCGGTCAAGGGGAATCGAGATTTACTGCGGCGCACAGTGCTGCCAGGTGGAGGAAAGCAAAAGTGGACTTCTCTGCCGGATAAAGACGGCTGACGGAAAAGAAATCCGGCAGCCGGCCGGGACCGTACTTATTGCTGCAGGAAGAAAACCAGAGCCGGAGGCTCTCATGGGAGAAGATGTGCAGCTTCGCATGGAAGAGGGGCGGCTGTGGACCGATGAGAATTTTCAGACCAGTCAGGAAGGCGTGTATGCGATTGGTGATCTGACAGCGAAAACGCAGCTGGCCCATGTGGCAGCGGCACAGGGCATCTTTGTGGTGGAGTCACTGGCGGGAAAACCGCGGAGCATCCGGCTGGAAGTGGTGCCAAACGGCATGTTTGTCCGCCTGCCCATCGTTCCAAACTGTATTTACACGAATCCGGAGATCGCTACCGTAGGCATTACGGAGGAGGCGGCAGAAAAGATGGGGATGCATGTGCGGACGGGATATTATTCTATGAATGACAATGGAAAATCCATTATCACCAGGGCAGACGGCGGTTTTATCTGTCTGGTATTTGAAGCATATTCCAACACTATTGTAGGTGCACAGATCATATGCCCCAGAGCTACGGATATGATCGGAGAGATGGCCACGGCTATTGCAAACGGCCTTACGGCAGAGCAGCTTTCTTATGCCATGCGGGCGCATCCCACGTACAGTGAAGGCATCCGGGCCGCCATTGCAGATGCTCTGACAAAATAAATCCTTGAGGAGAAGACAATGAAAATAACAGCATACAGCTGCCGGCCCGATGAGCTGGCAATGTTTGAAAAATTCGGAAAGGAGTGCGGCGTCCAGCTGGTCCTGGTTCCGGAAGGGCCGTCCATGGAAAATGCGCATATGGCAGAAGGGAGCCAGGGCGTGAGTATTATCACAACACCGGTGGATGAGCAGCTTCTGGGCCGGTGGAAGAGATGCGGAGTCCAGATCGTTTCTTCCCGGACGGTAGGGTATGAACATGTGGATAAAGATGCAGCCGACAGGCTGGGAATTGCCGTGGCAAATGTAAGCTATACGCCGAATACCGTGGCAGAGTATACTGTGATGGCCATGCTGATGGCGGTGCGCCGGATGAAGACGATTATGACGCGGTTTCTGGGGCAGGATTATTCGCTTCTGGATATCCGGGGAAGGGAACTTGGCCGGATGACAGTAGGAGTTGTAGGAACCGGCCGGATCGGCGAGACGGTAATCCGCCTTCTGCGCGGTTTTGGATGCCGGATTCTGGCCTATGATCTGAAGCCGAAGAACGAACTTAAAGAATTTGCGGAATATGTGGATCTGGATACCATCTGGCGGGAATGTGACCTGATCACTTTTCATACGCCGGCTACGGAGAAAAGCTACCATATGGTAAACCGGGATACGCTGGAAAAGATGCGGGACAGTGTGGTGCTGATCAATATGGCCAGGGGAACGGTGATGGATACCGCCGCCCTTATTCAGGCGCTGGAGGAAGGAAAGGTAGGCGCTGCAGCCCTGGACGTGGTGGAAAATGAAGGGAAGATTTATTATAAGGATTTTAAGTATCAGCCTTTGGGACATCACGATATGGCGATCTTAAGTGCCATGCCCAATGTTCTTATGACACCCCACACTGCCTTCTTTACAGATGAAGCAGTTAGTGATATGATAGAATATTCCATACGGAGCTGTATTGCCCATGTGAACGGGGAGGAGAACCCCTGGCGGGTGTGGTAGGCAGCCTGGAGAGGAAGAAGAAGTGTTAAGAAAGGAAGGAGAATTGCAATGATTCAGGAACGGTTAAACAGCCTGCGGACCCTGATGCGGGAGCGGGGCATGGATGCCTATCTGGTTCCCACCGCAGATTTCCATGAATCCGAGTATGTAGGTGATTATTTTAAGTGCAGGAGCTTTATGACCGGGTTTACCGGTTCGGCCGGAACCCTGGTAGTGACGCTGGAAGATGCTGCCCTCTGGGTGGACGGAAGGTATTTTGTTCAGGCAGGAAACCAGCTTAAAGGAAGCAGCGTCCGGCTGATGAAGATGGGAGAGGAAGGGGTACCGGAAATCTCTGATTTTATCATTGATGCAGTAAAGGAAGGCGGTTGTCTGGGATTTGACGGCCGGGTAGTTGACAGCTTTACCGGACTGGAATTGGAAAAGCGTCTGGATGAAAAAGGCGCATCTGTAAAATACCAGGAAGATCTCATTGATCAGGTATGGACGGACCGTCCGGCCCTTTCTGCTCGGCCGGTATGGATCTTAAAAGAGGAGTTTGCCGGAAAATCGGCATCAGAAAAACTTTCTGACCTGCGCGGTGAAATGAAAAAGGCGGGAGCCTCCGTCCATGTGTTGACTTCACTGGATGATATTGCATGGCTTTTAAATATCCGTGGTGATGATGTGCGGTGCAACCCGGTGGTGCTTTCCTATCTGGCAGTAACCGGAACCGAGGCATTCCTTTTTATCAATCCTCAGGTTTTAGACCAGGAAACGGAAGCATATCTGAAAGGGCTGGGAATAACCCTTAAGCCTTACGATGAGATTTATGAATATATAAAGACTCTCCAAAATGAAAAGGTGCTTTTGGAAACTGCACGTGTGAATTATGCGATTATCCGAGGACTGGATTCTTCTAATGAGATCATCAATCAGATGAATCCCACGGTCCTGGCAAAAGCGGTTAAGAATCCGGTGGAAATCGAAAACATGAAAAAGGCCCATATCAAGGACGGCGTTGTTATGGCTCGTTTTGCATGCTGGCTGAAAAAGAACATCGGTAAGATTCCGATGGATGAGATTTCCCTGGAGAAGAAGTTAGACAGTATGCGCTTTGAGACAGAGGGCAATCTGGGGCTGAGCTTTGATACCATTTCTGCTTACGGGGCCAATGCGGCCATGTGCCATTATTCTGCCACCGAAGAGACAAATACGCCTGTTGAGTCCAGGGGCTTTTATCTGGTGGATTCCGGGGGACAATATTATGAAGGAACTACGGATATTACCAGAACCTTTGCCATGGGACCGCTGACCAAAGAAGAGAAGGAGCATTATACGCTGGTTCTTATCAGTATGCTGCGCCTGGGCGATGTGAAATTTCCCTATGGCGCAAGAGGGCTGACGCTGGATTATGCGGCGCGCCAGGTATTCTGGGATCGGGGCCTGAACTTTAACCACGGAACCGGCCATGGCGTAGGATATCTCCTGAATGTTCATGAGCGTCCCGTAGGCATCCGCTGGAAGATGGTTCCGGAGCGGATGGACAGCTGCGTGCTGGAGCCGGGCATGATTTCTTCTGATGAACCGGGTATTTATATTGAAGGAAGTCACGGCATCCGCACAGAGAATCTGATGCTGTGTGTAAAGCGGGAGAAAAATGAATACGGCCAGTTCCTGGGCTTTGAATACCTGACCTGTGCGCCCATTGATTTGGACGGTGTGGAGAAATCCCTGATGACCGACCATGATGTGGAACTTTTAAACCGGTACCATGCCCATGTATATGAGACGCTGTCTCCGTATCTGGAAGGCGAGGAGAAAGAGTGGCTTAAGGAAGCCACCCGGGCAATTTAGCAAACTGCTTCTTATTCGTCCGGCAGATCCACCAGGATATAGTCATGATGAACGGCCGGCAGGAAATGGGTTAATACCTGGTCTGTAGGGAGACGCAGGCTGGATGTGTTGATACAGGGATGACATCCGATAAAGGGATGGCCTTCTATCACCTGCCGGTCGATTAAAAGCTGCACCCGGTTTTCCGTGTCATTCATCAGGCCCAATATGGTTACAGATCCAGGAGTCAGATTTAAAAACTGTTCCAGGTATTCCGGACCGGCGAAGGAGAGACGGGAGCTGCCGATCTGATGGGAAAGATCCTTTGTTTTGAATTTTTTCCCGCCGGGCATGAGAAGAAGGTAAAACTTCGTTTTCTGTGCATTTGTGAGAAAAAGATTTTTGCAGATGGGAGTCCCAAGGATCTGATCTACCTGATGGCAGGCTGCGATGGTGGGCAGCGCTTCGTGATCCAGCCGGTCATAGGGAATGGAAAGCCGGTCCAGCAGATCGTAGGTTTTCCGCTCTTTTTCCAACCGTCCGGAGTCCTCTGCAGGGCGGCCGTGATATAAAACAGGGTCAATGTAAAATTTTTCATGGGAAGATAATGTTTCCATAATGACATGCCTCCTTTTGGTAAGTATCTTATCATGGCAGAGATATTCTGTAAATAACGGGGCGGCGGTATGGTGTCAGGCAAGGGCAGAGAAAGGAAAGCTTGACATTTTCGGCAGGCTTTAGTATAAATTCTCTTCAGAAGATTCTGCGGAAAATGCGGAGGAAGGCAGGAGAAAAGAATGGCAGGAAAGAAAACGGCAAAGAACGGGGAAAATCAGAAAAAAGACCGGCTGGAGCGGGAACTGGACCAGTGGATCGCTGATTTTTACCGGAAACAGGATGCAGCGCCTGGAGAAGGCGGGCGGAAAAAGAATGGGGAAAATGAAAAACGCAGCCGGCAGAAGGCAGATGCCGGCAAAAAAGGCGGAGAAAGATCCACGGTGCCGGAAAAAAAGGAACGGAGAAAAGAAGGGGTGCCGGCAGAGAGACGAAAGAACACCGGAAAGAATCCATGTCCTGTGTCCAACCGCTGCGGCGGCTGCCAGCTTCTCCACCTTCCTTATTCTGCGCAGCTTCAGCAGAAGCAGAAGATGATGGAAGAGCTCCTTAAGGGAATCTGCCGCGTTTATCCCATTACTGGAATGGAAAATCCGTGGCATTACCGGAATAAGGTTCATGCTGTATTTGATCATGACCGAAAGGGGAATCCCATATCCGGCGTTTATGAGGCGGGAAGCCATCGGGTGGTGCCGGTGGAAAAGTGTCTGATTGAAAATGAGAAGGCGGATGAGATCATCGGAACCATCCGCGGCATGTTAAAGTCCTTTAAGATCCGGACTTATGATGAGGATACGGGAATGGGACTTCTGCGGCATGTGCTGGTGCGGTGCGGATTCTCCAGCGGTCAGATTATGGTGGTGCTGGTTACTGCCTCGCCGCTGTTTCCATCGAAAAAGAATTTCCTTCGGGTACTTCTGGACAAACATCCGGAGATCACTACAGTTGTACAGAATATCAATGACAAGGATACCAGTATGGTCCTGGGGGAACGGGAACAGGTGCTTTACGGAAAGGGATATATTGAAGATCAGCTTTGCGGCTGTACCTTCCGCATTTCCTCCCGCTCCTTCTACCAGGTCAATCCGGTGCAGACAGAAAAGCTTTACCGGAAAGCAGTGGAGGAAGCAGGACTGACCGGCAGGGAGACGGTTCTGGATGCTTACTGCGGCATCGGGACCATCGGCATCATTGCAGCGCCGAAGGCCCGGCGGGTTATTGGTGTGGAGCTGAACCCGGATGCGGTACGGGATGCGGTGATCAACGGCAGGACCAACCGGCGTTCCAATATTGAATTTTACTGTCAGGATGCAGGCATGTTTATGCAGGAAATGCGCAGCGCCGGCGAGAATATCGATGCAGTCTTTATGGATCCGCCCAGAAGCGGAAGTACGCCGGAATTTATCCGTGCGGTCTGCGAATCCGGTCCCCGGAGGGTGGTTTATATTTCCTGCGGACCCCAGACTCTTGCCAGGGATCTGCGGCTTTTTACAGGGAGCGGATACCGGGTTTTGGGAGCCTGGCCTTTTGATATGTTCCCGGGAACCGAAGAACATGTGGAGACGATCGCCGTGCTGGAGCGTATAGGAAAAGGGAAAAAAGCTGAATAATCATAAAAAACCGGTCTGAAGCGGCAGGAGATTGAGAGAAAAAGGAAGGGAAAAAATAAAGAAATCCCTTCCTTATTTTTGCTACATATGCTAAAATTGTTAAAAACAGTCGAAAAATCAAAAAGAGGGGGGACGAGATGAAACGAATTGTCATCACAACAGAAAGCGGAACTGATTTGCCGGCAGAGCGGGCGCAGGCTCTAGATATTCGCATTATTCCCATGTGGGTTGTGACAGAGGGAAGGAGCCGCCAAGATGGCTCATTTCCGGCAGGAGAAGTTTTCACTTACTATAAAAAGACAAAAACGGTTCCTTCCACTTCAGCAGTGAATCCCCAGGAATACATGGAGTTTTTTAAAGAGCTGCGCAGAGAAAAACCCGATGCAGATATTCTGCATATTGCTTACAGTTCCAAAGCGTCCTCCACATGGCAGAATGCATCGATTGCCATTAAGGAACTGAATGATCCGGGAATTTTTCTTGCAGACTCCCTGAATGTATCCGGTGGGATTTCTTTAATTTGTGAGAAGGCTGCACAGATAGCCGGAAGGGCGGCAGATGGAAAGGCCGCTTTGGAAGAGCTGGAATCCTGGATTCGGCGGGCGAGGGTTACCTTCCTTCCGGACAGTCTGGAATTTTTAAAAGCGGGCGGACGGGTATCCAATGCTGCTTATCTGGGCGCATCTCTTCTGCAGCTGAAACCGCAGATCCTGATTCAGGACGGACTCCTTGTGGCTTCCCGGAAATACAGGGGGAAAATGGATGCAGTGGCAGTACCTTATCTGGAAGATTTTGTTCGAAACAACAGTCTGGACCGGGAGGATCTGTACCTTTTTTATACAGACGGCTTTTCAATGAATCTTCTGGAACTTCTGGAAAAGCGAGCTGGAGAACTGGGGTTTTGCAATGTACGCCGCGCCATGTGCGGATGTGTGATATCCTGCCACGGAGGCCCTGGTGCTCTGGGAATCGCCGGTTTTGCACAGGAGGGGCACTGAGATGGACTGGCTGGTTGGTACGGTATCTTTTCTCCTTTTTTTCCTTTATGACTGGAACCGCGTTTTCTGGAAGAAGAGATGGATGAGGGGATTTTTTTATCTGGGCTGTATGGGTCTTGTGGTAAGCGGCGGAATTTTTCTGGCAGAAGCGTTGAAAAAACAGAGCTCTGGCTGGATTTTCTGGCTGGCTGTATCGGCTGTGTGCCTGGCGGGGCTTGTTTATACCCTTTTTTTTGCCCTGCCTTTTGATGAAACTTACCGGAAAGAAGCAGACAGACATAAGGTATGCAGGACGGGGCTTTACGGTATCTGCCGCCATCCGGGGATCTGGTGGTTTTTCGGATGCTTTGCAGGGGCGGGAATGGCCTGTGCAGACCGGGAAAAACTTCTGGAAGGACTGTTTTTTTCTCTTTTAAACCTGGGCTATGCCTGGTATCAGGACCGATACATATTCCCGGAAGAATTTTGTGATTACAGAGATTATCAGAATGCGGTTCCCTTTCTTATTCCGGGAAGGGGACAAAAGGACGGTAAAAGAAAATGACATTTCAGGAAAAACTCAGAAATGGAGAACGGGACCGGATCTGGCAGGAGTACTGCGGGTTTCTGGATCTGGACATGAAGGAATACATGACGATCCAGAACCGGCTTTTAATGGAGCAGATGCAGATGTGGTGCAGCTGCCCACTGGGACAGAAAATATTAAAAGGAAAAAAGCCGCAGACTATTGAGGAGTTCAGGCAGATGGTGCCGCTGACTACTTATGAGGATTATGCGGATGTACTTCTTTTGAAGAAAGAGGAGATGCTTCCGGACCAGCCGATTATCTGGATTCAGACAACCTGGGAGGGAGGAAAGCATCCCATAAAAGTGGCTCCTTATACCAAAGGAATGCTCCAGACTTACAAAAACAATGTGCTGGCCTGTATGATTCTTTCTACCAGTACGCAGAAAGGGCAGTTTGATATTGAGGAAGCGGATACCTTTCTGTATGCCCTTGCACCCCTTCCTTATACCACGGGACTGATCCCTCTGGCTCTTACCGATGAGATTAACGTGGAGTTTCTGCCCCCGGTGAAGGACGCAGTAAAGCTGTCTTTTTCGGAGCGGAATAAAAAGGGCTTTAAAATGGGACTGCGCAGAGGAATCGACTTTTTCTTTGGACTGGGAAGCGTAGCCTATTACGTCAGCTTAAGCGCAGCTAAAATGTCTGAGGGAGATAAAACCGGCGGGAAACTTAAGAAAATGTTTTCCATGTCTCCTTCCATGCTGCTCCGCTACATAAAAGCCAAGAATGTGTGCCGGAAAGAGAAGCGGCAATTAAAGCCGAAGGATCTGTTTCATCTGAAGGGATTTGTCTGCGCCGGCACGGATAACCGCTGCTATAAAGACGATCTGGAAGATCTGTGGGGAGTGCGCCCTATTGAGGTTTTTTCAGGAACGGAGCCAAGCTGCATCGGTATCGAGACCTGGACCAGGAACGGCCTGTACTTTTTCCCGGACACCTGTTTTTATGAGTTTATTCCGGAAGATGAAATGTACAAAAATATGGAGGATCCCGCCTACCAGCCCAGAACCGTCTGCATGGATCAGGTAGTGCCGGGGCAGGTTTACGAGATTGCCATTACTGTCTTAAAAGGCGGCGCGTTTGCCCGTTATCGGGTAGGGGATATGTACCGCTGTGTGGGGCTTTCCAGCAAGGAAGATGAGACAAGGATTCCCAGATTTCAGTATATTGACCGGATTCCCACAATTATCGATATTGCGGGATTTACCAGAATTTCGGAAAATTCCATCAAAAGCGTGATTGCTCTTTCCGGTTTAGATATTGAAAACTGGGTGGCATTAAAGGAGTTTACAGAGGATAAAGGACGGCCTTTTCTCCATATGTATGTGGAATTAAGTCCGGATGCTGTGGTAAGCCGCGCAATCAGCCGAGAACTTTTAAAGGAGCACCTGACCATTTATTTTAAATACGTAGATCAGGATTACAATGACTTAAAGCGGATTCTGGGGATGGATCCTTTGGAAATTACCATTCTCCGCTGCGGGACCTTTAAAACGTATGAAGCTGCATCTGGGAAAAAGCTGCGCCATATCAATCCTCCGGTGCATGATGTGCAGGATCTGGTAAAGGCCCAGGATCAATTTCAGGCCCAGGACGGCAGGAGGTTTCCGCTATGAACAGCTACGCCTTTATTTCGATCATTGCGCTGTACAGCTATGTTTTCTTTATGCTGGCATTCCTTACTGCAAAGAAGAACCGCCTGATCTGGGACTTTATCTGGGTGCTGTTTCTGATGGTCCTGTGGACAGGAGGCTCTCTCCTGATGCGCGGGCAGATGTGGCCGTCTTATGAACTGTGGTACCACGTATCCCTGACCGGCATCTGGCTTCTGCCGTACGCTTATTATTGCTTTATCCGGGATTTTGCCGGGGCCCAGAGAAAAAGTTCCAAGAAAATCTGGCTCCTTCTTCTTGCGGCGGGAACGGCTGTAAACTGGAAGACCGGATTTTTCTTAAAGCCGCCGGAGATTGTGGGAGAAGGAGAGCAGATTGCCTTTGTTTACCATATGGAATGGCCGGTAGTGATCATGTACGGCCTTTGCGCTGCTTTGCTGGTTAAGATCGCTGCAATTATTTACAGACTGTACCGGAAGCGCCCGGAGACAGCCTACCAGCTTCTACCACTTCTGGCAGGAATCCTGATTCTGTATCTGGGAAATCTGGGGATCAGCCTGTTTGATGGTTTTCCGGTGGACATTCTGGCTGGTGTGTTTAACGCCGTTCTGATGTTTTATACGCTTTATTCCGGCCATGTGTTCCGGCTGACGCTGCTGGCATCCCGTGCTAACTGCTACGTGGTGGCCATGGCCATCAGCGTTCTGGTGTTTTTTAACCTGGCTCAGGAGATGAACCGGTTCCTTCAGCAGAATGTGAATATACTGGCCCAGTATCATGTGATTATTGTGGCTGTTCTCATTATGCTGCTGGCTCTGGCTATTTACAGTATGATGAATCTTTTATTTGACCGGCTTTTCGTCAAGGAGGAGCGGATGCAGAACGAGAGACTGAGCGCTTATACCATGGAAATATCCAAGAGTCTGAACCTGCATGAGATTTTTCAGGCGTTGGTAAATGTAATTACAGAGACTTTGCAGGTAAAGAAAATTTACATCTGCATGGAAGAAAGCGACGGCAGTTATCAGGCTGTTTACAGCACCAGCCCGTTAGATGACAAGCGTTTTACTATGGATGCGGGCCATCCTCTGGTAAGCTGGATGAAAGAGCATGACCAGTGCCTGTTCCTGCGGGATTTTAAGAGGACCCTGGCTTATAAGGCTATGTGGGAGGAGGAAAAGAAACGCCTGGATGACATGAAGGTAGAGTGTTTTCTTCCTCTGAAGGATAATGACGATCTGGTTGGGATCGTCATGCTCAGCGGCAAGGAGAAGAAAAAGTCTCTGGGAATTGATGATATCGGATTTTTGAATTCCATTGAATCCGTAAGTTCCATTGCCGTTAAGAACTCCAGGCTTTATGAGAGGGCATACAGCGAGGCGCGGACCGATGAACTCACTACGCTGCTGAACCGGAAATGCTTTTATGAGACACTGGAAGAGTGCTGCCGCAGGTGCGGCAGAAGCGCCTTGTCTCTGGTGATCTTTAATGTGGACGATTTTAAGCTGTATAACCAGCTTTACGGCAACCGGGAGGGAGACGAGGCTCTTCGCCATATTGCTCAGATTATTAAGGGAACGGTGGGAGAGAACGGCTATGCTGCCCGCTACAGCGGAAAGGAATTTGCAGTGATCCTTCCGGAATATGATATTTATTCTGCGCAGAATTTAGCGGAAAATATCAGCGCGCAGATCCGGAACATGAATCGGAATTCCAAAGACGGATATTTAAAGACACTTACGGTAAGCTGCGGAATCTGCGGAATGCCCTATGCTGCCTCGTCACCCCAGGAACTGGTGCAGAATGCGGACCAGGCTGTGTACCATGTGAAGCGGGCAGGCAAAAACGGCATCATGGTCTTTTCTGATGGTATTATCCAGAACCAAAAAAGCGGCGGCAGTCTGGAAAAACACAGAAGTATGTATTCTGAATACGCTTCCACCATTTATGCGCTTACGGCTGCCATTGACGCAAAGGACCATTATACGTTCCAGCACTCGAAGAATGTGGCTTACTATGCGGAATGCCTGGCAAAGGCTCTGAATATGAGTGATGAGTACCGGGAGATTTTAAAGGAGGCGGCTCTTCTTCATGATATCGGCAAGATCGGTGTGCCGGAGCATATTTTAAACAAACAGGGAAAGCTTACGCCTGACGAATATGAGGCTATGAAGTCCCATGTGGAGTATTCGGTGGGAATCATTCGCCATTTGCCCTCCATGGATTACGTAATTCCTGCGGTAATCGGCCATCATGAACGGTATGACGGGAAAGGATATCCCAGAAGAATTGCAGGGAAGGATATCCCGCTGGCGGCCAGGATCCTGTGCATTGCCGATTCTTTCGATGCTATGATCTCCAAGCGCTGCTACAAGCAGGAGATGACCTTGGAGTATGCTGTCAATGAACTGGAACGGGGAGCCGGAAGCCAGTTTGATCCGGAACTGGTTCCCGTATTTATTCAGGAAATACAGAGCGGCAGGGTGGAGCTGGTATACAGCAATGGAGAAGGGGCACAGAAGTAAAAAGACAGCATTAGTATAATATGTACAGGAAACTCTCCATTGCAGATGAGAGTTTTAGGAGAAGATACCTATGCACGAATCGCTTTTGCCCATCGGGAAAATGGCCGCCCTGAACCGGATTTCTGTTTCTACATTGCGGCTGTATGATGAAAAAGGGCTGCTGAAACCCTGTTATACCGATCCCAGGACCGGTTACCGATACTATGATATCAACCAAAATGCACGCCTGGACATGATTGTTTACATGAAGGAGCTGGGGATGAGTCTGGCCGAGATTGGCCAGGTGCTGCAGAAGGAAGATATTTCCCTGATTGAAGACATTCTATCCAGAAAAAATGAACAGCTCCATCAGCAGATCCGGCAGCTGAAGGAGCGGCATGATGCGGTGGAACGGGCAATTCTGTCCATCGAACGATACCGGAAATCACCAGTTACCGGAACCTTTTCTCTTGAATACATTGACCGCAGGTATATATGGGGCATCCCCTGCGCATCTAATTTTTACGATGATGATGTCCACAGCTATGAAAATTTGCTGCGCAAGCTGCGGCTTAGGCTGGAAGAGGAAGGATTTGCCCAGATCCATTCCTATAATATCGGTACATCGATTACACAGGCAGATTTTGAGGCTGATCGTTTTACTGCGGCACAGATCTTTATTTTCACCGGCCGCAGAGAACAGCGGGAAAAAAGTACTGCAGGGATCGTGGAAAGCGGCATGTACGCATGTGTTTATCTGGACAATTATGACGATGAGATTTCTTATGCCCGACGGCTGCGGGCTTTCTGCCAGGAGAATGGATATACCATTGCCGGCGATTATATCTGTGAGGTGATGACGGGATTCCATGTCTTTGACAGCGATCCTCGCAGCATGTTTCTGCGGCTGCAGGTGCCGGTAAGCTTTCAGAAATAGAACGGTTACAAAAAGTCACAAAATCTCTTGACTCTCCTGCGGCAGGAGGGTTTAAACTGAAAGCAGAAGATAAAGATTCGGAAAAAGTTCAGGCAAAATGTTCGTTAATTTTCCGACAAAAGAGTTCAATGAAAAGAAGGAGGTTTTGTGATGGAGAAAATTAAAGTGGTTCAGTACGGATGCGGGAAGATGGCAAAATACACCCTGCGCTACCTTTACGAGCATGGCGCTCAGATCGTAGGCGCTATCGATGTTAATCCTGCGGTGGTGGGCATGGATGTGGGAGATTTCGCAGACTTGGGCCTTAAAACCGGCGTGATTATTTCCAATGACGCGGACAAAGTATTGGATGAGTGCGATGCCGATGTGGCGGTGGTTACCCTGTTCAGCTTTATCGGTGATATTTATGACCATGTGGAAAAATGCGTTTCCCGGGGAATCAATGTGATTACCACCTGCGAGGAGGCAATTTATCCCTGGACCACATCTGCAGCTCAGATCAACCGGCTGGATGCCCTGGCAAAGGAGAATGGCTGTACCATTACCGGATCCGGCATGCAGGATATTTTCTGGATCAATATGGTGGCCATGGTGGCCAGCGGCTGCAACCAGATCAAGAAGATCAAAGGTGCTTACAGCTACAATGTAGAGGACTACGGATTGGCCCTGGCAGAAGCCCACGGCTGTGACCTGACACCGGACGAGTTTGAGGCGCAGATCGCCCATCCTGCTGAATTCGAGCCATCCTATGCCTGGAATGCCAGCGAGGCCATCTGCAGCAAGCTGGGACTGACCATTAAGTCCATTGCCCAGAAACATGTGCCGTATATTGTAGATCATGATGTTTACAGTGCCACTCTTGGGAAGACTATTGAAGCGGGCAGATGCATCGGCATGTCTGCGGTGGTAACCATTGAGACCTTACAGGGCATTACCATTGAAGAAGAAACCATTGGAAAGGTCTACGGACCGGAAGACGGAGATCAGTGTGACTGGTGGATTACCGGCGAGCCGGATACCGAGTTCCATGTGGTGAAGCCCGCTACCGTAGAGCATACCTGCGCCACCATTGTGAACCGGATCCCCAGTCTTCTGGCGGCGCCGGCAGGCTATGTGACCTGCGATCAGCTGGAGCCTCACAGCTATCTGACTTATCCGATGGAGTATTACGCATAACATGCAGAGTGTGTATGAAGTGTACGCAGGCTGAGAATAAGAGGCCTGTGAAAAAAGCATAGCCTAAAAACAAAGAAGGACCCTGGGCTTATTTTTGTCCCATGGTCCTTCTTTTGTGTTAAAATCCAGCTGTCCTGAACGGTTACGTTCAATCGGTATAGTCAATGCGCTCAATTTTAAAAATCACCGGTCTGGTCCCGTCAGAGCAGCAGGTAATCATCACATTTCTGAACAATGGGGCATTTTCGGACCGCCGGCTATTGTATCAGGGTCGCCGCTGGTTTTCACCAGGGTATTCAGTCCCATGTGCCAGAAATCGTCTCTTTCGCCGTCACGTTCAAAGATAAACTCGTCTCCGGCATGATAACATGGACAGGGGCCGGCTTTCGGATCGGCGCAGTACTGCTCCTGCAGATCAGGGTACACCCACGCTATATGCAGCCGTGAAAACTTTTGCATAGAAAAGTCTCCTCTTTCATGTTATACTGGGAAAAGAATACAGGTAACAGTTCAGGACGGCGGGAAAACAGGTGCAAAAACAGGCGTTAAGTTCGCTTATAAGCATGATTTTGCACCTGTTTTCACATCGGATGGATTACCGCATTGAGCTTTCCATGGAAACTGTGGCAATGGCGGATATGAGCGTCCTGGAATTTTCCGTGGATCAATTTTCAAACATGTTTGAAGAGAATACCGCTCTTGGCCAGCAGGTGGTGAACTGGTACTCTATGTATGTAAACCTTCTGTTGTTTGAAAATATCCATCAGGAATTTAACCCTTCGCAGATCAGGCTCTGCAATCTGCTGTATCTGCTGAGCGTCAGCCAGCCGGCCAATTCTGGTTTGCAGATTGAGATGACTCAGGAGGAGCTTGCCGATATTCTGGGGATGAGCCGTGTCCAGATTACCCGTGAACTCACAGTTCTTCGTGGGGAAGGAATACTTGCGACGAAACGGGGGAGGCTTTTGATTACCGATTTGCCGAAGCTTGCGGCGTTATGCTCAAAGGAAACCATATAACCGGATGTTCAAGTTGATTATAATCGATTTTCTCCTTCTCGTCTGCTTCTGATGAAGCATTAGGGGGGCGGAGTTAGAGTAAACCTTCATGCGCCGGCGGGCGATGTGCAGCTGTCCCACGAAAGTCATGGAATACATGCCGCCTATCCGGCGGCAGACTATCAGAGTAAACCCCCATGCCGCTCAATGCTCGGCACCACCATAAATGAAACACTGAAGACGGCAGGCTGGTGAT
>PPYE01643820.1_pt1 | contig 17405 bp, 20 predicted proteins | sample 1559881 | NCBI WGS metagenome assembly PPYE01 (sample SAMN08240022, study PRJNA423297) | Human gut metagenome, whole genome shotgun sequencing project. | reverse complement strand
CATTAGGGGAATATTTCAATGCAAACGAGTATCCACTGTTACCAACAATCATTTTTGAAATATTTCTTTTTTTTGAAAAAGAGCCAGTATTAAAATTTGTTTGTGTAAGAACCTTAAAGAACTCCATAGTCTTCTCCTTTCGTTGGAATTTCAGAGCAATAAATAATTTTGATCATTTCTAGTTTTTATAATTTCTAAAAATCCATGCTCTATCCCTTGTTTTGCTAAAATATTATAATTTGATAGTCTCACTCAGTATCATCAATTAGGTCTTTGTAATCCACTTTAAGTATTTCATTAATCTTTTTAAGTTGCTCCAACTTAATATGCTGTCGACCACCTTCAATTTTTACTAGCGTTTCTCGAGTTATTTCAACATTATCAAGTTGCAACATTTTTACCAATTCAGTTTGTCCAATTCCTTTTTCTTTCCTAATCCGCCTTATATTGCTACCGATTACATTATTCGGATCAATTATTTTTTCTTCTTTCAAGATTAACACACCTTATGGACTAAAATAAGTCCTTTTTATTGTTAATCTTAGAGATAAACCATGTTACAATGGGACTAGTTCTAGTCCACGAAGGAGGTATACTCATGAATATTTCGAAAACTATGATTTTTGAAAGCAGGTTACGATATGTTAAAGCTATCATAGTCAAAATTATTTTAGCACTCATAGCAGCCAAACTATTTACTTACCAAGACACTTTTCTTGGCACAGTATTTCTCAATTATTTTGCTTTCAGCATGTTTTATTTTTCATTAAGGATTGCTAAAAACTATCTTATCGCGGTAATTCTATTATTAGGAATATGTATAGCAATTATGCTGACTAATGAGTATTTCCAAAATGGATACTCTGTAGAAGTGAGTAATTTATTTTTTATGGTATTTGCTTTAATTCCTTTTATCTATGATCTTTTCATCATACTTTGGATCACTATTAAAAAAATAAAACTCAGCCAATCTTAAACTGGCTGAGTTTTCACTTTATCTGTAATCTCATTAATATACTGATTCATATTTTTCCAATATAGTAGCGTTTTTTCAAGCTCTTCTTTACTAAAATTAAATAGGTCAACAGAGAGCATTTCTCCTAAAGTTGAAAGAAGAGTAGTGTATAAATTTGAGCTAGTTGTATCAATTCCATTATTCAAAATGTAGTTCAAAAGTCTATTGTAAATCCCATATGAAAATTCATTGAGGATTTCAATTTTTGCTGTTAATTCGTAATCAATTTTATAATCCATATTCCTCACCTCTTCAACTTAAAAATTCTCTATATCCAAACCTAAAAAATCTTAAAACGGTTCAAAATTTTTAAAGCTTTTTTTGATTTTTCTTCTTTCAATTTTACCACTAAAACTCGAGCAATAGCGACACAAAAAGTTGTAGAATATTCTACCAAGCAAAAACGATGTTTTTCGGGTGTGTGATCACACACCCGATGCTTGCCCTTCTAAAATCATTAGTGGTACTGGCTCTTCAATGCCAAAAAAAAGATAGCCAAAAAAAGCATCTATGGCTATCTGTTCTGCAATTTTTTACTTTTAATAAATCTACCTTTTCAAAGTTTATTCAATGAAATGGTTCTTCATAAATCATTTCAAAACGAACTTTTCGTTTTTCTTTTTTGCTCATGTTCTTTGTGATTGCATTAAACTCAACAAAATTTTCTTCCAACTCTAATTGATTTGAATTATACAAAATATCTAATTCTGTAGTTCCATATTTTTTCTCCATTAGAAGAACATTTTCCCAAAAAGTTTCCATAGTGCTCATCCAATATTTCTTAGGATTATTCATCGGTTTATTTTTGTGTTGATACTCTTTCAATTTAAAGTAAAATTTTTTTGCTTTTAGTTCAATACTTTCCTTCCAAATATCACCATAAATAATATATCGATTTGATTTAGGGTTTTCTTTATTTTGAAAATTCTCGACTTTGTTTTTAGTTAAATAAATGATGTCCGCATACTCTTTTACAAGAATTCCGTTACCAATTATAGATAAAAATTGGGCTGTTTCTTGCGAAACAAGTTCACTTTGAATGATCTTGTGAAGATTTTTTTTCTCAAGTTGTCTTAAATCCCTAATAGTATCATTATTAGTATCAATGGTATTGTTATACTCAGTATCATTAGAGTAAAGTTTTTTAACCTCTGGGGGTAAAAAATCTTTACCTCCAGAATATTTACTGTCGGAAGTTTTTTCAACTGGACTAAGTATATATAGCCGATTTGGTTGATTCAGACCAACATACTCTTCTTCCAATAAACCATATCGTACTAATTCTTTTTTTATCTTTATTACGGTTGGCTTGCTTCTTTTAATGATTTTCCCTAGCTCTTCTATGGTGTAAATAAAGTAAATAGCATTATTATTATCTATCCATTTATTCCTAGCGCTTAATTCAAACCGATCCTGAAATATTGCGTACACTAAAATTGATTCATTGCTTAAATCTTGATATAGCTGACTATTAAGTAATTGCTTAGGTACTCTGTAGAATGTTTCTTTTGGGATAATATCTTCTATTCTTATTCTTCTGCTTGAATTTGTCATATTTTCTACTCCGTATTAATTGTGATAAAATAAGCAGGAAATAGATTTTCTATTTCCATGAGGACTTGATGTTGATCCGCCAAGATTACGCATCAAGTCCTCCTCTTTGTTTTGAAAGCATAAACTTTGTTACTTCCCTTTTAGAATAAAATTTTCTTCCTCCCATTATGATTATTGGCATTCCTTCTCTTACATAAATTTTCAATGTATTCGGGCTTACTCCCAACCAATCAGACATCTCTTTTTGATTCAAAAAATCCTTATCCAATCCAACATTTTGAACCGCTTTAGAGATAGATTCTTGAGCCAACGAAAAAATATACTGCTGCAACTCTTTAGACTGTTTATCGTCTAATAAAACTTGAAAACCTGACATTTTAAATTCCTCCTCTTCTTTTTAATAGCTCCTCAAATAAATTTTGCAAAAGGGAGTTTTTTCTCCCTTTCGTTAATAAACCAAGAATATCATCAACTTATATGTGCGTCAATACAAAAGGGGAGAATTTTCTCAATTTATCTGTTCAAAAACTCTTTTTAGTTATATACTGTCTTTATCCGGAGGTGAATTATTTACTATGACAAGTATTGATAACTCTAAAGTAGGAGAACGGATTAAAAAAATTCGTTTGAATTACAATGGAAAGAAATTGACTCAACAAGAATTTGCTGAACTTTTAAACCCAGTTGTAGATAAAAGTGCCGTCAGAAAATGGGAGAAAGGTCTTAATCTCCCTAACAAAGAGAGACTTTCACAAATTGCACAAATTGGAAATGTCACGACAGATTACCTTCTTTTTGGTAAAACACTTAATGGTCATGGCGAACGTATTAAGTCTATTAGAGAAGACTTGGGACTTACTTTAGAAGAATTTGGTCGTCTATTTTCACCAGTTTTATCATCTCAGACAATCTCAAACTGGGAATCTGAAAATCTTTTACCTGATTTAAAGCAAATTAGAGTGATTGGAAATTTAGTTGGTATTGACTATAGAGAAATTCTTTTCGGTAACGCTCATCTTTCAGAATTTTCTCTAGATACTTATTCAAACATAAACGATATTGAAAATAATTTATCCAGCCTAGAACTTTCCCCTGAAGAAATATTGAAGTCGGATGAATACTTAATTAACATGAATAGTCTTAGAATGTTACTGGGTGATAACCCTCAATCCTTTAAATATCTGCACCTGCTATCAAAGAGACTTACAGAGTTTGTTGATCAAAAGGAGAACTCTGATTATGACTATTTGAATGATACAATTGATGATCTTAAGAAGATAATCGAAAATTTCTGTACAATCTATTTTGAAGAAAAGTAACTCCCTCCTAATCTTGATTGATTTTTGAAATAGCTCCTCAAAAGGTAATCAAGGAGGAACTTAAATGGCTTCATTTACACAATACAAGTTAGCAAGTGGTAAAAAGAAATGGAGATTTCAGGCATATCTAGGAACTGATCCAGATACTGGAGAACGAGTTAAAACAACTCGAAGAGGATTTGATTCAAAAAAAGAAGCTCAAATATCATTGGCTCAACTACAAGCAGAATTTGAGAAAAATAGTCGCAAACTGATCTCAGAGGAAATGATTACTTTCAAAGAGTTATATGATTTATGGCTTGTTCAATACCGTTTAAAAGTAAAACCTTCCACTATTGCTACCTCAAAGCGATTTATTGAAGGTTATGCACTAGAATACTTTGGAAGCTTGAAACTCGACAAGATTACTGTTCGCTATTGTCAAAAGATCGTTAATAAATGGCATGAAAAATACAAACAGTATCACTATTTTCGCAAAGTAGTTGGTCAGGTGCTACAATTTGGCGTACAAATGGAAGTGATTGACAGTAATCCAATGAGAAAGACGATATTACCTCGCAAGAAAGAAGTTGAATCATTTCCAAACTTCTACACTAAAAAGCAACTAGAGACGTTTTTTGAGTGCTTAGAGGAGCATATTGAGCTATCTGGGCGTACAAGCACCAAACTACTCGCATTCTTTCGTCTGTTGGCTTTTACAGGCATGAGAAAGTCTGAAGTCTTAGCTTTGCAGTGGAAAGATGTGAATCTCTTCAATCAAAAATTGACGATTGGAAAAACTCTAGCTACTGATGAATTTGATCAGATTGTTGTTCAAGAGCCTAAAACTGCAAGTTCGCGGCGAACAATTAGACTTGATCGAAAAACAGTAAAAATTCTTGATCAGTGGCGGGTTAATCAAAAGGAATGGTACTTTAAATTTGGATACAATACATCGGGTGAAGATCAATTTCTGTTCACGAATAAGTTTAATGCCCTTTATTATCCTCAAGCTCCTAATGACTGGCTCTATAACATACTCGAAAAATATGAGCTGCCAAAGATTACATTACATGGTTTTCGTCATACTCATGCTAGTTTGTTGTTTGAATCCGGCGCAAGCATAAAAGAGGTTCAAGAACGCTTAGGTCATAAAGATGTCAAAACTACTTTGAATATTTACGCTCATGTCACTCCTGAAAAGATTAAGGAGACTGGCGAACGGTTCGCAAAATACGTTAATTTTTGACGAATGGCATTCAATATGGCATTCACTTATTTATAAATACAAAACAAAAAGCCCCAAAACGTTATCCTATCAACGTTTTGGGAGCTTATAAAATTTCTAACCCACACTGCCTTCCATCTCATACTGAATCAGACGGTTCAACTCTACAGCGTACTCCATTGGTAATTCCTTCGTAAATGGTTCCACAAATCCCATAACGATCATTTCCGTCGCTTCTTGTTCAGAAATGCCGCGACTCATTAGATAATACAATTGTTCTTCAGAGATTTTTGAAACCTTCGCTTCGTGCTCTAAAGAAACATTTCCATTCAAAATCTCGTTGTACGGGATCGTATCGGAACTTGATTGATCATCCATGATGATCGTATCGCATTCGATATGGCTGAATGAACCTGCACTGTTACGTCCAAAGCGAACCGTTCCGCGGTAGTCTACCGCGCCGCCATCTTTAGCGATGGATTTTGAAACGATCGAGCTAGAGGTGTTTGGTGCATTATGGATCATGCGGGCACCGTTATCTAGCACGATGTTCTTGCCGGCTACGGCGATCGATAGCATCGTACCGCGGGCGCCTTTGCCTTCCATATAAACACTTGGGTATTTCATGGTTACTTTTGAGCCTAAGTTGCCGTCGACCCATTCCATTGTCGCGTTTTCTTGGGCTTGTCCACGTTTGGTTTCCAAACTGTAGACATTGTTTGACCAGTTTTGGATCGTGGTGTAACGGCAATAGCCGTCTTTTTTAACGAAAACTTCTACGACTGCGGCATGCAGACTGTCTGAAGAGTACGTTGGTGCGGTACAGCCTTCGACATAGTTGATGCTTGCACCTTCGTCTACGATGATCAGTGTGCGTTCGAATTGTCCGGTATTCGCCGAGTTGATTCGGAAGTAGGACTGGATCGGAATATCGGTCTTCACACCTTTTGGTACATAGATAAATGTTCCGCCTGACCAAGCGGCTGAGTTTAGTGCAGCCAACTTATTGTCTGATGGCGGTACTAATGTTCCGAAGTATTCCTTGAACAACTCAGGATACTCTTTCAAAGCTGAATCGGTATCGGTAAAGACGATCCCTAATTTAGTGAACTCGTCCTTCATGTTGTGGTACACCACTTCTGATTCGTATTGGGCAGAGGCACCAGCCAAATAAGCACGTTCTGCTTCTGGAATCCCTAACCGTTCAAAAGTCGTTTTGATTTCTTCTGGTACATCGTCCCAATCACGAGCAGGTTTGTCGCTGGAACGGATGAAGTAGTTGATTTTATCGTAATCCAGTTCGGATAAATCTGGTCCGTAACCGGGCATCTCTAATTTTCTGAATGTTTCTAAGGATTTCAAGCGGAAATCCAACATCCATTCTGGTTCTCCTTTTGCGCGGGAGATCTCGCGAATGACTTCTTCCGATAGACCTTCACCAGTGGTAAAGACGGGTTCGATATCATCGTGGAAGCCAAATTGATATTCCTCTTGCATTTCAGGTACACTCATGTAGTCCCGCTCCTTATTCGTATTAATGTATTTATTTTCCCTTCAGAAAAATAAGTTTGATTCTCATGCCGTATACCATTCTACTAAATCTGCTAAAACAGAAAGTAGAACTGGCATCCTTATTCGTATTAATGTATTTAAATCTTGCTAATCTTTATGATATTGCCCTTCCCGAGCTTTACCTTGTTCATCGGTCAATGCTTTGCCTAAGGCTTTCCATGCTAACGTTGAGCATTTGATGCGGGCTGGGAATTTTGCGACCCCGCTAAGCATCGCTGCGTCTCCCAATGCTTCTTCATCCTTTTCAGGAATCGGATTGCCTTGAACCATTTGGGCAAAAATAACTGCTAAATGTTCTGCTTCTGAGACTGGTTTGCCGATTACTGCGTCCGTCATCATAGAAGCACTAGCGGTTGAAATCGAACAGCCGCTACCGGAAAATGCGATATCTGTGATCACGTCGTCTTTGACAATTAGTTCTAGCTCGATCACGTCGCCGCAAGTAGGATTGTTCATCTCGATCGTTTTCGTAGAGTCACTTAGCTTTCCACGATGATGAGGATGAGCGGAATGATCCAAGATCACTTGTCGATATAAATTGTCTAATTTATTTAGCGCCATCTTTGAAAAACTCCTTCGTCGCCTGAATTGCTTCGATCAAACGGTCCGCATCTTCTTTCGTATTGTAGAAATAGAAGCTGGCCCGCGCCGTCGCTGGCAGATTCAAATAATTCATTAACGGTTGCGCACAGTGATGACCGGCACGCACCGCGATCCCTTCCATATCTAAAGCAGTCGCTACGTCATGAGGATGGATGCCATCCAGATTAAAAGCGATCACACCGGTATGATGTTTTGGATCTTGAGGTCCATAAGTCATGATTCCGTCGATCTCATGCAGCTTAGGTAAGACGTAGTCAACCAATTCTTGTTCGTAGCGATGGATATTCTCCATCCCGATCTCGTTCAAGTAATCAACCGCTGCGCCTAAAGCGATGGCACCTGCGATGTTCGGTGTGCCTGCTTCGAATTTCCATGGCAGTTCTTTCCAGGTACTATCAAACAGATTGACGAAATCAATCATCTCGCCGCCAAATTCTACCGGTTCCATCTGTTCTAACCATTGACGTTTGCCATATAATACACCGATTCCCGTTGGTCCGCACATCTTATGCCCGCTAAAAGCAAAGAAATCGGCATCAAGTGCTTGAACATCAACAGCCATATGTGGAGTAGCTTGCGCACCGTCCACGATCATTACCGCGTTATTGGCATGAGCCATTTCCGCTAATTCTTTGATCGGATTAATCACACCCAGCACGTTTGAAACGTAGGCCAATGAAACGATCGCTGTTTTTTCGTTGATGATGTCTTTTGCGGCTGTCATATCAATAAAGCCTTGATCCGTTAATGGCAAATAACGCAGAACTGCACCTGTGCGTTCGACTAATTGCTGCCACGGAATAATATTAGAATGATGCTCCATATAAGAAATGACGATTTCATCGCCTTCTTTAATAAAGGCATCGCCATAACTGCGAGCCAACCAATTCAAGCCGGTGGTCGTTCCACGCGTGAACAAGACTTCTGCTGTTTCCTTCGCATTGATAAAAGCTCGGACTTTTTCGCGACTATTTTCATAATCGGCTGTCGCCCGTTCAGCTAACGTATGCACCCCACGATGAACGTTGGCATTGTCATGTTCATAATAATGGCGCAAAACATCCAAGACTTGCGTCGGCTTTTGTGTAGTTGCCGCATTGTCTAAATAAACAAGTGGTTCGTCATTTACTTCTTGGAAAAGAATCGGAAAATCTTTTCTAATAGTAGAAAAATCCCTCATTATTTACTCAACTTCCCTTCGATCGTATCGATCAGTTGCTCTTGAGTGGCTTTAACTGGAATAGCAGTAATAACAGGTCCTAAGAATCCGCGAATAACCAAACGCTCCGCTGCCGCGCGCTCTAGTCCGCGACTCATTAAATAGAAGAGTTCATCTGGGTCAACCCGACCAACACTGGCCGCGTGTCCGGCCGTGACTTCATTTTCATCAATCAAAAGAATCGGATTGGCGTCGCCGCGAGATTTCTCAGACAGCATCAATACACGACTTTCTTGTTGTGCATCGGCGCCCTTCGCTCCCTTTAAGATATGCCCGATCCCGTTGAAGGTCAAGGTAGATTTATCAAGAATAACGCCGTGTTGTAAAATATGTCCGATCGTATGCGGGGCCTTATTGGTTACACGAGTATCGATCCCTTGAATTTGTTTGCCATCACTGATCGCTACGATCTTCACTTCTGAATGTGAGCCTTCACCCACTAAATCAGAATCAAAGTCCGCGATCACATTGCCGTCATTCATGATACCGATTGCCCAATCGATCATAGAATCGCGCATTAAGTAGCCGCGACGGTTCATATAAGTCGCGATATTCGCTCCCATTGAATCTACCGCTGAGAATTTCACGCGAGCACCTGGTTTCGTGATCACTTCGACCACTACGTTCCCAGAAAGTTTCTTCGCTGTCTCGCCTTGTGATTCAAAACGTTCTAAGTAAGAGAACTCACTATTGTCTTCGGCCACGATCAAGACGTGCTTGAAGAAATGCGCATCGTCATCGCCGTTATGCAGGAAGAGACTTTCGATTGGTTCTTCGATCACCACGTTTTTCGGTACATATAGGAAGATCCCATTGTTCATGAAAGCGGCATGTAACGCCGTCAATGAATTTTCTTCAACGGGTACTGCTTTTTGCATGTAGTATTCTTTGACTAATTCAGGATGCTCTTGCATCGCTGTCACTAAATCCGTGAAGATCACGCCTTGATCCGCAAGCTTTGGTGAGATTTGTTCGAAAACAGTCGTCTCCCCACTTTGCACGATCATTGGATTGTCTTTCATTTGATCAAAGCTTGGAATGGTCCCCGCTGCTTCTTGATGCTCAGGTTTTACATTATAAAGGTTCCAACGAGCGAATTTTACCTTTTCAATCACTGGTAAAGGCAGCTCATCGATTTTTGTTAACGCATTGACCCGTAAATCGGTCATCCATTGAGGTTCGGCCCATTCGGCTGAGAAAGCTTTGACGGCCTCAAGATATTCTATCCATTTTTTCATCTATCTTGCCCTCCTAAACTTCTTCTTTGTAATCGATACCTAATTCAGCAGAGATGCCTGCGTAGCCTTCAGCTTCTAAACGTTTTGCTAATTCTGCATCGCCAGTCAAGACTACTCGGCCATCCATCATAATATGCACCACATCAGGTACGATGTAGTTCAATAGACGTTGGTAGTGGGTAATGATCAACGCGCCAAACTCTTCACCGCGCATTTCATTGATCCCTTTCGCTACGACCTTCAAGGCATCGATATCAAGTCCTGAGTCAATTTCATCTAAAATTGCAAAAGTAGGTTCGATCATCAATAACTGTAAAATCTCGTTACGTTTCTTTTCCCCACCAGAGAAGCCTTCGTTCAAATAGCGTTCCGCCATTTCTTCTGGCATATTCAACAATTCCATTTTTTTATCTAATTTTTTCAAAAATTGCATCACGGAGATTTTTTCATCTTCTTCACGACGAGCGTTGATCGCTGCTCGCATGAACTCAGCATTACTGATTCCCGGGATTTCGCTTGGATATTGCATCGCTAAGAATAACCCTAAACGTGCGCGTTCGTCGACTTCCAAGTCTAAGATATTTTTTCCATCGAAAAGGATTTCGCCTTTCGTCACTTCATAGTTTGGGTTGCCCATGATTGCTGCGGATAAAGTTGACTTACCAGTCCCATTTGGTCCCATGATGGCGTGGATTTCTCCTGTCTTCATCTCAAGGTTTACACCTTTTAAAATTTCTTTATCGTCAATGGCAACGTGCAAGTCTTTGATTTCTAAAACTGACATGAAAGTACCTCCAAAATTTTTTTCTCGTTCTCACATATTTTAGACTAAATGAGAATGGAATACAAACTGATTCACCAATTTTCTTCTAAAAAACTATCCTTTATTTAGAATAATTATAAAAATGCTTTTTCTCGACTGAACTAATCAGAATCTATAAAGATTTTTTGTAAGAACGCTTCCTCGGTTAATTTTTCTGTCGGCTCCTTAAAATGAAAGAACGCCGGCTTCTGATCATAAAAAATTTCCGTCGTCAGCTTCGCTTGATCGATTTCATCAAACAAGCCTGCTGGAAAATAATATTCGTCATCTGCCAAGCTATGATAAAATAGACTGCTGCCGCATTGTTTACAAAATCCCCGTTCTGCCCATTCCGAAGACAGATAGCGCTGAATCTGTTCTTCTCCATTGATCTCAACATCCTTTGGCAACACACCCGCTAACGACAAGAATGGTCCACCGAAGAATTTTTGACACATATGACAATGGCAGACGGTGATCGCTGGTTCAACTTCTTCTATAGTAATCGTCACCGAGTTGCATAAACAACTTCCATTTAATTTCATATAGTCCATCCTTTCGAGCTGATTTAAAATTTATATTTCCAGTGTAACAGCTAGTAGTTAAGTAAAGTATGATTTTTTTATACCTTTGTCAGTATAAAATAGGCTGAAAAAAAGCGCTGAAAGATTTTACTCCTTCAGCGCTTAATTAAATTATTTATCAACTGGTTTTACAGACCCGTCCCATTTTTCTAAGATCCAATCTTGAACATCTTTTTCATGTAGAACTTTGTTCAGTTTTTCAATCCGAGGATCGTCTTTATCTTCTGTACGAACGGCTAAAATGTTGGCATATGGAGAAGTATCTTTTTCAAGTAAGACAGCATCCTTCACTGGGTTCAAACCAGCACCATAAGCGAAGTTAGCATTGATCGCTACTAGATCGCCTTCATCATTGCTGTAAGTTGTAGCCAACAAAGCAGGGTCAATTGAGTGATCGAATTTTAAATTCTTAGGATTTTCAGCAATATCCTCAAATGTTGCTGTTTCTAAATCTACACCGTCTTTAACCTTGACTAAATCCGCATCTTGCAAGATTGTGATGATGCGTCCCCAGTCTGATTCAGAACTTGAAGTGATAACTGTTGCGCCTTCTTTTAAATCTTTGATGTCTTTGATTTTCTTAGAGTACAAGCCCATTGGTTCGATATGAACAGCACCTGCATCCGTGAATTTGTAGTCATTCTCTTTCACTGCCTTTTCAAAGAAAGGTTTGTGCTGGAAATAGTTTGCATCGATATCTTTGTCTGCCAGCGCTTTGTTTGGCAACACATAGTCATCAAATTTTTTGATTTCCAAAGTCACGCCTTCTTCTTCAAGCAATGGCTTTACGTGCTCCAAGATTTCCGCATGCGGAGTTGGTGATGCACCGACGACTAATGTGTCGCTCTTTTCTTTACTGCTGCTGTCTGATGAGCCTGAACTGCTATTTCCGCATGCTGCCAAGCCAACTGTTAATAATGCTACTGCTGCAAAACCTAAAATTTTCTTTTTCATTGATGGTTCCCCCTATTTTTTTGGATTTATTTTTAAGAATAATTGCTATTCTGTGTTAACGTTTGTCTGTTCGTTTTGTCAAGAAATCGCCAAGTCCTTGAACGATAAATACGATAATCAAAATGATTACTGTCGCTACCAATGTGACTGTGTAATTCCCACGTTGATAGCCTTCTTGCCAGGCCAATGCTCCAAGTCCACCTGCACCAATTGCACCCGCCATCGCTGTGAAACCAATCATTGAAACCGAGGTAACTGTTAACCCTGAAATCAATGCTGGCAAGCTTTCTGGAATCAAAACCTTATAGATTGTTTGGAAGTAACTAGCCCCCATCGAATCTGCCGCCTCTAGCACACCGGAGTCAACTTCACGAAAAGCAATTTCAACCAGTCGTGCATAAAATGGAGCCGCTGATAAAACCAATGCCGGAATCGCTGCTTTCGCGCCTAGCATTGTTCCTACCAATGCTTTGGTAAATGGAATGATCAAAACCATTAGAATCATAAAGGGCGTTGATCGGAAAATGTTACTGAGAATTGAAACTAGTCCATATAAGAAACTGCGAGCAGCGGAGCGTTTCCGACCTAATGAGTAAAGCATCAGCCCTAGCAATAACCCTAAGACAAACACGATCAACATAGAAACGATCGTCATAAACAAGGTGTCATTGATGGCTTCCTTTAGCGTATCCCATGATACCTGTTGAAAGTTTAAATACGTCTCTGAAAAACTCTTATCCACGGTGCAGCACCTCCACTTCCACTTGTTGATTTTCAATAAAGGCGATCGCTTCTTCAACCTTATCCGCATCACCAGCCAATTGAACCGTCAATGTGCCGAAGGAATTTCCCGTTGCCCGTTCGATATTGCCATAAACGATGCTGATATTCACTGGAAAATTACGAATTACTTGTGATACAACCGGTTCATTGGCATTGTCCTCTAAAAAGTGCAATGTCGCTAATGTTCCATGGGGATTTTCATTGATAAATTCCTTCAGTAACTCAGATGGATCAGCTTTGGGTTCAAGATCCTGCTGTACAAAAATCTTAGTCACTTCCTGTTGTGGATGACGGAATACTTCGCGAACAGAACCTTCTTCTACAATTTTGCCTAACTCCATCACAGCGACCTTGTTACAAATTTTGCGGATCACATTCATCTCATGGGTGATCAACACAATCGTCAACCCTAATTTCTTATTAATATTGGCTAGTAATTCTAAAACTTCTTCCGTTGTCTGCGGGTCCAGCGCACTGGTCGCTTCATCACAGAGTAGGATATCTGGGTCATTCGCTAACGCTCGTGCGATCCCGACCCGTTGTTTTTGTCCGCCTGATAGTTGAGATGGATAAGCGTCTCCTCTGCCATCAAGTCCGACTAGACTTAGCAGTTCTTCTGCTTTTTTGCGACGTTGGTCTTTTGCCACGCCTGCCAATTCTAAGGGTAATTGAATGTTCTCAATGACTGTTCGTGACCATAATAGATTGAAATGCTGGAAGATCATCCCAACTTTTTTTCGAAACGTTCTTAATGCTGCTCCTTGTAGCTTGGCAACATCTTCACCATTGACTAATACTTGTCCATCAGTAGGTGTTTCTAATCCATTTAATAAACGAACCAATGTGCTCTTGCCAGCTCCTGAATAACCAACGATGCCATAAACATCCTTTTCTTCAATTGCTAAATTAATTCCATTGACTGCGTGGATTGGTCCAGTCTTGCCGGCAAAACTTTTCCCCACTTGATTTAACTCAATCAATGCCATGTTTCTTACACCCTTTCCAATAACTGATTAGCTTTTAGCTAGTTCAGATATATAACTATTTTTCATTTCGCTTGTCATTGCACTAATCTGCAAGAATTTGATGAGGAAGTTGGACTGCTACCTCGTTGAAATGAATTTATTTTTCCAAAAACGGGAGAAATAATTCTATTCTCATTACGCATATCATCCAACTAAAGTACGAGTATCCTTATAAAGCTTCAAAATTTCATTTTGTCAGTCCAACTATGAGCTGCTGCGAGAAGTTGGACTGACAAAAAAAGCTTCCGCCCTCAAATGTACGAATGTACACTTAGGACGAAAGCTTTGACTTCCGTGTTACCACCTAAAATTCGTTCTGACCTTGCGATCACAACCTCTGCCAGTACTTGCTTCACGCGTATACTGAGGCGCTGTAACGGGCACTCCCGTGATAGACTTAGCACCCGCTTCGTCCATCCTGCTCAAAGACCATTTTCCATCTCATTGCCATAACTCCTTTTCAGCATACCGGAGCTCTCTTTGTACTTTAATCAGATGTACTTTTCTTTTCATCGCTTTCTCATGTGTATGAAAGGATTATATCAGGCTGATTTTCTCCTGTCAAACATCAAATGAAAATTTCTTTATAGGTTTTCAAACTCATCAACATCGACTTCCCGTAAAGACAAGATCCATGCATCCAATTCTTCTTTCACATTCAACGCAGCAGGATCAGCAACCACCTTTTCGCTAACAGATGAAACCACACCCGTCAACGGGCTTTTGAATTCTTGGACCGCTTTTTCTGCTTCGATTTCCAGTAATGGTTCACCAGCCTTAACTGATTGACCAACTTTTGGCAATGAGATGAAGGTCACTTCACCAAGTGTATCCGCCATTTCAGCAGTTAAACCCATGCAATAGTCTTTATCATTGTGTAAGATCCACAGACCTTCATTTTTTTTCAAGTAACTCATTTAATTAGAACTTCCTTTCGTATGTTGTTTCCTTAAATCCATTCGTTAAAAATTGATCATCTTTGATCAGTAATGGGCGCTTCACTAACATCCCGTCACTTGCTAATAATTCGCTGGCTTCTTCTACCGATAAATCTGCCATTTTGTCCTTCAAACCTAATTCACGATATTTCATGCCGCTAGTATTAAAAAATCTGCGAACTGGCAACCCACTAGCTGTTATCCACTTTTCAAAAGTATCAGCTGAAGGCGTGTCTTGAACCAAATCGATTGTTTCAAACTGTACATCCGCCTGTTCTAACCATGCTTTGGCTTTACGACAAGTTGAACATTTGGGATACCAATAAAATTTAAGCACTGCGTGTCCTCCTAATAGGTTGTTTGTCTGCGCTTTGATAACGCATTGATAGAATCAAACCGATTCCGATCATATTTCCCAGAATCGATGATCCACCTTGACTAATAAACGGCAACGGAATTCCCGTTAATGGTAACAAACCGATATTTGCGCCGATATTTTCAAAAACATGGAACAGCATCATCATAACGATTCCTGATGCAATATAAGCATAGAACTCATTATTCATGTCAAAGCATAACCGAATCATACGATAAATCAAAATAAAATAAATCAAAATTACAAAAGCACCGCCGATGAAGCCAAAGTTCTCACCAATGACTGTAAAAATCATATCCGATTCCCGAACTGGCACGTAGACATTACTAACATTGTAGCCAGTCCCAAACATCCCACCAGAACCGATTGCCATCAATGCATGAGCAAGCTGAAAGCTAATTCCTTTTGGATCATGGAAAGGCTCAAGCCAAGAATCAATCCGAGCAAACTGATAATTCTTGAACCCGATGTGTGATAAAATTTCTCGACCCGTATCTGTCGTGACAAAAAATATCAAAGTGCCACCCACAATAATTGCTAAGATAATCGTGGGAACTAAGATTAACCATGAAATTCCCGACATCAAAAACATTCCTGCAAATATGGCCAAAAAGACAAGCATTGTACCAAAGTCCTTTTGCGCCAAAACTAAAACTAAAACCGGAATAGTTACTAAAAACATTTTACCAATCAACATAGTATCAGTCTTAAGACTTCGAAGCTTATTCGCCACATTATGTTTAGTGATAATCATCGCCATCATTAAAATATAAGCAATCTTCATTAGTTCCGAAGGCTGGAAAGTCAGTGTCCCAAACTTGAACCAGTTTTTCGAACCTGTAGAGGCAAATAAAGCCGTATCGTAATATTTCAACAATGCCAACATGACTGCTAAACCAATCACATACAGAAAAGGAGTTAAACGCCATAGAAGTTTTGCATCAAAATGAATGATAATTACTACAGCTAATGCACCAACCACGTACCAAACAGCTTGCATGGCTAAACCACGAAAAACATTCGGATTTCTCGGATCCTGAGTCAGTGCCACATATAAAGCAAGGAGCCCAATCAAACACAATATAAAAACAGGTAAAATAACGCCATAATCAATTCGGCTGTCATTATTATTCTTTCTTAATCTATCCATTGTTCATCTCTTTTCACACAGTATACTTGCCTTATTATAGACGCTTATTTGTCTAATGAAAAGTCAGCATCGCTGACTTTGCAAAATCTTTATTCTTCTTGAAAAACATGTGGTAAAAAATAGATCAATCCCCAAATCCCTAATTGCAAAATACTAAACATCAGGACAAACTGAAATTTTCCAACACTCCAATTACCAATAAGTAATTTCAATACAGTCATAGGATGAATGAACAGCTCGACCGAATGAACGCGGTCAAAGCGACCAATATAAACCGCTATACTAGAAAGAACTGACAATAATACAATGCCACTGATTTTCTGTATCATCTGTAATTTAACAGCCGAGATTATTTTAAATACTTGCACCATACCCACAAACACCATCAAAAGAATTGGCAGCAACAATAAAAGATAGGACCACCAAGCATTGCTGTCATCTAGAAAATGTCCCCCAGGCTGATAAATCCTCAAACTAGCCAAATGAAACAAATCAGTCATTAGATACGGAATATTTGGAAAAAATAATAACCATAACGAAATGAAAAACCAGCGCCATTCACTTTCTAATTTCAAAAATAATTCCGCAAAAACGATTGGCAACCATGCCAGAAAGACATTCAAAGCCATAAAGGAAAAGTTTCCTTGCGTAAAGTACATAAATAAAATATACACCCATACACTCAAATGGAATCCGTAAACTTTTTTCATAATTCTCCCTCAAAAGATTTCTCGAAAACAATTATTTTTTTGATCACATCAAAATAGCTAGTACATAAAATCAGCTATGACCATCACCAATAAAAACTGTCGATAAAGAAAACACCACCGAATTCTTAGCCGAAGCTTTGAGACGATGGTGTTTTTTTAATGATGCCAGCTGCAGGATTCGAACCTGTGACCTACGCGTTACGAGTGCGTTGCTCTACCAACTGAGCTAAGCTGGCGATTCGTACAAAAGAAATTATAAGAAACTTCAGCGAAAAAGTAAAGTAAGATTCTTCTCAAAAAGCGATTACATGAAAAAAACTTGAAAATGTGCTAAAATAAGGTATGTGAAAAAAGGG
>PPYE01454501.1_pt1 | contig 17405 bp, 19 predicted proteins | sample 1559881 | NCBI WGS metagenome assembly PPYE01 (sample SAMN08240022, study PRJNA423297) | Human gut metagenome, whole genome shotgun sequencing project. | reverse complement strand
TAATACTTTTTTATAATATGTCTATAGGCAGAAAAGAACTTTTTATAAAAAAGTGTAACATATGATTGATTTCTCTAGATTGGATTTTCATGGAAGGTAATAAAGATATTGAAATTATAATTAATTTATGATATTATTATTATGAAAGTAGGTAAGGTTATGAATGATAAGAGTAAGTTATTAGGTACTATTTTAGGTATTGTTATATTTATTTTGATAGTAGCAGGTTTTACTTATGCTGCACTTAATTGGCAGAGTGGGAAGGTTAATTTAGGTATTACTTCTGGATGTTTTGATATATATTATGATAAAGGACAAGATATTAGTGGACAACTAAATCCTTCTAGTAGTTATACTGATGGATTATTTGCTACGATTAAGATTAATATTAAAAATAGTTGTACTACTAATGGAACTGGTACTTTATATTTGGAGACACTTAGTACTACTAGTAATAATCTATATAGAACAGGACTTCTTAATTATCAAGTAGTTAAAGATGGTACTGCTACTAACTTAAAGGGTAACATTACTAAAAGTGGAGAGATTGCTTTAGATATTGGTACTCTTACTAAGGCTAGTAGTGCTAGTACTACTTATAAAATTTATGTATGGGTTGATAAAGAAGTAGTTATTAACTCTGATGCTAATTCCAAATATTATGGAAAAATTAGAGCTACTGCTACTCAAGGCAAATAAAAAAGAAGATTTCTTCTTTTTTTATTTTATACCAAAATCTTCATCTTCAACTTCTATTTGTTTTAATATTTCTTCAGTAGTGGTAAATCCAGATATAACTTTATATAATCCATCTTGTAACATTGTTATTACATCCTTATTATATACTAAACTTCTTAGTTCTTCTTTACGCATACCAGCACTTATAGCATCTCTGATATCTTGATTTATTAGAAGAACTTCTTGAATGGCAATTCTTCCTTTATAACCATGACTACAATGTGGACATCCTGATGGGTTAGCATCATATACTTCATTTATATCTAAACCTAGTACTGTTTTGAAAAGATTCTTTTCCATTACTGTTACTGGTCTTTTTCTTTTACAACTATTACATAACATTCTAGCTAGTTTTTGTGATACGATACCGGTTAATGCTGATGCAAGTAGGTATCTTTCTACATTCATATCTAATAGTCTTTCAATAGTATTTAAAGAGTTGTTGGTGTGAATTGTAGACAATACTAAGTGTCCAGTAATTGAAGCTCTTACTGCTATTTGAGCAGTTTCTGAGTCCCTTATCTCACCAATCATTATAACATTAGGGTCCTGTCTTAAAATACTTCTAAGAACTGTAGCAAAATCTAGTCCAATATCACTATTAACTTGAACCTGATTAACACCTTTAATATCCATTTCTACTGGATCTTCAACTGTAATTAAGTTAGAACCTTCAACATTCAATTTTTGAAGAAAAGAATATAGAGTAGTAGATTTACCAGTACCAGTAGCACCAGTAACTAATATTATACCATTAGGAAAATTTAACATTTTTATTATTTTATTATAGTTAGTTTCATTAAAATATAAATATTCTATACCTTTTAAACTCATAGAATAATCCATAATTCTTATTACTATTTTTTCGCCTCTTTTAGTTGGTAGGGCGGATACTCTTAAATCTAAATCTTTGCCATTTAATTTATCTTTAATGGCTCCATCTTGTGGTAATCTTGTCTCAGTTATATTCATGCCAGCCATTATTTTAATTCTAGTAATTACATTTTGCTTTATTTCTTGAGGAAGAAAAGCATAGTTTCTTAATAAACCATCTATTCTAAATCTTACCATTATTCCTTCATCAGTAGGATCAAAATGCATATCACTTGCTCCTAGGTTTACTGCTGCTAGTATAAGATTGTTAACAGTAGTAACTACAGGTACTCTAGTGAAATCAATATTATTTTGCATGTTATTATTTTGAGGAATATTATTATTATTTTGCATATTGGCATTAATATTTTGATTATTATTTATTCTTTGATTACCTTTATTTACTTGGTTTTGATTATTTTGAACACTATTAACTGGTACTTTATTATTACCTTGCATATTATCCCTCTTTTCATTCTTTTTGTTGATTTTATTCTATAAATATTATATAATAGAATTAGTTAAATAGCAATATAAAATAATAAAAAGGTGATAAATTATGAAACTAAATTGTAAAGGGTTTATGTTGGCTGAAGTAGTAGTAGTTTCTGTAATAATATGTACAGTACTCGTTACTTTATACACTTCACTTGTAAGAATTAATAATGCTTATGATACTAGAAATAGATATTATGATATTAATACTTTATATTTTACTGAAGAAGTAAATGATATTCTTATTTATATGGATTATATTAACGAGTATATTAGTACTAGTGAAAGTAAAGAAGTGAATTTAAATAATGTATTTTCAAATGATTCTAATTTTTATTCAGCATACAACATTGATACTGCTTTGGGGGGAAGTATTAAAATGTATTTCTCACTTTATGATGCTAATAGCGTTGGTTCACTTGCAGACATGAATAGTAATACAACTTTTAAAGATTATATTTCTTATTTAAAGGATCATTTTGATTATGATGAAGAATATGAATATATACTTGTAACAGAGATGTGTAAAACAGGAGATGACTGCTACTACTATGGACTAAGGGTAAGGTGATGATATGAAATTAAATAGAAAAGGATATTTGACGGTAGAAATTATTTTGGCTTCTGCAGTAGCATTTGCTATAGCTTTCTTTTTAATGGAAATTACCGTTAAACTAGTTAGTAAGACAGATGATGTTTATCATGAAACTGTTATTACTTATGATGATGCTATTATGATTGATAATATTAAAGATAAAATAATAGATTATATTATTGAAACAGATGGTTTAGCTTTAGTTGAATGTAAAAATAATGAATGTAATATTTGGGGTGAAAGAGTAGGTGGAGCAACGGAAGAAAGATATTTATACTATGATAGTGAGAGTAAAGAAATTAGATTTTCTGAAGGTGCTGAAGAAGGAAAAGATAGAGTAACTTTATATGCAAAAAAGGTTGATGATAGTATTAGTGAAGTAGAGATTAGTAGTAATATTAATAGAAACGTTAAACCAAGTGATAGAATAGTTTTCTTTAATATTAAGTTAAAAAATATCTTTACTGATAATGCTTATGAAATGGTTATTCCTATTAATTTAAAAAAGAAAGTAAAAGTAGAAGATATTGCTACAATATACTTATTCATGTCGGGAAGACGTGGGGAAATGTCTACTACAATTTCGTTTGATAAGAAACAAAGTAATGGCTATAATGTAGACTTACATGCTAATTATGATCAGTTATTTGAATCTTCTCAAAGTACTACTTTAATGGCCTGTTATCTTGATAAAGAAAAGAAAAATGTATATAATTTTAATAGTCTAGGTACTATGAGATATCAGGGATATTACTTAGAAATAACAAATGATATTCCTAATATATTGTATTGTGAATTTTATGAAGATCATTAGTAATAGAAGGTACTAGTTATCTTCTTTTTATTTGGAATTATCTTAGTTAGAAAGTATTTCACCGCGAATATGATATCTTATAGTTATTCATATATAGACTATAAGATAGGCTATATATGACAAGATAAGATTATAGCTTATCTTGAGATAAATCGACAAAAAATTTATATTAATAGGTATATACTATTTGTGGTGATAAAATGAAAAGTAAATTAAAGAAAATAGTTATACCTATTTTTTTAGCAGTCTTCTGTGGATTCTTATGTGGTAGGTTAATGTTTAATATCTATGAAGAGAAGGGTAGTAGTACTTTAAATTCTAATGTTATATATTTATTACTAGATACATCATATAATAATTATGATGAAATGAAAGCTAGTACAATAAGTAGTAATTATATATATTATGAAGATAAAGGTAAATATAATGTAGTAGTGGCTCTTACTAAGAATGAAGATAATATAAGTAAGATAGAAGAATTATATAATAAGAAATTAACTATAAATAAATATTTAATAAACGATGAAGAAATAATAAATAAATTAAATGAATATGATGAAAAATTAAGTAATAGTACTAATAATGATGAAATAAAAGACATTATAAGGGATATGAATAGCATTTATAAAGATAAAGAAGATATAAAAATGGTGAAAATTAGTTGACATTTCGTTTAATTTAATATAGAATTATATATGTAGCAACGGAGTAGTACTCAAGAGGCTGAAGAGGTGCCCCTGCTAAGGGTATAGAGTGGGAAACTGCTGCGAGGGTTCAAATCCCTCCTACTCCGCCATAATAAAAATTAAGTCCATTAAGGACTTTTTATTATATAATAAGAAGGTGATTTATATGTTTAAGGAAGAACTATCTTTAGTACCACATTTACCTGGATGCTACCTTATGAAGAATAAAGATAACATTGTTATTTATGTTGGAAAAAGTAAGAACTTAAAAAATAGATTATCTTCTTATTTTCAAAGAGAACATACAGGTAAAACAATGATGTTAGTAAGAGAAATAGATCATTTTGAATATATAGTAACAAATACGGAGATGGAAAGTTTATTATTAGAAATAAATCTAATTAAAAAATATAATCCTAAGTATAATATATTATATAGAGATGATAAATCATATCCATATATTGAACTAACTAGTGATAAAGTACCAACTCTTAGAATAATAAGAAGAATTAATGTAAAGAAAGTAAAGAATAATCTTTTTGGTCCATATCCTAATGTAGGAGCGGCTCGTAAAGTAGTAGAAATACTAAATAGAATCTATCCATTAAGAAAGTGTAAGACTTATGAAAAAAGAGAATGCTTATATTATCATATCGGACAGTGTTTAGGATATTGTACTCATGAAGTTGATGAAAATAAAATAAAAGAGATGAAAAGTGAAATTATATCTTTCTTAAATGGTAATACTAAAGTACTAACCGATCGAGTTACTGAAAAAATGAAGATATCCTCTGATAATTTAGATTATGAGAAGGCTTTAGAATATAAAGAACTATTAAACTATATCAATATAACTACTGAAAAACAAAAAGTAGATTTAGATAATAGTGTTAATATAGATGTAGCTTCTTACTATGCTAAAGATAACTATATTAGTATACAAATACTCTTTATAAGAGGAGGTAAACTACTAGATAGAAATAGAAATATCTTTCCAATGATTGATACAGAGGAAGAAGAATTTTCTAGATATTTATCCGAATTCTATAATAAGAATGTATCTATGCCTAAAGAAGTATTAGTACCAGATAACTTAAATAAAGAAGTATTTGAAGAAGTATTTAAGATAAAATTTATGACTCCTATCAAAGGTGAAAAGAAAAAAATACTAGATCTAGCCTATGATAATGCTAGAATATATTATGAAGAGCAAATGACTTATATTAAGAGAGATGAAGATAAGATTACTAATGCTTTAGAAGAATTAAAAGATAAATTAAAATTAGATAGTGTAGATAGAATAGAACTATTTGATAACTCAAATTTATTTGGTACTTTTAATGTATCAGGAATGGTAGTCTTTGTAGATGGTAAGCCTTCAAAGAATGATTATCGTAAATTTAAAATAACTAATGATAAGAATGATGATTATGGTACAATGAGAGAAGTAATATATCGAAGATATTTTAGAGTACTAAAAGATGGACTAGTAAAACCTAGTCTTGTAATAGTAGATGGTGGCTCCGGGCAAATTAATGTAGCAAGAGAAGTAATTAATGAATTAGGACTAGATATTCCAGTATGTGGTCTTAAGAAAGATGATAAACATGCTACTAATGTTTTACTTGGTTTTGAACCAGTAGTAGAAATACCTATCGATAAAAGAAGTGACTTATTTCTTTTACTTACAAAGATGCAAACTGAAGTACATAACTTTACAATAAGTTATCATAAACAAATAAGAAGTAAGGGAGCATTATCAACAGTACTAGATAATATCGAAGGAATAGGAGAAGTAAGAAAGAATAAATTACTTAAGAAATATAAAACTATATCCAAAATGAAAGAAGCATCACTAAAAGAACTAGAAGAAATATTACCAAAAGATACTGCAATTACTTTTAAGGAATTTCTAGATAATTATGATAAATAATATAATATTTTTAGATATAGATGGTGTCTTAAATAGTGATAAATACTTCTCTAGTATCGAAGATAAAGAAGATACATATACTGACCCAGTAGCTAAGCTCCTTCTAGATATTGATATGACTAAAGTAAAATTACTTTTAAAAGTAGTCCGCATATCCCATGCTAAAATAGTTATATCATCAACCTAGCGAAGAATGAAATTGTATCCTTCTATCAAAGAAACCCTAATAAATATTGGCCTTCCCATAGTAGGAGAAACCCCTTTTCTAGAGGGTCAAAGAGGTGAAGAAATAAGAGCCTATCTAGCAGATAATCAAGTAGATAACTTTTGTATAATAGATGATGAAGTATTTAAAGATTATCAAGAACTAGAAGATAATCTAATAAAAACTAACTTCTACGAAGATGGGTTAACAAAAGAACATGCTAATGAAGTAGTTAAAAGATTAAGTAAGTAGTATTTGTATGCCCTCTAGATCTATTGTTCTAGGGGGTTATCTTTAGCCAAATACTTTGTCTAAAGATAAAGTATCAACCATACATACTATATATAAGTTAAAAATATAAAAAGTTAGTCTTTTGTTAATAAAAAGATAAAAAAATAAAAAAATATTGAGAAAAATAAAGAAAAAAGCTCTAAAATATTGACAAAATCATAAAATAATAGTAAAATCATAATCGGTACATTTTGTTGGAGGATATTAGATATTGGGACCATCTAATATACAAAAACGAACTTATAAAATATTAAAAGGAGAAGAAAAAGAATGAAAACAACATTTATGCAATCAAAAGAAACAGTAAACAGAACTTGGTATGTTATAGATGCTAAAGACATTCCTCTAGGAAGAGTAGCTAGTAAAGCCGCTACTATATTAAGAGGAAAACATAAAGTAACATATACACCACATGTTGACTGTGGAGACTATGTTATCATTGTAAATGCTGATAAAGTAGCATTAACTGGTAACAAACTAGAGGGGAAAATTTATTATGATCACTCTAGATATGTAGGTGGTTTAAGAGAAAGAACTGCTAAAGAAATGAGACAAGATTATCCAGTAGAAATGGTAGAAAGAGCTGTAAAAGGAATGCTTCCTCATAATAGACTTGGAAGACAAATGTACAAAAAATTATTTGTATATGCTGGTGAAGATCACAAACATGCTGCTCAAATGCCAAAAGTATTAGAAATGGGAGGTAACAAATAATGGCTAAAGAAAAAAGAAGTTTTTATGGAACTGGTAGAAGAAAAGGTTCAGTAGCTAAAGTTACATTAACTCCAGGTACTGGTAAAATAACTGTAAATGGTAGAGATGTTCACGAATACATGCCATATGAAGTATTAGTAATGGATTTAAAACAACCATTAGTAGTAACTAATAACGAAAACACATTTGATGTTAATGCAGAAGTTATTGGTGGTGGTTTTTCAGGACAAACTGGTGCTATTAGACTTGGTATTACAAGAGCATTACTAGTATATGATGAAGATAATGCTGCTAACGAAGATTCATATAGAAGAATTCTTAAAGCAAATGGATTTGTAACTAGAGATCCAAGAGTTAAAGAAAGAAAGAAATATGGTCTTAAAGGTGCAAGAAGAGCTCCACAATTTAGTAAGAGATAATTTAGAAGAGGTTACATTAATTGTAACTTCTTTTTGTATGTATTAATGGCTTATATATGATAGATATGGTTGATATATCATTTATAGACTATAGGCTATAAATGACACTGGAAGACTATAGACTGAAAGTGATAAAAAATGTAAAAAAATAGTAAAAATTTTATATTATTATTGAACTTTTTATTTGATTTTGTTATTATATTAGAGTGAGGAGATGATATGATGACAAAATATGTTTATACCTTTAAAGAAGGTAACAAGGATATGAGAAATTTACTTGGTGGTAAAGGTGCTAATTTAGCAGAAATGACTAATTTAGGATTACCTATACCTCAAGGATTTACTATTTCAACAGAGGCTTGTACTAATTATTATGATAATGGTAAAGAAATATCTGAAGAGATAGAATCTCAAATCTTTAAAGCACTAGAAGAACTAGAAAAATTACAAGGAAAGAAGTTTGGTGATACAGAAAATCCATTACTTGTATCAGTAAGAAGTGGTGCTAGAGCAAGTATGCCAGGTATGATGGATACAATACTTAATCTAGGTTTAAATGATGTAGCAGTAGAAGGATTTGCTAAAAAGACTGGTAATACTAGATTTGCTTATGATTCTTATAGAAGATTTATTCAAATGTATTCAGATGTAGTAATGGAAGTAAATAAATCTTTCTTTGAAAAAATAATAGATGAATTAAAAGAAGAGAAAGGTGTTCATTATGATACTGAACTTACAGTAGATGATCTAAAAGAATTAGTAAATAGATTTAAAAAAGTATATAGTGATCACATGAATGGTGAAGAGTTCCCTCAAGAACCTAGAGAACAATTAATGGGAGCAGTTAAAGCAGTATTTCGTTCTTGGGATAATCCTAGAGCTATCGTTTATAGAAGAATGAATGATATACCAGGAGATTGGGGAACAGCAGTTAATGTACAATCAATGGTATTTGGTAATATGGGTAATACTTCAGGTACTGGTGTTGCCTTTACTAGAGATCCTGCAACTGGTAAAAAAGGTATTTATGGAGAATACTTAATTAATGCTCAAGGAGAAGATGTAGTCGCAGGTGTTAGAACTCCTGAGCCTATTACTAAACTAGAAGAAGATTTACCAGAATGTTATAAAGAGTTTATGACTCTTGCTCAAAAGCTAGAAAATCATTATAGAGATATGCAAGATATGGAGTTTACTATTGAGGAAGGTAAGTTATATTTCTTACAAACAAGAAATGGTAAGAGAACTGCTCAAGCTGCAATTAAGATTGCTTGTGATCTAGTAGATGAAGGTATGATTACTCCAGAGGAGGCTGTACTTAGAATTGATGCTAAGAGTCTAGATCAATTACTTCATCCAACATTTGACGCTCTAGAATTAAAAAAGAGTACTTCTATTGGTGAAGGATTACCTGCTAGTCCTGGTGCTGCTGCTGGCATGGTAGTCTTTAATGCGTTAGAAGCAAAAACCTTAGGTAAAGGTGGTAAAGGTGAAAGAGTAGTACTTGTAAGACTAGAGACCACCCCTGAAGATATTGAAGGTATGGTTGCCTCTCAAGGTATTTTAACCGTAAGAGGTGGAAGAACTTCTCATGCTGCTGTTGTTGCTAGAGGTATGGGTACATGTTGTGTAGCAGGTTGTGGTGCTATTAATATTAATGAAGAAAAGGAAGAATTTACTTTAGGCGGTAAGACATTCCATAAGGGAGATTATATTTCACTTGATGGTAACACTGGTAAAATATATGCAGGAGATATTCCTACTAAAGAGGCTACAGTAAGTGGTGATTTTGGTAGAATAATGAAGTGGGCTGACGAATATAGAACATTAGGTGTTAGAACTAATGCTGATAATCCTAGAGATACTGCTAAAGCTATTGAACTAGGAGCAGAAGGTATAGGACTATGTAGAACTGAGCATATGTTCTTTGAAGAAGATAGAATACCTAAGATTAGAAAGATGATTCTATCAGAGACAGTTGAAGATAGAACAAAAGCTTTAGATGAATTAATACCATTCCAAAAAGGTGATTTTAAAGCTATGTATAAAGAGTTAAAGAATCTTCCAATGACTGTTAGATACTTAGATCCACCACTACATGAATTCTTACCTACTTTAGAAGAAGATATAATTGCTTTAGCAAAAGATATGAATGTTACTGTAGAACACTTAAAGAATAAGATAGCAGAATTACATGAATTTAATCCAATGATGGGTCATAGAGGATGTAGACTTGCTGTTACTTATCCAGAAATTGCTAGAATGCAAACTAGGGCTTTAATGGAAGCCGCTATTGAGGTTAAAGAAGAAGAAGGTTATGATATTACACCTGAGATTATGATACCTCTAGTAGGAGAAGAAAAAGAACTTAAGTTTGTTAAGGATATCGTTGTAGAAGTAGCTGAAGAAGTTAAGAGAGAATATAATTCTGATATGAAATATCATATTGGTACTATGATAGAGATACCAAGAGCAGCCTTAACTGCAGATGCTATCGCTAAAGAAGCAGAGTTCTTCTCATTTGGTACTAATGATTTAACCCAAATGACATTTGGCTTCTCTAGAGATGATGCTGGTAAATTCTTAGATGCTTATTATCAAAATAAGATATATGAAATAGATCCATTTGCTAAATTAGACCAAGTAGGTGTAGGACAGCTTGTTAAGATGGCAGCAGAAAAGGGTAGAAATACTAGACCTGATATTAAACTTGGTATATGTGGAGAACATGGCGGAGAACCAACATCTGTTGAGTTCTGCCATAATATAGGACTAAACTATGTATCTTGTTCACCATATAGAGTTCCTATTGCTAGATTAGCTGCTGCTCAAGCCGCAATCAATAACGGGGATAAATAATTAATTAAAATTTATAACCAAAAATCCTAGAAAAATCTAGTACTTTTAAATTTTATATATACTCAATTTATAAAAATATGGTATAATGTATTTGATGAGGAGGACAATAATATGAGTAAAAGATATGATGAATATATAAATAAAGTTACAAATAAAATGAACAATAATTTTCTAACTGAAGTAATACCAATGGTTCCAGATGTTGATCAAAAATTAGAAAGAGAAATTAGAGATAGAGCAATCATCGAATTGGTAAAAATGTCTATTAGCAAAGGAATGGAATTAACATATGGTGATATCTGTCTAATGATAGATGACGATCCTTCTGAAAAAGAATATGAAAATATAAAAAATGAATTAACGCCTAGAACAAAGTAGTTTGAACTAATCAAATTGTATCTTTAAAACAATGATGGTATAATTATAATCATCATGTATTAACGAGTAAGGTATCAAAACTTTTAAATAATATTTTTTTATAATGATTGGGATTTAATCTATTACCTTTATTGATTGCGGTATATACTATTGAAAGTTGGTAGTAGAAATCTATCCCCCTATAAAGGCGGTGGCACAAGCTAAATTAAAAGAGGAGAATAAAAAGTAATTTTAGATAAAAAATTAAAAAACAATTAAGCAGGGGGTTATTTATGAATGATAAAGTTTGTAATATGATAACTGGTGAGGTAGGTACCTTTTCAACATATTTTGTTGTTGGTAGAGGTAAAATGTTTGAAACAAGAAACTTTTATTATGAAGATAAGTTAAAAAATTGTTTTTATGTAAAGAAATATGGTTCAAATATTAATCCTGTTATTTATGTAGATACTAAAGTTAATAATAAATGGATAAGCAAAAATCGTGTTATTGGTGGTTATAGAGAATTTGTTAATTTTGTTATTAATAATTTAGATAGTTATATTTGTTTAAGAGGTTTTAGTCGTGTTGATTATAGTCATTTAGTAATGATTATTCTTGGCTTAGAAAAACCTAATGTTAGATTAGAAAAGACTGGTATTAAAACAAATAAAACTAAGAAAAAAGTAAATAGTAAATTTAAAAGAAAATAAATGGAATGAAGTTGTAATACTTTAAAATAGATATAACTATATATGATAGTAATATGAATACTTTGATTTTAAAAGGTTATTTATTTTTTGATATTGATATATAGAACTTAGATAATTATTTATCTAGGTTCTTTTTATATGCACTATAAGCCTTACTATGTAAGTCTTATTAGTGTTATTTGGAGCCTTAGGGGTCTCCAAATAAGTATCAACCATACTTATTATATTTGGAGTAAAAAATTAGTTATTAGAGATAGCAATAATAATGTCTTTAATTTAAAAAAAAATAATTTAAAGAACTAGAAATAGTTCTTTTTTATTGTATTATTAATAATATCTCCAACTTTTTCTAGAGTATCTTTAGTAACAGGAGTATTATCATTATTTATATGACTTTTCCATTCTTTATTAAATGTATAACTACCATTAGTACAAAGTGTTTGCGCTATTAACATTATCCAATTACCAACAGCATTTTGTTCAGTACTAGATAGATTATCTATAAGAGCAAGCCCTATAACAAAGGCTAGAGTAGTTAATGCTTTATCTTCAATATTTTGATTATTCATAGTAAATTTTATTCATTAATAGCATAAAATAGTAAAAAATAGTTAAAATAATTATTTAACTTATTGACATCATAGTATAAAAATGGTATACTTAATATGTTCTTCAAGAAGGATGCTCTAACAATAGTAGATTAATGGACCCTTAGCTCAGTTGGTTAGAGCATCCGGCTCATAACCGGGCGGTCGCAGGTTCGAGTCCTGCAGGGTCCACCAGAATTGTGCGGGTGTGGCGAAATTGGCAGACGCGCTAGACTTAGGATCTAGTGGTTTATCCGTGGGGGTTCAAGTCCCTTCACCCGCACCAAATAGTACTTAAAAGAGTTTGAAACAAAAACAAACTCTTTTTTTGTGCTATTTAACTAGAATTTGCTTAACCGCTCGTTATGAGTTTATAGTACTAAGAATATATTATAAAACTAAAAAAGACAGATATAAAATTATTTGAAATTATATTTGTCTTTTTTATTATTATATAAGTTTTTACTTAAAGAATGAAAATAATTTTTTTCTTTTTTTCTTTGTTTTTGATATTACTTTCTCTTCTTTATATAATTCAGCTTGTCTTAATTCATATAATATCTGCTGAGACCATTTAGGGCAATCTTCTAATTTAATAAATATTTTGCTGAATATTAGTTCTTCGTTTCCTTTGATTGTATTTATGATTGTGTTAGAGTTGCAGTTACATGATGGCTTTTCTGTATAACTATATAAACTTAATTCAAATTCCTTTTTATAGTGGTTTTTATTATTTCTAATAAAAATATCTACACCATAACTACTTATATCAATTAAAAAGTTTGAATTAATAGAATGTAATCCTAATTTACTTTGTGTTTTGAATTCTTCATATTTAATAAATTCATCATAAAGGTCAGAAAGATAATTACCTATGATATTTAAAATTTCATTTGCTATATATGATTCTGAATTTTTAATGTATAAGTCATTATTTTGTTTTGCAAAAATTATATTATTATAATCTTGCCAGTATTTGAAACCTAAATGAAGTTCTTTTTGTTCATAGTTAAAATCATAAATAACTAGATTACTTGAAATACCAAAATTATCTTGAATTATAGTTTCTATTCTATTATAGAAGTCTGTTTTTATTGCTTCATATTTACTATTTAATAATTTTGTTAATTGGGCTATATCATATAATGAAATACAATCGCTATCACTATTAAGTGGTAATGATAATATATTTTTGATTTCTTCTAGTATTTCAGAACTATTTGCTACTGGTTTGTAAATAATGGTGTTATTTTCTAACCATTTATTTATAGATATATCTTTGTTAGTGTAAAAATATACTTTTTTATTTTTTCTTGAATATTGGATGGTGTTAAAAACTACATCGGGATTTGATTCAAAGATAATTTTTAAACATTTTTCTAAAGAAAATTCACTAACATCTGAAATTGTTGATACTTTGATATTTTCTCCTAATTCTTTGATTGATAATACTGTATCATTATATACAATATTTCTATTTACAATGTTGGTATTTGGTAATACTGGTATTATTGGTACAAACATAATAATCCTCCTTTTATAAATTATAATTATTATATCATAAATTAAAAATTTTTAATTAATTTTATATATGATTAAATAAAAAAATATGATAAAATAATATATGTAGATATTTTATACATAGGAAGTGGTAGTATGGATCAAAAAAGAATAGGTAACTTAATAAAAGAACTTCGTAAAAAGAATAATTTAACACAGGAAAAGTTTGCAGAAAAATATGGTGTTACATATCAAGCTGTTAGTAAATGGGAGAATGGTAAAAATATTCCTGATATATCTTTGCTTAAACAAATATGTGATGATTATGATATTAATATTAATGATTTACTAGAAGGTAAAAATAGTGAGAATCCTCAAAGTAAAAAAGTAAATAATAAAAAAATAATATATATTTCATTAGGAGTATTATTACTTATATTAATGATAATTTTATTTATTGTATTTCATGATGATTCTTTTACATTTAAAACAGTATCTTCAAATTGTTCTAATTTTGAAATATCAGGTAGTATAGCTTATAATAAGAATAAATCATATTTATATATATCTAATATAGATTATTGTGGTGGTACTGATAATAATTTATATAAAAAGATAGAATGCTTATTATATGAAGAACATGGTATGGTTAAAAAACAAATAGGTAATTATACTTATGAAAAAGATAGTAGTATTAAGTTAAATGATTTTTTAAAAGATGTAAATTTTAGTATAGATAATTTTGCTAAAGAATGTAAGAATATTGAAAAAAGTAACATAACACTAGAAATAACTGCTACTGATGAAGAAGATAAAACTACTATTTACAAGGTTCCATTGTCAATGAATAAGAGCTGTAATTAAACTCAACCTAGAGTTTAGTTAATTCAACTTAAGTTATATAGTAAAAAAATAATAAATAATTTATACTGATTATGAGGTGAGAAAGTGAAAAAGAAAATAATAATTGTAATAGTAGTAGTTTTAGTTATAGCGTTAGGAGTTTTAGGATATCTTTACTTAAATAAAGAAAAAAATACCAATATTGATGGTAAGAAATTTGCTGAAGAGTATACTAGTGTTACCAAGGATAATGTCTTTGTTTACAGAAGTGCTGAAGAAATAATAAATATATTAGAACATGGAACAGGAGTAGTATATCTAGGTTTTCCAGAGTGTCCATGGTGTACTGCTTATGTACCATATTTAAATGAAGTTGCTAAAGCAAATGATGTAGATAAAGTTTATTATTATAATATTTTAAATGATAGAAAAGATAATACAGATAATTATAAAAAAATGGTAGATATTCTTAAAGATTATTTAAAATTTGATGAAGAAGGAAATAAGAGAATTTATGCTCCTTCTGTAATAGCGGTAAAAGATGGTGAAATATTAGATTTTGATGATGAAACAGCTTGGGATACTAAAGGCTATAAGACTCCTGAAGAATATTGGAAGAATGAAGACTTAGAGGGACTTAAAGAAAAACTTGCCAAGATGTTTGAAGAAACTAAAATTAATATCTGTACAAGTGACTGTAATAAATAAAAAAAGACAAGTAACAATACTTGTTTTTTTAACCTAAAGCAACATCTAGAATCATCATAATAGAAAATCCTATTAAAGTAAATAGAGCCATTAATTCTTTTCTTTTATTAGTTTGTGATTCCGGTATTAATTCTTCTACTACTACATAAATCATAGCACCAGCGGCAAAGGCAAGTAGAAAGGGAAGAAGTGTTCTTACTTTTAATACAAGTAGGGCCCCAAGTACCCCAGATATTGGTTCAACAAGTCCACTTAATTGTCCGAAGAAAAAGGCTTTTTTTCTACTTAGTCCTTCACGTCTTAATGGAACACTAACAGCGGTTCCTTCAGGAAAGTTTTGAATACCAATACCAAGAGCTATCATCAAAGCCGAACTTAAGGTAGCTCCTTCAATACCATAAGCAATACCACCAAATGCAACTCCTACTGCTAAACCTTCAGGAATATTATGAAGAGTAATAGAAAGAATTAACATAATACATCTTTTTAAACTTTTTGTTTTATTATTTTCATCTTTATTCTTAGATATTTTTTTATCAATCTTAGTAAATATTCTATCACCAATAAATAAAAGTAAGCCACCAGATATAAACCCAATAGTGGTAACTATCCAAGGTATCATCTTAAGGCTTTCAGCCATTTTTAAAGATGGTTCAAGTAGTGAAAAGAATGATGCTGCAATCATAATACCAGCAGCAAAGCCAAGCATAGCATCCATGATATTTTTTTTAACTTTTTTAAATAGAAACACAATAGAGGCTCCAATTAAAGTAACACTATAAGTAAATAAAGTAGCTAGAAAAGCAAGAAGTATAGGATTTTGTTCTTCTAAAAATGTTAACATTATAATCAACTCCACATTAATATGTTATGTAATATAATATATAATGTATAGGCATATATAACAAAAGAAGAGACATTAGTAGTCTCTATATCTAAACAGTAATTAATCTTACTGTATTATTATTATATTCTAGTTTTTCTTTTTTATACCTTTTTTTATTATAATTGTTATAAATATTATTATATATATAATTAAGATAATTAATAATATATATGGATATATACTATCAAGATAATGATTAAAACTAGTATTACTTTTAAATAATATCATAGTAGTTATAATAATAATAATTATAATTATTAGATTAATTATTTTATTATTCTTTTTATTTATATTACTTTGAATATTAATTATAGGAAGAGTAAAAGCAACAAAAGTACTTAGTATCCATTCAATAGAAAGAAAGTTTTCGATACGATCAATAAAACCAAAAATAGATATTTTTTTTAAAGTTATATAAACAGGATATTGATACATTGATATGAGGTATCTACCTAGACAAGCACATGCTACTAATGACATAAAAATAATCATTATTGTAGTTACTAAATATGTTATTATGATATATTTTGTTGTCTTATAATAATTTTCTATCTCTTTTTTAGGTATTATAAGAAGACTACTAATAGGTATAGTTAATACTAAACTATATGTCATCCCTGCAATAATAGGATTTTTAATTCCATACTCTAGTACTGGTTTTAAGTTATCTAATTCTATCTCTGGTATTAAACCAATCGTAGCCATAATAAATAATATAATTATAATCAAAGTATATATTAAACTAATCTTTGATATAGTTGTTATTCCTTTATTAGAAGTATGATAAGCAGTTAGAGATAGAATAATAATAACTAATTTAATAGGAGTATCAGTCAAATATTGAGATATTATAAAATTACTAGTATTAAATAAAATAGTTATAGCTAAAATAAAATATAATATAGTTAAAAAAATATTAATAATAGTACCTAGAGTATTACCAAATATTATTTTTGTTTTCTGATAGATTGGTTTATCTATTTCATAATTAAAGATATATATAAATATAAAGAGAGGTATTAGACCAATTATACTTCCTATTATAGAACCAATATATGAGTCAATACCGGCTATTTTAATAGTTATATATGGAGCTATACCTAAAGTACAAGAAAATAATATTAGAAATAGAGTGCTAGAAAATTCTATATTATTTATTTTTTCTTTCATATCTTAATCCTCCTAGAGT
>PPYE01644433.1_pt1 | contig 17407 bp, 19 predicted proteins | sample 1559881 | NCBI WGS metagenome assembly PPYE01 (sample SAMN08240022, study PRJNA423297) | Human gut metagenome, whole genome shotgun sequencing project. | reverse complement strand
GAGAAAAAGCTGCAATACGTTGATGCAGCGCTGGCAGACAAACAGTGGCTGACCGGCCATCGCTTCACCATTGCCGATGGTTATCTGTTTACGGTGCTGCGCTGGGCCTATGCTATAAAACTGGATATGGCTGCCTATGGTCATATCGGCAGCTGGATGACGCAGGTGGCAGCGCGTCCGGCGGTGGCGGCCGCACTGGCGGCTGAAGGCTTAAAATAAGGCCTGAACCTGCCCGGCGGACCGTCGGGCAGGCCCTGGGAGTTACAGCCGGGTGGCGCTGAAGCAGTGCTCCGGTACGGCGATGCGATCCTGCGCCGCTACTACCTGCAGTTCGTATTCCTGCATATTTTTGGTGGCGAGCATAATCTCGTACACCGCGGCGGTGACGTGTTCCAGCGCATCGCGCAGACTTGCCCCCTGCAGCAATTTAACCAACAGCAGACCGCTGGTCACATCGCCGACGCCCACCGGCTGACGCAGGCCGAAATCCACCAGCGGCCGACTAATATGCCAGGCTTCTTCGGCCGTCACCAGCAGCATCTCAAAACGATCCATACTCAGACCCGCACGGGCAAGATGCTTAACTAATACCACTTCCGGCCCCTGGGCAATCAGCTCCCGCGCGGCGGCCACTGCCTCGCTGACGCTGGCGACCGGATGACCGCACAGGATCTCCAGCTCAACCAGATTCGGGGCAATAATATCGCTGGCCGGCAGCGCATAGCGCACGTGGAACTCCGCCACGCCCGGCGCGACGATGCAGCCCTTCTCCGGGTGACCCATCACCGGATCGCAAAAATATTTCGCCGCCGGATTGGCCTCCTTAACCTGACGCACGATACCGAGGATATGCTCTCCCTGCTCAGCGGAGCCAAGATACCCGCTCAGTACCGCATCGCAGGTCTGCAGCTTGTCGATATCGGCAATGCCCTGAACGATCTCCGTCAAATGCGAAGGCGGCACATATTCCGGGTCGGCCTGTTTTTCGCCGTTGATGGTCACCGCGTTAGAGGCAACGGTTTTACGCGCCTGACCGCGGGACGGCTGCAGCTCGGAATCAACCAGCGCCTGCAGCAGATCGGCGCCTTTTTCCATTTCGATCATCGGCACGCCATCCTGGGCCAGCTGTTCGAAGTCTGCTTCGCTCAGGTCGCTCAGGTTACCGTTGAACAGGCTTTCGGTAATGCGCTTCGCCGCTTCCAGGCCTTCTTCGCCGTGGACAAGGCGCGTCACCTGCTCTGCCAGCACGTACTGGGCGCGCGGCGCTTTACCGCTGTTTTTGTCTTCTTCTTCCAGAGCATTGATCTCCACAATGTCCATAAAGGTGAAGAATTTGAGGAAGCGATAGACATCAGCATCCGCGGTGTTGATCCAGAACTGGTAGAATTTGTACGGACTGGTTTTCTTCGGATCCAGCCACACGGCGCCGCCTTCGGTTTTACCGAATTTGGTGCCGTCCGCTTTGGTGATCAGCGGTACGGTCAGGCCAAACACCTGGTTCTGATGCAGACGACGGGTCAGATCGATGCCGGAGGTGATGTTGCCCCACTGGTCAGAGCCGCCAATCTGCAGCGCCACGCCGTGCAGCTTGTTCAGGCAGGCAAAGTCGTAACCCTGCAGCAGATTGTAAGAGAACTCGGTAAAGGAGATACCCTGATCGTCACGATTCAGACGCTGCTTCACCGCTTCTTTGTTGATCATCTGGTTAACAGAGAAGTGTTTACCGATATCGCGCAGGAAGGTCAGCACGTTCATGCTGCCAAACCAGTCATAGTTATTCGCCGCGATCGCCGAGTTGTCGCCGCAGTCAAAATCAAGGAACGGAGCCACCTGTTTGCGGATTTTATCCACCCACTCCTGCACGGTATCCTCGGTGTTTAGTTTAACGCTTCCTCGTCCGTCACCTGGGCTACCAGCCCCCGCTCTTGCAATTGTTTAATCAAGTTACTGCTTGCCATCAAATTCTCCATGTATAAACGACTGCACCTCTGCCGGTACACGACTTTTCGCCAGATGCGAAAAGTACATAGAATAAAGCGCCGGCCCTTTCAGCGCCAGCGCTTCGATAACTAATTTCGGCGTTTACGGCGCCAGACGGTCTATTTTCCAGGCGCCGCTATCGCGCTGGTATAAAAAGCGATCGTGCAGACGGTGTTCTCCCCCCTGCCAGAACTCCATCTGCTCAATGCTGACGCGGAATCCGCCCCAGAAGCTCGGCAACGGCACTTCACCCTGCAGGAACTTCTGCTTCAGCTCGAGGAATTTGCTTTCGAGGATGCCGCGGGCTGAGATCCGGCTCGACTGCTTCGAGACCCAGGCGCCAATCTGGCTGTCGCGCGGACGGCTGTGGAAATATTTGACCACTTCCAGCGTCGACAGACGCTCCGCTTTGCCGATTACCATCACCTGGCGCTCCAGCATATGCCACGGGAAAAGCAGGCTGACCTGCGGGTTGTTTTCAATTTGATGCGCTTTGCGGCTGCCGAGGTTGGTATAAAACACCAACCCTTTTTCGTCGTAGTGCTTCAGCAACACAATGCGCTGGTAGGGCTGGCCGCGCTCATCGACGGTGGCAACCACCATGGCCGTCGGGTCGGCAAGTTTCGCATCGCAGGCCTGACGCAGCCAGCGTTCAAACAGCGGCAGGGGTTCAGCAGGAAGATCGTGGCGACGCAAACCGCCACGGGTGTATTCACGGCGCAAATGCGCAATTTGCTGGAGTTCGTCGTTATCAGACATGGCCATTGAGGATGTAGTCATAAGGTGGCGTTATTGTGCGCCCCCCGGACAGAAATCTCAACGTTTGGCCGTCTGCAGCTGACAGTTATCAAGGACGATGCGGTCGCGCTTATAGACGGTGGCGGTATCGCCTTTTGACCAGAACACATAGACGCCGTCGGTGTAGCGCGCCCCGGAAGCCGACAGCCCCTCAGACAGGTTCAGTTGCTGATTATCATAGATAAAACTGACCTGCTGGCGTGCGTTATTGCGATGGACCGTCAATGGTTTCTGGTCGCATTGATACTCCAGCGTGTCCGTCTGCATCCGCTCGACAAACTGGTTGTAGTAGCTACAGCCCGCCAGCATAAAAGGTACAACTGCGATAAGAATTTTTTTCATTCGTTTGCCTTCGACTTTCCCGGTCACGGCGGGCACTCCGCCCTCCGCTTAACTTGTCCAGTTTACCGGTCGCATCGTATTTAAGATTTCAGTTAACTCCGATTCTGCGGCGGGTTAGCCGGAAAAATGGCGCCCAGCACCGAGGCTTCGCTGGCGCCGGTCACGGAGGGCAGATTGCCCGGCAGACCAGCCAGCGTTCGCCAGGCCAGCCAGGCAAAGGCCAGCGCTTCCATATCATCGCCGCTGATCCCCGCCTCATCGGTGGTGGAGACCTCGGTTCCCGGCAGCAGCGCCGCCAGGCGCGCCATTAACAAGGGGTTACGCGCGCCGCCGCCGCACACTAACAAACGCTCGCAGCCGCCGCTTAACAATACCTGCTCACTGATGGTGACGGCGGTCAATTCCGCAAGCGTAGCCTGAACATCCTCCCCGCGTAGCCCCGGATAGCGGGCCATATGCTGCTCCAGCCAGCCGTAATTGAAATATTCCCGACCGGTGCTTTTCGGCGCCGGCAAGGCAAACCACGGATCGCTCAGCATGTCCTGCAGCAGCGGCAGCAGCACTTTACCTTCGCTAGCCCATTGGGCGTCCTTGTCGTACGGTTTGCCCTTCTGGCGCCAGATCCAGGCGTCCAGCAACATATTTCCCGGCCCGGTATCATAGCCGCGCACCGGCTGACCTGGCGCCAGCAGCGACACATTAGCGATCCCGCCGATATTGAGCACCATACGTCGCTCAACGGGGTGGGCCAGCAGCGCATGATGAAAAGCCGGCACCAGCGGCGCCCCCTGCCCGCCTAGCGCCATATCCCGGCGACGAAAATCCCCCACTACGGTTATCCCGGTGTGGGCGGCGATCTGGTTGTTATCACCAATTTGCAGGGTATGCGGAGCCTCTCCCTGCGGTTCATGCCATACGGTCTGCCCATGGCAGCCGATGGCGATGACGTCGGTGGGTTTGAGACTTTCCTGGCGCATCAGCGCCAGTACGGCATCGGCAAACAGCCGTCCCAGACGGGTGTCCAGACGACCTAGCTGCGAAAGGGTCAGCGACTGCCCCTGGCAAATCGCCAGAATCTCTTCTTTTATCGCGTGTGGAATGGGCCAGGTGAGACTAGCCTGCTGCGCCACCATGTTTTCAGTAATGGTGGCCAAAACGACATCGATACCATCCAGGCTGGTACCAGACATAACGCCAATAAAGCGACCCGATCTCATACGTTTTCCTTCATTCCATGACCCTTGTATGCCCTTCACTCCATCATAAAGTGTCGGTTAATGCTATGTTGTACTAATACTTTTTAACAATAGAGCGACAAATCAGAGAACATCGTAAAGAACCGGTGTTTAGTTGAGGTTGAAGCACCAGTGTTTATTATTTTTTGTATAGTCCAGGGAGAACCTATGCCCGCCGACGACTAAATGCCATATAATTAACCGTATGGACGTTCAATTGAACACCTTCGGTGAACAGGAGATTCATAAATGATTTTACGTGTTTTGGCTGTATCGATGATTGGTTTTACGCTCGCAGGCTGCGTGAGCAGCAGCGGCCTGTCCGGCGACGTTTATTCCGCATCTGAAGCCAAACAGGTGCAGAGCGTGACTTACGGTACTATCGTGCATACGCGCGCCGTACAGATCCAGAGCGGCGACGATAGCAATGCCATCGGGGCCATTGGCGGTGCGGTACTGGGCGGGTTCCTTGGAAACACCATCGGCGGCGGTACCGGACGCTCTCTGGCTACGGCGGCAGGTGCGGTCGCGGGCGGCGTAGCCGGTCAGGGCGTTCAGGGCGCGATGAATAAAACGCAGGGCGTTGAACTGGAAATCCGTAAGGACGATGGCAATACCATTATGGTAGTGCAGAAACAGGGCAGCACTCCGTTCTCCGTTGGTCAGCGCGTGGCCATTGCCGGCAGCGGCAGCCAGGTCACCGTCTCTCCGCGATAATTTCCCTTACGATGCGGCCGGTTGCGCCGCATCGTATTTTTCAGCCACGTTTATTTCGCCGTAATAAATTCGTAGTAACCATCAGACATCTTTATTTCAATATTCCATGAATCATTGCGCCTGCGCAATATCTTATCTGCCCGCCCCTATTACCCTCAAGAACGTAAATTAGCCCTGGTGACTCATCGTCGCTGCCGTTGCCTTTTATGTGGAATATTGCCTATGCCCGAACATGTGCATCATATCGTTAAACGTCTAATCCTTTATATTTGCATTTGTTTACTGGCCGGGATTGGCATTTCCGGGATGACTGCGTTTTTTCATACCAGCTTCAGTAGTACTTCCTCAATATTATTTCCGCTGCTGACCAGTTTCCTGATGGTTTTTCATATTACCATTGCCTGTTTTATGGGCATGAAATACTGGAGCAGCAAGCGGCGTCTCTACCTTACTCCAGTCTCTTTCGGGTTTGCCTGCTCAGCGCTGCTGATGCTTGGCACGCTCAGCAGCTATCCGGACTGGCTTACCTGCAATCCGGCCCCGGTCGTTAATCAAAATGACGCCGTTATCTATTATTTCTTCCGCAATATAATGATGGCTGTGTTATTCATGTCATCTATTATTTTGTACTATTTTCGCCAGCGCATCATGCATTCGTGGAAAGCACACGTTCTTACATTTACAGCATGTATACTTTTTACGTTGACCATTATTGTTTTATCATGGCTATACTCCAGCCATTCGCCGTGGCTGAGCGTCAATTTTATCGACGATCTGAGCCATACCTTTACCCCGTTGTGGCAAAGTATTATCGGCTGGCTGCTGATGGCAGTTTGGTTCATCACGCTGATTTTATTAATTAGCTTGAGTAAACTGCGTAATATTTTTTGGTTCAGCGGCGCTTTTTTTTGCAGCGCTTATTTGTTCACGCTTTTCCAGCTGCTCTCCACCGCAGGGGAGCTGGATCAGACCTGGTACCAGGCGCGTTTTTTCGAAACGCTATGCACCTTGTTCCTGATTCTGGTGCTACTGGTTGACGTCTTTATCCTCTATCGCGAGTCTAACCACAAATATGTCCATTCGTATCAGAATTCGATCCGCGACCCGTTGACCCGCCTCTACAACCGCAGCTTTTTCTACGACACCCTTAACCAACAGCTGGCGAAGGTGAATGCCCAGCATCCGCTGTCGGTGCTCATCAGCGACCTCGACCATTTCAAACGCATCAACGATAGCTACGGCCACGTCGCGGGCGACAAAGTGATCCAGTTCGCCGCCTCGGTGCTGGAAAGCCATTCGCGGGTAGATGACGCCGCCGCACGCATCGGCGGTGAGGAATTTGCTCTGCTGCTGGTCAACACCGGTGAAAAAGAAGCGCAAGCGATCGCCGAGCGTATCCGCCTGGCGGTCAGTGCCGGGGAGAGCCATTTACCGGAGCGAATGACCATCAGCATGGGGGTGTATACCACCTACGACAATAGCGTGACAGCGGAAGCGTGCGTTCAGCGCGCGGACGAAGCCATGTATGAAGCAAAGAATAACGGACGTAACCAGGTGATCGTCTGGCATCGGCAGGGAGGGTGAAAAAAGGCCCGGATTAGCCCGGGCCGCAAAGAATTAATCTTTAGCCTGGAGATCGAGGATATTTTGTTCAAGTTTACGGATTAAGTGGAGCAAGGTTTCCACTTCCTGCTTCGAGACCCCTGAGAGGATTTCATCACGGGTCTTACCTATCACCTCTTCCATCTCGTTGATCAGCGGTTCGGCTTTTTCCGTCAGCTTGATGCGTTTGGCCCGCCGATCGCTTGCGCAGGTCTGGCGAGAAATGAGCCCTTTCTCCTCCAGCTGATCGAGCGTGCGCACCAGCGACGGCTGTTCAATACCGATAGCTTTCGCCAGCTGGATCTGCGACTGCTCAGGCGGCAGCTGGTGGATGTTATGCAGCGTGACCCAGTGGGTCTGCGTTAACTCCAGAGGTTTCAGGCGATGGTCGATTAGCGCGCGCCAAACGCGAACTAAACGTGCCAGATCAGAACCAAGTGGCGATTCCAATTTCATCTCCTTATAATTAGCTTGCTAAGTTATTATACTGATTTTAGAATAGTGTGCAGCATTTGAATTATCAAAACAAATGAATTACTTGATTCAACAAAAACCAAAACAATGATTTACACTGTTAAAGAGTAGCACGTCCTGAGGTTACCCCTGTAATGGCAAAGGATTTTTGCTTGTGAAACTGAGTCTTAACACATCCGGATTGCCGCTGCAGGACCTGGTGTTCGGCGCATCCGTCTATTTCCCTCCGCTGTTCAAAGCCGTCTTGTTGGGTTTCTTTATCTGGTTGTTTTTACATCGCCAGCTGCGTGACTGGATGTATGCGGGCGACATCTGGCACCCGCTACTAATGGATCTCTCCCTGTTCGCGCTCTCGGTCTGTCTGGCCCTGGTATTACTCATTGCCTGGTGATCTCCCTGTTATGAAAAGATTAAAATATCTGTCAACGCTGCTGGTCGCGGCCGTCGCCCTGATTGCCGCATGGTTGTTATGGAATTTCTACACTCAGTCACCCTGGACCCGCGACGGCAAAGTGCGCGCCGAGCAGGTTGGGATCACCCCTCAGGTCTCCGGCAGTATTCTGCAGTTGAACGTAACCGATAACCAACGGGTCAAAGCTGGGGAAGTATTGTTTACCATCGACGACACCCCCTATCGCATCGCGGTGCTGAACGCCCAGGCGCAGCTGGCGAAAGCCCAGGCGGAGGTGGCGAAAGCGCAGGCGGAGCAAAGCAAGGCCGCCAGCGAGGCTCGCCGTCGCCGAAGCCTGTCGCAAAATGCCATCTCGGCTGAAGACCTTGAGAACGTCAATACCGCCCTGAATACCGCCACCACCAACCTGGCTGCCGCCAGAGCGGGGGTCGGCGTAACCGAAGCGGCGCTGAAACATGCGCAGTGGCAGCTCAGCCAGACGGTTGTCAAAGCGCCGGTGGATGGCTGGGTGACCAACCTTTCCACCCGCGTCGGTGATTACGCTACCACCGGCCATCCGGTCTTTGCCCTGGTGGACAGCCATTCGTTTTACGTACTGGGCTACTTCGAAGAGACCAAACTGCGCCACATTCGCATCGGCGATCCGGCACAAATTATTCTCTATAGCAATCAGCAGACGCTAAAGGGCCATGTCGCCAGCATCGGCCGCGCGATTGTCGACCAGAGCGTGGAACAGGGAACCGGGCTGGTGGCCAACATCAAACCAAATATCCCCTGGGTTCGTCTCGCCCAACGCGTTCCGGTGCGAATTGCCTTTGATACGCTGCCGGCCGATGTCACCCTGGTCTCCGGTACCACCTGCACTGTCTCAATTGGCGGGCAGTAATGAACCTGCAGACCCTGTCGTGGCGCGCACTCCCCTGGGTTAAAGCCACCCGGCCGCAGTGGCGGTACGCATTGCGCAACGGCATCGCGATGTGTCTTGCGCTGAGTATCGCCTATGCGCTGGATCTTGATGAGCCCTACTGGGCGATGACGTCCGCGGCGGTGGTCAGCTTTCCCACCGTCGGCGGCGTGATCAGTAAAAGTTTTGGCCGCATCGCAGGCAGCCTGCTCGGCGCCTGCGCCGCCCTGCTGCTTGCCGGTCATACACTCAACGATCCCTGGCTGTTTCTGTTCAGTATCTCCGGCTGGCTGGCGCTCTGCACCTGGGCCTGCGCCCTGTTCACCAACAACGTCGCCTACGCCTTTCAGCTGGCGGGCTATACCTGCGCCATCATCGCCTTTCCGGTGATTAACATCAGCGACAGCTACGAGCTGTGGGTCATCGCCCAGTCGCGCGTCTGCGAAGTCATCGTCGGGATCCTCTGCGGCGGGCTAATGATGATGATCCTGCCAAGCACCTCCGACGGCAGCAACCTGCTGACGGCCCTGAAAACCATGCACGCCCGGCTGCTGGAGCACGCCAGCCTGCTGTGGGTGCCGGAGACGACGGATGCCATTCGCACCGCCCATGAGAGCGTGATTGGCCAGATCCTGACCATGAACCTGCTGCGTATCCAGGCCTTCTGGAGCCACTACCGTTTCCGTCGGCAGAATCCTCTGCTGAACTACCTCCTGCATCAGCAGCTCAGAATGACCAGCGTCATCTCCAGTCTGCGACGGATGCTGCTGAACTGGCCTGACGCGCCGGCGAATACTCGCCAGGTACTGGAGTCGCTGCTCGCCGAGCTCGCCACCCCTCATGCCGACAGCTATCACGTTGCGCGGATCCTGGCGCCGCTGGCGCCGCGGCAGGATGCCGATTACCGGCACATCGCTTTCTGGGCGCGATTGCGCTATTTCTGTCGCATTTACCTGGAGAGCAGCCGCTGGATCCGCCGCGTTGAAAATGCCTCGGCGATCGCCGAGTTCAATGTGCCCGCCGCCCCGCCATTAGCCCGCCATACCGATCAGGCGGAGGCGTTGCTCAACGGTGTCCGTACCTTTTGCGCGCTGGTGGCGATTGGCGCATGGGGGATCAGTACCCAGTGGACCAGCTGCGCGGCGGCCCTGACCCTGGCCTCCATCTGCTGCGTGCTCTACTCCGTATCCGCCTCGCCGTTTCGCTCGCTGACATTGCTGATGCAGACTCTGGTCCTGCTGTCGCTATTCAGTTTCGTAGTGAAGTTCGGCCTGATGGTGCAGGTAACCGACCTGTGGCAGTTTCTGCTGTTCCTGTTCCCGCTCCTGACCACCATGCAGTTATTCAAACTGCAGTGGCCCAAATACGCCGGCCTGTGGGGACAGCTTATCGTCTTTATGGGCTCGTTTATCGCCGTCACCAACCCGCCGGTGTACGATTATGCGGCCTTTTTCAATGATAATTTGAGCAAGATTGTCGGGGTAGGCTTTGCCTGGCTGGCATTTGCGGTACTGAGTCCGGGCTCGGACGCCCGCAAAGGGCGACGCCATATCAGAGCGTTACGGCGTCACTTTGTCGATCAACTCAGCCGTCATCCTCAGCACAGTGAGCATGAATTTGAATCGCTGGTCTATCACCACGTCAGTCAGCTCAGCCAGAGTAAGGATGCCCTGGCGCGCCGCTGGCTGTTGCGTTGGGGCGTCGTGCTGCTCAATTGCTCGCACGTCGTCTGGCAGCTTCGCGAATGGGAAACCCGCTCCGATCCTCTCGCCCAGGTGCGCGACCTGTGCATCAACCTGTTACGCGATGTGATGAGCGAGCGCGGCGTGCAGCAGCGCCCGCTGGCCTCCACCCTGCAGGAGCTGCAGCGGATCTGCGACGCCCTGAACCACCATCATCAGCCGGCGGCGCGGGAACTGGCCGCCGCGATTTGGCGACTGTACTGCGCCCTGTCGCAGCTGGAACAGGCCCCGGTGGCCGGCACAATTGGCGAAGGAACTACTTAATCACCCCGCAGGCAAACCGTTCGCCGCCGCCGCCCAGCGGCTGCGGACTGTCGGCCATGTTATCCCCGCCTACGTGGACCATCAGCGCTTTCCCTTTCACCTCCGCCAGCGTTTTCAGGCGCGGAGCAATAATCGGCTGGTCGGCTACGCCCGCATCGTTGACCACCAGCAGGGCCCGGCGGTAGCGCCCGCAGAGTGGGGGCGAACTCGAGTCCGCGGTCGGTTTCGGTGATTTTGACGCTGCCGATGGTCTGACCGACGCCCTGGGTGGTCACGAGATTAAGTTGCACATCTTCACTAACGGCCTGTGCGCCAGCGCAAAATGCGAGGGATAAGATCGCGAGAATACATCGTTGCATAACACCTCCGGATGGCTGTCTCCCTGTTAAGTGTAAACCAGGAACGCCTTTCCGGAGGGGAAATGCCCGTTACGGTACGTCGTACCCGAGCGCGGCTTTACGGATGCGGAACCACTGCTGACGGGTCATGCTGAGTTTTTCAGCCACAATCGCCGAGCGCACGCGCTCGATTTTGCCCGAGCCAATAATCGGCAGCGGCTGCGACGGCAGACGCAGCACCCAGGCATAAACTACCTGTTCGATGCTGTCGGCGTTAAGCTCGTGCGCCACCTGCGCCAGCTCATCGCGCAGCGCCTGGAAGCACTCTTCGTTAAACAGGCGACCACCGCCAAGACAAGACCACGCCATCGGACGAATACGCAGTTGCTGCAGCTGATCGAGAGTACCGTCGAGCAGCAGCGGCTGATGCACCGGTGAAATTTCGACCTGGTTGGTGGCCAGGGTAAACGGCAGACGTGACTGCAGCAAGGTGAACTGGGCGGGGGTAAAGTTCGAGACGCCAAAATGGCGCACTTTACCGCTATGATGCAGCGCGAGAAAAGCTTCGGCTACCTCGTCGGCGTCCATCAGTGGGTCCGGCCGGTGGATCAGCAGCAAGTCGAGATGGTCCGTCGCCAGATTACGCAGCGATTGCTCGGCGCTGAGCACGATGTGATCGCGGTCGGTAATGTAGTGGCCAATGGTGTTCTCAGCGCGCGCCCGGGTGGCGATACCGCATTTGCTGACGATTTCCATCCGGCTACGCAGATGCGGCGCTCGCTTCAGCGCTTCGCCAAAGGCAGCCTCACACTGATAATCGCCATAGATATCGGCGTGATCGACGGTGGTTACGCCTAAATCGAGATGCTGCTCAATAAAGCTGACCAGCTCGCCAGGCGACATTTTCCAGTCCATCAGACGCCAGTAGCCCATCACAAAACGTGAAAATTCCGGCCCCTGGGGAGCCATAGCAATACGCTGAACCATAACCGCTTCCTCAATAAAAAAGTGCTCTGAGTATACGTAATTTTTGGCTTAAAACAGTGAGGGTTGCTGCGGTTCTTCCGCCGGCTCCGGCCTGTTCGCGCGTATTTTGCGCAGCAGCCGTTGGCGGCAAAGACGCAAAACCTCCTGTTTCTGCGCATCGCTCATCGTTTGCCAGTTAAAACGTTCCTCACGGCTGCGGAAACAGCCGCGACAGTAGCCGCGCTCATCGGTCTGACATATTCCCCGGCACGGGCTCTGCACCGGGAAAAATTCTAACTGCTCTGCCACCACACGCCTCCTGTCCCCTCGTCTCCTTTCATTGAAGACGTTTCCCCGCGCCGACGCAAATTTTGTTCACTACGTGCTGCGCCAGCTAACATTTTTCCGCCGACGCTTGCATTAGACCAATCGGTCTACTACAGTGTGCAGCATGAACAGACACAGCGATTGCGATACCCGAGAACATATCCTGGCCACCGGCGAGCAGCTTTGCATGCATCGCGGTTTTACCGGAATGGGCTTGAGCGAACTTCTGAAGACGGCGGAGGTGCCCAAGGGCTCCTTCTACCACTACTTTCGCTCTAAGGAAGCCTTCGGCGTCGCGCTGCTTGAACATCACTACACCGGATATCTGCAGCGCCTGGTCGACCACTTCGATCATGGCGACGGTAACTATCGCGATCGCCTGCTGGCCTACTATCAGCACACGCTGAATCAGTTCTGCCAGCAGGGGATTATTAGCGGGTGTCTTACTGTCAAGCTATCCGCGGAGGTTTGCGATCTGTCGGAAGATATGCGCGCCGCCATGGATCGCGGAGCCAGCCAGATTATCGCCCTGCTGGGCGACGCGCTGGAGAAAGGACGTCAGGAAGGCAGTCTCGCATTTGACGGCGCGGCCATGACCCTGTCGCAGGTGCTGTATTCCCTGTGGCTCGGGGCCAACCTGCAGGCCAAAATTACGCGTAGCGCAACGCCGCTGGAAAGCGCCCTTGCCCACGCCAAACAGATTATTGCGGCGCCTGCGGTATAACAGGCGTTTTTATTTCATCAGTTACTAGACGACCGGTCTACTCAGGAGTCACTATGTCGGAAGCAAAATTATTCAGCCCACTGAAAGTCGGTGCGGTCACCGTCCCTAATCGCGTATTTATGGCGCCGTTGACGCGTCTGCGCAGCATTGAGCCGGGCGATATCCCTACTCCGCTGATGGGCGAATACTACCGCCAGCGCGCCAGTTCCGGGCTGATCATCACCGAAGCGACGCAGATCTCCGCGCAGGCCAAAGGCTACGCCGGCGCGCCTGGGCTGCACAGCCCGGAGCAGATTGCCGCCTGGCAGAAAATCACCGCCGGCGTTCATGCCGAAAACGGTCATATCGCCGTCCAGCTGTGGCACACCGGGCGTATTTCCCATAGCAGCCTGCAGCCTGGCGGTGCCGCCCCGGTAGCGCCTTCCGCGCTGAGCGCGGGCACCCGTACCTCACTGCGTGACGAAAACGGCCACGCCATTCGCGTCGACACCTCAATGCCCCGCGCCCTGGAAACCGCAGAGATCCCAGGGATCGTCAACGATTTCCGTCAGGCGGTCGGCAATGCCCGTGACGCCGGCTTCGATCTGGTCGAGCTGCACTCAGCCCACGGCTATCTGCTGCACCAGTTCCTCTCGCCATCGGCGAACCAGCGTACCGATCAGTACGGCGGCAGCGTGGAGAACCGTGCCCGTCTGGTGCTGGAAGTGGTTGACGCCGTGAGTCAAGAGTGGAGCGCCGAGCGCATTGGCATCCGCGTGTCGCCGATTGGCAGCTTCCAGAATGTGGATAATGGCCCGAACGAAGAAGAAGACGCGCTGTATCTGATTAGCGAGCTGGCGAAACGCGGTATCGCCTATCTGCACATGTCCGAGCCGGACTGGGCGGGCGGCAAACCTTACAGTGAAGCTTTCCGTCAGAAAGTCCGCGACCGCTTCCCGGGGGTGATCATTGGCGCTGGCGCTTACACAGTAGAAAAAGCCAACGATCTTATCAATAAAGGGCTGATTGATGCCGTGGCCTTTGGCCGCGATTACATCGCCAACCCGGATCTGGTGGCTCGCCTGCAGAAAAAAGCGCCGCTTAACCCGCAACGCCCGGAATCCTTCTACGGCGGCGGCGCGGAAGGCTACACCGATTACCCGACTCTGTAATCCCTCCATTGATAGCGGCGACGTATCGCCGCTATACTCAACGTTCTGATCTATCAAATAAACTGCATAGGGGACATTATGCGCTTACTCCACACCATGCTGCGCGTTGGCGACCTGCAACGTTCTATCGACTTCTATACCAACGTGTTGGGCATGAAGCTGCTGCGCACCAGCGAAAACCCGGAGTACAAGTACTCCCTCGCCTTTGTCGGCTACGGCGAAGAGAGCGAAACCGCGGTAATCGAACTGACCTACAACTGGGGCGTGGACAGCTATGAGCTGGGCACCGCCTACGGCCATATCGCGCTGAGCGTCGATAACGCCGCCGAAGCCTGCGAACTGATCCGTCAGAACGGGGGCAACGTCACCCGTGAAGCCGGGCCGGTAAAAGGCGGCACCACCGTCATCGCCTTCGTGGAAGATCCGGACGGTTACAAAATCGAGCTCATTGAAGAGAAAGATGCCGGCAAAGGTCTGGGCAACTAACGCTTCCCCACGCTGGCATATTTAATGCCATGGCTCGCCCGGGCGCTACGGCGCCCGTTGTTTTCACCCCTGCCTGCTGCAAGCCGCGGCAAAATTTGCCATAATGCGCGCTACTTTTTTCCAGCTAAGAGAATCTGATGTCCGAGAACGCTCAACTGAATGGTCTGTGCGACCGTTTCCGCGGTTTTTATCCGGTGGTGATCGATGTTGAAACCGCAGGATTTAACGCCAAAACCGACGCCCTGCTGGAGATCGCCGCCATTACGTTGAAGATGGATGAGCACGGCTGGCTGATGCCCGATGAAACGCTGCATTTCCATGTTGAACCTTTCGAGGGCGCCAATCTGCAGCCCGAAGCGCTGGCTTTTAACGGGATTAACCCGCATGACCCGCAGCGCGGGGCCGTCAGCGAATACGATGCCCTGCATGCCATCTTCAAAATGGTGCGCAAAGGGATGAAAGAGAGCGACTGCAGCCGGGCAATCATGGTGGCGCACAATGCCACCTTTGACCACAGCTTCACCATGACCGCCGCCGAACGCGCGGGACTTAAACGCAACCCTTTCCATCCGTTTGTTACCTTCGACACCGCCGCGCTAAGCGGGCTGGCGCTGGGCCAGACGGTGCTGTCGAAAGCCTGTATTGCCGCGGGTATGCCGTTCGACGGTGCGCAGGCTCACTCCGCCCTGTATGATACCGAGCAGACGGCGCAGCTGTTTTGCGAGATCGTGAACCGCTGGAAGCGTCTGGGCGGCTGGCCGCTGCCCGTAGCCACCCCGGAGTGATAAAAAAAGCGACTTCCAGGAAGTCGCTTTTTTACTGATGGCGGGAATTACTCCGCTTTTGGCTCGTCGGTATGGTACTTTGCCGCCGTCTCTTTGATCAGCTGCTGCAGTTCACCGCGCTGGTACATTTCGATGACGATATCGCAGCCGCCCACCAGTTCACCATCTACCCACAGCTGCGGGAAAGTCGGCCAGTTGGCGTATTTAGGCAGCTCGGCGCGGATATCCGGGTTCTGCAGGATATCAACGTAAGCAAAACGTTCGCCACAGGCGGACAGCGCCTGAACGGCCTGGGCAGAGAAACCGCAGCTTGGCAGCTTCGGCGACCCTTTCATGTACAACAGGATCGGGTTTTCAGCGATTTGGCGTTGGATCTTTTCTAAAGTCGAGCTCATTGTCGTGCTTCCTTAAACTTCTTTCTACGGCAGTAACTTGTCATTGTAGCGTCCTGTAGGCAGGACGGATAATAACATTTTTTTCACTATTCATATTTTATCTTCTGTTGCGCGAAGTTGCCTTAAAAATATCATTTTGCGGTCACAGGCGGGCACTCATTGCGCATTTTCTGTGCGAGGCGGTCAATGTCTGACGCGTTTTCTTGCAATCGTTAACCAATCGACATTTTTGATACAAAAGAATATTAACTTTCCGGCTTTTTATGCTTTAGAATCATTCCGGTTTGTCATTCATCGTCAGGCATTTGTACATGTCTGTAATTAATCAGGGGATTGCTCAGTGGCGCGGCTAAACAAAATCGCGATATCGCTCTGTGCATTACTGTTCACGTCTATCTCATTCACGCCACTGGCTCAGGCATCAGGGCATACGCACGCCTCCGCTTCGCCAAAAGCGTTGCCCGCGAAAAGTGGCTCAGAGCGCAAGAAAAAAGCAACCAGTCAAAAAACTAAAACCACCGCTAAAACCACCAGTAAAAAGTCCTCGCGCACCCGGCTCCCTACCCGCACTACCGCAGCAAGCCAAACCGCACTTCATCGTCAGGCCGCCGGCGCGACGAAAAAATGCGTGCTGCGTAAAAGTTATAAAAAGCAGTGCGCGAAAACGGTCGCCGCCAGCGCCGAGCCGACCCTGGCGCTAAACAGCGTCAAAAGCAAGTGCGTGGTGCGCAAGGGCTATAAAAAACGCTGTAAGCCCGAGGCCAGCGAAGCGAATTTAACGATCGCCGACGCCCACAAGGTCCGGGTGCAAAAAGCGCAAAGTACCGCGATGAATAAACTGATGGGCCAGTTGGGTAAACCCTATCGCTGGGGCGGCACCTCGCCGCGCACCGGGTTTGACTGCAGCGGGCTGGTCTATTACGCCTATAAGGACCTGGTCAAGATCCACATCCCGCGTACGGCCAACGAAATGTACCACCTGCGCGATGCGCGTCCGGTGGATCGTGATGAACTGCAGAGCGGCGATTTAGTCTTCTTCCGCACCCGCGGACGGGGCGCTGCCGACCATGTCGGCGTCTACGTCGGCAACGGAAAATTCATTCAGTCGCCGCGCACAGGTCGTGATATTCAAATCACCTCCCTGAGCGAGGATTACTGGGTTCGCCATTATGTCGGCGCTCGTCGCGTCATGACGCCGAAAACCATTCGCTGATCCCGGTCTGCCGCTGCGGCGGCAGACCGCCTCTCCTGCTCGATATCCATCCCCACCCGCAAGGGATATTGCATATTGCTCTCTTTGCCCGGCGTATCACGACGATAGCGGGTCGGCGACATGCCAAAGTGACGGTGAAAGGTCCGGCAGAAAGCGGCTTGTCCCTCGTATCCCAGGCACTGAGAAATACTCTGTATCGACGCCTGCGTCTGCGTTAAATAGATTGTCGCAATCGTCATCTTTCGTCGGCTGACGTAGCTCGCCAGCGTGCAGCCCGTTACCATGGCGAATTGTCGCTGGAAGTACCAGTGTGAGTAGCCGGACTTTTTCGCAATCGCGCTCACCGACAGGGTGTCGAAAATATGTGCTTCGATCCAGTCAACAATCCCCTGCACCACCGGGATCATTTTCGCGCTCACCACCTCATCTGTTTTTGCCATCGTCGTCATCCTGGGGAAATTACTGCTGGTGGCTATATTTGTCATACAAATTAAAAAATAGACAATGAATTATTGGCATAGCGACGATTGCCTGAGCGCATATTTTTATTAA
>PPYE01047242.1_pt1 | contig 17412 bp, 14 predicted proteins | sample 1559881 | NCBI WGS metagenome assembly PPYE01 (sample SAMN08240022, study PRJNA423297) | Human gut metagenome, whole genome shotgun sequencing project. | reverse complement strand
AAATTGATGTGTTTGTTTCCTTGAAAATGCTGATAGATACTGTGTTTTAGCGGATAATCAGATTTTTATTGTGTTTTTTATTGAAAATATATTAATTATAGAGAGTAAGTCATGTGAGCAAGATGAGAATAAAAGAAGAAGTAGGATTCATGGAAGAGGTACGCTGGTAAGTATTATTGATGACATAACACAGAATAATAAATCATTAGTTTATAGAAGCTGCGGAAAAGATTTCAAGAGTTTTTTGATATTTTATGAACAGGTATTTGATTCAATAGAAACAGTAGCTAAATTTGATTTGGGTAAAGCGCGATGTGTGCGAAATTATTTCAGATTATTTAATGGATTGAAGTTTGAAAAAATACAAGATATCGAAGAAATAACTTCTAAGGATTTGGAAAAATATATAAGAGAAAGTCCAAAATGGTTTCGTAGCATGACACAAATACTTTATCTGTCTAACGAGAAAATTTACGAAATCAGTGAAAAGCAAATAGCAAGAAAATGGCTGAGAGATTTATCAACAGAGGTCTTGGATCCATATTACGAAGAAACAATTCAGGAGTTAAGGTCAAATCTTATTGAGACGATTAGTAATTTATATTATTCGACAGAGCACAATGTGGAAGATGATGTGGATGACAAGGAAGTTGACAGTTGGGAGAAACTTATCAGTTGGGATGATGTATATGCGAAAGAGGAACTGTCTGATTGTGATAACTTGAGTGTACTAAAACAAAAAATAGAAAGACATGGTAAAATTTGCATAGTAAATGAAAATCAACTAGAATGGATGATTGAAAATGAAGAAAATTGCGTGGGAATATTAGAAGGATGGATTGAACAAGTGTTAGGAAAATTGGTGATTTCCTATAATCGTTTTGAATATTATTCAGCAAGGGAAACTGTTTTAGATGAAGAATCGAATGAACCAGAAGATAAGCTAGATAAAAAAACACTTTTGAGGGATCCAGAAGGGCGAAGAATTGTGTGGAATGGAAAATATATTGACCGAAAAAGCATGAATACACTTTGTGTTGAACTTGCTGGTAAAATTGCAAAACTTACGAATATGATGGAAGCAAAATATTGGCCAGTTGTGGATACTTCAGAATTAATGCGATTGCGAGAACTGACGCAGAAATATTATGATATGTTGTATATTCCATTAGATACAGACACTGATAAAGAAAACGCAAAAGAAATTATTAAATGTAACATAATCTTAAAAACACTTCAAAAATATTATTTGAAAGCATATGTAAGTAAAGGAACTTGCGAAAAAAGAATTGATTTGGAAGAAAATGCATATGCCAAATTGTATGAGGCAATTAAAAAAGAACTTATGAAAGATGAAGAAACTTATGCGAAAATTGAGATAAAGAAATATATTCGACAAGGGTGCGAAGAATACATAGAGAGATTGTGGGAAGAATAAAGGAATGGATAAAAGACGGTTATATCAGATTTTAAGTATACTGTTATTGCCATACAGAGATAAAAATTTCACGAATATTCAGAAAGATATCATTGCAAATACAAGAATGTGTTTCGCACAGCTTAAGCAAAGGGACAAGATGTCGGCGACATCTTATAGAAAAGCAAAAAAAAGATATGAGGAATCAGAAAATGAATTATTGTGTTTTTTACAAAAACATACAGAATGGGGAATTCGAAGATTAGATGATTTTAAACTTTTTTTGGAACTTTTCTATCCGGAAAAAGAAGTGACAAGAATATTTGAGAAAAACGAGTGGATAGGGCAAAATATATATAAAATTAATCAAGTGTATTTAGATAATATATATAAGGTGGCAAGATCACTTTTGACCTTTCGAGATGGACGAGTTGCAATTCGTACATGGATTAATGAAAATGATGAAACGGATATTTTCAATTATCCAAATGTATTTGATAAAGTTCAAATCTGGAATTTGCTTGGAAGAATGATCACGACAGATGTTATAGTTGTTGCATTTTTTGTTGAAGTTGATTTATGTGACACAATGTATTTAGAGGGACAAACAGGCGCTATTTTTCTGGCTGATAAGGCACTTGAGAAGATTCTGCAAAAAGGGTTGACAGAAACACATTTACATTTTAATGCAGGAGCAGAGTTTGCTTATTTATGGCAAAAAATAACGGATGTAAGATACTGGAAGCTGGAAGATGAGGAACAATATTGGAAGAAATGGAAAAAGCAGCATATATCGTACATTATACCAGTATATCGTTTGTTGTGGGGAGAATACTTAGAATTCTATTACGAAAAGAAAAAATTTATTTTGTTCATTAAAGAAGAATATTCGAGAATAGAAGGAAAATTGAGGCAAATGTATTCTTGCATGATAAATGGAAAGGTTGATATATATGATTCGGAATGGAGAAAAATTCAGGATTATTTTGTACAAAAATGGAAGGTTGAAGGTAAAGAAGAATTTTTAATGTCAACAATATATTGCAGATATGATAAAGAAAAATATTTTTCAGAGATGTTGTTATTGTTTAAAAGTTTATTATATTTTCGCTATTACGAATACGATGATATGGAATTGCAGATGTTCATGCAATATATAAGATATAAAAATTTGTATTACAATGAATTTGTACAAAATAATCAAATCGAAGGGTTGGCAAACTTTTCATTACATTTTAAGGATATGTCAAATAAGTTTCGAAATGAGATGGAAGTGCAAGAACGATATACAGCGATATTTAAAAGTATTATGCACAACAGTTACCTGAAAAAGCTGGAAATAAGAATTTCACCGGATATTAAAGTATATGCGGAACAAAAACAATATGAGATGGAGATGGTACGACAAGAAATAAAAAGGATGTATCTGGAAAAAATCAATATTGTGTTGAAAACATATAAAGAATATTTATGTAGAGTTGTCAGTGTAGATAATAATCTGATTGGAGAAGTGATTGGAGAAAATGATATCCTAGTAAAATGGGCGGCCCCTGCACTTGGTATTGTGTTTCATTTTGCAAAAAAAGACTATGTAGATAATAAGATTGCAGATACATGTTGGGTGCAAAAAGATGAAGAGATAAAAAGTTGGTCTATGCATTTACGAGTTTGGAGAAAGGCATTGGTAAACAATGCAGTGATTCTTGAAGAACTGCGTTCACAAATACCACTATTAGCTGATTATGTGGTAGGAATTGATGTTGCATCACAAGAAAATCAAGCAGAACCATGGATTTTTGCACCACTATATGTTGGAATCAGAAATAGAAAGACCACAAAACCAATATTGAAAAACAAATATGGTGAAATTAAACGGATTAACAATATAGGATTTACGTATCATGTTGGAGAAGAATATCGACATTTGCTTTCTGGTTTTCGTCATATAGATGAAGTGATTGAACATTTTCATTATAAAGCTGGGGACAGGTTGGGACATGCAATTGCGCTGGGAACTGATGTGGAACATTGGATCAAAGAAAATGAAGTGGTCGTTATTCCAATCATGGAACATATGGAAAATTTAATATGGCTATGGGGAAAGATGGTTTATCAGGATTGGCATTTAGAAATCAGCATGGAAGCATTGGAAAGCAAAATACTAATGTTGGCTGAAGAAATATATGGTGACATTACAGGTATGATGGTATCGATGTTATATGATGCATACATAGAAAAGTTCAAATTAAATTATGAAAAAAGATTTGATAAAATCAGAAATATGATTATGAGTTCAGAAGAAAGGGGAGAAAATGGTGACAATTGCGGTGATACTTGGAATCATTTCTGTAAATTTTATAATATAAAAGAACCTTATGGAATTATGTGGAATGTGGATAAAATTTTTTGTACATATTTTTGTCCGGTGTTTTATCAACGTTTTGCTAAACCAGTTTTGGTGTCTGTTAGAAGTGAGGAATACCATATATTTGAAAAAGTGCAGAATCTACTGATAGAAAAAATAGAAAGAATCGGAATATATGTTGAAACAAATCCGACTTCAAATTTGGCAATAGGAGATGCCGCAGATATATATACACATCATTTATTACATTTGAATTCAAAGGGGTTAGATGATAAGATGAAAAATACGCATGAAGTACTAGTGACAGTGAATTCAGATGATCCGATTATTTTTAATACGAGTAGCGAAAATGAACTCTCTTATGTGTATCATGCATTGACATATAAAGGCTATAAAAAAGAAAGTATATTGGAATGGATTGATAAAATCAGGCAACGAGGAATGGAAAGTAGCTTTGTGAAACAGGATAAGGACCCTTCTCAACAGATTAGGGAATTAGATGAGCTGATACGATGTATTGAAGAAATACTGAAAAATATAAGTGCCTAAAGAGATAAGTTAGTCCAGTACAATGGCTTTATCTTTCAGAAAATTAGTTTGCATAAAAGGTGCCGGAAGTGATAATGTGGCTTGATTGGTATTGGTATGAATGCAACAAAAACTATTGCGTTTGCAATAGTTTTTGTTGCATTTTGTGTATGTATGGCTTATCCTATATCATAGGATGGTAAACAGTGAGCGTTTACATAGGATGGTGTGATTTTATGAGAAAAATTAGTTATAAAAAATTATGGGTCAAGATAGCAGAAAAAGAGATGAGTCGTGCAGAATTTCGCAAGAAAGTAGAAATTTCGCCTAATACACTTACAAAACTTAACCAGAATGAAAATGTATCATTAGAAATCATTATAAAGATATGTGAATTTCTGAATTGTGATATAGGCGATGTGTGTGAAATTGCGGAAAGCAAGGAGGGATAAGATGCCTAGGTATACTACAAAAGAGATACAACTTGATGAACTTTATTTAGATGAAAAAAACCCACGATTTATAGTGCCACCAAACCCTACACAGCAGAGTATTGTAGACTATCTAATCGAAAATGAAGAAGTAGAACAATTAGCACAGGATATTGCAAAAAGTGGTGGATTATATGCTGGAGAAAGGGTAATTGTTACAGAAGAAAATGGGAGATGGATTGTATTAGAGGGGAATCGTAGAATATGTGCGTGTAAGATACTAATTAACCCTCAATTATTAGCAAATAAAAGATTAGCATCTGTCGATAAAATATCGTTATTGGTGAATAATGAATTAAAGCAGACATTGGCGGTTGTAGATGTAGATATCATGAAAAATCGTCTGGAAGCACAAAGTTCTTTAGCGGCAAAGCATATAGATGGTATTAAAAAATGGTCAACGATTTCCAAATATAAATTTTTTGCATTAGAATTTGATGCAGGAAAGTCGATTGAAGAAATATCAATGATAACAGGGGTATCATTGGCTAAAATTAAAACGGGATTAAAAGAATATAGAATTATTGATTATGTGTTGAAATTGTCTTTTTGGACACAAACTGAGCGTGAAGAGTATTTAAATTTACAAGAAATAAAAACAACACGTTTAACAAGGCTTTTTAGCACAAAACCTTCTAAAGTGGATGCTAAAACGCTCAAAAAAATTATTGATTTAGATTATGATGATTATTATCATATAAAAACATCTCTTGCAAAGGATATGTTTGACAAAATATTGCATATTGTAGCGCAGGCTGCATTTATACCGAATTACGCAAGTGATTTTAAGGGAACTAGAAGTACATACGTGGATATTCCACAGTTGATGCGTTTTTTGGAAGAAAACAAATTAGTTGTTGAAAATAAATCTGAAAATAAAAAGGTTTATGTAGCACCCGAACCGAAAACTAATGTGGATGTAAAGTCAGATACTAGTGAAGAAATAAGTGATAAGGAAGATAAGAAGGTCGTAAATGCAACTAGTAACAAGCAATTTACATCTAAGAGAAATGTTTTGATTCCAGAAGATTTTAAAGTTAATTGTACTGTTGTAAAAATAAATGATATTATTAATGAATTAAAGCGACTAAATTTTGGTTATTGTGTTAACGCTCAAGCTGTTTTGTTGAGGGTTCTATTGGAGTTGAGTTTAAAGTATTATCTGAATAGAGTTAGTGAGTCAAGTAAAATTGATGAAGGGCATCTTGAAGGAACATATGTGGCCACATTGGAGAGTATGCGAGTCAAGAAGTTGCTTAATTCAGTAGAACACAGTAATTTAATTCAACTTAAAAAGAGTGATAAGATTTTTAGCATTTTTAATGGATATGTTCATTATGATTCAGTTTTACCGAACAAAGATGTTTTGATTTTTTACTTTGACAATTTGAGACGGATTATCGAAATTTGTCTCAACAGTTAAGAAACGGAGGCTTTTAATGCTGTACTCGCCATTACGTTATCCTGGTGGCAAGGGGAAACTTGCACCTTTTATGGGATTGATGATAAATAAAATGAATATTAAAAATGGGACATATATTGAGCCTTTCGCAGGGGGCGCTGGGGTAGCACTTATGCTCTTGATGGAAGGTTATGTAGAGGATATCGTCATTAATGATTATGACAAGGCTATTTATTCGGTGTGGAGAGCAATAATTAGTGAGTCAGAAAATCTTGTAGATAGAATATTAGATACATCGGTTAATATTGACGAATGGAAAAAACAAAAGGAGATATATGTAGAACAAAACAAAAAATATTCTTTGGATCTGGCTTTTGCTACATTTTTTCTTAATCGAACAAATAGGTCCGGCATATTAAAAGGTGGACCTATAGGGGGATTTGAACAAACAGGAAATTATGGAATAGATGCAAGATACAATGCAGAAAAATTAGTAGAGAGAATTCGAGCGATTGCAAAATATAAAAAGCATATCAAAGTATACAACAAAGAAATTGTTAGTTTTATTGAGAATGTTTTGCCGAATTATGGTCAAAATTCGTTGACGTACTTTGATCCACCATATTTTAATAAGGGACCAGAATTGTATAAGAACTTTTTTGATAAAGAAGATCATGCTAAGATTGCTCAGTTAATTTTGAATGGGGTTCCAGGAAATTGGATAATTACTTATGATGACACTCCTGAAATAATAGAATTGTATAAGCAACAGTGTATAAGGAGATATGATTTGAATTATAGTGCAGCTAATACAGGGAAAAGCTCAGAAGTAATAGTTTTTAATGATAATAAGTTTTGTCCGACAAATCAAGAGTTACTGAATCAGGAAATTAATATTAATTTACGTGAGGTGAATGAATAGTGATAATTGAAAGTATAGAAGTAGAAAAATTTCGTGCGATTGAAAATTTATCATTAGATATCGGTAAGAATATTACTGCTATTGCTGGACGAAATGCCACCTTAAAAACAACATTACTGGGGATGTTAGGTCAACCATTTACTATTTCTAGTGGACATCCAATGTATGGTTGCACAACCATAGACGGATATAATTTCAAATCACAGTTTAAGGAAAAATTCAAAATTTCAAAAAAGTTTGATCATCATGGAGAACATATTTGGACTTTGAAGTTCTATAAAAAAGGCTATTATAATGATGATGAAATTAAAATGATGAGTATTAAGCGTCCAACTAAAACAAATCCAAATGACATTCGTTTTTGGAATGCAAAAAGTAAGGCAAAGGGAACCGGATATGTGCAGTTGCCTGTTTACTATTTGAGTTTAGGTAGATTGTTTCCGATTGGCGAAACTGGAAAGACAAAGAATGTAGATATACATTTAACGGATAAAGAAAATACATATTTTGTAAAAAACTATAAAGAGTTATTATCAATTCAAGCGTCCCAAAATGCAGTTGCTACTATGGAAAAAGCTGATGCAAGAAGAAATTTTGTGGGTGTAAACGATAGTACACATGATGTGTTCACTAATTCAGCAGGAGAAAGTAATATTGGTAAAATTATCTTGGCAATATTATCATTTAAGCGTTTGAAAGAAGGATATGGTAATCAATATAAAGGTGGAATATTACTTATTGATGAGTTAGATGCAACGCTTTATGGATATTCACAGAAGAAATTAGTGGATTTTTTGTATAAGACATCTCAAGAATTTAATATACAGATAATATTTACAACACATTCACCGATGGTTTTACAAGAAGTAAATAATTTACAGCGAAAAGAAATACGTAAAATGCAGGAAAAAGGCATAGATGTGTCAACAATTTCATATAATTATGAGAGTGAGATAATTTATCTTGAATCATATTATGTGGGTGAAGTTGGAGATAATAAGCGAATGGTTAAAGGGCGTAATATAAGAAAGTCTTTAGATTTGAAAGAAATTACTGATGACATAAATATGCAACCCTCTGTAGTAAGACAAAGTGTGAATATCTATTTAGAAGATGAACGAGCTAAGCAATTTCTGATATATTTATTGTCTCAGCATTTAAAGTATAATTATGAAAATTATTTCAATATTGTAGATGTTAATTTGGGATTTACAAATTATCTGCATTTGCATAGGAAAAAAGTTCCGGAGTTTTTAAACAGTTTGATAGTATTGGATCATGATGTTTATAGAAAAGCTTCGGAAACACAATTGGATTATGTTATAAAGAGTACTCGAAATATTATGTTTTTGCCTGAAGATGTTGAAGAGGGAATGTTTAAGCTATTAAAGGATCCAATTCGTTATAAGGAATTTGAGAATACCATTAGTGACGTTAGGATGCCATATGAGATTTGCTTTAAAGATTGGACTGAGAGCGAGTATGAGTCTAATGAGTACAAGCATTGGTTTGCATATATGGAAGAAACTTTAGGTGGAGTTGATAGAATGTATGCTTTTTGGCTTAGTAATAATGAAACTAGTGCTCGTAATTTTGTAGAAAAATTTATATCTGCATATAATTTAATTGCAGATAAACAAGGGTATGATTATATGATGGGAATAACAGAGTAATAAAATTATTGAAATACTCGAAGAACTTGGAGATATATCACCTGGGTGGTAACTGAAAGGAAGATGGACTACTGTGGAAATAGTAGTCTATCTTTTGAATGAAGCGATTGGATTAACATTAATATCGCTATAATAGAAAAAAAATTACATAAATATCTATTTTTGGAATAAGGAAAAAATATTGAATTATAGAATATAGTGCTTTAAAAAATATTCAAAATATGTTAAGATTAGGTAAAAAGTGGTCGAAGGAGAATGTGTTATGGAAAAAGCCAGTTTGTCACAATTAAATGAAGACGAATTTTGCCAGGAGATTTTGCGAAGAATCACATGGATTATGAATCAAAAAGGAATACGACAATTAGAACTGGCGAAGATGAGTCACATTGGTCAGTCGACACTTTCAAAACTAATGAAGGGTGAAACTCGTTTAACACTTCAGAATATATATCGCATTTGTGACAGTCTGGGTATTACAATGGAAGAATTGTTTGCTGAAGACTTTGGAATAAAAAGTGTATCAGAGTATGAAGGAGTTCGTTCGAAAGCAAGGGCTCTGCTCAATGAGAATTATATAGATACTCAACTACTTTTAAGAGATACATCACATCCTGCATTTCGTGGATATGTAGAGAACAAACTATATTTTTATTGTTTTTCGACTGTTTCATCAGAGGCTTCATCGATATTGGAGGGCGAGATAGAGTTCAAAGCCAAAGATGGGTTTTGTCTGGCAGAATTATCATTATACACAGGGAAAACAGATATAGAAGGCAGGAAGATCGTTAAAAAATATTGTGGTGAGATGCTGATATCAATAACGATGGCGAATTGCTACTGTATTATGGTCAATACAGAAATAGGCGAGATATGTTCATTATATTTCAGACATTTTTATCTGTTTAATCAAGAACTACTATGTCGAGTTGGTTCTTTACAATCAACCTCGAGTGGTGAGAATAAGCTTCCGGTTGTGCAGCGGGCACTGCTGTCCAAAGTAAAGTTACAGGTATCCGGAGATGACACATCGGATTTGGCATTTTTAAGAGGTCAATTAAAAATGAATGACTCTGTAATCAGAATTAAGGAAGATGAGCTGCAAGAAATACGTGATTTGGTAGTAAGCCAGGAATTACAGAATTTCTTGGACGAATGTGAAAATCTGGCTGATAAACAGATATATTTAAAAATAGAAGAATCAAAAATTAAAGCAATGGATTCTTTTTCGATAGAAACAAAAGCAGAGGGGATTGCTCTCTTAAGAGAAAAATCAAGTGCCAGACGATATACAAAGGTCAGCTCGAAGGCAGATGAGTATACGTTTGCTTATATTTCTGGAAAACAAAAAATAGGGGAAAAGGAATAATAGAATAAGATGCGATGTAGATAAAGAGGTGAGTTACCAATGGGGAGTGCTGTAAAGCGAGGGAAAGATACGGATCGAGTGTCGGCGAAAGAACGGCCCTCGTCGAGACATAAATCGACGAATAAAAGGACTGTAATAGTACTCATGTTAATTGTGATAGGTATTATAGCGCTAGGTATTATAGTGGTATGCACGAATTTAGAAAGTCCCAAAGCTATAAAAGAGGTGAAATCGGGGATAGTTAAAATGATTCCGGCACTAGGTTCATGCCTTTTGATAAGTATACAACCTAAAGTGGTTAATGCAATTAAGAAGTCAAAAATAGCAAGAACTTTGTGTGTAACCATAGGTCTTGCGTGTATGGTGTGGGTGGTCTGTTGGATAAAAGGTGTAATGTTTGCTGAAGTGGAGGAGAGGGAGAAAAAAGAGGCAAGTACAGTAGATATTTTATCGACAAATCAAGATGAAACAGAACTATCGGTTACACTAATCCGAAATGCAAAAACATTTGTATGGGAAAATGATATATATATATCGAGGATCTTTCTGTATATTATACCGGAGAAAGCGAAAAGATTAGTGATGAACAGCAAATTACATATAGATGTAATTTATTGGAGGAGTATAAAAACAACCGATCGGAGAGTGCAGCACAAGTAAGTCAAGACGAATTGAGCTCAGTGAATTATGAAAAGTTGACACAGGAGGCAAATGAGTATTATCAGGCATTTGACTTCTGCAATACAAGTGGTTTTGAAGATAGTGTTAAGTTGACGAATATTGAATGTTCGAAGAAGGCGAGAATAAATGCCGATTCGTATAAGAAAAATTCAGAGAATCAAAGATTGATAGCAGTCCAGATTATTGACATTGGACAAATAGAAATGAAGTCTGTAGAAGAGACATATGAGCCGGCATTGGAATGGGAAATCAAAGGATACGGACAAGCATTAGTAGAAATAAAAGATGCGGAAGACGAAGAGGTACGACAGGCAGGACAGGAACAATTACAAATAATCGAAGATAGCATTAAAACTTCTTATGACAATCTGGCAGATTCAGGAGACGATGAAATTGCTACGAAAGCCAGAAGAATGCAACAGGTGATGGAACAAAAATGAATACGAAAGAAAAGCAGGTTTTCACAGAAATATTATTTTGAAAGATATGTGAAAACCTATTATTATATATATGTGATTGGATTGACAATATTAATTTAGAAGAGCAAAAGGTGAAATTGTATGGTGAAAATAAATAAAAAGATAACAGAAGATGAAAAATTAGCAATGGAAAAATATCTTCAGGAGATTGTAGATGCCTATCATAGTGGAGCAGAAAACAATGAAGAAATTTCGTTGAGAAGACTTGCAGATGAGTTTGATATTACGCTAATGAAAGCAAGGAAATTGTTAATTACGGCTGGGGCGTATCATTCGGACCTGAGTGATTACATAAATCAATTGAAGGAAGAAGGAAAATCCGTAGAAGAAATTATGCAGCTTACAAGATTGAGCAGGTCGTCGGTACATTCTTATCTACCTTATACGAGAGCAATCTATAATGCAAACGAAGCAAGTGCATATGCGGAAAGGTGTCGTCTCTACAGGCAACGGAAAAATGCTGTGATTGAATTGAAAAAGTATATTTCGAGGAAAAAACAGGGAGTAGAAGCTGTGGTATGGCAGACGATACAATTGTTTAGCAGATATACATTTACAACCCAAAAGGGCGAGAAGTTTAGATATATCATAAATAAAGGAATGGTGTGTGTGCTTGGGAAAGGTGTGGATATTACACGAAATACGGTGAATGTAGCAGTGAATATGGTGATGGAGAAGGGGGGCTTATCGGAGATGGAATGGTTGAGACTGTATGGGGGTGCGTATTTGGAAGTGATTTTTGAGAGGATAGGGATGATTTAACTGTATTTTGCAAATGCTATCGCAGATGATTTTAATTCAAATTGTAAGCTGTTATGTTTTCTGTTAAGAATATTAAACGAACATGTTAGCGAAAAAATCGCTAAAACGAATTAAAGAAAGTAGATGAAGATTCGCTCAAAAATGAAGCATAGATAAAAGAAAAAAATTTCTTTGAAAATATAAGAGAGGGATATGAATGACAAAAAGATTAGATGAGGACGCCTTTTGCCTTTCAGAAACAGCCTATGATAAAGCTATAAGAAAAATGGAAGAACGAGAAGCGAAGATTTTGAACAGCTCGGCATTGCAGCAGGCGGCTAGCGTTACTGAGCAAATAAGAATACAACAGGCTCCGTTTATTCAGGCATTGCAACCATTTAAGGATATCATGCAACCATATCAAAATTTGATAAAGCAAAATAGTTTGGGGTTAGCTACTACAACAGCATCTTTATCCTCTATGTAATTAGTAAAGAGACAGAAATCGTAATGTTAGTAGAAACATATCAAAAATTAGATACAAATGCGCAGAAAAGGTTGATTGGATAGTTGGAAACACTAAAAGAGCTTTCATAAAAATTTACCAATCCAGGTGGATTCAAATGTATGACAGTAACCATATTCATTTCTTTTTATTTTACTTGACTTTGCGAATTATCTGATTTATTATACTTACAAAGAAGTAACTTACGAGTTACTAACTCACGAGTATAATTATAGGAGGTGGATGAATGAGTCAATTCTATTGCCGTGAGGATGAGCTTCGGAAACTGAATAAACGGTACGCTGGTGATAAGTTTGAGTGTATTGTCATCTACGGCAGACGGCGTGTTGGTAAAACGGCATTGATCAATGAGTTCTGTAAAGATAAACCTACCATTTTCTTTTCTGCGCTGAACACGACCGGAAAGGAAAATCTGGAGGCTCTCTCAAAGTCAATCATGAGTTTTGAGCGGCCAGATATGGAGTTCGCACCGGAGTTTAGGTCTTATGATGCTGCACTGGATGAACTGACAGCACTTTCAAAGGAAAAACGGATTGTCTTTGTTATTGATGAATATCCGTATCTTGCAAAAGCGAAGTCGGCTATTTCAGCGATGTTGCAGCATATCATTGACCACAAATGGACGGAGTCCAAGATGTACCTAATTCTTTGCGGATCTTCTATGAGCTTCATGGAGAATCAGGTGCTTGGCAAGGAAAGTCCGCTGTATGGCAGACGAACCGGTCAGTTTAAGATTGAGCCGCTGGACTATAAGGAAACAGCTGTGTTCCACCCGAATCTGTCTGTAGAAGACAATTCTCTGATTTATGGAATCACGGGAGGTGTTCCGCATTATATCAACAAGTTGGATGTGAAGGATAGTGTGGATGAAGCTCTGCTGGATAATTTCTTTGACCGCTCCAGCTATCTGTATGAGGAACCGGGAAATCTACTGAAGCAGGAACTCCGCGAGCCGGCCATTTATAATGCAATCATCAAAGCGATTGCAGAGGGTGCTTCCCGAATGAACGACATCAAGATGAGAGTCGGCGAGGAGAATTCGATTGTATCGAAGTATTTGAGAACGCTGATTGATCTTGGCATTGTAAAGAAAGAAACACCAATCACAGAAAAACCGGGTAAGAAAACAATCTATCTGTTGGCAGATAACTTTTTTCGGTTCTGGTATCGCTTTGTTCCAGTTAATATGAGTGCAATTGATTCTGGCAGAATTGCAAAGATTTACCTACACGCAGTAAAACAGCATCTTCCGGATTACATGGGCTTGATTTTTGAGAAGATGTGTCATGATTATCTGCTTTATTATTCGGATAGCCTCCCTATTGAGCTGAGTGAAATCGGCCAGTGGTGGGGTACAGACTCGAAGAAGAAAAAGCAAATACAGATTGATATTGTCGGAACACCTGTTGAGGGTAAGGAATATATCATTGGTTCGTGTAAGTACAGAAATGAGAAAATTGGCGTAGATGAACTCGATTTGATTCGGGATTATGCATCAGCTTTCGGAAAAGGTAACAACTATTATTACTATATTTTCTCGAAAGGCGGATTCACAGATGGACTTCTTCAGGCGCAAGAGCGAGGTGAAGTTCGGCTGATAACGCTGGAAGACCTTTACAAGTAAAAATTCAAATCAACCCTGCTGGTGAAAGCTGGCAGGGTATTTTTATACACATTTTTAATTTACTGATTGACACCATGAAATTTATATATATATATATAAATCTGCGTTTGCTAATTATGTAAAGTTTAAAACTGGCAGATTAGCCAGTTTTAAAATGAAAGCAATACTTTATTACGGTGAATTGAAAAATATGATTCATCGTGAAGCTAATGGAATATGCAGTCAATAACACACCAGTTTTCTCTATTGTAGTAAGTATAGTTGTAAACGACAAATAGACGATTACTTTTTACAAATCATTTTCTTTTAATATCTCAATAGAATAGTTATTCCATTTTTCTATTTGCTTAGCAATATTTACAGTATGTTCATACATTTTATCAGGAACGACTATTGCCAAAGTCATATAGGGGAGTCGATTTAATTCTTCAGAGAAATTAGCTCTCAATTTTTTCATATGCTCTCTATATCGTTCTATTTGATGAAGTGATATATTATTTTTTAAATATTTGACTTCATAAACATAGTCTCTTTTAAAAGTTTTATTTGCAAATGCAACTACATCATATTCAAAAGTTCCAATCATTATATTACTTTTTACAATATATGTTTTCTTCGTGTTTTTTACAAAATCGAAAAACTTTTGTTCAATTATGAAACCTTTCATTACAGTAGCGCTTGGACCATATTCAAAATTTGTCTTTTGAATAATTTGCTCATCGGACATTTTTACTGTGTTTTTTTCAATAGCCTCTTTTTGCTTTTCGGCTTCACGTTTTTTGAATATGTCATTGTATCACCGTAGGCATTGCCGTATAATAAAGAGTATAAGAAAATGATTAAAAATACATTGAAGTGATGAAAATAGGAAAATAAGATTATGGTAAGTGATGCGGTTATAAAACACATTAAAACACATACGGAACGATCAAGTGATGACCAGGCGGCAGTTGATTTTTTGAAAAATCAGTTGAAATCTCATGGGAAAATCACATCGGACTTTGCAGCAGTGGATAAATGGCCAAACATAGATGGCCGTTTTGAGTTTGTTTCAAATCCAGATATATCAAGAAGACCAGAACAGAATTTTTTTGTACAGATTAAGGAAACCCGCTATTATGAAAAACGGGATGGAAAATTGGTTTATCAATTGAAAGACCTTGCTTTTCCGGCATTTATTTATGGGGCAGTTACACTTGATCCGGGAATCCTTTTTGTTGTAACTGATCCGGATGAGAGAGGTGAGGAAAGAGTATTTTGGAAATATATGTCTGCGGAATATGTGCATTCCATTGATTATAACAAAGGAAGTTGTATGGTTAAATTTGATATGGATGATGAAATAAAAAATACAGATGAAAGTATTGATAAATTCTGCAAAAAACTGGAAGAAGTTGTGGAACAGCATTCATTTGTATCTCGATTGGATAAAAAAGAATATTCGAGTCAAGAGATACAGAACATAATGGAAGAGTGTAGCAGCAGAATTACAGAATGTATCGAACAATCAGAAATATATAATGAAACAAGAGACGATCTTTCCAGAAATATATTGAGATTACTAAAAGAACTATGTATAGCAGCATTGTTAATGAATGCCTTGTCGTCAAAGAACGAAGAAATGAGTGTACAATTAGCATGGGAGTACGCTTTGCTGGATATTGAAACAAAATATTTGGCGTATTTTTATAAAGGATTAGACTATATAGGATACCATACCCCTGAGACCGGTCAATCAGAAAGATTGATGTTAAAATATTATGATTTTATGTGGAAAATCAGAGAGATGGCGAAGAAAAAATTCAATATAGAAATATTGAATAACCTTGAAAAATTTCCACTCGTTATAAATCAATTAGATCAGGAGTATTATGAATTAATTGCGGCGGCGGTAGAATCTGTTGAGATAACACATCATTTAGTGAATATAACCAGATTTTACGTACACAAGAAAACAGCTTTTTATGTAAATCAAGAAAGATATTTTGAACTTACATTACAGCTTGCAGGAGTATATGCAACCAAATTCAACCGAATTACGGTTTATACGAAGCAGGATATTTCAACCAATTATTCTATTCAGATTGCATATTCGGATTCAGCAATTAATTTATGGGGAGTGGATTCAACAATTAAGGTTGTGACAGATTGGAAAGTTTCGATTGAGCCGTCCTGTCTTAATAAAATTAGTAAGATACTTCATTACCAAACAAAGATTAGTTCGAAATATAGAGAATACAATAAGTTAATGAATTTCCTGACAAAAACAGGCATGAACTTACTGGATTTGATTGATTTAAAAGAAATTAATTTTAATAAAGTGATTGACGAAATTTATGAGGATGCGAATACAAAATATTTTAAAGAATTACTACAGGAGTTAAGAAATCGGTATTCTGAGAATTCAACGATTAAAGGAAAGCATGTAGTAAGATATATTTTACTAAATTTAAGAGAAGAGTTGATAAAGAGTGTTGAGGTGAATCAATATTCCCCAAAATCTTTGAGTAAAGAATTAGGAATTTCAACTAGCTGCTATCCGTTTGAGAGTAATCCATATATATCTAACTTGCCGAATTGTAATAGTATTGATAAGAGTAGAAGAAATGCCCTGATTAGGATTGGAAATAAGAATAATTTGGAGAAGGCTTTTCCATATTTAAAAGTACAAGATGAAACGATCAGAACGGGAGAAATGTATTTTGAAAAAAATACATTGGTAACGGAAGAAGAAGTAAAATTATTTAATGCTTCTTTAGATTCATGGGAGCAAAGACAAGGAAAGTGTTTAGTTCAAAAAGAAGGATATGTTTATATAGATTTTTATGAACGTACAATTTTGAATATATTGAAGAGACTTTTAAAATTATCAAGAGTTTCAAATAAAGAATATCGTTTAATAAATCAACGATTTATTAATAGCAAGGTGGCAGGTGTCAGGCACCAATGTGGTCAACTTAATGTCAACTTAAGACAAGTGCCTGCTCAGGTTAATGACTAACGGTGCGAAATTGAGAAAAGAGGAAGATAGATTTGAAAAGAAGACGCACTTTAATAGAGCTTCACAGAAAAAGCCCTATTAACAGCTATTGATATTAGAATGCAACTTTTTTATTGTTAAAATGTGTTCTGCCTATTGCTTTATTCTTCTTTCGTCGGAATGTTCTTCCAGGCATAATCTGAGATCTGCATCGGAG
>PPYE01539958.1_pt1 | contig 17413 bp, 7 predicted proteins | sample 1559881 | NCBI WGS metagenome assembly PPYE01 (sample SAMN08240022, study PRJNA423297) | Human gut metagenome, whole genome shotgun sequencing project. | reverse complement strand
AATCAACTTTTAATAATGCCTATTATACAGAATTGGCACTTAATAAAGTTTACGGCAGCCTGACGCAAGACCAGACTTACTCTAACTTCCTGCCTATCATTGCCGGAACCAATACCGACTGCGAACTGATTGACGGTTTGGGTACGGATGCAAGCAACACATCCAGCGAACGTGGTAACATGAACTACAACGCTAATCCGGGATGGTCACAACTTTCAAAAGTATGGGACGCCATGTACGGAGTCATCGAAAATGCAAATCTGGTGGTAGATGGTATCAACAACAGCCAACTGATACAACAAGCTGGAGCAACTCGCACCAGCATGATGAGATTCCGTGCAGAAGCTATGACATTGCGTGCGATGATTTACTTTGATCTCATCCGCTTATTCGGCGACATTCCTTTCAAAACAGAATCTTCCAACAGCGACTTGTCTAATGTTTACATTGGCAAGACAGATCGTGATGATATCATGGATGAATTAATGATCGAACTTGAGGAAGCTATCGGATATTTGCCTTGGGCTGGTGAAGATGGTTATACAACCGAACATGTCAGCAAAGGTTATGCTCATGCTCTCTTGGCTAACATTGCAATGACACGTGCCGGATATGCTATCCGCGAACAAGCGAAAGATGGATATATCACCGGAAACAACAGCGATGCTGCTTATCCAACACAACGTTGCAGTGATACGAAACGCAGAGAACTATTCGAATTGGCAGAAAAGCATCTGGCAGCTGTTGTCAGTTCAGGAAAACACAAATTGAATCCATCAATAGAAGAGTACTGGCGTTTAATTAATATTGGACAACTCGACCAGACTTATCAAGAAAATTTGTTTGAGATTCCAATGGGACTGAACAAAAGTGGTGAACTGGGATATACTATCGGATATCGTATAAACGGTGCAAGTTCCCTATTCGGTCCGAAAGGAAACTCATCCGGTAAGTTGAAACTGACTGCTCCTTATTATCTGTCGTTTGGCGAAGGAGATATCCGCCGTAATCTGACTTGTGCTATTTCACAGCTTTCTACAGACAAGAATACAAAAGTGTTTAAAGAATATATGTTAGGAAATGCTCCTTTCGGCCTTTATTGTGGAAAATGGGATTATCGCAAGATGATGGAAAATTCTGAATGGTATGCAGCAGTATTGGCTAGCGATCAGAAAGTTTGCTCGGGTATCAACGTAGTGAAAATGCGTTATCCGCAAGTATTGCTGATGTATGCCGAAGTAGTAAACGAGCTCTATGGCAAGGGTGCAACAGCCGAAGGCTGTACATTAACAGCGACAGCAGCCTTGAAAGAAGTACACGACCGTGCTTTCACCGATGCAACCAAACGTGATGCAGCATGGAGTGCACTGATGGGAAAAGACTTCTTCGATGCGATTGTTGACGAAAACGCATGGGAACTGGCAGGAGAAGGCGTTCGTAAGTTCGACCTAATCCGTTGGAACCTGTTGAGCGAAAAAATAGATGAGTTCAAAAATGAATATACAGACGCAGTGTACAATGGTACATATCCGCAATATGTGAACTATAAATATCGCACTGATAATCCGATGTACATTGATATGTCTTCTCTTGTATTTGGTGCTAAAGTAGGTGGAGAATACGAAAACAAGAGCTTCTTCGGTGCTGAAACAACCGACAAAGAGCAGAAGAATCTGAAAGTAAACTTGCCTAGTATTTCCGGCGGATTGAATAAGGCTGTAAAGAATCGTTATTTATTGCCGATAGCTTCTACGACCATCTCTACCTCAAACGGTAAATTACATAACTCTTATGGTTATTCTGATTAATCTTTAAATTGTAAAATGATGAAGAATATAAAAAATATATTGGGAATGGGAGCTTTCATGCTCCTAGCCTCTTTGGCTGTATCTTCGTGTACAGAGAAAAGTGATTGGGATATCGACTCTTCTTATAGCCGTCCTTTCGGAACTGATGAAAACGGAATCAGTGTAGAAACGGACAGTAAAGTAGCCAGAGCAGTAGTAACTTGGAGTTCAACATCCAATACAGACTATTACATTATCGAAATCAGTCCTAACGAGATGACTGATGAAACTCCGATGGGATCAGAAGAAAATGGCAATATAGTTTATGGAAATGATCCTGCCAACCGGATCAAACAGTCGCCTTACACACTGGATAATCTTGCCGTGAATACGACTTATTATATGCGTATCAAATCTATTTCCGGAGAGAAGGAATCCCGCTGGGTGAATTATAAAAAGACTTTTGCTTCAGTGAAAGCAGAAGCTATCCTGAATATTCCAACTACTGAAGACTTGCCTGAAGGTCAAGGAAAAGTACGTATGTCATGGGAAGCCGGATTGGCAGTGGATCATTTCGAAATCATGGAAACTGGTGCCACTGAAGCAACTACACGAGTTATTTCATCAACAGAAGCTGCAGCCGGTGAAGCATGGGTTGAGAATTTAAAGTCGTTCACAGAATATACGATTACTATTTATAATGGAAATAGTCCGCGTGGTTCACAGACTGTTACCATCCCAGGTTTGGAAATCGAATCTACAATTAGTGATATAACAGCCAATTCGGTTGTATTCTCTTGGGAAGAAACAGTGGATGTAGATGAATATGCTTGTGTTCTTTCTACTGAAGGAGTTCCTGAATCGGGAACTAAATTAACGCCGGCAGACATTGCTGCACATAAGGTAACTATTACAGGATTGGCTTCTAGCACGGAATATACTGCTTATGCTTTTGCAAACGGTTCTATATGTTCTCGTATCACCTTTACAACGAAGAAAGGTAAACCCACAGGTTATACTGAAATAGAATGGGAAAATGTAGATTGGACTACCTTAAGTGGAAAAGTACTGATTAACATAAACAACGACGCATCAATAGCTCTACCTAATAACAGTATTCCTGCTGACATTGAAGAAATTGTATTCTGGGGAAGCGAAACAAAACCGAGTGTAGAAATTAATAACATAGACTTCTTTGGACAATGTAAAAAAATTGAATTCTATAATCTAGATATTTATTCTACAAATAAAGGTGGCAATTTTGTCGTTTATCTGGATAACCAAGGCAAAACAAATGCAGGTTCTGTAGAAAAACTAGTTATTTCATCTTGTATGATAAGAGATTTCCGCGGTATTGTTCGTGTACGTAAAACAACAAGTAATGCAAATACAACAATAGAAATTGACGATTGTATAATCAAAGGATTACAAGGTGGACATTATGGTGTTTTACATGCGAGTGATATAACAGGAGGTAGTGGTGCAGGTTCCCTTGCGTCTCTCAAATTAAATTTAACCAATTCCACTATTGCTAATTTCATTGGAGCTGCCTCTTCAATAGTAAGAACTGCAAATACTCAACAGAATGTCACTACTAATATTGAAAATTGCACATTCTATGGTTTAACAACATCTGGAGAGCAATTAATGAGAGATGTTACTGGAGCAACATGTACATTCAATGTTTCAAACACTTTATTTGCTGCAAGCAACACTAACTATAAAGCTTTTAATTCAGCAACAGTTGCACCATCAAATATTAGTTGGCAGAAAGTGTATGTTAGTAGTGATTTTAAATTCACCAATACAACCAATTCTACAACATATGGCACAATGACCTTAAGTTCATCAGAATTATTCTCATGCACTGATTCTAACTCTGAATTTACATTGACTTATGGCAACAATGTTTCCGAAGAATACAAAGTCATCGGTGATCCACGTTGGAACAAATAACTAAATAAAACCACAAGATTCTCCGTCAAGTTCAGGTCAAACAAGACTTGATGGAGAGTCTTCTCTAAAAAAGCAACAGATATTATGAATACAAATTCAATCTATACAATAAGTAAATACTTATTTCTGTTCTTGCTGATTCTTACAGGAATTTCCTGTAATGACAACGATGATGCAGAAGACACAAGTATCCCTGTTCTGATTTCACAGAACATCAATGATGGTGATATAGTAGGTCCGAACGGATATGTAGAACTGACTTTCAGCAAAGCTATGCGTCAGGCTCCGGACACAGAAATCTACTTCAACGGAGGAATAGTACGTGTATCTATCAACTACGAAAGAGTGCGTTACACCTTCTCTGGCATGGAGAACAAAGAATGTACTTTCGAAATTCCTGCCGGCGCATTGACTGATATGCAAGGAAGAGCTTATGATGAAGACTTCTTCCTTAACTTCACTGCAAAATCGGAGATCTCTGGTGGCGGAAAAGTATTCAATGCAGTAGTTGACTCTAAAGGGAATGGTGACTTTACAACTATTCAAGCTGCTATTGATGCTGCTCCCGGAGAACAAACGAGTCCTTACAAAATCTTTATTGTGAACGGATCATATAATGAATGTATCCGGGTCAACAAAAACAAAACTTTTATCCATTTGATAGGTGAAAGCCGTGATGGAGTAAAGATTCAGTATGCTTTGAACCGCGTAGGAAATTACAATGATGAGACTCAAGGCAGTGCAACAGACGATGCATGGAAGTACTCCAGCAATAATTCAAACTCTGCCGTTCGTAAAGCCGGATACACTAAGGACCAAAACTGTGTTGTATTAGTTGAAGCCACAGATTTCTATGCTGAAAATCTCTCCATTATCAATCTGTACGGTGCATTACCCAGCCGCTACACTGGCGGTTTGGGCAAAGACGGACAAGCAGAAGCATTAATTACACGTAACGACCGTTTCTCTCTATACAATTGCGTACTTGTTTCTTTCCAAGACACATGGTGGTGTCGTCACACGGCTTATTCTAATAATCTCGCTTATATCAGCAATACCTTAATAGAAGGTCGTACAGACTATATTTGGGGAAGTGGTAATGTATTTATTGAAAACAGCAAGTTTCATAACACAGGCGATGGAGCCTACATAACAGCATCAGGCGAAACCGGTACTTGGGGCTATGTAATGAAAGATTGTACAGTAGATGGTGAAAGTGGTATAACAGCCTTCGCTTTTGGACGTCCATATAAACCTGATACAAAAACCGTTTGGATTAACACTACATTAAAAATGGATATTGTAGATGCACACTGGTCTTCATGGTCGAGCATTCCTGCACTTTATGGCGAATATAATACGGTTGATAAAAACGGACAAGTTATTTCTACTGAAGGTAAAACAGTTGGTAGTGATGATTATAGTTTCACAAGCAAAGTTCTTACAGCTGCAGAAGCCGCAGAATATACTTACGAAAAAATTGTAAGAGCTAATAGCTGGAACCCGAAAGAGTATATGGAAACTCCTCTTGCATCACCATCCAACGTCAATCTGTCGGGAAACACTCTGACATGGGATGCAGTATCCGGTGCTGCCGGTTACCTCATCTTTATGAATGGTAACTATGCAGGGCAAACTACAGACACTACCGTCACACTGACTAATACTGACGAAAGCAATATCTATACAGTGAAAACTGTAAGCCAGTACGGTACAGTAAGCGAATAAAACCAATAAAGATTTAATAGAGAGTTCTTTGTCACATCATCAGTGAATATAATGTATGAGACAAAGAACTCTATTTTTTTAAAAGATAATTTGTATGCTCAAATTTATTAAAACGGGATTATTGTGCTTCTGTCTGATTAACCTATCGGTTGCTTGCAGCAGTGAAGATCCAACTACTACCGATGAAATACCGGGGCAGAATACCGGTAACGGTGGCAATGAGAACGAAGGTGGCGAAGAAGAGACACCTGCTGAAACACGTTACGCCTTCCCGGGTGCTTACGGTGCAGGCCGTTATACTACCGGCGGTGCAGGCGGTACTGTTTACACAGTAACTTCGCTTGAAGATAACACAACACCAGGAACATTACGCCATGCATTAAGTATGAAGGAAAAACGTACGATCGTATTTGCAGTCAGCGGATTGATAGAACTAAAAAGTCCCTTGAAAATAACCAACGGAGATGTGACGATTGCCGGTCAGAGTGCACCGGGTGATGGCATTTGTCTAAAAGGACATCCCGTATCCGTACAGGCAGACAACGTAATCATCCGTTTCATGCGTTTCCGTATGGGATCGGATAACTTTACGACAGAAGCAGAAGCTGACAGCGGTGATGCACTGTGGGGAAAGCAACATAAAAATATTATCATTGACCACTGCTCTATGAGTTGGAGTACTGATGAATGTGCTTCTTTCTACGATAACACTAATTTTACCATGCAATGGTGTATCATCAGCGAAAGCTTGAACCGTTCGGTACATACCAAAGGCAATCATGGTTATGGAGGAATATGGGGAGGATCGCCCGCGACATTCCATCACAATTTATTAGCCCACCATAGCAGCCGTACACCACGTTTATGCGGTAGCCGTTATACAGGAAAACCAGAAAACGAAAAAGTCGATTTACGAAACAATGTATTCTATAATTGGGGACCAACCAACGGTGGTTATGCAGGCGAAGGGGGAAGTTATAACTTTGTGAATAACTACTATAAACCCGGCCCTGTTACCAATACCAAGAAAAATATCGTAAACCGTATCTTCCAGCCTAACGGTGATGATGGTACAAATAAAAATGTCAAAGGTACATGGGGCAGCTTTTATCTGAAAGGGAATTATTTTGATGGTACATGTCCTGAATTGAAAGCTGAATATCAATCTTTGCTTACTTCTGTAAACAATGACAACTGGCAAGGATTACATCCCAATCCAACAGATGAAGTCCCTTTACCTGACGGAGGGGAAAAAGCTCTTCAATCAAGCAAAGAGTTTACCATTTCCGAAGATGCATCCGAATTCACTCAATCGGCGAAAGATGCTTATGAATCAGTACTGAAGTATGCTGGTGCTTCCTTAAAGCATGATGATGTTGATAACCGCATCATTGCCAACGTACGTAACGGTGATTATACAGCTAACGGCAGCAATGGCAGTGAAAAGGGACTCATTGATAAAGCCAGCGATGTAGGTGGCTGGCCTGAATATAAACAAGAAAACGGTCCGAAAGACACTGACGGCGACGGCATCCCCGACGAATGGGAGACTGCAAACGGTCTGAATCCAAAAAGCAAAGCCGACGGTGCTAAATATACTCTAAGTAAAACGTATACCAATCTGGAGGTTTATCTCAACAGTCTGGTAGAATCGTTGTATCCCAATAAATAAATCGTATATATTCTCGAATATTTCAAAAATAATGAAGCAGAAAAGATACTTATTTTATATAGCTATAGTATTCGGCATGGCAGGATTATGTACCTCATGTTCTTCCGACGATCCGATAGACGATACAGGTGGAGGAACAAATAATTCAGGCGGAACATCTTCTAATGTAAAGCAGTTGGATTACGGAGAACTGCTTGCTTTCCCATACGCTGAAGGTCACGGACGCAACACCACCGGAGGACGTGGAGGCAAGGTTTATCATGTGACCAGCCTTGAAGACGATGCCAACGGAAATATCAGTGGAAGTTTGCGCTGGGCTATGAAACAAGATGGCGCAAAAACAATTGTATTCGACGTTTCAGGCACTATCCATCTGAAAGCAGAATTGAAAACACAGAAAGACAACCTGACTATTGCAGGACAAACCTCACCGGGAGGAATCTGTATAGCCGGCTATCCTTTCACGATCAATTCCAGCAATATCATTATCCGTTTTATACGCTTCCGTCCCGGAAATCCAAATGTGGATGGCGATGGACTAGGTGGATGTGACAAACAAAATATTATGATCGACCACTGCTCTGTAAGCTGGGGCAGCGACGAATGTATTTCCGTTTATGGTATGCAGAACTCTACCGTACAATGGTGTATAGCCGCTCAAGCACTGCGTGTCACTGATGTAAAGATAGCAGCAGCCGGCAACAAATTTGCCGCCCACGGATATGGAGGCAACTGGGGAGGAAACTACGCGTCTTATCACCATAATCTGATTGCCCACTGTGAAAGCCGTGTTCCTCGTCTCGGCCCACGCTATACGACATTGGCACTAAATAACAACGACGGAGAGCGCGTCGATATGCGCAACAACGTTTACTACAACTGGGGTGGCGAAGGATGCTACGGCGGCGAAGCCCAACACGTCAACATCGTGAACAACTACTACAAACCAGGTCCCGGCACCGACGAAACCGGTAAAGCAGACCGTGCCTACCGTATCGCCAAGCCGGATGTATATCCGGAAAATTACTCTGGCGAAGCTTACAAAAAATGGTTTCAAACCTGGGGGAAGTTTTATATTAACGGAAATAAAGTAGTAGGCAATACGGATGTAAGCAACGACAACTGGACAAAAGGTGTATTTGCCCAAATGGACAATAAAAACTGCGGAACTGGTCTTTGGGAGAAGCATACCAAAATCAAATCCAACTCACTGGTAGTCGAGGCAGGTAAAGTAACAACTCACACTGCAGATTTAGCTTATGAACGTGTTACATCATACGTAGGAGCCAGCAACTACCGGGATAAAATCGATGAATTGATAATCAGCGATGTTAAGAACAGAGCTGCAAGCAGCACAGGGGATGCCAGCAAGTGGAACACTCTTTCCGGCTATTCACAAAACAAAAAAGGGTACATCAACGACCCTAAAGATGTCTGCACAGCTTTGGGAGTAAGCGACCCCTATGACGTTCTGAAATCTGTTGCCAATGCAGATGTGAAAGATACAGATGGTGACGGTATCCCCGACTATTGGGAAGAAGAATATGGCCTGAATCCCAAGAAATCGGCTGACGGAAAAGAAACAACTATCGACAAAAACGGAAAGTATACCAACCTGGAAATGTATCTCAATAGTCTGGTACATGAAATCATGGTAAATGGTGCCGCAGGTGGTAGCGTTGTAGAATAAATTTAGTAAATTCGAACCCAAATGATAAATTAGTAATGAGAAAGAATATATTAGCAATCTGTAGTTTGGTATTGGCTTTTCCTTTGGTAGGACAAGCCATGCAACCTGCCATTTCGGGTGAAAAAGCATTGAAGGACTATCCTACCCCCGATCGTTCCAAAGTTCTCGCCTTCCCGGGCGCCGACGGAGCAGGAAAATATACAACTGGTGGTGCCGGAGGTACTGTGTACACTGTTACTTCTCTGGCAGACGATGGTTCGGAGGGGACACTCCGTTGGGCTATCAACAAGAAAGGTCCCCGTACCATTGTCTTCGCAGTCAGCGGAATCATTGAATTGCAAAAAGCACTGAAACTGAACAATGGCGATGTGACCATTGCAGGACAAACAGCACCGGGCGACGGTATCTGCCTGAAAAACTACACATTCTCTATTCAGGCAGACAACGTAATTGTCCGTTTCATCCGTTCGCGTATGGGAGTTGACATCAAACAGAAAGGTGACGACGCAATGAATGGTACCAAAGCCCACCAAAATATCATCATAGACCACTGCTCCATGAGTTGGTGTACGGACGAATGTGCCACTTTCTACGACAACCGTAACTTCACACTTCAATGGTGTATCATCAGCGAAAGTCTTGCCAACTCCATTCATGAGAAAGGAGCGCACGGTTATGGAGGCATCTGGGGCGGACAACCTGCTACTTTCCACCATAATCTGCTCGCTCATCACACCAACCGCACACCCCGTCTTTGCGGAAGCCGTTATACAGGTCGTCCGGAAGATGAAAAAGTGGAGTTATTCAATAATGTGATTTATAATTATGGTAGCGACGGCGCTTATGCCGGTGAAGGAGGTTCCTACAACTTTATCAACAACTACTATAAACCGGGACCTTTCAGCGCAACCAAAAGTTCTTTCAAACGCCTGTTCACAGCTTATGCCGATGATGGCAAAAACAATAATAAAGCAGGTGTTCATGGTGTGTTCTATTTCAAAGGCAACTACATGGATCCTACCTGTTCCAAACTGACCGACAAGCAAAAAGAAGCTCTTTATAAAGTGAATATGGACAACTCTTACGGACTGGTTATCAAAAAAGACTTTGCCACAGAAAAAGAACTATTGTCTAAAAAAGCATTTGACATAGCCGAACATACTTCCCTGCAACCAGCGAAGAAAGCCTACAAAGACGTTCTCGAATTTGCCGGAGCTTCTTATCGTCGTGACGCCGTAGATCAACGCATCGTAGAAGAAACTCTCAAAGGTACGTATACTTACGAAGGTTCTCACGAAAGCACGAACGGAATGATCGACCAACCGTCTGACGTAGGTGGATGGCCGGAATATAAATCAGAAACAGCACTTGCCGATACAGATGGAGACGGTATCCCCGACGAATGGGAAAAGAAACATAATCTGAATCCGAATGACCCTTCAGACGGAGCCAAGTATACATTAAGTCCGGAATATACAAATCTGGAAATGTATATGAACAGCCTCGTCAATCATCTATACCCTAAAAAATAATTTTGGATAACTAAAACTCTCTTCTCCGGTGAGGAATTACTTGCTCACCGGAGAAGAGAGTCCTGATTCTTTCCTTTCCTGTTATTATCTTCCCACTTTATCCCGATACTCCGTAGGCGTCATTCCAACTTGCGCCTTGAAACATTTACTGAAATAACGCGGATCATTAATACCGACCATATATGAAATCTGCGTCATATTAAACTCTCCCGTTTCTATTAATTGCGTGGCCCGCTTGATACGCATTTCTTTGATAAATTCGATAGGAGCCAGTCCGGTTAATGTTTTCAGTTTCTTAAAGAAGACAGAGCGGCTGACAGCCAGTTCCCGAACCAAATCATCTACCACCAGTTCACCATTATCCATATTTTGCTCCATTAATTCCACCAATTTATCCATAAATTTGCGGTCGTTGGGAGACATTTCGAGCGTTGCAGATACAGTTTCGGGGGTGCCTTCTTCTGCCGATGGCACATCCGTAGCAACAGGTACATCCTCCTGACCGGCAGAGATATGGATATGCATCAGGCTATCCCGATAGAAACTTTGCAGTTTCTTACGCTGCATCAACAGATTTTCCACACGGGCTTGCAGATAGGTAGCACTGAAAGGTTTCGTTATATAATCATCCGCACCATATTCCAGTCCTTCCAGTTTACTTTCAATCGTAGTCTTGGCAGTAAGCAAGATAATAGGTATATGGCTGGTTGTCATATCCGCACGCAGTTCACGCGTCATTTCGATACCGTCTTTCTCGGGCATCATCACGTCACTGATAATAATATCCGGAAGATACTTCAATGCTTTATTCGCTCCTTCTCTACCATCGGCAGCTTCCACTACCCGGTACATCGGAGAAAATATACTACGCAAGAATTCACGTAACTCCTGATTATCTTCCACTAATAACATCAGTTCTTTGGAGTTTTCTTCTTTCGCAGCATCTTCCTCATAAACAGCTTCAATTTTCTCCGAATCATCGGGTATCAGCGTTTCAGACTGTATGGAAGAGTTGGCTATATCCACCACTTGCCCCATCCTTACCGGAGCTTCCGTATCTTCCAGGATAAACTCGGCTTCCTTATCATAATGTTCTTTCCCTTTCAGGAAATCGACTTTGAAACAACTTCCTTCTCCCAAACGACTATCCACGGAAATAGTAGCCTTGTGCATCTCCACAAGCTCTTTCACCAATGAAAGTCCGATACCCGTACTAGCCTGATTGAAAAGGTTCTTGTCCACCAGATTCTCAAAACGGACAAACAAGGATTTCTTTTTATTTTCCGCGATACCAATTCCCTGATCTTGTACACCGATAGAAACTGTATTCTCATCTTCACGGATAAACATCGTTATCATCTTGCCATTCGGCGTATACTTAAATGCATTGGAAAGCAGATTGAATACAATCTTTTCCAGCTTATCGGCGTCCACCCAAAGATAAAGATGCTCCTTTTCCGTCTGAAACAGGAAATCAATCCGGTGCTCTTCGGCCACAGCTTCAAAATTATCCATCACCTTGCGCACGAAAGGAACGATGTCCACACGCTGTACCTGCATCTTCATCTTCTTGTTCTGAATCTTACGGAAGTCCAATATCTGATTGACAAGACGAAGCATACGGCTGGTGTTCCGTTCAACCACCACCAACTGTTCGCGGGCATCAGCCGGCAATTTATCATTCTTCAAAACCTGCTCTACCGGACCTGCTATCAACGTAAGCGGAGTACGCAACTCATGGGATATATTCGTAAAGAAGCGCAGTTTTATATCCGAAATCTGCTGTTCGACCGACACTTCATGCTTCAACCGGTAAATGGTGAACAGGATATAAACGGCCACAAGAATAATAATCAGAATAAAAAGTATATAAAGCACGTATGCTATCGGCGTTTCCCAGAAAGAAGGCAGAATGACAATATCCAAGATACGTTCGTTATCCACCCATACACCATCGCTATTGGTAGAACGGACGCGGAGCACATACTCTCCTTTCGGAAGATTCGTATAAGTCACGCTACGCTGTTTGTCGGCAAAGGTCCACTGTTTTTCAAATCCGTCGAGAATATAAGCATACTGTATATTCTGCGGATTGGTATAATCGAGTGCCGCGAAATGAACGGAGAAAATATTCTCTTTATGCGAAAGTACCAATTTATCAGCGTCGTCAATATCCACTTTCAACAATGAGTTGCCGCCGGGGGTAATGTCCTCATTAGCCACTGTCAGTTTGGAGAATACGATAGGCGGGATATAGCTGCTCTTACGAATAGAGTCAGGATTAAATATAAAGACTCCGCCACTGGCACCGAAAAGCATGCTTCCTTTAGCAGTTAATGCCGAAGCGGCTTCACTAAAACGTACGGGGAAAGTGATACTACGCTCGTCATAACTTTCAAAACGTTCTTCAGAGGGGATGAACTTACAAATTCCATTCTCCGTACTAATCCATAGATTCTGCTTACTATCTTCGCGAATGGAAAGCAGGACATCGGAAGGAAGACCATCCAATACGGAATATGATTTGAATTCTCCGTGACCGTCCTTACTGATAGATACCAGCTTGTTGAGTCCGCCGCCGAAAGTAGCCAGGTAAAGTTCCTTTTTCTTGGTGGAGATAATCCAATGGACATCATTATTACTCAAGCTTTGCGTATCATTCGGCATACGGGAGAAATGATAGAACTTCACATCCTCCGGTTTCTTAAAATTCTCATCAAAAGCAACGGCACCCGTAGTTGTTCCTACCCACAAGCGTCCGTTGTTATCGGAAGTGATGAAACGAGCTTTGTAACAAGGATCGATGGGATAACCTTTCAGGTTGTTCCGGTGATTGATAAACAATGTCTTTCCAGCTTCATTCTCCGTGATATAATTGATACCTCCGGCAAAAGTTGCCAGCCAGATACGACCATAATGATCTTCATAGACGCAATATACATTATTATCGCTCAAACTGTACATATCATCTTCACGATGAAGATAACGGGTCAACTTATAAGACATTCCGTTGGAAGAAGTCGGCTCGGCACGAACAAGGCCGTCTCCTTTTGTCGCAATCCAGATGATTCCTTTTGAATCCTGAATAACAAAATAAACGGTTCCCAACATGGGAGTACCGATGGTAGAGATCGTGCCGTTTTCGGTGAGGTATCCTTTATAAGTTTTGCCGGCATCATATATACGAAGTATACCGTCTTTCAAGCCAACCCACAAATTGCCCAGTTTATCTTCACACAGGGCACGCACCTCATTATGCAACGATTCGTGTTCATGAGGCATAGGGGTCATCATCGCAAAGGGTACATTTCGATAAGTCACCTTCTCCAATCCTTTGGAGTGGGTACAAAGCCACAGATTACCTTGTTTGTCGGAAAAGGCCGAATGAATCTTATTGGAAAAACGCCAGTCACGGCTACCCAGTCCGTTATAGAAAGGAACCAAGCATTTTTTTTGAGGATCGAAGTAAGAGAAACCTCCTCCGTAAGGATGTACCCAAAGATAACCGTTTACGTCTTCATGGATATGAAAAGCCGGACGGGAACGTTCGGGATTACTATATTCTATTGGAATTTGTTCACGGGTCACCACTCCGGTCGAGGGATTAAAATGAGCTACAACACCCGGTTCTTCCTGTTCGAACCACACTTCCGAAGAACGGTCTACATAAGCAGAAAGGATCGGCTTTGCGGGTAACGCCTTACAAGCCAGGAACGAGTAATGTACGTTTGTTTTTGTTCGCAGGTTGTAAGTAAAGAAGCCATCCGAATCGGTAGTAATAACGGATACGTCCGGTGCAATGGGATGAATGGAGGTTATCTGTCCTTTTGTGGGAAGCTCGATCAACGTAAACTCTCCGCTTTCTTTCTGATAAGACCAGATGCGTCCATGATCCGAGGCGAAGCAAATATCTTTATCGCGTTCCTGCACAGCATAGAAAGCCTGATTCATTCCGCCAAACTTTCCTTTTGTCTCCGTAAAATAAGAATCCGGCTCTTTCTTTCCGGGATGGATCATACCGAGGCCATTATCCGTCAACAACCAGTCATTGCCGGCTTTATCCTGATGAACTTTGAATACATGTAAAGAAGGAAACAGTTCTGTCTTGCTGGAATAAATATCCCATGTCAAGCGATTATTCTCATCCGGATGCGTCAGGATGCGGATAGCTCCATCGTTTTCCGTTAGCAGCCAGACGGTTCCGTTCGGCATCACTTCAATGGTATGCACATTGAAAGCACTCCCCTCTTCTCCGGCAGCAGGCACTTGCTCGAATGTCTCTGTCTTCGGGTCGAAACGATGGACACGGTTGTCATAAGTCAGCAACCACAGAAAGCCGTAACAATCTTCATACATACGGTCTACACGGTTATTGGTCAGACTGATGTAGTTTCCCTGACGAGCCTTGTATGTTTTGAAAGTATAACCGTTGAAACGGTTGATACCATCCCAGGTGGCAAACCAAAGGTTGTCTTTGTGATCCTGCAAGATGTTCATCACCGTATTTTGGGATAGTCCATCTTCAGTAGAATAGTGGGTGAAAAAACAGTGCTGTTGCGCGTATGTTGAGAACGCAATAGCTAACAAAAGAATTACTGAAATTAAGGTTTTCTTCATCATATCACTCGGTTCTGTGGCGTAAAGATAGAAAAATACTTGTAGTATCATGCAATCTTTAGCGGCTATTTAACAGAATCGGGCCAACATGACTTATGTCTCTATTTTTTTTAAAATATTAGGCAATGCGGCTATCATGTAAAAAGGAAGGTTGATAAGTTTGAAATGTTTTCCTTCATTAGTAGTAACTTCGTCTATAGCATAATTCCCCGACCAGATTCGAACTGCCAAATCATGCTCCGTTTCATTCATAAACTGATGAATGGATTTTAAGTGGGCGTTGTGTCCGTTTTTCACTTCAATTGGAATGATTTTCCCGCCATATATGTATACAAAGTCCACTTCTGCAGAACTCCCCCTTTTAGCCCGTACCCAAAACTTTTGCTTCTTACCTACTTCGTTGGAAAGAGCTTTTAATTCCTGCGCAACGATTTGTTCGGCAGCCATACCTCTCCATGTATCCGTCAAATCTTTACTAAGAAGATATTCTTTTTGTATTTCAGCCGCATAATTTACTAGTCCTGTATCCAGCCAGATCAATTTAGGAGCGCGTTTCAAATCTGTGGTAGCTGGCATTATCGTATGAGTGGTAGGATATACCAACTCCAGCAACAATGCTTTTTCCAGAGTACGGAAAGCCTCGCCCGTTTCACGGGCTTTGTAAGCAGACTGTGCAAATCCTCCTAAAGTGACAGTTTGCCCTGCATATCCCCAACCTTCTTCCAGTATGTAACGAATCACCGCAGCTTGCGTGTTTGTCTCCGCATACTTTTCCACATCATTCTTGTAGGCATTTAGCAGTTGATTGTAAGTATCGGACAAGGATACAACATCCCGGTTGGCAGCATACCTCGCTACAATTTCGGGCATCCCGCCTATCAGTGCATAACTATTAAAAAGTAGCATTAATTGTTGGTGGAAAGCCTCCGGCAAGCGTGCTTCCAAAATCCAATCTACAAACCGTCCCTCTCCTATTGCCTGAAGAAACTCAATAAAGGAACACGGATGCAAAGCCATATACTCCACCCGTCCTACAGGCAACGAGATGTGTTTGTCCAACATATTTTCCAGAAGAGAACCTGCTGCAATAACATACAACTCCGGCAATTCCTCGTAAAAGTACCGCAACAATGCAACAGCTTGTGGCGACGACTGTATCTCGTCGATAAAAAGCAGGGTTCGTCCCGGTCTCTGCGGCTTATTATCATACAAAAACAATAAAGGCAGCAGCATCTTTACATCATCAGTAGACTCAAACAAATCCTTTGCCTCTTTCTTTTCAAGGTTTAAAGACAGGAAATTATCAAATTCTTTGCCAAACTGCTCAACAATAGTGGTCTTCCCTACTTGGCGGGCTCCTCTCAATATCAGAGGTTTTCTATTATTTTTCTCTGCCCACTCATGCAACTGCTTCTGTATCCTTCGTTCAAACATATCGTAATTTGTTTATTTACAGTTACAAATATACAAATTTGTTTCATTGCAGGGGTGAATTTACTCATTTTTTGTTTCATTGCAGAGGTAAATTAGCTTAATTTTTGTTCCATTGCAGAGGTATATTACACCAACTTTGTACCAGTTCAATAAAGTTGTACCAGCTCAATAAAGCAGTGTACCAGTTGAGCATATGCAGTTCCGCCCTTTCAGGGCTTATGTTTGGTGTATACCTATCACGTAGGGCAATGCCCTACGCTATATAATAGAAGGCTTTCAGCCTATTAAACTACTTCCGAAACTTGAGTAAACAATCATATCTGTTCGTCAGATCAACGCTTTACCGTTATCAGTTTATTTCCGTTCTCTATCGGATTCCATCCGTCTTCTCCTGCCAAAACTGCATTTATCTCATATCCTTTCAGATTCTTCAATTGTTGGGAGAAAGCAGCGCGCGCTTTCGGATGGGCTCCTTCGCCCCGACTTTCATATTCGGCATAAAAGACAGTTTTCTCGTTTTCCTTCTTGCCCCAGTTGTTCCAGCCAACGGGAAGAATGTGTTTCCCCAATTCGCAACGGATGAATACAGCTTGTGCATACGGACGCCAGGGACGGGACAGATACACTTTTGTGGCTTCCGGTTCCGCAGTCAGTTTGCAATTATAGAATACATAGCCATATTTTTTACCTTTATCAGTAGAGGGAGCGGTGACATAACCATCCCGTTTGCTATGAATGTGGCAACGGTTGAAAACAGCCGTAGACCAACCGAAGATAAAATCTACCGTTCCTTCGATGTAGCAGTCTTCATAATATTGGCGGCTTTGCTTGCTGTATGTATAGAGGGTATCCTGGAAGCCGAGGAAACGACAGTTCTTAAAATAGACACGATCGGCAGACACAAAGCAGGCAACTGCCTGTCCTACGGGACCTGATGAGTTCTCGAATGTGATATTCTCCGCATAAAAATCGGGGGCATAGATGTAACAGCTGGACG
>PPYE01320669.1_pt1 | contig 17418 bp, 13 predicted proteins | sample 1559881 | NCBI WGS metagenome assembly PPYE01 (sample SAMN08240022, study PRJNA423297) | Human gut metagenome, whole genome shotgun sequencing project. | reverse complement strand
GCTGTACGCACTGGCCCTGTATCAGTGGGCAGACGACCATTATTCCGGGAGGTCTGCGGATTGTGAGGATATGGCCGACGGCGAATGACCGGCGGCTTTTTTGTTACCCAACAGTCAATCAAAAAATCATTATGAGCCGAAAATCGGCAGAAAGAGGTAAATTTATGGCATTTTTCAATTCCGCAGTTTCTACTTTGCAGACTATCGTGATCGGACTGGGCGGCGCTCTGTGCGTATGGGGCGGCATCAATCTGTTGGAGGGTTATGGTCAGGACAACCCCGGCGCAAAAAGTCAGGGTGTCAAACAGCTTGTCGCTGGCGGCGGCGTGGCCCTGATCGGCGTTACGCTGGTTCCCCTGCTGTCCGGGCTGCTGGGCTGATCTTCGCCCCTGTCCCTCAACCGTCCATCAACTAACTAATCGCCTCCGCGCCCTCCTGCATAGGACGGGAGGGCGCGGGAAAGGAGGTGCTGACCCGTGATTAGTGAAATCATTGAAGAATGGATAAAAGGAATCCTTATGGACGGCATCACGGGCAACCTGTCCGGGCTGTTCGACAATGTGAATACCAAAGTCGGGGAAATCGCCGCCGACGTGGGAAGTACCCCGCAGGCGTGGAACAGTGGCATTTTCAATATGCTGCACAGCCTGTCCGATACGGTGATCGTCCCCATTGCCGGGGCCATTCTTGCCCTTGTCATGTGCTATGAGCTTATCCAGATGATAACGGAAAAGAACAATATGCACGACTTTGACAGCTCCCTATTCTTCCGCTGGATTTTCAAATCAGCCTTTGCCATCCTCATTGTGACGAATACATGGAATATCGTCATGGGGGTATTCGACGCCACCCAAAGCGTCGTCAATCAAAGCGCCGGTGTGATTATCGGGCAGACATCCATTGACTTTAATACCCTGATACCAGACCTTGAAAGCCAGTTGGAGGCTATGAGCGTGGGCGCTCTATTGGGCCTGTGGTTCCAGACCCTTGTTGTGGGGCTGACGATGAACATTCTTTCCATCTGCATTTTCCTTGTGACCTATGGCCGTATGGTGGAAATTTACGTCGTGACCTCATTAGGGCCTATTCCCCTTGCCACGCTGGGCAACAGCGAATGGCGCGGCATGGGCCAAGGGTATTTGAAATCCCTGCTGGCGCTGGGCTTCCAAGCGTTTTTGATTATGGTTGTCGTCGGTATCTATGCGGTGCTGATTCAGAACATCGGTTCCGCGTCCGACATATCCGGCGCGATCTGGGGCTGCATGGGCTATACAGTGCTTTTGTGCTTCTGCCTGTTCAAGACCGGCAGCATATCAAAATCCGTATTTGCGGCGCATTAAAATTCAAGCATACACAGGAGGAACCCATTTATTTCAAAGTACAACATCATTTACGCAGATCCGCCATGGCGGTATGACTGCAAGAACATACAGGGTGCAGCAGAAAATCACTATTCCACCATGAGTATTGACGAGCTGTGCGCCCTGCCGGTGGAAACGCTGGCAGCCAAGGACTGTCTGCTGTTTTTATGGGCCACATTCCCCATGCTGCCGGAAGCCCTGCGGCTTATCAAAGCGTGGGGCTTTACATTCAAAACCGTGGCCTTTGTCTGGTTAAAACAAAACCGCAAAAGCGCCACATGGTTTTTCGGGCTGGGCCGCTGGACGAGGGGAAACGCGGAAATCTGCCTGTTAGCAAAGCGCGGCAAGCCGAAACGTCATTCTGCCTCTGTCCACCAATTTATTATCAGCCCCATTGAGCAGCACAGCAAAAAGCCGGATGTGACCCGTGACAAGATCGTGGAGCTGGCGGGCGATTTACCCCGCGTGGAGCTTTTCGCAAGACAGAAAACCTCCGGCTGGGATGTGTGGGGCAATGAGGTGGAATGTGACCTTACCCTGACGTGAAAGGAGGTGCCAAATGGCCTATGTAACCGTCCCCAAGGACTTAACCCATGTAAAATCCAAGGTTGTGTTTGGGCTTACCAAACGGCAACTGATCTGTTTTTCCGGGGCGCTGGTGATCGGCGTCCCGTTATATTTTCTCACCCGTGGCGCTCTCTCCAACAGTGCGGCGGCCCTGCTCATGGTTTTTGCCATGCTGCCGGGCTTTTTGCTTGCCATGTACGAGCGTCACGGCCAGCCCCTTGAAGTGGTGATTATGCAGATCATCCAGTGCTGCTTTATCCAGCCCAAGGAGCGCCCCTACCAGACGAACAACACCTACGCCGCCCTTGTGCGGCAGCATCAAATGGAACAGGAGGTAAAGGCGATTGTCCAAAACAGAAATCCCAAGAGAAACCGAAAAAACAAAGCTGACCCGCGCCCAGCGCCGGGAAATCGACGCGGTAATCAAAAAGTATAAGGGCGACGGCAAGCCCCATACCGCGCAGGCCAGCATCCCCTATGAGGCCATGTACCCGGACGGCGTGTGCCGTGTATCGCCCGGCGTCTTTTCCAAGTGCATTGCTTTTGAGGACGTGAGCTATCAGCTTGCCCAGCCGGAAACCCGGACGGCCATCTTTGAACACCTGTGCGACCTGTATAACTATGTGGATGCCTCTATCCACGTCCAGTTTTCTTTCCTGAATCGGAAAGTTGACCCGGAACAATACGCCAAGAGCTTTGAGATCGCGCCGCAGGGGGACGACTTCGACGACATCCGGGCCGAGTACACCGGCATCCTGCAACGGCAGCTTGCGGGCGGCAACAACGGCATTGTCAAAACCAAGTACATGACCTACACCATAGAGGCCGACAACCTGAAAGCAGCAAGGGCCAGATTGAACCGTATCGGCCTTGACCTGCTGGGCTATTTCAAGACAATGGGGGCCGTAGCCCATGTGATGAACGGCAAGGAGCGTCTTTGCCTGCTTCACGGGGTATTTCACCCGGACGGGGAGCTGTTCAACTTTGACTGGAAATGGCTTGCCCCGTCCGGCCTTTCCACCAAGGATTTTGTCGCCCCGTCCTCCCTGTGCTTCGGCAATGCAAAGACATTCGGCATGGGCGGCAAATACGGCGCGGTGAGCTTTTTGCAAATCCTCGCCCCGGAGCTGTCCGATGAAATGCTGGCGGATTTTCTCAACACCGAAAGCGGCATCCTGCTCAATCTCCATGTGCAGGCCATCGACCAGACACAGGCAATCAAGACCATCAAGCGCAAGATCACCGACCTTGACGCCATGAAGATTGCGGAGCAGAAAAAGGCCGTCCGCAGCGGCTACGATATGGACATTCTTCCCAGCGACCTTGCCACCTACGGTGAGGACGCCAAAAAGCTGCTGACGAAGTTACAGACCCGGAATGAACGGCTTTTCATGCTGACGTTTCTTGTCCTGAATGTGGCCGACACCAAGCAGAAATTGAGCAACGATGTTTTTCAGGCCGCAGGCGTGGCACAGAAATACAACTGCTCCCTTGTCCGGCTGGACTACCAGCAGGAACAGGGACTTGCAAGCAGCCTCCCGCTGGGCGTCAACCAAATCAAAATACAGCGCGGCCTTACCACTTCCAGCGTGGCCGTGTTCGTCCCCTTTGTGACGCAGGAGCTTTTTCAGGGCGGCGCGGCCATGTATTACGGCGTCAACGCCAAGTCCAACAACATGATTATGTTAGACCGAAAGCGGGCGCGTTGTCCCAACGGTTTGAGGCTCGGCACCCCCGGCAGCGGCAAGTCCATGAGCTGTAAATCCGAGATCGTCAGCATCTTCCTTTGTACGGCAGACGACATTTTTATCTGTGACCCGGAGGCTGAATACTATCCGCTGGTAAAACGGCTCCACGGGCAGGTGATTAGGCTGTCGCCCACCAGCAAGGACTATGTGAACCCACTGGACATCAACTTAAACTATTCCGAGGACGATAACCCGCTGGCCCTCAAATCCGACTTTGTGCTGTCGTTCTGTGAACTTGTCATGGGCGGCAAGAATGGACTGGAACCCATTGAAAAGACGGTGATTGACCGGGCTGTGCAGGTGATCTACCGGCCCTATCTGGCAGACCCCCGCCCGGAAAATATGCCGATTCTGTCCGATCTCCACGCGGCACTTGTGGCGCAGCACGTCCCGGAGGCTGACCGTGTGGCGCAGGCCCTTGACCTGTATGTGTCCGGCTCCCTGAATGTGTTTAATCACCGCACCAATGTTGACATCGGCAACCGGCTTGTTTGTTTTGATATTAAAGAGCTGGGCAAGCAGTTGAAAAAGTTGGGGATGCTCATTGTCCAAGACCAGATTTGGGGCCGTGTCACCCAAAACCGCAGCCAAGGCAAGGAAACATGGTTCGTCTGCGACGAATTTCACCTGCTTTTGCGTGAGGAACAGACGGCAGCTTATTCCGCTGAAATCTGGAAGCGTTTTCGTAAATGGGGCGGCATCCCGACAGGGGCCACGCAGAACGTCAAAGACCTGCTTTCCTCCCCGGAAATCGAAAATATCCTTGAAAACAGCGACTTTATTGTGCTGCTCAATCAGGCGGCGGGCGACAGGAAAATCCTTGCGGAACGCCTGAATTTGTCCGCTGAACAGCAGAAATACATCGACAACGCCGAACCCGGCGAGGGACTTTTGATCTATGAAAACATAGTCCTGCCCTTTCGGAACCCCATTCCGAAGAACACCCAGCTTTACAAGATTATGACGACCCGGTTAAGCGAGGTTGCAGGTGTATGATCTGGCGAAGCTCTAAAGGAGGTGAATCACCATGAAAGAGCTGAAAGCCAAAGCCAAAGTAACGCAGGCCATGACCCGCGACGGGCTGACGCTGGAAAATCAGGCCACCGGCGAGGTAGAGAACATTTCCAACCGGGAGGCAGAAGCAGATTTTACCCCGGAGGCAGGCGGCACCGCCGATAAACTTCTGGAACGTGCTGACGCGGCCCATGACCGGCACAGGGCCAAGAAAACCGCAAAGCAGGCCGGGGCCACCGCCGCCGAGGGGGAAGCCGCCGCGCACCGGCCAGCCGCCCGGCTCCAACTGACCGAGGAAGAACGGGCCGACCCGGATTTACAGCCCTATATCCGCAAATCGGATAAACGGGCCGACAAGCTGGACGAGGCCCGCGCCGCTATCCCCAAGAAGCGCGTCAAGGTAGAGGAAACCGTCTATGACGAAGCCACCGGCAAGGCAAAAACCGTCCTGCGCTTTGAACAGCAGGACAAGGGGCCTCCCAGCCTAAAGCCGAACCCGGCAGGCCGTCCCGTTTCCGAGGCTTTGCTATTTGCCCACGGGAAAATCCATGAGGTAGAACATGAAAATGTCGGCGTGGAGGGCGGCCACAAGGGGGAGGAACTTGCTGAGCGGCAGGCTTCCAAGGCCCTCCGCAGCGGCATCCGCCACCACAGAATGAAGCCCTACCGGGACGCAGAAAAGGCCGAGAAAAAGCTATTGTCCGCCAACGCGGAGTATTTCTACCAGAAGTCTTTGCGGGATAACCCGGAGATCGCACAGGCAGCCAGCAACCCCATTTCCCGGATGTGGCAGAAACAAAAGATCAAGCGCCAGTATGCCAAGGCCGCCCGGACAGCGGGCCAGACCACAGGGACGGCGGCATCCGGCGCAGCCAAGACCACAGCCGGAGCTTCCACCAAAGCGGCCAAGGCCGCCGCCGAGGAAAGCAAACGGGCGGCCTCCTTTGTGGGCCGCCACTGGAAAGGGGCGCTGGCCGTTTTGGTGTTGGGGCTTTTGATGCTTCTGGTTGTCAGCGGCTTGCAGTCCTGCACCGCCATGTTTGGAAGTGCCGGAACCGGCATTACGGCATCCTCTTACTTTTCCGAGGACAGCGATATGCTGGCCGCCGAGGACGCCTACGCCGCTATGGAAGCCGACCTGCAATCCTATCTGGACAACTACGAGGCCACCCACGATTATGACGAGTACCATTTTGACCTTGACGAGATACAGCATGACCCCTATGTGCTGATCTCCATTCTGTCGGCGCTCCATGACGGGATTTTCACCATCGGAGAGGTACAAAGCGATTTGTCTATGCTCTTTGACAAGCAATACATCCTGACGGAAAACGTCGTGGTGGAAACCCGTTATCGAACTGAAACCTCTACCGACCCGGAAACCGGCGAAACCACCAGCGAGGAAGTGCCGTATGACTACTATATCTGCTATGTGACATTGGAAAACTTCGACCTGTCCCATGTGCCGGTCTACATCATGGACGAGGAAAAATTGAGCTTCTACGCCCTGTATATGTCCACGCTGGGCAACCGGCCCGATCTGTTTTCCGGCAGCCAGTACCCCAACGCCTCCACTTTGAAAGAGCCGACCTATTATGACATTCCCCCGGAGGCTTTGGAGGACGCCACCTTTGCCGCCATGATAGCCGAGGCTGAAAAGTATATCGGCTATCCCTATGTGTGGGGCGGCAGCTCCCCAAGCACCAGCTTTGATTGCAGCGGCTTTGTGTCGTGGGTAATCAATCATTCTGGCTGGAGCGTGGGACGGCTGGGGGCGCAGGGCTTATATAACATCTGCACCCCTGTTTCCACTTCGCAGGCCAAGCCCGGCGACCTTGTGTTTTTTAAGGGGACGTATGATACCCCCGGCGTTTCCCACGTCGGCATTTATGTGGGCAACTCGACCATGCTGCATTGCGGCGACCCCATCAGTTACACAAACCTTAATTCAAACTACTGGCAATCCCATTTTTACAGCTACGGCAGATTATCAGGAATTCCTGATAAACGCCCGTAGGAGAAAATGTGTTACTGTTCACCACCGCTTCCTGTCCCAACTGCAGGGCCGCAAAGGAAATGCTGCAGCGGGCGGGAGTCCTCTATACAGTGGTTCCCGCAGAGGAACGGCCCGAATTGGTACAGAGGTACGACATCCTGCAGGCGCCGACCCTGGTGCTGGAAGGGGAAAAGCCCGCCGGAATTTATCCCGGGCTCTCCGGCGTGCAGCGGGTAATTGAATTGTTCACGGAATCCCGCTGATATGACAGGACAAACGGGCCTGTTCCTGTGAAACTCCATAGAGGACATAAGGAGAAGCTTCAAAAGCAGAACCTTTCCACAGGATAAACAAGAGGCCTTCCAGGAGCGCGCTGTAAAAAACTGCAGCGCGCTCCTGCTTTTTTCTGTCCTCTGCAAACCAGCACAAAAAAGAGATTTCTTTGCACTGTATTTTCCTTGCAATTGACCAAAGAATCAGCTATGATGAAGCTTAAGGAAAGCCCGCCTTCACTTCTCTGTTTCGGCGAAATAGGCGTGTTTTCCGAAACGATAGAGTGCACACTGGAGGCGGTATATAAAATGACCCATCGCGAACGGTTTATCAGAACGCTAAAGCGGGAAAAAATCGGCGGCCAGGTTCCCCATTTCGAGCTGGTATTTTTTCTGACTATGGAGGCTTTCGGCAAGGTACATCCCTCCCACCGAGAGTACGGTCAGTGGAATCAGATGAGCCTCACAGAAAAAAAGCTGCATATGGAGGATATGGCTGGGCTTTATCTGGACACTGCCCGGCGGTTTCACCACAGCGGTATTTTCGTGCATCCTAACCCGGGCCGTACCTTTGAAGAGGTCCAATGGCTTTTGGAGACCATCCGGGAGAAATCCGGGGATGAATATTATCTCACCATGCACGGAGACCCCACCTGGTCCATTCCAGATGGAAATACCATGATGGAGTTTTCCAGAAGAATGTATGAAGAACCAGAACTGCTCAATGAAGAATCAGAACGCCGGACAGAGGCCTGTCTGGAGCTTGCCGCCAGGCTTGATAGCCATGGTCACCTGCTGGACGGCTTCACCCTCTGTTCTGATTACTGTTTCAATGTAAATCCCTTCTTTTCCCGGGAGAAATTTGAGGAGTTGATTACCCCTTATCTTTCCAGTGTAATCCGCGGATACCGGGAGCTGGGTTATTACACCATCAAGCACACGGACGGCAATATCATGCCGATAGCAGACCTGTTGGTGGATTGCGGTCCCCATGCCCTGCATTCCCTGGATCCCCAGGGCGGCGTCAGCCTCGGCACAATGATGCAAACCTATGGTGACCGCGTTGCCCTGATCGGGAACGTCAACTGCGGCCTGCTGCAGACCGGCACTGACGAAGAATGCCGGGCAGACGTCCTGCGTTCCCTGCACGAGGGCATGCAGAATGGAGGAGGATATCTCTTTTCCACCTCCAACTGCATCTACACCGGCCTGCCGCTTTCCCGCTACGAGCTGATGCTCTCCCTCTGGGAACAGTACGGGAATTATGACAGAACCGGCAATTGAGAGAAAAACCGGACGGAGTCGTCCTGTTTTTGAATACAGTAGGCAGCCCTGTATCAAAACCGGAGAATGGGCTGCGGGAGGAGCGTTGTTTTATGACAATTCAAGAGCATACCGCAATTAACAGGGACAAAGAAATCGTTCAGGAACTTGCCAGGCAGGTGTTGGATCTCTCTTCTCTGGAAATCAACCAAAAGAGGAAGGACAGGCTTCGCGCCGTCAATGATCTTCACACCGGCCTCAGGCCCGGCGTATGGCTGAATGAAATCCCCTGGCACGAGATGGATATCGACGGTAAACTGGTTCTGCACTGTACGGATCCCTTTGCCAGGGAGATGGAACAGTATTTCCGGCGCATCCTGTTCCGCTGGGAGTATTTCCAGGCTGACATGGTGGTAGAGGGTTTTTATCCGATTGAAAAATCTTACGAAAGCACTGGAAACGGCCTGGGAATTCAGGAAGATGTGCGCAGGACAGACGAATACAACAACATCGTCTCCCACTCCTATCACGACGTGTTGGATACAGAGGAAAAGCTCGCAAAGCTGCATCCGCCGGTCTTGACCGCCCATCCGGAAATCGACTGCAGAAACCGTGCAGCCGCAGAAGAGTTGCTGGGCGGCACCATGCCGGTACGGTTGATGGGAACACAGATCTATTATGCTCCATGGGATGACATCGCCATGCTCCGGGGAGTGGAGCCCATCCTCTATGACATGATGGACCGGCCGGAATTCCTGCATCAGATCATTGCGGGCTACACGGCAAATCAGGACAGCCTGATGACTCAGCTGGAGGAACTGGGCCTGCTGGAGGATGAGCTGACGGAACTGCACTGTACTCCCGCTTATACCGACGACCTCCCCAAGGCCGGTTCCGGAGAGTCCGTCAGGCTGAAGAACGTTTGGTTCCGCAGCATGGCGCAGATGTTCTCCACTGTCTCCCCTGCCATGCACGACGAGTTCGAGCTGGAATATATGCGCCCGCTGATGGCCCGATGCGGCCTGGTTTATTACGGCTGCTGCGAACCGCTGGACAACAAGATTTCTCTGCTCAAGACCATCCCGAATATGCGGAAAATCGGCGTCAGTCCTTGGGCGGATATCGAATCCTGCGCAGAGCAGCTTGGCAGCGATTATGTCTATGCACGCAAGCCCAATCCGGCCTTTGTGGCCGGAGAGTTCGACGAGGACGTAGTCCGGAAAGAAATTGAAGATACCGTCCGTGTCTGTATCAGGTATCGCTGTCCATACGAGTTCGTTTTAAAGGATATCAGCACGGTTTCCCAACACCCGGAAAACCTGATTAAATGGACCCGAACCGTTCAGGAAACCCTGGACCGCTATTATGGCTGAATCTGTGCGGAAGCCTCTCCGTTTTCGGTTTCTGCCGGCAGTCCGCCGCTGCAAATCTTTGTATAAAACCTGCTTCTTCGCTTGCTTCTCTCCCAAAAGCAAGCTACAATGGAGAAAAGGAGTGTGATTAATGATGAAGTTCTGCTGGACTACCCTGTGTGTTTCTGATTTTGACAAGAGCCTGCGGTTTTACCGCGACCTCATTGGCCTGCCTGTGGCAGAATGCTCCTCCCACGGCGGCGCTTCCATTGCCATGCTGGGGCCGGAGGACGGTCCGAAAATTGAACTGCTTTATGAGGCGGACGCCCCGCTCCAGGGACAGGGGGACGGAATTTCCCTTGGCTTCGAGGTAGATGATCTGAGCTATGCGACAAAGAAAATGGCAGACCATGGATACCCGCTGCGCCGCGGCCCCATCTCGCCCCATCCCCACATCCGTTTTTCTTTTTTCTCTGATCCGGACGGATATGAAGTACAGCTGGTTGAAAATTTGAACTGAGAACTATATTCTAGAAAGTGAGGCTCCCAAATGGATACGGATTTTTTGAAGCTGGCCGCAGCCCGTTATTCCGTGCGCAAATTCAGGCCTGATCCTGTGGAACCGGAAAAACTGGACCTAATAATCCTCCGTGCAGGAAATCTGGCCCCTACAGCCTGTAATCTTCAGCCCCAGCGGATTCTTGTTCTCAGCAGTGAGGAATCCCTGGATAAGCTGCGCCGCTGCACAAGATGCCATTTTAACGCCCCCGCCGCTTTGCTGGTCTGTTATCACAGGGAGGAGTGCTGGAAACGGGAGTATGATGAGAAAAGCAGCGGCGACATTGACGCCAGTATCGTAACCACGCACATGATGCTGGAAGCCGCTTCTCTTGGCATCGGGAGCACCTGGGTGATGTACTTTAACCCGGAGGCCGTCCGCGAGGAATTCGAGGTTCCGGAACATCTGGAACCTACTGCCCTTCTGGTGCTGGGTTACCCTGCTGAAGATGCAAAGCCCTCTCCCAGGCATACTGAATCCCGCCCTCTGGAAGAGCTGGTGGTATGGGAGCATTTTTAGCCTGTCTCGTTCCCCGGAGAAAATCAAAAAAGGGAAGCTGCCGTTTCGGCTGCTTCCTTTTCTGTATATTTAGACCTTGTTCCCCTCGAAAATACAGCCTTTTCAATTTCCATCCTTCTTCCATATCTCCGCAAGAGTCTGATAAAGCAATCTGGGGTCAATTGGCTTTGCCAGGTGCCCATTCATGCCTGCCTCATAGGCGCGCACAACGTCTTCATGAAAGGCATCCGCAGTCATCGCAAGGATGGGGATGGTTTTAGCTCTTTCGTGGTTGGATTTCCGGATTGCCCGAGTCGCCTCATACCCGTCCATCACAGGCATCTGCACATCCATCAAAATGAGATCGTATTTATCCCCATCGGCCAAAAAGCGCTCCAACGCCTCCCGTCCGTTTTCCGCGCAGTCCACGTTCATTTCAGCCATTTTCAGCAACTCCACAGCAATTTCCCGGTTCAGGACGTTGTCTTCTACCAACAGAACACAACAGCCTGCCAATTCCGGCCAATTCCTCTCCTCACCTTGGGAAGAGGCCATAGCCACCTTGCTGAGCCCGGTGACGGAAAGTAGGGCATTGTATAGGGTAGAGGCGAAAATCGGCTTGGAAAGGAACCCGTTGGCGCCCGCCTCTCTGGCGCTTTTCTCGATCGAACTCCAGTCATACGCCGTCATGATGATGACAGTGGTATCGGGCCCCACCAATTCCCGTATGCGCCGGGTTACCTCGATGCCGTCGATATCCGGCATCTTCCAATCGATGAGACATACGTCAAAATCCTCCCCGACTTGGTGGGCGAGGTGGACCTTCTCAATTCCCTCTTCACCTGTCAGCGCCCAGTCAGACACAATTCCCAAGTTCTTCAGCAGCAGGGCCGCATGGATGCAGCTGTCGCGGTCATCGTCGGCAACCATCACTTTCAGCGCCTCCAGCTCTGGCTGCTGATAGTGCTGTTGGCCGTCGCCGTCCGCCGGGACATCAAAATCCAGTTCAACGGCAAAGGTGGTTCCGACCTCTATCTCGCTTTTTACCGAGATGGTGCCTCCCATCAGAGTGACCAAGTTTTTCGTGATCGCCATGCCAAGACCGGTGCCGCCAAACTTCTGGCCGGTGGCTGCGCTTTCCTGCTCAAAGGGGATGAACAGCCGATCCAAAAACTCCCTGTTCATGCCAATCCCTGTGTCGCTTACAGAAAACCGCAGCCGCACGCGTCTCCTCTTCCGCTGCAGCTGCCGGATTTCCAGGCGGATGGAACCGCCCGCAGGTGTAAATTTCAGCGCATTGGTAAGGAGGTTCAAAAGAACCTGGTTCAGCCGCAGCGGGTCGCCGATCAGCACCGTCCCGGTCAAGTCCACCAGCGGGACGGTGAAGGTCAGGCCTTTTTCCACAGCCTGGGGGTAAATAATAGAGGTAAGCTGCTCCGCGACAGTCTCCAGATTGAAGGCCTCGTGGGCAATTTTCATCTTTCCCTCGTCAATTTTTGACATATCCAAAATATCGTTGATCAGGGTCATCAAATGCTTGGAGGAATACCCTATTTTTTCCAGGCAGTCCTTCACTCTCTGACGGTCCTCGATATAGGCGGCTGCAATGGTGGTCATGCCTATAATCGCATTCATGGGGGTGCGGATCTCATGGGACATCCGGGAAAGAAATTCTGATTTAGCCCGGTTGGCCCGCTCTGCCACTGTAAGAGCATCCTTCAAAGCTTCAGCCTGTTCCGTCAGTCTGCGCTGAATTTCCCGAAGCTCCGTCACGTCGGTGATGTCAATACAGATGGCCAGATAAACAGGGCAGCCGTCCTGCCAGTTTACGCAGGAGGCATTGACCTGCAGCCAGAGGGCCTTTCCATTGCGGCTCATCACATTCATCACGAACTGTACCGGCTCCCCACAGAGAAGCTTTTCCCGATTTTCCTGAATCGAAATCCAATTGGCCCTGATATTTTTCAAGTGCAGGGGGTTCTCTCCATTTTCTCCGTCGCCAAAATATTCTATAAAACGCCTGTTCCCTTCCAGCAGCTTCAAACTGAGATCCTGGCCCACCCGGTATTTGGCCACAAAGCCCGGCAGGCTCTCATAGGTGACCGACTGCTCTCTCTGCATTTGCACGATGCCGTCAACATTGGTCAACACCGAATAGGCCACTTGATACCCGTTGATATACTCATCGGCAAACTGTGTAGAGAATTGAACCCAGATAAAATCCCCGTTTTTCCGGCGAAACCGGGAGAGCAGCCGGTATCCCTTCTGATGTGCGGCCAGAGCCCCCAAAACTGCTTCCGTCAGCTCCTTCCACTCCTCGGGATCGTCCCTGTAGTAAAGGTCGGGCCGGTTGTGAAAAGTTGCTTCATATTCCTCTTTGGACCATCCGGTAAACTCATAATAAAATTTATTGGCCCAGATCAGGGTGAAATGTTCATCCAACAGATGCTTGCTGACACTGACTCCCAATAACTCCATCAGCGTGCTGTATTCATAGTCTGCAGGTGCAAAACGCGGTCCGTCCTTTTCTTCTGCTAACTCCTGTCTCTGCTCGCTCATACCAATGGCTCCTTCCGCCGGTATCTCATGTCACGCATTCCTGTTTCAGGATTCGGACTGTCTCCCCACTCCACTTGCTGTTCCATAGAACGGATCATTTTTTTCAGCAGCTGTTTTGCTTTTACAGATTCGGAGAAAGGCCAGACCATTCCGCCATCCGTGGACTTCTTCGTATCCCCGTCAAAAGCTCATACGCCTCTGCAGTATATCCTTGTTCCAGCCTGACAGCCATAGCGGAAAAATGTCCCCATCATTTTTACTGCGCTTCCTGCCAACATCATAGCTTCACTGTTTTCTGCCGTTGCCCGGCCGTCTGATTTTATCTGCATCTTCCCCGGCTGGGTACAGTTTTCCAGAAACCGGAGCAACCTTGTTCATGTTAGTTTTTTTATTATATCACGCAGTTCTGAAAAACTCAACTGGCTTCTGGAAATCCCAGCTTAAAAATGGTATCATATAATAAAACCGGCAGCGGTGGTGAGAATGGATTCCATGGAAGACAGAAACCAAATTTCAAACCTCATTTATAACTATTTTTTCAACCGTCTGATCTTCTGCTCTTACCAATACGGAGAGCAGTTTCCCCCAATTGACACGCTGTGCAACGAGTTCGGCGTTTCGCCCCAAACAGTGAAGACTGCGCTGCGCTGCCTTCGGGAAGAGGGGTACATCGACATGCACAGAGGGCGCCCCACCACTGTTATCTTCCGGCAGACCCTGGAGAACGCCATGCAGCTGTCTCAGGACTACTTTATTCTGCGCAGGGACGCTTATCTTGACCTGCAGGACTGTGCGGGCCTGCTGTTTCCCACCCTGTTGGCCGCAGGATTTCAGCGTATCGAAAGAAACAAGTTCCCTTATCTCTCAAGGCTGGCTGAACGGCCATCTATCAATGATGTGCTCCATTTTTTCAGCTGCGTCCTGCAGAGCCTGGACAATCCCCTTGTGATGAATCTCTATTGGGAGATTACTGTTTTCTGGGGAATGCCATTCCTCAAATACAGTAAATCAAACTTACCAATCCACCGGGATTTCCTTCAGGACCGGATGCAGTCTCTCCTATTGCTCGCCCAGCGGCAGGCATGGGAACCTCTTATAGAGGAACTGGCCGCACTCCAGCGGGATACATTCGCCCCGTTTATCGCCGAGCTGGACACCAGGCCTCCTCTGCCGAAAGAAGAACAAATTCCTTTCTCCTGGAGTATCTACCGGGAACGGCCACAGTGCTGCTACAGCCTGGCAGGCAGGCTTTTACATGAGATTTACCTAGGAGAATACCGGGATTCCGCGTTTCTGCCCTCCTATCAGCGAATGGCTGAGAAATACAGCGTCTCCCTCAGCACTATCCGCCGTACGGTAGCTGTGCTGGATCAGCTTGGCGTCCTGCAGCCGGTGAACGGGAAGGGGGTGCGCGTCTTCTCCATTGGGGAACCCTGTAGGAAGCCGGATTTCAAAAGCCCAGCTGTCCGCCGGAACCTTTCCTACTTTGTCCAATCCTTCGAGATCCTCCTCTGTACCTGTGAACCGGTCTCATGTTCTGTTCTTGAATCCGTGCCGGCCGAAGCGGTGCGTCTGCTTACCGAACAATTTGAGCATAACCTGCGGTCTGGCATTCAGGAATTATCTTTGTGGCATTGGCTCCTTTTTGTGATAAAAAACACAAGGCTGCAAAGTCTGCGTGATATTTATGGCCGGATCTACAGCCTGTTTCTTTGGGGATATCCCCTGAAAGCCTCCCAACTGGAAAACAGGGAACAGGATGCAGGCATGTTAACCTTTACCAAACGCATCATTGTCTGCCTGAAGGACAATGACTTCTCTGGCTGTGGGATAGCTGTGCGCACATTACTTTCCCAGCAGTTCCCTTTGGCAGAGCAGTGCTTACTGCGTCACGGTATCCCGCCGGAAGAAATAAAGCTTTCCCCATCCATTCATCTGCTGCTCACGGGATCCTGATTCTCCTCATCCCGCAGGAATAAGGGGAATCAGGGTCCGTCCTGTCTTTCAGCTATAAAGAAAAGAGTTGAACCAGTTTTTTAAATGATTCAACTCTTTTTACTTTGGCAAAAAGCTACTCGTCTCTTGATTTTTTCGTACCCGTTATTCTACAATAAAAAAACCAGAAAAGTAAAGTTTCTTCTTCACAGTGCAGAAATCTATGGTATAATACTGACAATCCCCAATATTATGTCTACAAGTAGCCATTCTGTCCCTCCTAAAGCATTCTCTGGCGGGACAGTGCTTTTCTCCATAAAAATCCATTCAATACCGAAGCTTTATCATCCTGTGATTTGTATCAAGAAGCAAGGAGCCGGAAAACATGAATCTATACTATGAAATTATGTCGCGCTGGCAATCCTTCCAGCTTGTCTCATCCGCGGAGATGGACCGCCTGCTGAAGCGCTTTAATATTCTATTTATTTACCATTCCGGAAAATTGGAAAATGACCAGGTCACCTATCAGACCACCCGGGAGATTTTTGAAACCGGCACGGCCGCCGCCTTTCCGGAAGGCTCAAAAACGCTGTTCTGGCAGAAAAACCAAAAACTCTGCTACGAATACTTACGGGAAAAAATTCTGGCCCGGGACGATATGGATACCAGTCTCCTTCTGGACGTCCACCGGATTCTGACCAGCGGCACATATGATGAACCGCTCTATGCGACAGATGGCGAGAGGCCCGGCGCCTTTAAGAAGCATGACTATGTCACAGGTCTCTATGAGGTTGGGGCTCCCGCCCGCGAAGTGGAGGAGCAGCTTGACAAGCTGATGGAGGAAGTAAACGGCTACTGCGGTCCGGATCTGCTTGGCACTGGCGCCTATCTGCATGCCAGATTTGAAAACATACGGCCCTTCGCCGAAGGGAATGGGCGCACGGGACGTATTCTTCTGAATTACTTTTTTCTTACCAGAAACCATCCTCCCCTCATCATCTTTTCCGAGGACAGGGCACGCTATCTGGAATGTCTCACAATCTACGACCGGGAGCATGATCTGACTCCTCTGACGGAATTCTTACGGCAAGAAATCATTAAGACCTGGGCGGAAGAATTTTTTCCTGACAGGAGCGCCTCCCAAGAAAACGCCTAAAGACAGCGCTGCTTTACAAAAGGTGGTGCTAGACACTGCAGTTCGCTTTCTTGCCGCAATTTTAAAGTTTTTTTCTTGTTCTGGTTTACCTTTTTTCATAATTTACAGTCCTAAAAACAGGGCTATAAATAAGGATTGTGCAGCGCGGCTGCGGCTGCCGCCACAGTCCGTTTTCACCGATTTTTAGAGTCCCAAATTCAGTTCTCTCATTTGGTATTACTTTTCATCTGCCTGTATCCGCCACGTTGTCAGGGGAAGCTGTTCGGATGCTTTATTTTCATATAGGCTCAGGAAACAGCTAGGAAACAATGCTGAATTTTTAAAAATTTCCCCTTGACAAATGAAATGGGCAGTGATATAGTTTTTGCAACACAGAAAAACCGTTGACTGGGAGGAGTACTTTCCCACAACCGTATCCAAAGAGAGCCGTGAAGGGTGTGATCATGGCGGTACGGTGGGTAAGGAATGGACCCGGGAGGGCAAACTGAGCACTGGCGGCAGTGTTAGGTGAGACGGAGGCCGACCGTTACAGCGGCTAGCGTATCGAATATCTTGATCTGTACGCGAATGAGGCGCGCTTTCGGGCGAATTTAGGTGGCACCGCAGATGTTCCAACATCTGTCCTAAGGTTTTAGGGCAGATAGTTTATGCACCTGTCCTAAGACATTAGGACAGGTGCATTTTTTATATTTAACTGAATTGTGAAAGGAATGGTAACAATGGCAGAGATCCCCTACAAAATTTATCTGGAAGAAAACGAGATGCCCCAGGCCTGGTATAACCTGCGGGCCGATATGAAAAATAAGCCTGCCCCCCTGTTGAATCCCGGCACCCTAAAGCCCATGACCTTCGAAGATCTCACTCCTGTATTCTGCGACGATCTGGTTCGGCAGGAGCTGGATGACACTACGCCCTTCTTCGAGATCCCCGACGAGATCCGTTCGTTTTATAAGATGTATCGGCCCTCTCCTCTGGTACACGCAAGCTTTTTAGAAAAGGCCCTGGATACTCCGGCTAAGATTTATTACAAATTCGAGGGCAACAACACTTCCGGTTCCCACAAGCTCAACTCCGCCATCGCTCAGGCCTACTATGCAAAAAAGCAGGGCCTTAAAGGCGTTACTACGGAGACAGGCGC